>Ga0194132_10003344_pt1 | contig 28672 bp, 28 predicted proteins | sample TA2KigOf80mmetaG_FD_148612 | JGI IMG/M metagenome (GOLD analysis project Ga0194132, IMG submission 148612) | Freshwater microbial communities from Lake Tanganyika, Tanzania - TA2015054 Kigoma Offshore 80m | ecosystem: Environmental > Aquatic > Freshwater > Lake | place: Tanzania: Lake...
TATCTGTAACGCGAAGAGAAAAATCCGACAGGCGTCCACATAGCTGCAAATCATCTCCTAAGTAACACAAAGACCGTGGGTTGCACTATCCCACGGTCTTTTTTTTTTGGGCATCGAGCAGTCGTACGTACGGAAACCCTATGTAAGTAAAGGGCCTCGGACCTCAACAACTTTTCGTGGAGGAGTTTGATGCGAAGACAACCGACTCGCTTGAAGCTGGCCATCGTGCAAAAGGGGATTTTGCAGGCGGACCTCGCTCGCGATGCTGGGCTGACCGAGAGCAGATTGTCCCGGCTGGTTAACGGACGGGCTGCCCCACGCGAGTATGAATTGAAGAATTTATCCTCCGCATTGGGTGTGGAGAGGGAGGTGATCAGATGAGGCTTGATGAAGGGGGTACCTGGGATACGCACAGAGCAGCCGCCTATTTGGGCTGCTCCGCTGGAACCCTGCGGAACTGGGCATCGAGGAAGGAGGTGGCCCACATCAAGGTGGGTCGATTGACCAGGTACCTCAAGGAAGACCTTGACCGTTTTCTCGCTACCAGACGGGTAGCGCCTCACAAATGAAAATGCCCTGGAGCACTTCGCGGGCGCTCACCAGGGCTCGGAGATTCTTCATGACAACCATACAAACTTTGCCGGTCACCGGCAAGGTCGGCGTCGGCCACAGGCGCAAGCCCAAGCTGTCGGAGATCATCGAGGCCGAGGCGTACCAGGTCGGCCTGCTGATGAAGCCCTACGGCAGCCTGACGGCGACTCCTGCAGCAATGCAGGTTCGATTTGCACGACTTTGGGAGCAGCGGACTATAGCCGTTGCATGGGAGGAGGAGGGGGAGTTATGATGAACTGGAATCGCCCTGCACCAGCGCGGACTATTGGCCCAGGAGAGCGGGGTAAGACGCCAACACTTCCCGCTGTCCACAAGGTGGGCCGCAACGATACTTGCCCCTGCGGTAGCGGGGCGAAGTTCAAGCGTTGTTGCGGAGACCCACTCAGAGCGGGCCGGCCGTCGCCCTGCCCCCCTCAGAGCGAGAAAGATCCTGAGGGGGTGCTGATAGGCTTTCGCTCAGCCCTGTTGAGCTCTCGACTCCTCCAGGACTTGAAGGAGCGGCGCGGGCTGACGGATGCTGTCATCGAGCGCTTCGAGTTGGGGTGCTGGGGGAATCGTCTTGTCTTCCCAGTGCGCGGAAGGGATGGCCAAATCTTGGGGTTCAAGACCCACAAAGGCCCTCACCTGAAGCCAGACGGCACCCAGGCCACCAAAGGCGAAGGCGTACCAGCACAGCTTTACCCGTACTGCCACCTGGAAACAGACCCTCTCTGGCTGACAGAGGGAGAGCCGGATGTGTGGCGCCTGGCAGTAGAAGGCGTACAGGCGGTGACAGGCACGGCTGGTGCCGAGTGTTTCCGGGACGAATGGGCCGAGGAGTTCAGGGGCAAGAACGTAGTCGTTGCCCGCGACAACGATGGTGCCGGGGAGGATGGCAAGGCAAAGGCGGTCCAGGCTCTCCGGGGTGTGGTACGCCGGCTGCGCGTCGTTGAGTGGCCGGCGGGCCTGCCGGTGGGCTTCGACCTTTCCGACTGGTTGAACAGCGGCAGGAAGCTTGAGGAACTGCCCTTGTGCGAGGTGGAACTCAACGGGCACCAGGGGAACGAGCCGGCCCCCGACAAGCTACACACGTCCCCACCATCACCCCAGGAAGGCCACAGCCCGGCCTACGGGCGGGCTGCCCTACAAGGCGAGGCTGAGAAGGTGCGGCAGGCGCTACCGGGCCAGCAGGAGCCCACCCTGAACGCGGCAGCACTCAAACTAGGCGAATTGGTGGGAGCCGGCGCCCTCGACCACTGCGAGGCGCTAGCGGCCCTGGTGGAAGCCGGCGGGCAGATGAGGAACGAGGAGGGCCGGCCCCCCTGGACGGTGGAGCAGGTGCGCAAGAAGGTCGAGCATGGCCTGGCCGACGGGATGAAGCAGCCCCGCCAGGTACCCACTGAGACCAACGGACACCCTTCTGTCAGTTCTGTCAGTGCCTCCCCTGGAGAATCTGCGAATTTCGAGTGGCCTCAACCCCAGCCCCTGCCCGATGCTCTCCCCCCTGTCGAACCCTTCGAGCCGAAGCTCTTGCCTGAAGCCTTTCGCCCCTGGATTGAGGACATAGCCGAGAGGATGCAGTGTCCCCCGGACTTCCCGGCAGTGGGGTCAATGGTGGCGCTGGCTGCAGTGGTGGGCAGACAACTCGCAATCCGCCCCAAGCTGGCCGATGACTGGACGGTGGTCCCCAACCTGTGGGGGGCGGTGGTGGGCAGGCCGGGGCTGCTGAAGACCCCTGCCCTGCAGGAGGTGCGCAGGCCATTGGATAGACTGGAAGCCCAGGCACGGGAGCAATTCGATCAGGAAATGAAGGACTTCGAGGCCGAGGCCCTTGTGGTCGAGGCCCAACAGAAGAACACCAAGGCGCAGTTGTTGAAGGCGTTGAGGAGTGGCCAGGACCCCCACCCAATTGCCAGGACTGCGGCTGGGACCGCAGGAGAGGCCCCCAGACGGCGGCGCTACCTGGTCCATGACCCCACGGTGGAAAAGCTGGGCGAGATCCTTCGGGACAATCCCCGTGGGGTACTACTGTTCCGCGACGAACTGACCGGGTTCCTGCGCACCATGGACCGGGACGGCCGCGAAGGAGACCGTGCCTTCTACTTGGAGTCCTGGAACGGCAACAGCCGATATTCCTATGACCGGGTTGGGCGCGGCAATATCGATATCGAGGCGGCCTGCGTCTCGATCTTGGGAGGCATCCAGCCAGGCCCGTTTTCTATCTACGTTTCCCGGGCGGCTATGGGTGGGGGTGGCGATGACGGTTTGGTGCAGCGGTTTCAACTGGTGGTCTGGCCAGACCTGATTGGAGCCTGGGTCAACGTGGACCGCCTCCCAAATACTGAGGCCCGACAGAAAGCCTACGGGGTGTTTGAGCGGTTGGATGGCCTGGACCCGGGCAATGTGGGGGCAGAAATCCCCGAGGAGGGGGGCTTTCCCTTCCTTAGGTTCACCCCAGCAGCCCAGGAGGTGTTCACCGAGTGGCGCACCGAGCTGGAGAAGCGGTTGCGCGACGGGGATCTGCACCCCATGATGGAGTCCTACCTGTCCAAACTCCGCAGCCTGATTCCCTCCCTGGCCTTGCTGATCCACTTGGCCGACGAAGGAAGGGGTCCAGTCGGGGAAGCTGCCTTGAGTCGGGCCTGCGCCTGGGGGGAGTACCTGGAGTCCCATGCCCGGCGGGTGTATGCCCCAGCCCTGGCACCTGCTACCGGGGCAGTAAGCGCCCTGGCAGGCCGTATCCTACGTGGAGATCTGAAACGGGAGTTTGCCCTGCGCGATGTGCAGCGCCACCAGTGGAGCGGCCTTTCTAGCGGGGAGGAGCTCAAAAAGGGGCTGGAGCTGCTGGAGGCTCTGGACTGGATACGCACAATCGAAGAGCCGACACCAGGCCGACCCAGAACCCGCTACGTCGTAAATCCCCGGCTCTTCGAGGGGAGGTGAACTATGGCCAGGTGGCTTGAGCAGCTACGTGAGTATTTTCCAGATACCCAGGGTAACGAACTGACAAAGCCGACAATAGCCCCTTCTGTCAGTTTTGTCAGTGCTCCGGGGGACGTCTTTCAGAAAGATAGGTCCCTCGAAGTGGCGGGAGAGAAGCCAAGTCAGTCCCTGGAGGAGCGTGTCCGCTTTGCCCACAGCGAGGAAGAGCTTGAACAGCTGGTCGATGAGATCCAGGCCGGGTACGAGGTTGGGCACCTAGCCCAGGATCAGGTCGAACACCTGGCGGTGCTAGCCCGGCAGCAGGTACATGGTCTGCCCGAAGTGGCCGAGGAGGAGCGCCTGGGCGATCTGCTGCGTCGGCAACCCGTGGTCCAGGTGTACTCCCGATTGCTGGATGAGGACGTACTATGGGCTGCTGACGATACCCAGGTGCCGGAGGATAACCAGCTGGTGGTTTACCGGGAAAGCGAACTGCACCTGGTGGTGGGACGGACGCCAGCTCAAGTGCAGGCCATCCACGCGGTCAAGGTGATCTTCGACGGCCAGCTAGTGGGGGACGATGACTGAGGTGGTGGTAAGACCTCAGGGATTGGCCACCCTAATCCGGATGGACCGCCGGGACCGGGCCGGCCTGGAGTGGGCCAGAACCCGGGCGCGGTTCAGGCTGACGGCCCTGAAGCGGCGGCGCAAGCACTTGCCCAGAGGTGAACCATACAGCCCGGAGGAGGCCGCCATGATCCAGGCGATGGGAGCCCTTGGAGGAGGCTGCAGGCCGGTTGCTGGAGTTCGCCAGTTGAACCCTCTGGCCTTCGCCAACTCTGGCTGCTCAACGATTTACACCAGTTCCAGAGAGGAGCAATGGCCAATGATCGACGACATCCTGCCGGCGAACCCATCTGTCCAACTCAGCCGCGCCGAACTCATCGAGGCCGTCGCCCAATGGCAAGCCACCCCGGTGGTACTGCGCCAGGAGCATACCCTCAACCAGCTTGCCCGCCGCCTTGGGGTCCGGGCCAACGGCTGGTTCTATGATTTGGCGGAGTCTTCCGAGGTCTACCATCTGATGCTGGTCAAGGTCGCGGGAGATGCCCTAAAGCAGGCCCCCGAGATCCTGATGACGCTGGCAGAGAAGGCGAAGGCCGGCCATGTGAAGGCAGCGGAGGTGTACCTGAACTTCTTCCGTCAGGTGCTGACGGATGAGCGATTCCTGTCCGTGCTGAGGCCGGCACCCAAAGATGTGAGCACTTTTCTGGAGGATACGGCCCGTGCTGCCCAAAGCCTGCTGGATTATGCGGAGTCGCTGGGAAACGATGAGCAGGAGGCGAGGCGGCGGGCAGAACAGATGGGTGAGTGCCGAGAGATCGAGCCGTAAGATCCGGTAGGATTGGTATCACCAGGGGTTTGACATCTGCCCTGCGAGATCTTTGACAATCGAATAGGATCGAACAAGGACAGCCAGGAGCGCCGTTGCCATCGGCGAGATCGGCCCGGCGCTCCTGGCTGTGGCCACGGCATTGATCCTCCGCCAGAACCAAGTGATCACCGCATCAATAACATTTTCCGCTGTTCACGGAAAACCCCCGTCTGCAGAACGTACATGTAGGTTCCCGTGGGCTGTCCGGATGCATCCCACCAAACACGATGACCTCCGGCCGGGAGTCGTTCATCAACAAGCCTCGCGACCTCCTGGCCTACCAAATTGTATATCGCCAACTGCACCGGTCCGTCAGTCGGAACCTCGAACGCAATCTCGGTAGATGGATTAAAGGGATTGGGGGCGTTTTGGTGCAAAACGAGTTGCACTGGAGATTGGCCACCTACGGCAATCCGTGCCGTTCCAGTAGCGGCAGCACTGTTGTCACCGAAAATGATCCCATCACTAACGACCACACCAGCGATGACAAAACCACGACCAGCGGTTCTCCCTGACGTGAACAAACCTGTGTTTCGGTCTATGGTTCCAATGCCACCGACTACGTGCCAACTGAAGCGTTGACCGGTCACCGGATTGTTGAAGCGATCCAGTGCCCGAGCGGTGAACTGCTGCTTCTGGCCCAACTTAACGTTGGCAGTCGCTGGGGAGATAGTGATCTTTGACACGGTACTAGGACCTACGGTTAACCGAAATGCCGTGCGTACGTTTTGGCGCCTGAATATGATTGAGTCCGCCGCTCCAGCGACAGTAACAACTGACATCTGTCCCAGAGAAGTGACACGACCAAGCCGCGCAGGAACAGTCCAAGTAAAGTCGCGTACTGGTTCGAGGTCACTAGTATCGGGTCTAGTGAAACTGGCGACTTCGAACCTCAGATTCGCTCCCGCCTCGACAATTTGTGGTGAACTAGCACGACCGTTTCCAACGACCAACCGCGCAAGCAGGCGTATTACTGGTGTTGTGACAGTAATAGTCGATGTGGCACTGCTGCTACTGCCCAAATTGGTGGCGGTCAGGGTTACGTCATAGGTTCCGGCGTTGCTGAACGTGTGCGTGGGAGATGCCTCAGTGCTCGAGGTGCCATCCCCAAAATCCCAGGTGTAACTGAGCGATGGGCCACCTTCTGATGTGTTTGTGAACACCACCGCCAAAGGTGACGGTCCCGACAAAGTGGAAGATCCGAAGCTGGCCACGACTGGGGTCCCCAGATCGATTCCCTGAAATTCAATGGCCTCACGGTTTCCCTGGTGTCTGATCCCGGTAGACCTCGAGTTGAAATAGGTTACAGCCCAACCTGATGCGTCGGTGATCTCAATCTCGTTGCCCGACACGAAAATCTCCCATCCACCATAGAGATATACTCCGTCAGACAGTTCGGCACCGGCACTGGCAGCAGCCGCGAGTGCATAATCTCTATCGTCTAACGAACCCAACGTATCCTCGTCGTAGGCCCCCCAGTCCCATAGTATATAGTAAATCCCGTCAATTCTCGCATAACGGTGATTGTACCCACGGGGAAAGGCCACAGCCATGCTTCCGTCCCGAAGGGAGACAAGAAGGCGCGAGGTCGAAGCGTACAGGTTCCAGCCACCAAACCTCCTGGCACCACCAACAGGAAGGAAATCCGGGATATTCCCAGACTTGATCGAAATTGAGAGGGTGTACGCCCCTCTTGCGGCTTTGTCTTTGAGCGAGCTTACCGCTACTGTCCATCTGCCTGAGCGTGTCGCAGTGAAAGCTAGGTAGGCATCGTTCCCGGGGCCGCTGTCATCATCAGACCCATACTCACGGCCTTTAGGGTCTGAGATCGCCATCCACGGATCAAATGCCGTTGATGACAGTGTAAATGCGGCTTGGTCTCCGTAGCTGAGCACGACCTCCAAAGAATCGACTGGGACTCCATTGAGCATTGATTGCCAGGAGTAAAGCGTACCACTCATGGTGGAAGTCCGAGTAGCATCAATCGACGGTTTTTGAGATGGATCTCCGAGTGGTTGCAGGTCACGCGCGACTACCGTTCGGCCAATGGCAGCCTGGGGAACCGTGAGTGCAACAGTAGCAACGGCGAGAAAGGCACTGAGAATGACATCCCGTGAGGTCATGGCAATTGCGCTCCCTTTTGGGGACCGTGCGGTGTCTCTTGGAAATGCTATCGTTTGGACCTCTCAACAACAAACCCATCAGCATTGACGCGAATCGTCTCCTTCGCTGAAAACGACTGATCACCATACTCTATGCTGTAAAGCACTATGCCTGCGTTGGGGTGGCCTGCTGGAGCCATGGAACGTGCCCAACGGTAGACGTGGATGATGGAGGTCGGCACCTTGAAGACATGGGAGATTGCCGCCACCTGCGCAGTGTCGAGCTGACTTGCCTTGATGTCCGTCATCTCGGGGATACCGCGTTTCAACAGTTCCAGGGTTTCAGCCGGAATCTGCTCGTCGCCGATGGCAGGCGGTTGGGTGGACGGTGGGACCGATGGGCGAGGCGGAGTGCTCGGTGGGGGGACCGGCGGTGGCGGTCGGCTCCATCCCTGCCACGATCCCTGCGGCGGCTCTGGTGAACCGTATGCTTGCTCACGTTGCCGGCCTGGTGTGGTATCGGCTAGGAAACCAACGGTGAAGGAAAACGTTGGGTCATCGTCACCAAACGAAACAGCCGGGTGCAGGTACATCTTGGAGCCGTCGGCCATCGCGAACGCATACGCGAACCCCACGGTGAATGATGTATTTCCGCTCTTTCCAGATACCGAGTGACCGAAGTCATCCCTGAGCTTCGCTTTTGACTTGGTATGTGAAATGCCAAAGGCCGGGACAAAGTCTGTCTGCTCAGACAGGTGAACTAGCCTGGACACGTTACCGCCAACGCTCCAATAGGTACCGGTAAGCTCAAGATCAAGTAAATCGAGTACGTCTCCCGAAACTTTGCTCCTCGAAAAACTACCTCCCAATCCGATAGACAATGGGATGTATGCTGACTGTTTCATGAGGTAAACGCCGACACTTGGCCCCCAGACCATCTCATTGAGGTCAGTGCCCAGCTCATCGTCATCGTAAGTAAGTCGACCAATCCCAAGTCCGAGATCCAACATCCCACTAACCGAATACCCAAAGCCAACTCCGAACCCAGCGGCGTTGCTACCAAGAACCCCATCTGCCGATACCCCGACAGCGCTTTTGCCGGACTCGATGAAAACGCTTTGTGCCTGACTGCTGCCAACGCGAAAGATGAGGATTGCGATGCCAATATGCACGATGGTCTGCAAGAATCTTGTACCTCTCATGTGGAACACTCCAGGCCTGAGGTTCATGGGCGAATATACTTCACCACAGTGACACGAAAAACAGCAGAATCTTATCCTTCGTAATTTTTCAACATTCTCCACGCGGAGCGTCAATCTCCAGGGGCACCGACATACCCCATACCGGGGAAGCCGGGGCCGGGGGGGGATAGGCTGGCGTCGGCCCAGCCCGGCCCAGCCCGCTGCCGCGCTTCGCTTGCCGCCGACTGCTCCGCGACGGGCAGAAGCAGCCCCTCGCTTCGCAGCCGTGCTGATGAAGATGGCGATTCTGCAGATGGCGGGCAAGAGCGTCATGACGACCATCGTACTTGTCATGACACTTGCCCTGCAAATGTGATATTGCGAGTATCATAAGTGATATATAAAACAAATGCTTAGGAAAACGTTTCTCTTGTGTTTCTCACTCAGATTTCGTACTTTGGTACCACAATAAGAATGCCCGCCCGGTGCTACCAACACCGAGCAGGCGCAGCCAACCTCGAACCCCTAAGCTCGGAGGTCAGCCAATGGCTAAGCTAGCCGTCGTACCCCCCGCCGTCAACTCTGCTTCTCTCCCCATCCAAGTCCGCCGGCAGATCAATGCCAGGGCAACCTGTCCGTGGTGCGGTGCGCCCATGCACCTGAACCGTGCCGGCACCCGCCTGCTGTGCAGCGACAGTATCCACTGTGCCGGTGTGGTGCGAAAGGTAGGTGCCGAATGATCGTTACCCCAATGAGCAGGACAGCCCGCGAGGTGATAGAGGTTCTGGCCGTGGAACTGGCAAGGACTGAAGCGGCACTCAAACTGCACTATCCAGCTATCACGCGGCCCAGCCACCTGGAGCAACTGGAGCGCAATCAGCAGGCAATCGAGAGAGCCCGCCAGCTCCTCGCCTGACCCGGCGCACCGCTGGCAATACCCACTCTACAACAAGGAGCGCGACCCATGGGAGTATATCAACGCAGAGGCACCTACTGGATCGACTACTACTACCGGGACCGGCGCTACCGGCAGAAGATCGGCAGCCGGCGCCGGGACGCGGAGGAAGCCCTGAGCAAGATCAAGGTCAAGGTCGCCGCCGGGGAGTTCGTCCCACCGGAGGAGCGGAAGCGTGCAGAGGCGTTCCAGCGGCAGCCCATCGCCTTCGAGACTTTCGCCCTGGAGGAATACCTGCCCTGGTCAGAGGTGAACCACTCCGCCAAGCACCACCGCCTGCAAGAGAGCATTGTCCGAGTCCAGCTGATCCCCTACTTCAGCGGCCGGCACCTCCACGAGATTACCCCCAAGCTGATCGACGACTACATCGCCCAGCGCATCCGGGGCCACTACCTCAAGGGGAAGCAGCGGAGGGCGGTCAAGGAGGCCACCGTCAACCGGGACATCGCCTGCCTCAAGATCCTGTTCCGGAAGGCAGTCGAATGGGGTAAGGCCGACACCAGCCCGGCCAGGGGCATCAAGACCTTCAAGGAGATCCCCAATCCGCCTCGCCTGCTGGAGCAGGAGGAGGTTGCCCTGCTACTGGACGAGATGCCGGAACACCTCAAGGCGCTGGTGGCCTGCGCGGTCTATGCCGGCCTGCGGCGGGAGGAGCTATTTCACCTGCGCTGGGAGGATGTGAACTGGAAGACCGGGGAACTGACGGTGGTATCGAGGGAGGAGCATCATACCAAGAACTACGAGAGCCGGCGCATCCCTATGAACGAGGTGCTGGCTGAGGCCCTGCGGCGTCACCTGCACCGCCTCGACAGCCTGCACATCTTCTGCAACCGCGACGGCCAGCCCTACGACAACATCCGCAAAGCCCTGCACAGTGCGGCCAAGCGGGCCGGCATCGTCGGCATGGTAGGGCTCCACCAGCTGCGGCACGCCTTCTGCTCCCATGCGTTGATGCAGGGGATCGACGCCCGCACCGTGCAGAAGTGGATGGGGCACCGCGATCTGAAGACCACCCTCCGGTACGCCCACGTCTCAGCGGACCACGAAAAAGCCGCGATTCAGCGCCTCCGGTACCAAAGTAGTCACCAGGTGGACACCAAGGCCGGGCCGGCATAAAAAAAGCACCTACAGAGAGAAGGCTCTTCTCCTCTGCAAGTGCTCTATGGTGATTGAGTTGCATTTGGTGCGCCCACTAGGACTCGAACCTAGGACCCGCTGATTAAGAGTCAGCTGCTCTACCAGCTGAGCTATGGGCGCTATTTTCAGGGGGAAGAAAGTAGCGGCAGCGGGTTGGCTTGTCAAGGGAGGAGGAGGCCGCCGCTCTCTTGACAATTCACCCTTTCGTGGTGTAAAATAACCGCTCACCCCATCCGCCCCTTCCCGCCTCCAACCTATGTTCGACGACCTGGGCAAGGTAGAAAAACTCTATCGGCAGCACCCGCAGTCGCCGCTCTTTGCGCGCCTGGCCGATCTGTACCTGCGCCGGGGCAAGGTGGAGCGGGCCCTGGCCCTGTGCCAGGAGGGGTGCCGGCGTTTTCCCCATTACCCGACCGGGTACCTGATCATGGGGAAATGCTACCAGGCTCAGGGACAACTGGAGGAGGCCCGCAGCGCCACCGACCAGGCGCTGCGCCTGGATCCTGAAAACCCGGCCGGCTTCATGCGCCTCTCCAGGATCTACCAGGACCTGGGCATCGCCACCCTGGCCCTCAAGAGCCTGCAGCAGGCCGCCCGCTTCGACCCCCTCAGCGAGAACCTGGCCGAGCAGGTCGATCAGCTAACCTACGCGGTGCGGGTCGAGTCGGCCGCCGCGGCCCCCGGTGCGCCCGAGGCTGCCGACATGCGGCCCCCCCCACCCGAACCCATCGCTGTCTCCCGGCCCGTCGAAACCCCGGCCGCCGAGGAGCCGGAAGAGCCCGAGCCTTTCGGGGTGGTCCACTTGCCGGAGGAAACCCCACCGGCCCCGGCCGAACCCGAACCCGTCGCCTACGCCGGCCCCCTCGAAGAGGAAAGCCTCGAAGACCTGCTCAAGCGCAGCGAGGAGGCCATGGCCGAGCGGGAGGCCCAGGCAGCGCTGGCGCCACCGCCGCCGCCCGCGCCCGAACCAGCCGCCGACCTTCCCCTCGAAGACCGCCTCGAAGCCCTGTTCCGGCGCGGCAACCTGGCCGCCGAAGCGCTGCCGGCCCCGGCAGAGCCCGAACCCTTCGCTGCCCCGGTGCCCGAACCTGAGCCCGAGCCGCAGCCCCCGGTGGCCCCTGCCCTCGACGAGGATCTCTTCGCCCTGGGCGCTTCCCTGATGGCCGGCGATTCCCCCCTGGAGCCGGAACCCGCCGCGGACCCTGCCCTGATCCAGGAGGAGGGGCTCTTCTCCACCGCCCCGGCCGATCCCGACGCCATCGCCCTGGCGCCGGCCGACGAAGCCCTGGAGGAGGGGCTCTTCTCCACCCTGGCCGGGGGCGCCGAGGCCCAGCCCAGCGTGGCCCTGCCCCCGGGCGAGTCCGCCGAGGATCTGCGGCTCGACGACCTGATCACCCCCGCCCCGCCACCGCCCCGGACCGAGGAGGCTGTCCTCCTGCCCGAGGCCCAGGCCGCCGCCCCCATCGCCGAGGAAGAACCCGCTGCCGAGGAGGAACCCGCTGCCGAGGTGCTGCCTTTCCCTGCCCCCCAGGAGCCACCCAGGCCGCGCCGGGCCGACGATGGGGAGCTGATCCGCCTCTTTCAGGAGATCGAAAGCCAGCAACACCAGGCCCTGGCCCCCCCGCCCCCCTCCGGACCGCCCCCGGCGGAGCTGGGCGACCCCGAGGGGCGCATCGCCACCGTCACCCTCGCCCAGATCTACTCCAGCCAGGGCTTCATCGACCGGGCGGTGGAGACCTACAAAAAAATCCTCGACCAGGACCCCGGCAACGAGGAGATCAAGCGCCGCATCGCCGAACTGCAACAGGGACGCAAGATCAGTTGAGACCCATAGGAGAACCTTTTTAAATGGCAGATACCTCGGATTTCCGCAACGGCTTCACCATGCTCCTCGACAACGCCCTGGTTTCCATCGTCGAATTCCAGCACGTCAAGCCGGGCAAGGGCAGCGCCTTCGTGCGCACCAAGCTCAAGAACGTCCAGACCGGGGCCGTGCTGGACCGCACCTTCCGCTCGGGGGACAAGGTGGAGGAGGTGCGTCTGGAAAAACGCCAGATGCAGTACCTCTACGCCGAAGGCGAGAGCTACCACTTCATGGACACCGAGACCTACGAGCAGATCGTCATCCCCTCCAGCCTGGTGGGTGAAGGAGCTGGTTTCCTCAAGGAAAACGAGATGACCTACGTGCTCATCGCCCTCGAGAAACCCATCGGCGTCGAGTTGCCCAAGTTCGTCGAATTGAAGGTGGTCCACACCGAGCCGGGCATGAGGGGCGACACCGCCACCGGCGCGGTCAAACCCGCCACCCTCGAAACCGGGGCCGTGGTCAACGTCCCGCTCTTCGTCAACCAGGGCGACGTGCTCAAGATCGACACCCGTACCAGCGAGTACGTGGAGCGCGTCTGACCCCCGCGGGGCCCGCCGGCCCAAGGAGCCGAGAGTGGACAAAGCGACCTTCAAGGAACTGCTGGAGCTATACAAGAGCGGCGAGGCCGAGGAGCTGGAGATCCAGCACAGCTTCTGGCACGGTACCCGCATCCGCCTCAGCCGGCGGGCGACGGCCATCGCCCCCGAGCGCGAGCACGCCCGCCCCCAGCCCCTCGCTCCGGCCCCGGCCGCCGCCCCGGCCCCGGCAACCGCCCCGGCCGCCGATGGGCTGCACCTCATCCTCGCCCCGATGGTGGGCACCTTCTACCGCTCGCCCTCCCCGGAGGCCGATCCCTTCGTCCGCGAGGGCGAGCGCATCCGGCCGGGCCAGACCATCTGCCTGATCGAGGCGATGAAGATCATGAACGAGATCGAGGCCGACCTGGCCGGCGAGGTGGCCGAGATCCTGGTGGGCAACGGCGAGCCGGTGGAGTACAACCAGCCGCTGATCAAAGTCCGGCCCGCCTGAGGGGGACGCCGTGTTCACCAAAATCCTCGTCGCCGACCGCGGCGAAATCGCCCTGCGGGTCATCCGCGCCTGCCAGGAGATGGGCATCGAGACGGTGGCGGTGCATTCCGAGGCCGACGCCAACTCCCTGCATGTGCGCCTGGCCGACGAGGACGTATGTATCGGGCCGGCCGCCGGCGAGGCCAGCTACCGCAACTTCGCCAACATCATCAGCGCCGCCGAACTGACCAACGCCGACGCCATCCACCCCGGCTACGGGCCTCTGGCCGAAAACGCCGACTTCGCCGAGTTGTGCCAGAGCTGTGGCATCAAGTTCATCGGGCCGCCGGTGGAGGCCATCCGCAAGATGGGCGACAAGGCCGTGGCCCGTCAGAGCGTGGTGCGGGCCGGGGTACCGGTGATCCCCGGCAGCGAGGGGGAACTCGAATCCCTGGCCCAGGCCCGCGAGCTTTCGGCCCAGGTGGGGTTTCCCCTGCGCCTCAAGGCCGCCGCCGGGGGCGGGGGGCGCGGCATGAGGGTGGTGCGCTCCCTCGAAGAACTGGAAGAGGCGTGGAACCTGGCCCGCCTGGAGGCCCGCGGCGCCTTCAGCAACGACGCCCTCTACATGGAACACTCGGTGGAGCGGGCCCGCCACATCGAGATCCAGGTGCTGGGCGACGAGCAGGGCAACCTGATCCACCTGGGTGAGCGCGAATGCTCCATCCAGCGTCGCCACCAGAAGCTGGTCGAGGAGAGCCCTTCCCCCATCGTCGATGAGGACCTGCGCCGGCGCCTCGGCGAGGCAGCCCTGGCCGGGGCCGGCAGTGTGGGCTACCACAGCGTGGGCACCGTCGAATTCCTCGTCGATGCCCAGCGCCGCTTCTTCTTCATCGAGATGAACACCCGCATCCAGGTGGAGCACCCGGTCACCGAGCTGGTGACCGGCATCGACCTGATCAAGGCCCAGATCCGGGTAGCCGCCGGCGAGCCCCTCCCCTGGACCCAGGAGGAGGTCCGCCACCGGGGCCACGCCATCGAGTGCCGGATCAACGCCGAGGACCCCTCCCGCAACTTCATGCCCTCGGCCGGCACCCTCTCGGCCCTGCACCTGCCCGGCGGCCCGGGGGTGCGCATCGACAGCCACATCTACCAGGGCTACAAGATGCCCCCCTATTACGATTCGCTGCTGGCCAAGGTGATCGCCTACGGCAAGGACCGCGAGGAAAGCCTGGCCCGGATGCGGCGGGTGCTGCGGGAATTCACCATCGAGGGGGTGGCCACCACCCTGCCCTTCCACCGCGCCCTGCTGCAAGACCCCGGCTTCATCGCCGGCGAGTTCGACACCGAGTACGTGGGGCGCACCCCCCTGGCGCTGAGCTGAGCGCGGGTCCCCCCCAAGGAGCAAGGCCATGGCAGACGGCAGCGAGATCCCCGAGGAACTCAAGTACTCCGAAGACCACGAATGGCTGGCCCTCGAAGGCGAAACCGGCACCGTGGGCATCACCGACTACGCCCAGTCCCAATTGGGAGACATCGTCTTCGTCGAACTGCCCGAGGTGGGGCAGCAGTTGGAGAGGGGCCAGGTCTTCGGCACCATCGAGGCGGTCAAAACCGTCGCCGAGGTCTACGCCCCGGTCTCCGGCGAGGTGGTCGAGGTCAACGCGGCGGTGCAGGAAGGCGCTGAGGTGATCAACGCCGAACCCTACGGGGCCGGCTGGCTGATCAAGATCCGCCTGACCGCCCCCAAGGAACTGTCCCCGCTGCTGAGCGCCGGCGACTACGCCGCCCTGATCGCCGGCCTGTGAACCCCGCCCCCATCTTGACTTAACCCCCTAAGATTCCATAATATATATATTCTTTTCGCCTCTTCCGTAGGACGCCCTCTGCCCTTTTTTGACGGTGAGGAGTTGTCGTCTTGTGGAACACGAACGTCCTGGTCCTGAACCAGAACTATGAGCCGCTGAGCGTGTGCAGCGTGCGCCGGGCCCTGGTGCTGATCTTTCGCGGCAAGGCCCACCCCGTCGAAGTAGGGGAGGGCATGGTGCGGGCGGTCTCCCGCGCCTTCCCCGTCCCCAGCGTGGTGCGCCTGGAAAGGTACATCCACTCGCCGCGGCGCCGCGTGGTGCTGTCCAAGCGCAACATCCTCAAGCGCGACAGCCACCAGTGCCAGTACTGCGGCTCCAGGGACCGCAAGATGACCCTGGACCATGTGGTGCCGCGCAAGCTGGGCGGCCCGGAGAGCTGGGAGAATCTGGTCTGCGCCTGCGTCACCTGCAACGCCCGCAAGGGGGATCTGCGCCCTGAGCAGGCGGGCATGGCGCTGCGGCGCCAGCCCAAGCGGCCCAACAACGTGAGTTTCATCCGCAATTTCATCGGCGTCAGCGACCATCGCTGGCGGCCCTACCTGTTCGTCGATTGAGTTCTATGGAGACCGCAGAAGGCGAGGAGCGCGTCCTGGACAGCGGCGTCTACGGGGTCAAACTCGAGGTCTTTGAGGGCCCCCTGGATCTGCTGCTGTACCTGATCCACAAGGACGAGCTGGACATCTACGACATCCCGGTGGCACGCATCACTGCCCAGTACCTGGCCTTCCTCGACCAACTCCACCGCCTCGATCTGGAGCAGGCCAGCGGCTTCATTCTCATGGCCGCCACCCTGATGCGCATCAAGGCGCAGATGCTCCTGCCCCGGCAGGAACTGTCAGGGGAGGAGGAGGGCTTCGACCCGCGCGCCGACCTGGTCCGCCACCTGCTCGAGTACCAGCAGTTCAAGGAGATCGCCGAGTGGCTCGACCAGCAGCGCCTGGACCGGCACAACATCTTCCTGCGCCAGGCGGGCCTCGACGAGGGCGAAGTCGGCAACGACCTGCACCCGGTCTCCCTCTTCGACCTGCTCAAAGCCTACCAGCAGGTCCTCAGCCAGGTTCCCCGCGAGGAAGTCCACCGCATCGTCGAGGCCCGAATCTCGGTGGAGGACTGCATCCTCCAGGTGCTGGAACTGCTGGAGCGGCAGGAGCGCCTGAGTTTCCGCGACCTGGTGCGCGGCCAGGGCCAGGCCGCCTTGCTGGCCACCTTCATGGCCCTGCTCGAACTCCTGCGGCAGCAGCGCATCCATGTACAGCAGGCCCAGCCCTTCGCCGAGATCTGGGTCGAGCGACGGCGGACCGCGGTGAGCGAAACCGAAGACCAACCCGCAGCCGAGGTTCCTTGAGCGAAGCCGAAGACCATCGCGACGAGGACGTCCCCTTCGTCCCCGAGAACCTGCGCCAGATCGTCGAGGCGGTGCTCGTCAGCGCCGAGGCCCCGGTGACGCCGGGCCGGCTCCTGGCCCTCTTCGACGGGGTCAACGGCCGGCACCTGCGCGAGGCCATCGACGCCCTCAAGGCCCAGTACGAGGCCAGCGGCAGCGCCTTCACCGTCACCGAGGTGGCCGGTGGCTTTCAGTTGGCCACCCGCCCCGAGTACGGTCCCTGGCTGCGCAAGTTCCACGACCGCAACCCGGTGCGCCTCTCCCAGGCGGCCCTGGAGACCCTGGCCATCGTCGCCTTCAGGCAGCCCATCACCCGCGCCGAGTTGGACGCGGTGCGCGGGGTCAACTCGGGCGGGGTGCTCAACACCCTGATGGAACTCAACATGATCCGCCTGGCCGGCCGCTCCGAGGCGGTGGGCAAGCCCATGCTCTTCGCCACCACCAGGGAGTTCCTGGTCCATTTCGGCCTCAAGAGCCTGGCCGACCTGCCCAAGCCCAGGGAACTCCAGGAACTCCTGGCCCAGGGCGAGCAGCAGGCTCAGGCCAGGGGAGAGGCCGGCGGACAATCCGCCTCCCTGACGGTAGAGGAGGTGCTGGCCGGTCCCGGCGCCGAGGCCCCCGAACCGGGGGAGACGCGCGATGAAACGCCCACCGCCTCAGAAGAAGAAACGCCCCCCCGCGCCTGAGCCGGGGACCGGCGAGGAGCGGATGCGCCTCAACCGCTTCCTGGCCCGGGCGGGGATCGCCTCGCGGCGCAAGAGCGACGAACTGATCCTGGGCGGAAAGGTGCGGGTCAACGGCGAGACCGCCGCCGAGCCGGGCCGCACCGTGGAGGTGGGGATCGACCGGGTGGAGGTGGAGGGCCGGCCGGTCTGGCTGCCCGAGGGTCACGAGTACGTGCTGCTCTACAAGGCGCGCGGCTGTCTGGTCACCCGCCGCGACACCCACGGCCGGCCCACGGTCTTCGACCAGATCGACTCCCTGCGTCCGGGCACCGTGGCCGTGGGCCGCCTGGACCAGGACACCACCGGGGTCCTGCTCCTGACCGACGACGGCGAATTGGCCTTCCGCCTGCTGCACCCCAGCCGCCAGGTCGAGAAGCGCTACGAGGCCCTGGTCAGCGGCAAGCCGGATGCCGGCGATCTGCTGGCCCTGCGCCAGGGCGTGGAACTGGAAGACGGCCCCACCGCTCCGGCCCAGGTGCGGCTGCGCGGGGGCGACGAGTACGAGGCGCGGCTGGAGATCAGCATCCACGAGGGCCGCAAAAGGCAGGTGCGGCGCATGTGCGCGGCGGTGGGGCACCCGGTCAAGCGCCTCAAGCGGGTGACCTTCGCCGGCCTGGGGCTGGGCCGCCTCAAGCCGGGCCAGTGGCGGCGGCTCAGCCCCGGCGAGGTGCGCTCCCTGCGGGCGCGGGCCGGCCTGGGCCCCTCGCCCTGATGGGGATCATCATCGCCATCGACGGGGTGGTCAGCGCCGGCAAGAGCACCACTGCCCGCCTGCTGGCCGGGGCGCTGGGCTACCGCCACCTCGACACCGGGGCCATGTACCGGGCCCTGACATTGGCGGCGACGCGGCGACAGGTGCCCCCGATCGCCGGCCCGGAACTGGAGGCCCTGCTGGGCCGGGTGCATATCGAGTTGGAGCCCGAGGGCAGGGTGTTGCTCGACGGCGAGGATGTGAGTGAGACCATCCGCCAACCCCAGATCAGCCGCAGCGTGGGCGCCTACGCCGATCTGCCCCTGGTGCGCCGGGCTATGGTCGAGGCCCAGAAGAAGATGGGCGCCCAGGGCGGGGTGGTGGCCGAAGGCCGCGACATGGCCAGCGTGGTCTTTCCGCAGGCCCAGCTCAAGGTGCGGCTGGTGGCCGACCTGGAGGCGCGGACCCGCCGGCGTTTTGACGAACTGAAGGCCAAGGGCGTGGCCATCTCCCTGGAGCAGGTGCGGGAGGACATCCGCCGGCGCGACCGGGAGGACCAGGAGCGCGACTATGGCGCCCAGGGCCCGCCGGCCGGGGTGATCGAAGTGGACACCACCGCCATGAGCATAGCCCAACAGGTAGCACACCTCGCCGCCCTGGCACACCAGCGCGGCGCCTGAGGAGCGCTTTTAACCAGCAGTAGGTCAACAACCCTTTCGCGCAGCGAACTGGGCTGAGACGCAGCCCGACCGGAGATTCCGGACCCCTTTCCACCCTCTCAACCGCAGTTGAGAAACACCCGAGGTACACAGCGCATGACCGAACAACTCTCCCCCCCCGCGGAAAAACCCAAGTACGGCCAGATCAGCGCCGCCGAGTTGGACGTCCCCGAATACTCGGAGTCTCAGATGCAGGACTTCATGGCCCTGTACGAGCAGAGCTTCTCGGGCATCGCCGAGGGCCAGATCGTCAAGGGCCGGGTAGTGGCCGTTACCCAGACCGAGGTGCTGGTGGACATCGGCTTCAAGTCCGAGGGCGCCATCCCCCTCAAGGAATTCGGCGACGCCCCCCAGGGCATCGAGCTGGGCAACGAGATCGAGGTTTTCCTGGAGAACGTCGAGGACCAGGAAGGCCGGGTGGTCCTCTCCAAGCAGAAGGCCGACTTCATGCGGGTCTGGGACCGCATCAAGGAAGCCCACGACACCGGCAACACCGTCAGCGGCCGGCTGGTGCGGCGCATCAAGGGCGGTATCGTCGTCGATCTCTTTGGGGTCGAGGCTTTTCTGCCCGGCTCGCAGATCGACATCCGCCAGGTCAAGAACTTCGACCAGTTCATCGGCCAGGAGTTCCCCTTCCGCATCATCAAGCTCAACAAGGCCCGCCGCAATATCGTCGTCTCGCGCCGCGCCGTGCTCGAAGCCGAGCGCGAGCGCATGCGCTCCCAGATCATCAAGGAGTTGGAGGAAGGGCAGGTCCGCGAGGGCGTGGTCAAGAACATCACCGACTTCGGCGCCTTCATCGACCTGGGCGGGGTGGACGGCCTCTTGCACATCACCGACATGTCCTGGGGCCGGGTCAACCATCCCTCCGAACTGGTCAATATCGGCGACCGCATCAAGGTCAAGGTGCTCAACTACGACCGCGAGCGCGAGCGCATCTCCCTGGGCCTCAAGCAGCTCACCGCCCACCCCTGGGAGCAGATCGACCAGCGCTACCCCGAGGGCACCCAGACCAAGGGCAAGGTGGTCAGCATCACCGACTACGGCGCCTTCGTGGAGTTGGAGGAGGGCATCGAGGGCCTGGTCCACATCTCCGAGATGTCCTGGACCCAGCACATCCGCCATCCCTCCAAGCTGGTCAACATCGGCGACCCGGTCGAGGTGGTGGTGCTCAAACTCGACAAGGAGAGCCAGAAGATCTCCCTGGGCATGAAGCAGACCGACCCGGACCCCTGGGAGAGCCTCGACAACAAATATCCCATGAACACCCGGCTCGAAGGCAAGGTCAAGAGCCTGACCAACTTCGGCGCCTTCGTCGAGATCGAGGAGGGCATCGACGGACTGGTCCACATCTCCGACATGTCGTGGACCCGCCGCATCCGCCAGGCCAACGAACTCTTCAAGAAGGGCGACGTCATCGGGGTGGTGGTCACCGAGATCGACAAGAAGCGCCGCCGCATCTCCCTCAGCCACAAGCTGGCCTGCGACAATCCCTGGCCCAGGTTCGCCAGCCAGTACGCGGTGGGCACCTCCACCCAGGGCGCCATCTCCCGGGTGCTGGAGCGCGGCGTGGTGGTCTCGCTGGAGGGCGACGTGGACGGTTTCGTGCCCATCTCGCAACTGGGCGTGGACAACCTCCAGACCCCGCGCCAGAGCTTTGAGCTGGGCCAGGAGCTGCCGCTCAAGGTGATCGAGTTCGACGAGGGGCAGAAGAAGATCGTGCTCAGCGTCATCGACTACCTGCGCGACAAGGACCAGGCCGAGGTGGACGCCTACCAGGCCAGCCATCCCATCCGCCCGGTGACCATCGGCGAGGTGGTCGCCGACCAGGACGAGGAGATGGAGAGCTGGGGGGACAACCTGGGCAAACGCTGACCCCCCCGCAATGTATGCCGAGAGCCAGGAGTCCTCGCGGATTCCTGGCTCTTTTTTTGCATGTTGATGAGACCGGCCCCTTTCTCTATTGTCTATCCCTAACCCCGAGGAGGTTATTGCGGCAATGAGCGATCAGATATTTACCGCCCGGGCCGGCCAGCAGGCCAGCCCCGAACAGCTCCAAGCCTGGGTGGAGCAGTTCAACCGCGACGGGTACCTGTTCCTGCAGGAGGTGCTGCCCCCGGACTGGTGCGCCGAGCTGCGCGCCGACCTGGACCGCCTGCTGCGCGACAACCCCGAGGGCATCAATTCCGTAGGGGCCGCCATTGAGCTGACGCACCGCGCCTTTGTGCACAGCCCGGCCAACCTGCGCCTCTTCGACGTGGAACCGATCGTCAGCTTCGCCGAGGCCCTGGTGGCCCCCAACTGCCACGTCATCCACAACAACTCCTTCCGCACCCCGCTGGGAGGCGGCCTGTCCGGCTGGCACCAGGACGACGCCCCCCACTACCTGGTCACCGAGGGCGAACCGCCCAAGAACGTGCGGCTTCCGGTGCTCTTCTTCACCTGCAACTACTACCTCACCGACGTGGTGGAGGTGGCGCACGGGGGCACCGAGACCATCCCCGGCTCCCACCTCTTCGGCGCCCCCTGCCCGGGCTCGTTGGAGGGCACGCCCTGGGAGAAGCAGATCCAGCACAACCTGGGCAAGGCCGGCAGCGTGGTGATGTTCAACAACCAGGTCTGGCACCGGGGCGGGCCCAACACCTCCCAGCGCATCCGCTACATCACCCAGATCACCTATGGCCGCCGCATGATCGGCCACAAGTATTTCCCCTTCATGAACTACGTCATGCCCGAACATGTGTACGCCGACGCCGACCCGCGCCGCCGACGCCTGCTGGGCTTCCTGAACCGCGGGGCCTATGGCTGAGAATGGGGGGGGCAAGCTCACCCCGGCGATGGAGCAGTACCATCACTTCAAGCGCCAGCACCGGGACGCCATCCTCCTCTTCCGCATGGGCGACTTCTACGAGACCTTCTTCGAGGACGCCCGCGAGATCTCGCGCCTGCTGGGGCTCACCCTCACCGCCCGCAACCACGGCAAGTCCTCGGGGGAGGTGCCCCTGGCCGGGGTGCCCCACCACGCGGTGGAGGGGTACGTGGCCAAGCTCCTGCGCCTGGGCCGCAAGGTGGCCATCTGCGAGCAGGTGGAGGACCCCCGCAAGGCCAAGGGGGTGGTCAAGCGCGACGTGGTGCAGGTGGTCTCCCCCGGCACCGCCCTGGCCGATTCCATGCTCGAACAGCAGCGCCACAACTTCCTGGTCTGCCTCTGCGCCGGCCAGGGGGTGGCCGGCCTGGCCAGCGTGGACCTGTCCACCGGGGATTTCATCCTCGACGAGGTCCCCCTCGAAGAACTGCCCGACGAGCTGGAGCGCCTGGCCCCCGCCGAGTTGCTGCTGAGCGAGGCGGCCGACCCGCAATGGGTCGAATCCCTGCGCCAGGTGCTGCCCCGCGCCGCCTTGAGCCGGCTGGAGGACTGGCAGTTCGAATACCGCCAGGCCCACGAAACCCTCGCCGAGCAGTTGCAGGTCCATTCCCTCAAGGGCTTCGACTGCGAGGACCTGCACCAGGCCGTGCGCGCCGCGGGCGCGGCCCTCCACTACCTGCGCGAGAACCAGCGCGGGGCCGTCGAACACCTCAACCGCCTCACCCGGCAGCGGCGCGAAAACTGCCTTTACCTCGACGCCACCGCCCGCCGCAACCTCGAACTCCTGGGCAACTCGCAGGACGGAGGCGAGCAGGGCGCACTGATAGAAGTGCTGGACTGCACCCGCACCCCGATGGGCGCCCGGCTCCTGCGCCGGTGGCTGGCCGCCCCCCTGCGCGACCCGGGGGCCATCGCGGCGCGCCTCGACGCGGTGGAGGTGCTGCTGGGCGAACGCTCCGCCCGGCCCCGCCTGCAGGAGACCCTGGGCCAGGTGGGGGACCTGGAGCGGATGATGGCCCGCATCTGCTGCCAGCGGGCCAATGCCCGGGACCTGGTGGGCCTGGCCCGCTCCCTGGGACAGGCCCCGGCCCTGCGGCAACAGGCCGGCGTCTTGGCCGCCCCGCTCCTGCGCGAGTTGGCCGACCTGCCTCCGGTGGACGAGCTGGTGGCCCTGATCTCCCGCACCCTGGTGGATGAGCCGCCGGCCACCATCGCCGAGGGCGGCATGATCCGCCCCGGCTGCGATGTCGAACTCGACGAACTGCGCCAGGCCAGCGCCGGGGGCAAGGAGTGGATCGCCCGGCTCCAGGTAGAGGAGCGCCAGCGCACCGGCATCGGCTCCCTCAAGGTGGGTTTCAACCAGGTCTTCGGCTATTACCTGGAGGTCAGCAAGGCCAACCTCGACCGGGTGCCCGCCGAGTACATCCGCAAGCAGACCCTGGTCAACGCCGAGCGCTTCCTCACCCCGGAACTCAAGGAATGGGAGGAGAAGGTGCTGGGGGCCGAGGAGAAGATCGCCGAGATCGAGACCCGGATCTTCCTCGAACTGCGGGCCCAGGTGGCCCTCTGGGCCGCTCAGGTGCAGCAGATCGCCCGCCACCTGGCCCAGCTCGATCTCCTGGTCTGCCTGGCCGAGGTGGCCCAGCGCGAGCGCTGGGTGCGCCCGCAGGTGGACGAAGGGCCAGGCATCGAGATCGAAGGAGGCCGCCACCCGGTGGTCGAGCGCCGGCTCCAGGCCGGGCGCTTCGTGCCCAATGACCTGTGCCTCGACGACACCGCGCGGGTGCTGCTGATCACCGGCCCCAACATGGCCGGCAAGAGCACCATCATCCGCCAGGTGGGGCTTATCGTGCTCTTGGCGCAGTTGGGGAGTTTCGTGCCGGCCCGCCGCGCCCGCCTGGGGGCAGTGGACCGCATCTTCACCCGCGTGGGGGCCGCCGACAACCTGGCCCGGGGGGAGAGCACCTTCATGGTGGAGATGAACGAGGCGGCCAATATCCTCAACAACACCACTGCGCAGAGCCTGATTCTGATGGACGAGTTAGGGCGGGGCACCAGCACCTTTGACGGCCTGAGCCTGGCCTGGGCCATCGTCGAGCACCTGCACGACTGCCCCTCCCGGCCCCGCACCCTCTTTGCCACCCATTACCACGAGCTGACGGCGCTGGAAGGGCCGCTGCCCCGCCTGAAGAACGCCAACGTACTGGTGCGTGAGGAGGGCGGCCATGTGGTCTTTTTACACCGACTGGCCTCCGGCCCCTGCGACCGCAGCTACGGCATCAACGTGGCTCAGATGGCCGGCATGCCCGCAAAGGTGGTGGCCCGGGCCAAGGAGCTTCTCGCCCGCCTGGAGCAGGGCAGGCCCCAGGCGCCGGCCCCCGCCGCACAACTGCCCCTCTTTGCCCCCCCCGCGCCCGAATCGCCGGTGCTGGCCGAACTGCGCCAGCTCGACCTGGACCGGATCACGCCGCTGGAAGCCCTGCTCAAACTAGGGGAGTGGAAGGATAAACTGGGAGGGAAAAACTGAGCGCCATGTCCTCACCCGCCGACCGCTTCACTCAGCTCCAGAAGGTGGCCATCTTCCTCATTGCCCTGGGCGCAGAGCGGGCCCGCCTGCTCCTGGCCAGCATGGAACTGCAAACCATCGAGCGCCTCAACCAGACCATCGCCCTCCTGGGCCCGGTGGCGCCCGAGGAGAAGGCCGCGGTGATGCTCGAATTCGCCGACTTTTTCTTCGAGGGCAAGGCCCTGCCCCCCTCCCTGGCCGGCCCGCCCAAGCACCAACCCGCACCACCCAAACCCGCCGCGCCCAAGGCAATCGCCCCCCAACCCGCCACCAAAAAGCCGCCGCCCAAACCCGCGCCCCCCCAGACAAAAAAAACACCCCCGGCCTTGCCGGCGGCGGCGGTGAACGACGAGCAGACCGCCCGCGACGCCCTCAAAAAGCTGCGCGAGCAGGTGGACCCCAAACAGATCAACTGGGGCCGGGCTGGTTATGATTTCGGGGAGGGCTTCAAAGGCCCGAAGGGAGACAGACGGTAAGCCGCGGCGGGGAGATGACCCCGAAGGGCTTTCCCTGGGGAGTGGTCGGGGAGGGAAGACCGCGTGGCGGGGGGCCGGGTAGCGGAGCGATGAGCGAGCGAGGGTGAAGGGCGCGCCTTGGGAAAGCCCGGAGTGGGTCGCTCCCCGACGCCGTACCCTGTTAGCTACCGCTCAACTCCTGCACGCGCTCTCCCAGGGCGCGGACGATCAGCACCAGAAAACCCAGGGCCAGGGCCAGTTGGCCCAGCAGCATCGCCTTATCCATATCCTCTCCTCGCGGCTGATGGGGATTGCTCTGAGGTTTAGCAAAACCCACACCAGATTTCCCCTTTTTCCTCAAGTCCTTTACTTTCAAGTATAAGCCGCCGGCCCCCGCGCTCCTGGCCCCGGCCCCGCCGGCAGATCGCTCCCCCGCAGAGGAGGTTCTTTCCTGGCCCAGCCTTCCCCCGCCCCCGAGATGATCTGGGGCCGCCACCCCGTCCTCGAAGCCCTCAAGGCCGGCCGCCCCTGCCAACGCCTGGTGGTGGCTCAGGGCAGCCACGGCCCGGCCATCGACGAGATCTTCGCCCTGGCCAAAGAGGCCGGGGTGCCCTTCGACATGCAGGACCGCCTCCTGCTCGACCGGGCCGCCGGCCCTCAGCACCAGGGGGTTATCGCCTACCTGGCCGCCCGCGCCTACGCTTCCTATGAGGAGGTATTGATCCGCCTCGATCCCCGCGCCGCCTTCCTGGTCTTTCTCGACGGCATCCAGGACCCCCACAACCTGGGGGCCATCATCCGCAGCGCCTGCGCCGTGGGCGCCGACGCGGTGGTGATCCAGGAGCGGGGCGCCGCCGGCCTGACCGGGGCAGCGGCCCGCGCCTCGGCCGGAGCCGTCGAGCACCTGCCCGTCTGCCGGGTCAACAACCTGGGCCGGGCCCTGGCCCTGGCCAGGGAGGCGGGTCTGTGGATCACCGGCCTGGCCCCCGACGGGGAGCGCCCCTTCACCGCGGTGGACTACCGGGGGCCCTGCGCCCTGGTGGTGGGCAGCGAGGGCACCGGCATGCGGCGGCTGGTGCGCGAGGGCTGCGACTTTGTGGTGCAGATCCCCATGGGTCGCGCCCAGCTCGGCTCCTTCAACGCTTCGGTGGCCGCCGGCCTGGTGCTCTACGAGGTCTTCCGCCAGCGCCACTCGCCCCCTGGCTGATGAGGCCCGCCGCCTGCCTGCTGCTGCTGGCCCTGCCCCTGGGGGCCCAGCCCGCCCCCCCCGACACCAGCGAAGCCGCCCGCCAGGCTGCCCTGGCCGCCCTGGCCCCGCCCGCAGACCCGGGTTTCTCCTACCAGGCCGAGCGGGTGCGCAGCGCCGGCGACTCCCTCGTGCTCGAAGGCCAGGCCAGCGTGGTCCACCAGAGCGCCCGGCTGGAGGCGGCGCGCATCGTCTACCGGCGGCAGCGCGAGGTGGTGGAGGCGTGGGGTACCCAGGACAGCGCCGGGGCCTGGTCCGGGCTGCCGGTGCTCCGGCGCGGCGGCGAGACCTTGCAGGGACGGAGCATCCTCTACGACCTGAGGGACACCTCCGGCACCATCCAGGTGGGCCGGGTCGCCTATGACAAGGGCTTTTACGCCGGCCAGGAGATCCGCGCCCGCACCGAGAAGGAATTCCTCGTCCGCCAGGGGAGCTACACCACCTGCGATCGGGAGGAGCCCCACTTCGATTTCTACAGTCCGCGCATCAAGGTGCTGGCCGGCGAGATGGCCATCGCCCGCCCGGTGTACTTCCGGGTGGACCAGCGCCGCCTCTTCTGGGCCCCCTTCTACGTCTTCTCCCTGCGCCAGGACCGCCAGTCCGGGGTGCTCACCCCCGGCTTCGGCCGCCGGCCCCTCAGCTACGGCTCGGCCCAGAGCGAGTGGGAGCTGCGCAACCTGGGCTACTACCTGGCCCCCAGCGACTACTGGGACCTGGCCCTGTCCGCCGATCTGCGCCAGCGCAGCGGCTGGCTGGCCCGGGCCCGGCTCAGCCACGCCTGGCGCTACCATTGGAGCGGCGAGGTGGAGACCCGCCTGGAGAACCGCCAGCGCGGCAGCTCCGGCCAGTTGGAGTGGTGGACCAGCATCCGCCACAACCAGGAGTTGGGGCCCTCCGCCTCGCTGCGGGCCGCCGGCACCTTTCAGAGCAGCAAAGACTTCAACCGCGACAACAGCACCGACCTGGAGGAGCGGCTCAACCGCACCCTGCGCTCCAACCTGAGCTTTACCAAGCGCTGGACCGGCGGCCACAGCCTCAGCCTCAATGCCAGCCAGACCCGCAACCTCGACACCCGGCGCTCCGAGGTGGTCCTCCCCGAGCTGAGCCTGCGCAGCGCCCGCAAGGCCCTGTGGAGCGGTAGGGAGAAGGAGACGCAGGGGCCCTGGTACCGCAAATGGTATTACGAGGGCAGCGGCCGGCTGCGCCACCAGCGCCGCCGCACCCCCGCCGAGGTGACCGACCGCACCGCCGCCGATCTCGCCTTTGGCCTCAGCGCCCAGCACCGGCCCTTCCCCTGGCTGAGCCTCAACCCCTCCCTGAGCGAGAACTGGAGCGACGCCGACCTCTTTGGCGAGGGCCCCCAGACCCGCGGGGTGCGCAGCGAGCGCCTCAACGCCGGCCTGGCCCTCACCCAGACCTGGTACGGCCTCTTCTACCCGAAGCTGTGGCGCCTGACCGCCCTGCGCCATGTATTGAAGCCCAGCGCCACCCTCAACTACCAGGCCGCCCACACCGACACCGGCGAGGTCTTTGGCCTGGGGGGCCCGGGGGCCTCCTGGAATCAGGAACGCCAACTGGCCCTCCGCCTCGACAACACCTTCTGGGCCAAGTGGCTCAAAGGGGAGGAGGAGGCCAAGGTGCGCCTGGCCCAGCTCAACCTCTCCACCGCCTACGCCCTGGACCGCCAGCGCCAGCCCCTCAGCCCCCTGCTCACCTCGCTGAGCATCGGCGCTGGCCAGCACCTCGACACCCGCCTGAGCCTGCGCTCCGAGTTCTACGGCGGCGACGGCCGCTTCCGCGCCTGGCCGCGCCTGCGGCAATTCGAGCTCAGTTCCTCGCTGCGTTTTTCTGGGCAGCGGGCCGCCGATCGGGAGACCGGGACCGAACGCGGCCTGGGCGCCAGCGAGGATTTCGGCTTCGAGAGCGGCCTGCAAAGCGACATCCAGCGCCCCGGGCGGGGCCGGCAACTGCAACTGAGCCACTACTACGCCCGCAGCCGCAGCGGCACCAGCACCCTCACCCGTTCCTGGCTGCGCGGGGCCCTGGGCTTCAACCGGGGGCGCTGGCGCTGCGACTACTCCCTCAATTACGACCTTCGCGCCCCCGGCACGCCCCTGTTTGCCCGCCGCCGGGTCAACGCCGAACTGCTCTCGCTGCAGCGGGAGTTCCACGACTGGACCTTCACCTTCAACCTCCAGCCCAGCCGCTTCTCGCGCCAGCGGGCCTTCTACTTCAAGTTCCAGTTCAAGGACATCCCCCAACTGCGCTTTGAGCGCGGCGACAGCCGGGGCTGATTGCCAATTTCGGGGGGGAGGTGATAAATTGGGGGACGAGGCGATACCTAATCCAACTGTCCAATCATGCGAGTTCTGGTGCAGCGGGTCAGCCGGGCCCAGGTCCTGGTCGAAGGCCGGGTGCAGGGGGCCATCGGCCCCGGCCTGGTCCTGCTGGTGGGCATCCGCCAGGACGACGGAGCCGAAGCCGTGCGTTTCTGCGCCGAAAAATGCGCCCATCTGCGGATCTTTCCCGACGAGGAGGGCAAGCTGAACCGCTCGGCGCTGGAGGCCGGCGGCGCGGTGCTGGCCATCTCCCAGTTCACCCTGTACGGCGACTGCCGCCGTGGCCGGCGGCCCAGCTTCACCGAGGCCGCCCCGCCCGAGCGGGCCGAACCCCTGTACGAGCAGTTTCTGCGCGACCTGGGGGACCAGGGGCTGCGCGTCGAGCGCGGGGTCTTTGGGGCGCAGATGAGCGTCGAGATCCACAACGAGGGGCCGGTCACCCTGCTGGTCGAATCCCCCTGAGCTGCCGATGGACGCCGAGACCACCCCTTTGCTGATCCTGGGTTCGGGCTCGCCGCGCCGGGCGGCGCTGATGCAGCAGATCGGCCTGCCCTTCGTGCAGTGGACCAGCGCCGCCGCCGAACCCGAGCACCAGGGCGGTTCTCCCGCCCGGCACGC
>Ga0194132_10003345_pt1 | contig 28672 bp, 23 predicted proteins | sample TA2KigOf80mmetaG_FD_148612 | JGI IMG/M metagenome (GOLD analysis project Ga0194132, IMG submission 148612) | Freshwater microbial communities from Lake Tanganyika, Tanzania - TA2015054 Kigoma Offshore 80m | ecosystem: Environmental > Aquatic > Freshwater > Lake | place: Tanzania: Lake...
CGGCAGCGGTCACCGTGGCAGCGGCCGCGACGGAACCCGAGTCCGCGCTCGCGCCGGAGACTTCCTCCCGCGCGGAGGCTCCTCCCGCTGAGGCCGTCCGGGATCTCGTCGCAGATTCAGTTCCGCCGTCCGCCGGGGAGGCGGCAACCCCCGTCGGGCCGGAATCACCGCCGCAGATGGCGGGCGACGTGCTCCCGTTTGCACGGCCGGCGACCGATGTTTCACAGGCGCAGGAAGCGGCCCAGGCGGAGTCTCCCAGCGTCGCCCCGGCAGCTCCGACGGCTCCGGTAGCGCCCTCTGGTAGCGCCGAAGGGCAGGTAGCCGAGCCGGCCGAGCCAGTGTTGGTCGTGCCCCTGGCGGTGCCACCTCCGGCGCCTGAGCCGCAGATCACCGTGTTGCCGGCTCGCCCGGCCGGGCCGGCACTGCCGGCGCTGATGACGCGTGAGGTTGCCCTCGGCGACGCGGCACGGGCGCTCCGGGGGGCGCTGCCGGACGTCCTGACGATGACGGACGGGCGGCGGCTGCGCCGGGCAGTCGCCCTCGGTGCGGCGACCTCCGTGGTGGCCGCCGCGTTCGCGATCCGTGGGCGCCGCCGGTAGGGCTCGTCGCGGCGGAGGCCTTCCGGGGGATTTCACAGTTCCGCAATGCTCCCGCAATCTGCACCGCACAACTCCCGCGCATGATCCGTTTCAGGAACACGAGACGAGCAAGATTCGTCTCTGATTCATGGAGAGGAGGCGGACATGATCTACACCAAGGCTTGTCCGCGCTGCCAAGGGGATCTCACTCGCGTCGAGGACATCGGTGACACGTACTTCTCGTGTGTCCAGTGCGGACACACCTCGTACCAGGCACCAGGTTCCGGCAACGGCCAGGCGGTGGATGTGAAGCGTCCTTGGCTGACCGCGGTCGACCGCTCGGTCGCACGAAAGCGTCGGGTCGGTCGCGCGCCGACCACCGTCGTACGCGCGGCGTAGCCTCACGCGTCATAGCCGGAAGGGCGGGGTCGTGAGACTCCGCCCTTCCTGTTTTCCTGGCCAGGGCAGGAGCCTACCCCTGGAACCGCCGGAACACGGCGCTCGCGTTCTGGCCGCCGAGGCCGAACGAATTCGACATCACAACATCGATCTGCGTCTGGACCGCCACATTGGGCGTGATGTCCAGGTCGCACTCCGGGTCGGGGAACTCGTAGTTGATCGTGGGTGGCACGACGCCGTGATGGAGGGCGAGTACCGAGGCGACGGCCTCGATCCCGCCGGCCCCGGCCGCGAGGTGGCCGGTCATCGACTTCGTCGAGGAGATCTTCACGCGTCGTGCGTCGCGGTCACCGAGGGCGATCTTGATGGCATGCGTCTCGGTACGGTCATTCAGCGGGGTACTTGTGCCGTGCGCGTTGATGTAGTCGACCTGCGCTGCCTCGATGCTGGCATCGCGCATGGCGCGGGTCATCGCCAGCGCCTGCCCCTCCGGGTCCGGTGCGGTGTCGTCCGTGGCGTCGAATGACCAGCCGACGCCTGCCAGCTCGCCGTAGATGCGCGCGCCCCGCGCCAGGGCGGCCTCTTCGGACTCGATGAGCAGGACGCCGGCGCCCTCGCCGAGGATGAAGCCGTCCCGCTTGATGTCGAACGGGCGACAGGCGTGGGCGGGGTCATCGTTGTTCTTGGAGAGCGCGCCCATCCGTCCCATTGAGGACAGGGATAGCGGCGTGATCATCGCCTCCGCCCCTCCCACGAGGATGGCGCGGGCGTGGCCCAGACGGATCAAGGAAAGCGCATGGCCGAGGGCGTCGGTACCCGAGGCGCAGGCGGTGTTGATCGTCGTATTCGGGCCGCGGATCCCCAGTTGCCTCGCCAGGCGCGCCGCGCCCATGTGCTGGCCCATGCGAGTGATGATGAACGGGTCGACACCGCGCGCGCCACGCTCCACGTAGGCCATCCACTCCGGCCCCATGTTGAAGACGTCACCCGAGGTCGCCATGACGACGCCAATGTCGTCGCGGTTCGCCTCGGTCACCTCGAGGCCTCCATCGCGCATCGCCTGGACGCCAGCGGCGTGGGCGAATTGCGCGAAGCGCCCGGTGCGGCGTGCGATCTTCTTCTCCAGGTAGGGTTCGATGTCGAATCCCTTGACCTCGCCAGCGATCTGGACGAGGTCGGCAGACACGTCCCACTGGGTGACGCGCCCGATCCCGTTGCGGCCGGTGCGCAGCCCCTCCCAGTATTCCTCGATGTCGTTGCCGATCGGCGTGACGGCGCCCATGCCGGTGATGAGGGCGCGGTGGATGGTGCGCGTGGCGGGCATACAGGTCCTCCCGAGGTCATCTTGACGCCCCTCATGCTACGCGGGCCGCCGCGTCCGGGCGACGGATTGCGGACGCCCGGGGGCTGGCGGGGCGTGGCAGAATACCGCCGTCGCGCCGTCCCCCCTCGGCGCGGAGGAGGCTGTGCGATGCCGCTACCACTGGAGGGTTATCGGGTTCTCGACCTGTCAGTCTGGCAGCAGGGGACCTATGCGACAGCGATGCTGGCCGACATGGGCGCGGACGTCATCAAGATCGAGTCCTACGCCAATCCGGACCCCGGGCGCGGCCTGCAGCAGGGAGGCCCGCGTAACGCCTACTTCAACACCTTGAACCGAGGGAAGCGCTCCATTCTGCTGGACATGAAGAACCCGGCAGGCATGGAGGTGTTCTGGCGTCTGGTCGAAACCGCCGACGTCTTCCACAACAATATGCGCGGCGGCGTGATGGAACGGCTGGGGGTCACGTTCGAGGCGATCCAGCAGCACAATCCGCGCTGCATTTTTTCGAGCGCCACCGGCTGGGGGCACCTGGGTCCCGACCGTCACACCGGTGCGATGGACACACTGGCGCAGGCCCGTGGTGGCTTCATGTCCGTGACCGGCGAGGGCGAGGATGGCCCGCCCACGCCGGCTGGGTTCCCCCAGGCGGACCACGTGGGCGCGGTTGTCTCCGGGTACTCGATCGTCCTCGCGCTGCTCCACCGCGAGCGGACGGGCGAGGTGCAGGAGGTGAACACCTCGCTGTACGGGTCGCAGATGCTGATCCAGTCGTACAACATCACGCACGCGATGTGGAGCGGGCAGTTGATCGGGCGGCGGAAGCACAACGAGCGGCCGCCGACCTGGAACCATTTCCAGGCGGGGGACGGCAAGTGGTTCATGATCGGCTTTCTGCCGGCGGACAAATGGTGGCCGCAGTTCTGCGATGCCCTGGGTTCCGAGGAGTTGAGGCGAGATCCATACCGGACCGGCGTGCAGCGCATGGAACGGCTCGCTGACGTGACGGCGAAGATGGACGCGATCTTCCAGACGAAGACGCGAGATGAGTGGATCCAGATATTCCACGCGCAGGACCTGCTGGTGCAGCCGGTGATGGATTACCTCGAGATCGGCAACGATCCGCAGGCCTGGGCGAACGACTACATCGTTGAGGTGCCGGACGAACACGGGAAACCGTGGCCGATGGTCGGTTCGCCGGTGCACCTTTCGAAGACGCCCGCGCAGATCAGGAAGCAGGCGCCGGAGTTTGGCCAGCACACGGAGGAGGTGCTGCTGGAGTCCGGGTTCACCTGGAACGAGGTGGAGGCGTACCGCGCGAAGGGGGCCTTCGGCTCGGCTTCGTAACGATCATCGTGGGGATGACACAGAGAGGCCCGGCGACAGCGCCGGGCCTCTCTGGTGTGTGTGGAGTCTTGAGTCCTGAGGCTACAGGCCGCCGAGGCTCTGCAGGAACTCGCGGATGTTGAGGGCGAGGGAGGCGGGTTGGTCTGTGGGGACCGGGTGGCCGGCGTCCTCGATGAGCGAGACACGCGAACCAGCGATGCGGCGGTGGAGGCGCTGGATCGCCTCCGGCGTCAGCATGTCGGTCTCGGAGCCGCGCACGATCATCGTGGGGCACTGGATGCGGTCAGCCGAGTCCCAGAGGTCGGCGAGCCGTCGCTGGCCGGGGTCCGGCTCCGGGGGGCGCACCGTGGCGTCCCGGAACACCGGGTCGAAGTCCCAGACGAACACACCTTCCTCATTCACGGTGAATGAGGCACGCACGCGGCGCTCCAGCTGTTCCGTGTTCGCGTACGGGAAGAATTCGCGGAACGCGGAGACGGCCTCGTCGAGGCTACCGAAGGAGTCGCCGACGGAGAGCAGGCGACGGAGCTGCTCCACGCCGGAGCGCAGGACCTCGGGAGCGGACTCGATGACGACGAGGGCGGTGACGGTCTCGGGGTGCTCGGCCGCGTAGCAGATGGCGTTGGCGCCACCCATCGAGTGGCCGACGAGCGTGACCGAGCGCAGGCTCAGCGCCTCGATCAGCGAGGCGAAGTCCTCGACCTGGGTGGCGCGGGTGTAGTCGCGGTCGGCGGCGCGGGCGGAGGAGCCGTAGCCGCGCTGGTCGACGGCGATCACGCGGTACTCGCGAGCGAGGTCGGAGGCGACTTCGGCCCAGGCCTCGGCGGTCTCGGCGTAGCCGTGGAGCAGGAGGAGGGCGTGGCGGCTGCGCGGGTCGCCCCACTCCCGGACGTGTAAGCGGACGCCGTTCGCCTCGATCATTTCGTCGCGCGGACGCGTGTTGGTTGCCATGGGAGATCCTCCGGGTGGTGCGTCATCGATGGCGCATGGGTGTCGAGCGGCGCGAGCCGGCTCCGGGGCTGCGACGGGCGTCTGGAAGGTCGAATGTACGGCGGGGCATCGCTACGGCGTTGAAAATATCACAAAAATTATGATGCTGAATCTGGAACCCCGCCGAGGCGATCGTTGAAGGGATCGCTAGAGGGACCGCTACAGGGCGGCGGTGATGTCGTTCGCGACCGTGAGGCCGTCCTGGAGTGCCAGCCAGTTCTTGCCCCGGTCGTGGGAGGCCCAGAGCTGCGAGCCGGCGGCGACGAAGACGAGGTCGTCCCAGTCGAAAGGCCGGACGACGCAGGGAACGCGATCCCACTCGTCCTGGTCGTCGAGCATCACGCGTTGCCATGTCACGCCGCCGTTTGCCGAGCGGAAGACGGCACCCTCCACGCCTGGGGCGCGGCGTGCGGCGGAGTAGATGAGGGTGTCCGGTGCCCCTGGCAACACCGCGAGGGTGCCGCCCCAGGAGCGGTCGAGCCCGCCGAGGCTCTGCACCCAGGTGTAGCCCTCGTCCTCGCTGCGGAAGATGCCGGTGGGGGTGGTGGCGAAGAGGCGGTCGCGGCGTTCGGGGTGGACCCATATGTGGTGCACCTTCGGATCGAGGCCGTCCGTCCGGCGCATCCATGAGACGCCGCCGTCCCGGGTGTACCAGCAACCGCCGCCGACGATCGCGATGACGAGGCCCTCGGTCACTTCGCCGGCGGCGGCGATGTACGGGACGACGCCCGGCGCCGGTGGTACGAAGCGGTTGAGCTTGATGACGTTCTGGACGCCGTCGATCGTCGTCCATGTCGCGCCCTTGTCGTGGGAGCGGTGCAGGCGGCCGTCGACGCTGCCGATGAACAGGTCGCCGGCCGTGGTCACGGAGACCGAGCGGGGGTCGCCCTCCCAGCCGCGCTCCCAGCGTTTGCCGGCGAACACCCAGACACCGTCGCCCGGTACGGAGGCGAGTCCGAGGCCGTCACGGAAGTCGACGCGGTCGAAGCGCTTGCCTGCGACGGCGACGACGGGCGCGCGGCCAGGTTCGACCTGCAGGAGCCCTTCGTCGGTGGCGAGGACGATGCCGAGGGGGTCGTACTTGCGGCGGCTGATCATCGCGAGCCCTCTCCATGCGAAGCGTTCTGCTGCTCGCGGACCGCCGCCACCAGCGCCGGCAGCGCCTCGCCGGAGGCGGCACGGACGACGACGTCAGCGAGCGGCGTCAGCGGCGTCTCCTCGGGATTCACCTCGATGAGGGGGACGCCTCGGCGGGCGGCCTCGATCGGATAGGCGGCCGCGGGGTAGACGACGGCGGAGGTGCCCACGGTCATGAAGCAATCCGCCTGCGCAGTCTCCGCCTCGCAGCGCGCGAGCGCGAGCGGCGGGATCGGTTCACCGAACATCACGGTGTCGCCCTTCACGATGCCGGAACAGCCAGGGGCGGCGCAACGCGGCGGCAGATTGGCCTCGTCCACCGGGAATTCCTCGCGTGGCCAGCGGACACCGCAACGGACGCAGCGCATCCAGAGCCGGTTGCCGTGGATCTCGGTCAGCGAGCGCTGGCCGGCGCGGCGGTGAAGGTCATCGATGTTCTGCGAGATGACGTGGGCGACCCGGCCCATGTCCTCCAGCTCGGCCAGCGCGCGGTGTCCGGCGTTCGGTTGCGCGGCTTCGATCGCGGCGCCGAAGGCGTTCCCCGCGCGAGCGTCCGCGAGGCGGCGTTCCCACCAGCGCTTCGGGTCGGCGGCGAAGGTCTCGTACTGGTTGAGGGGTGGCTCGCCCTGCGTCGTCCAGAGGCCGCCCTCGCCGCGGAAGGTGGGGATGCCGGACTCCTTCGACATGCCGGCACCGGCGAGGACGACGGTGTGGTGGCTGCGGAGGAGTACCTCCGCCGCTCGACTGATCGCCACCTGTGTCACCTGATCCAGCACGGCGGTGATCCTACCGGGCGGGACGCCTGCGGTCAGGACGTCTTCAGGAAGGGGAGGCAGTATCCTCGAAGGGTGGCATCCATCTCCTCGGTCCTGAGTCTGTCGTCCCTGTCCCCGGCGCGCCGGGACTGGCTGCGTCGCGGTGTGGCCACGTTGATCCTCCTGGGTGCGGTCGTCGCGTTCGTCTCGGAAGAGCGCGCGGCCGGCGGCGACGCGGACGTCCAGCGTCTCGGCGTGCTGGACGGGGTCACGAGCCCCGGGGTGGGACAGGCGGCGCCCGACTTCGTGCTGGAAGAGCACGGCACCGGCCGGCTGATCCGACTGTCCGACTATCGAGGGAAGACGGTCGTGCTCAACTTCTGGGCGACCTGGTGCCCACCCTGTGTCGCCGAGATGCCGGAGCTCCAGTCGCTCCATGCGAAGCACGAGGCGAGCGGTGACCTGGTCGTCATCGCCGTGGACGTCGAAGAGCCACCGGCCGCCGTCGAGGAGTTCAAGCAGCAACTCGCGCTCACGATGACGATCGTCGGCGATCGCACGGGCGACGTGCGGAGGTACTACGGACTGCCGGGCCTGCCCGGAACCTTCTTCATCGACCGTGACGGGGTGATTCGTGCGAAGGCGCTCGGCCCAATCATGGGGAAACCGCTGGCGGATGGCCTGGCCTCCGTCGGAGGGGGCTAGCGGTGCACCTCGGCTTCGCGTTCCTGTGTGACGCCGCGCAGGACTCCGGCGGCAAACTGCACGCGCTGGGGATCGGCGTCGATGTGCTGCATGCGGCGTCCCTGCCCGCCGTGCATCCCCACCTCTCGCTGGTCGTGCGTTTCGCCTACGGGCGGGAGGACGAGGGCAATCACGACTTCTCGATCGCGGTCCTCGATGCTGACGGGAAGAACGTGGTCGCGCCGGTGGGTGGCCAGATGACGCTGCGGTTGAGCGGCGAGGAGACGGCGGGCGGCGCGAACCTGGTCGTGGACCTGCAGAATGCGCAGTTCACCACCTACGGCCCGCATGAGGTCTCCGTCAGCGTGGACGGCCGCGCGTTCGCGACGCTGCCGCTGGCCGTCCAGCGGCTGTGAGCGCGCGTAGCGCCGAGGTGGTCGCGGAAACGCTGCACACCGCGCGGCTCGACCTGGTCCCGTACGACCTCGACTTCTGCCGGGCGATTGTCGCGGGCGACCGCGCGGTCGCAGCGGAGTGGATGGGGGCGGACCTGGGAGCGTGGCCCGGCGGCGGTGAACTGGAGTCCGGGTTCCCCGCCAACCTTCGGGCGCTCCGCGAAGACTCGAGCGCGCTCGGCTGGCACGGGCGTGCGCTGATCGTGCGGATGCACGGGGCGGTCGCCGGCAGCGTGAACCTGAAGGGGCGTCCTCGTGACGGGCGTGTCGAGGTCGGGTGGGAACTCGATCGGCACTACCGATATCAGGGCTACGCGCGCGAGGGCGCGCGTGCCGTCGTGGCGTACGCCTTCAGCCACCGCGAGGTGCAAGAGGTCGTCGCGGAGATCGACCCCACGAACGCACCCTCGATCGCGGTGGCGGAGTCGGTCGGGATGCATCGCACCAGTGAAGCGAGCACGCAGCATCCGGGCGCGATCCTCTGGGCGATCACACGCCCCGAGTTCGAGGCCGGCCGGTAGGCCTCACTCCAGCACGCCGTGCTGCCGGAGCGCCGCCCAGATCTGGCCCGCCGTGTCCCCGGCCGGATCGATCCGCTCAGCCCTCCAGCCGAGGCTCCGCGCGGCCTCGACGTTCTCGGGCAGGTCATCGAAGAACAGCAGACGCGCGGCCGGGACGCCGCTCGCTTCCTCGAAGGCGCGATAGATCGCGGTGTCCGGTTTGAGGATGCCCGCGAGATGGCTGGCGACGGCGTGGCGCAGCCGCGCGACGGTGGGGTAGCGGGTGTCCGGGCCGCGCAGGTCAGCCCAGTGTGGCTCGCTGGTGTTGGAGAGCGCGCCGGTGAGGACGCCAGCGGCTTCGATGGCCTCGACCGCCGCATCGACGCCGGGGTACTCCGCCCAGTGCCAGGCGAGGTGGCTGCGCTGGATGTCGTCAGGCGTGTAGACGCCGTCGGAGGCCTCAGCGACGCCTGCGTAGTACTCGACCGGCGCGATGTGCCCGACGGAGAGCGCGTTGAGCAGCGGGGCGCGCCGTGCGAGGAACGCCGCGTCCTCGGCGATCGGATGATGCGTGAGACCGGCACGGGCGTGCGCCTCGCCCCACGCGCGGACGATCTGCACGAGGACCCCGCCAAGGTCGAAGACGACCAGGTCGATCGGCTCGCTCATGGACGGGCTTCGTTGGTGGCGCAGCACTCGTGGCGCCGCGACAACCACATGTGGATGATGACGGCCATATTGGGCCTCCGAGCGTGGATAACCGCGTCCCGTCCCCGTCCGGGGGATGTACCATGCCGCACCGGGCAAGCCTAACGGGTAGGCCGCGCGGATAGCGGGGTCCCGGGTTCTGGGGACGGGGAGTACCAATGGCACAAATCGACGGCGCCACGATCATCGCTCGTTCGCTGAAGACGCAGGGCGTCGACGCGATGTTCGGGGTGGTGGGCATTCCGGTGACCACCATCGCGATGGCGGCGCAGCGCGCCGGCATCAACTACGTGGGCATGCGGCACGAGATGCCGGCGACGTATGCAGCGCAGGCTGTCTCCTACCTCGGCGGGCGGATCGGCGCGGCGCTGGCGGTCTCCGGGCCGGGCGTGCTGAACGCGGTGGCCGCGTTCGCCAACGCCTGGTCGAACCGCTGGCCGATGATCCTCCTCGGCGGCTCCTACGAGCGCACGGGGCACATGATGGGCTTCTTCCAGGAGGCGGACCAGCTCACCGCCCTCCGCCCGTACGCGAAGTTCGCGGAGCGCGTGGAGACGATCGAGCGCATCCCGCTGTACGTCGCCGAGGCGGTGAAGAAGGCGATCCACGGGGTCCCCGGCCCGGTCTACCTCGACCTGCCCGGCGACGTCATCGCCGGCAGCGTGGACGAGGACACGGTGCAGTGGGCCCCCCGCGTGCCGGACCCGCGCCGGACGATGTCCGACCCGGCGGACGTGGAGGCCGCGATCGCGGCGCTGAAGACGGCGGAGCAGCCGTTGATCATCATCGGCAAGGGCGTCGCCGCCTCCCGCGGCGAGCAGGAGATGCGGGCGTTCGTCGAGAAGACCGGCATCCCGTACCTCGCAATGCCGATGGCCAAGGGGATCCTGCCCGACGACCACGACCAGGCGGCGGCGGCGGCGCGTTCGTTTGTGCTGCAGAACGCCGACCTTATCTTCCTCGTGGGGGCACGACTGAACTGGATGCTCCACTTCGGGCTGCCGCCGCGCTTCCGCAAGGATGTGCGCGTGGTGCAGCTGGACTTCAACCCTGAAGAAGTCAGCGTGAACGTCCCGACCGAGGTGATGATGATCGGCGACGCGAAGAAGACGCTCGGGCAGTTGCTCGATGTCCTCGACCGCGACCACTGGCAGTTCCCGCAGGACAGCGAGTGGTTGCAGACCGTCCGCTCCGAGGCGCGCTCGAACTCCGAGCTCGTAGAGGGGATGAAGCAGGAGGAGACCGACCCGATCGGTTACTACCGCGCGCTTCACGCGATCAACCAGAACCTGCCGCCTGACGCGATCTTCGTCGCCGAAGGGGCGAGCACGATGGACATCAGCCGGACGGTGATCGACCAGATCATCCCGCGTTCCCGCCTCGATGCAGGGTCGTTTGGCTCGATGGGCCTCGGCCACGGGTTCGCGATCGGCGCGGCCACGCAGTTCCCGGGGAAGCGGGTGATCTGCCTCCAGGGCGACGGCGCGTTTGGCTTCGCGGGCACCGAGTGCGAGGTGGCGGTCCGCTACAACCTGCCGATCACCTGGATCGTGTTCAACAACGGCGGTATCGGCGGGCACAAGCCGGAGCTGTTCGAGCGGCCGAACAAGCCGGTGGGCGGCATGAGCCTCGGGGCGCGCTACGACATCATGATGCAGGGCCTCGGCGGGACCGGGTACAACGCGAAGACGTACGAGGATCTCCAGGGCGCGTTGAAGCAGGCGCTGGCGTTGCCGGGGCCGTCGCTGATCAACGTGCCGCTGGACCCGGACGCGAAGCGGAAGCCGCAGAAGTTCGGCTGGCTGACCTCGACGCGCACGTAGCGTCGACGTCAGCGGCTCTGCCGCGTGGAGTGAAGGCGAGGGCGTCCCACGGGGCGCCCTCGTTGTTCGTGGGTGACGACTCCTCGCCTTTCGAGGGGCAATGGGGCCGGGGGTCGGGGGCCTTCGCAGAGGTGAGGGAGGCGGAAGGCTTCGCGCACGCATCGATAACGTTGGAGATAGGTGATGCCGAGGCATAATGCGCTGTTAGAATCCGGCGCATACCGCCTGTATTTGTGAGGGGGCTCCGATGGACTGGGACGACAGCGCGCAGGAGGCCGAGTTCCGGGCACTGGTGCGGGCGTTCATCAAGGAGCACGGGGCGAAGCAGCGCCTGGGCGGCGGCGAGGGCGGCGGCGAGGAGCAGATCGGCTCGAACGCGCGGGATGTGCGCGCGCGGACGAAGCCGTGGCGCGATGCCCTCGTGGCGAACGGGTGGATCGCGCCGGCGTGGCCGAAGTCGTACGGCGGGGCGGGGCTGTCGCCCAAGGAGCAGTTCATCCTGAACGAGGAGCTGGCGGAAAATGGCCTCTCCAACGTCGGCGGGTTCGGCGTGATGATGCTGGGGCCGACGCTGATGATCCATGGCGACGACGAGCAGAAGGCGGAGCACCTCGGCAAGATCCTGCGCGGCGAGGTCGTGTGGGCGCAGGGATGGTCGGAGCCGAGCGCGGGGTCGGACCTGGCGTCGCTGCAGACGCGCGCGGTGCGCGACGGCGACGAGTACGTAGTGAACGGCCAGAAAATCTGGACGAGCGGCGCGCAGCACGCCGACTGGATCTACATGCTGGCCCGCACCGACGCCGATGCCCCGAAGCACCGAGGGATCTCGCTGCTGATGTTCTCGATGAGCACGCCGGGCGTCGAGGTGCGGCCATTGATCAACATGGCGAACCAGCACGGCTTCAACGAGGTGTTCTTCGAGGACGTGAAGGTCCCGGTGAAGAACCGCGTGGGCGAGGAGAACCGCGGCTGGTACGTCGGCATGACGCTGACGGACTACGAGCGCAGCGGCATCGGCTCAGCCGTCGGCACGCAACGCCGCCTCAAGCAACTGCTCGAGGTCGCGCGCACGGATCCGTCCGCGAAGCAGGCGGAGGGGACGCGCTCGAAGTCGTGGCGGCTGTACTTCGCCGACCGCTGGATCGAGGCGGAGATCGCGCGGCTGTTCTCTTACCTCAACATCACGATCCAGGCGCGGAACCTCGTCCCGAACTACGAGGCGTCGATGTCGAAGCTGTACACGACGGAACTCGGTCAGCGGATTGCGCACACGGCGCTGAAGATGTACGGGCTGCAGGGGATGGCGTGGGACGCGAAGCGCGCCGAGAACGGCCGCGGACGTGTGGCCACCGCCTATCTGAGCGCCGTGAGCGCGACGATCGCCGGGGGCACGTCGGAGATCCAGCGTGGCATAATCGCGACCCGCGGGCTGGGGTTGCCTCGCGGGTAGCCCTGGCGCTCGGTCGACGCCGATAGGGACGCCCGCGGCGTCCCTATCGCTTCACGCCGTCGATGTAGTTGAGCCGGGTGATCTCGATCCGAGCGGCGCTGAGGTCGGCGAGGGCGGCGCCCAGCGCTTTCATATGTTCGGTGCCGCGATGCAGGGCGAAGGCCTCGTCGTCCGCGTACTGCTCGTAGAAGAGGAACACCCCCGGCTGGCCCTCGACGCTGTGCATGGCGTACTGCATGACGCCCGGCTCGTTCGCCTGCACCTGCGTGATCAGTTGCTGGAGGGCGGCCTGCATCTCGTCGGCTTTGCCCTCTTTGGCGGTGAGTTTCGCGGTGATGTTGATCATGGGGTGTCTCCTGTACTGCGAGGAGGAATGCTAATGCGTGGCCAAAGCGACGGATGAAACTAACTAGAGTGTGCCAGCTGGTGTCGTTCTCTCAAGTGTCGTGTTGCATAATGCGGGTATTCCTGACGATAGTCTCCAGATCTTCGTCTCTTCGGTGATGACGGATGAGAACTTGTCCGCCGAACGCGGCGTTGTTCGGGATGCAATCCGAGGCCTCCGCCTTACCCGTCCCTGGCTGTTCGAAAAGGGCCCCGCGGAGCCGGTCCCGGTCGGCGACGCCTACCTTCGTGAAGTTCGCGAGAGCGACCTACTCGTCTTGATCGTCTCAAGGACTCACATGAGAGCAGTTCAGAATGAGATTGAGACAGCAGATGCGGCAGGAGTCCACATTCTGGCGTTTGTTCGTGGCCAAGCCAATAGTGATGGGCGCGCGACAGTCCTCAGCTGGCTTCGTTCGAGGGTTCGCTATCGGGAGTTCGATAGTGAGAGCGAGTTGTTCGAAGAGGTCCAACGAGCCATTTCGGTAGAACTTGTGCGCGGCTACCGCCGATACCGGCTGGCCAAGGCCGACATCACGACCCTTCGACCTCTGGTAGAGACTCCACCAGCCGCGCACGTCCGACTCGCAACGGCAGACGATGCTGATGATGTGCGCGCGATTCTGGAGGAACTACGGACTTGGTATCCGAAAATTGATGATTGGATAGAGAAAGTCATTATTGAGGATCGGTTGGGTGGCGTGCGCCTTGTCTCTTGGGATCAGCGACTTGCCGGGATCTCGATCTCTCGCGACAAAGATGATCGTGTGCGCAAACTCTCAACTCTTTATCTACGTCCTGAGTTCAGGGGTGAGTCGATCGGCCCATATCTCGTCTATGAAGAAGTCCGACGTACCGCGAAAGAAGGGTTCGAAAAGGCATACGTCACGTTCGCGGCCGAACTGGAGGCTGCACTGGGTCCGATTCTGGCACGGTACGGCTTCGTCGCAGAGGGGGTCTCGGCAGGGCGGTACCGGGCGAACCGCGCCGAGTTCGTGATGGGTAAGACCTTCGTGAATGGAGTAGTGGCGGCAGACTCGTTCCGAGCTTTCGTGAAGGGAAACCTCGTCGACGCCTTTGGTGGCGAGACCGTGGCTGAGGACGGCACCGGTTTCGAAGTTGTGCTGGGGCACGCCCCCCTCTGGGGCGTCCCGGTTGCGGGTCAACGCTTTCGGTTGGAAATTTCGTCAAGCCCCGAGCCTGAGGTGGTGTTCGAGCGCCTGGTAGCTCAGCCACCCAATCTTCCCTGGTGTTTCGTAAGTCTGTATGGGAAGCCAGCAGAGGCCGGTCACTGGAGTCACAACCGCAAGGACTGGATCGATGGTTCGGATCTAAAGCGTTTTTTCTATCCAGTGGTACTAGATCGGCCAGAACAACGGGGCTTGATCTGCACAATCGAACCCCGCTTCGCTGATGCTCTGTTTCCGAGGAGTGAGCAACTGCCGATGCTTGATCCTTCCCGGTTTCAGGTGCGGCCTGACAATGTCTATTACCGATCTCCTTCTGCGTACCGTGGTCTCCGGCGTGGCGCTCCCATCTTCTTCTATGTGAGTGCACCTGAAATGGCCATTCGTGGCAACGCGACCCTGTCCGAATATTTCGTAGGTTCGCCTGATGACTGTTTTGAGCGATACGGATCGAAGGGCGTCCTCACGACCGCGGACCTGGATCTCATCGGAGAAAATGGACGTGGGCGGAGCCTCGCCTTGGCGTTCGACTGGTACCGAGAACAGCGCCAGCCTTTGAGTCGAGTTCGCGACGTAGTCAACGGGTACAATCCGCAGGCAGCAAGACGGATTGCGTTCCACCAAGCGAGGAGACTGTCTGAATGACGCCCGTCTTGCTTGGTATCCACCCCAGACATGCTGACGCCATCCTGCGGGGTTCAAAGACCGTCGAGTTGCGTCGGCGCTTTCCAGCGATTGCTGCTGGCACCACCGTTTATCTGTACGCATCAGCACCGGTGTCGGCGGTTGTTGGTGCGTTCGAGGTGACTGGTGTGGCGAAGGCCGCGCCCAGCCGACTATGGAGAGATCACGGCAAACGGACGGCGATCGACAAGGCCGAATTTGAGCGGTATTTCAGTGGTGTTGAGGAAGGTCATGCGGTTCTTGTGGGTTCACCTGTGACCTTCAGTAACCCTCTTCGTCTCAGCCAACTGATATCGCGCTACGGCATCCTTGCGCCACAGAACTTCCGCTTTGTCACCAGCGCCAGTCTCCGGCGTGTGCTAGCAGGTCGCTGCGTACCGCCTTCCAGCTCCCATGCCTGACCCGTACGAGATGCCGACGGACGACGAGCTGCGCAGCCACGGGGCGCAGGTGACGGTCGGTGTGCTGCATCCGGGGGAGATGGGGAGCGCGGTGGGGGCCTCGGCGGTGGAGGCGGGGGCGCGGGTGATCTGGGTGTCGGAGGACCGGAGCGACGCGACGCGGGCGCGGGCGGAGGCGGACGGGCTGCACGACGTCCACTGGCTGAACGGGCTCGTGAACCAGTCGCACATCATCCTCTCGGTCTGCCCGCCGGACGCGGCCGAGGAGGTCGCGGAGTCGGTGACGACGCTCGGCTACCACCGCATCTACGTGGACGCGAACGCGGTGTCGCCGGCGACGGTGCGGCGGATGGCGGCGCGCATCGAGGAGACCGGGGCGCACTTCGTCGACGGCGGGATCATCGGCGGGCCGCCTCGGAAGGCGGGGATGGCGCGGCTCTATCTCTCGGGCGAGTACGCGCCGCGCGTGGCGACGGCGCTGGCGGGCGGGCCGCTCGAGGTGTGCGTGCTGGACGCGCCGGTGGGGGCGGCCTCGGCGCTGAAGATGGCGTACGCGGCCTGGACGAAGGGGACGAGCGCGCTGCTCGCCGCGGTCGAGGCGCTGGCGATCCACGAAGACGTGCTGGAGCCACTGCTCGGGGAGTGGCGACGCGGGCGGACGGGCCTCGAAGAGCGTGCGGACGGGCTCGGCGGCGCGGCGGCGAAGGCGTGGCGCTGGGTGGGCGAGATGGAGCAGATCGCGGCGTCGTTCGAGGCGGCGGGGCTGCCCGGCGGCTTCCACCACGCGGCGGCGGAGGTGTACGAGCGGATGGTGCAGTTCAAGGACGACCGGAACGCGCCCGGCGGTCCGACGCTCGCGCAGACGCTACTCGACCACGCGCCGCCTCACGAGTAGTCCTCAGCGGCCGCCCGGCGTGCTGGTTGGCGTGCGGCGCGTCCCACCTCGACGGCGCGCGACCCCGATCCCACACGAGGCCACCGGCGAGGCCGCCCATCGCGACGATGAGCCACGCGCTGGCGTTGAGCGCAGCGCGGTCGGCCTGGTCGCCGACGACCTTCCTCAACTGCTCGGCGAGGTCGACGCGGAGGTCGGCTGGTATGCGTCCGGCGGGTTGGTCACGCTGCTCCGCCACCCAGCGGTCGAGAGGGTTCGACAGCGTCGCCTGGTAGATGGCCGTCGCGCCGGTGAGTCCGATCGTGGCCGCGACGAGCAACGCGGCGCTGCCCCAGGCGAGCCTCGATGGCCACGCGGCGCCACCGAGGAAGGCGATCCCGACAACGAGGACGAGACAAATCAGCGGCGCACCGTAGAAGCCGGCGAGGCGGACGGCGCGGAAGTAGCCGCGCACCTCGGTGATCGTGGGGCCCTCGACGGGCGTCCCGGCGGCGGCGCTCTTCGCGCGCTGCTGGTCGTAGCGGGCGATGATGTCGTCGTCGGTGATGGCGCCGCCCTTCGCGGTGAAGAGGGCGACGGTGTTGTCCGCCCTCGACAGCGCGGGGTTCGAGGCGTTCCCGAGTTGCTTCTTCAGGTCGGCGTCGGTGAGCCGCCAGCCCTGCGGGGTCATCTGCTCGGGCGGCAGGCGCAGCGCCTTCGCGAATGGGTCGGCGAGGAAGGGGAACGCCTCGAAGGAGATGCGGGCGTTCATGGTCTTCGAGTCGCCGGCGAGGTACGGGACGGCCTGGTCGACGAAGCCGAACCACTGCTGGTCGAACCAGGCGCCGGCGCTCTCTCCTCGCAGTTCGACCGCGGCGGTGACGGTGTGGACGCCCGGGGGCGCGCCGGGGACTGGCTTGCCTGCATTGGCGGGGTCACTGTCGTAGGCACGAGCGATGCTGAGGACGGTGCGCTGGCCCATGCCGAGGTCGCGCCATGTCCGCTCGAACGCGGAGGGCTGGCCCGAGGTCGGGTGGCCAAACGTACCGATGAGACCGTCGTGCAGGCTGACGTTGATCGCGAAGTGGTCGCTGCGTCCGGCCAGCCACGGGAGGATCGCGTCGATCGTCTCCTCGGTCTCGCGCTCGACCCAGGCGGGCGGCAGGAACGACTGCGCAAGGGCGGTGATGCTGTCCTCGGCCTTCTGGTCGGTGGGGAGGTCGATCACGCGCAGGTTGGCTGGCCGCTTTTCGGGGTGGTCGAGCACGTCGCGGACGATGCGGCGCGTGCCGTCCTCGTGCAGCCGCTGGTAGAGGCGGAGATCGCGCGCCTGCTGTTTCACGAAGGTCGGGTTGAGCAGGGTGCCATCCAGCCGTCCGGCGACGAGGCCGAGCAGGAAGAACACGGTCAACGGCAGAACGAGGAATACCGCGAGGACTCGTCGCGCGTTCAACGTGCGCCTTCGGATCGGCTGGGGGCTCCCGTCACCACTGCTTCCCAATGCCGCCGCGCTCTCCGTAGAAGGCAGCAGGCCAGTTGCGGCCGGTCATCATCGCCTTGTCGATGTCCTCGCGGGTGGCGATGCCCGCGGCGACGAGTGCGTCGGCCTCGCGTTTCGCGGCGGCGAAGACGCGGTTCATGACGAAGCCGTAGGAGCCGGGGTCGTCCTTCACCATCGAGACGGCGCGTCCCGCCTTCTCGGCGACGCCCTTCACGGCGTCGACCGTCTCCTGCGAGGTCTGCGGGGTGTAGATGACCTCGCACATCTTCATCGTGGGGACGGGGTTGGAGTAGTGCATGCCGGCGAAGAGCGGCAGGCGCGCCTCGGACACGTCGCGCGCGACGTCGGCGACGGGGAAGCCGGAGGTGTTCGTGGTGAAGATCGCCTCGGGCTTGATCAGCGTGTCGAGTTCGGCGAAGACCTGTTGCTTGAGGTCGAGCCTCTCCGGGACGGCCTCGATGATGAGGTCGGCGTCACGCAGATCGCGTGGGGCGAGGGTGAAGGAGATGCGTCCGATGGCCTCGGCGCACTGGTCGAAGGAGAGCTTGCCGCGTTCGACGGCGCGCTTCATGCCCCAGCGACCCTCGAAGACGGCGTCGCGGGTCACCTCGACGAGTTCGCTCGTGAGGTCGCGGACGATCACGTCGTAGCCGGCGACGGCCATGATCTGGGCGATACCGCCGCCCATGACGCCGCCGCCCATGATGCCGATGGTCTTCACCTGGTCGAGCCGCATCGTCGGCTCCGCGTTCGATGGCCTGGGTTCAGGAGGCCGGTTGTCGCCGCTGTTACCACTGCCGTCCGATGCCGCCACGCTCTTCGTAGAAGCCGGAGGGCCAGTTGCGTCCGGTCTTCATCGCTTTGTCGATGTCTTCCTTCGACGCGATGCCGGCCTCGACGAGTTTGTCCGCCTCGCGCCGGGCGGCGGCGTAGATCCGGTTCACCATGAAGCCGTAGGAGCCGGGCGCGTCCTTCACATGGACGGCGACCTTGCCGGCCCGTTCGCCCACGCGGAACACCGCGTCGGTCACCTCGGGCAGCGTCTGGGGCGTCGAGATGATCTCGACGCACTTCATGGCGGGGACCGGGTTGAAGAAATGCATGCCGGCGAAGAGCGCCTTGCGCCCTTCGGAGACGTCCTTCGCCATCTCGGCGACGACGAACCCTGAGGTATTCGACACGAAGATGGCGTCCGGCTTCACGATCTTGTCGAGGTCGGCGAAGACCTGCTGCTTGAGGTCGAGTTTCTCCGGCACGGCCTCGATGACCATGTCGACGTCGCGCAGGTCCTCGACCTTCGTGGTGAATGAGATGCGCTCCATCGTGGCGCGGGCCCTGTCGAACTCGAGTTTGCCGATCTCAACGGCGCGCTTGATGCCCCAGCGGCTCTCGAAGATTGCATCCTTGGTCTTCTCGATGAGTTCGTCGCTCAGGTCGCGGACGATGACGCGGTATCCAGCGGCGGCCATGACCTGGGCTATGCCGCCACCCATGACGCCACCACCCATCACCCCGATCGTCTTGATGTCCTCGAATTTCATCGGTCTCTCCCTCGCCCGAGGTCACGGGCCGGGGGCAGTCTAGCCGCAGATCCCCCTCACCGTCTGGAAGAGGATCTGCATCCCCAGCCGCAGGTTCTCGATTGAGATCCGTTCGTCGTTGCCGTGGACCCGGCCGTGGTCCTGAGGGCCGGTGAGCGTCGGCACGAATCCGTAGGCCTCGATGCCCCGGCGCCGGAAGATGCGCGAATCCGTGAATCCGGTGCCGACTCCGGGTACCACCACGGCGTCCTCGACGGCGCGTCGTGCCTCGCGCTTCATGACCTCGTAGAGCTCGGTGCCGACGGTCGAAGCAGGGGAGGCGGAGGCGAAGACCGGTTCGACGTCGATGCGGTCGTCCGCAATCACTTCCGTGATTTCCCGGATGAACTGGTCCGGGTCGTATCCCGGGATGAGGCGGACATCCAGGGTGGCCTCGGCCTGCGCTGGGATCACGTTGTGCTTCACGCCCGCTGTGAGCGTGGTGAGTGAGATCGAGTTCATCTGGACTGAGCGGTGACGCGGGTTCTCCTTCGCGAACTCCGCGAGCACCTCGTCAGTTGGTTCTCGATCAATGATGCCGGCCTGCCAGAGTTGCCGGAAATTTTCGCGCACCTCGGGGGTGGGCTGCAGCGGGCGTTCCCAATCCTGGATGCGCTGCAGTGCGCGGATGAGCCGGTCGGCGGCATTGTCGTCGTGCGGGACGGAGCCATGTCCCGGCCGGCCGTGGGCGCGCAGGCGGATCCAGAGCGGCCCCTTCTCGGCGACGCCGATGTTGAACGTGTTGCGCTGGACGCCGAGGACTTCGGTCGACCCGCCGCCGCCTTCGTTGATGACGTAGTCACAGTCCAGCAGGTCAGGGTGGGTGGCGTCGAGGAATTCGACGCCGAACTCGGATCCCGCTTCCTCGTCGGCGACCGCCATGAAGACGAGGTCGCGCGTGAGCGGCAGGCCGAGACGATGGTGGAGCAGGAAGACGACGAGCTCCATGATGCCCATCCCCTTCATGTCCTGTGCACCGCGCCCCCAGACGTAGCCATCGCTGATCTCGCCGCCCATGGGGTCGACGGTCCAGTGGTCGCGTTCAAAGGGCACGACGTCGGTGTGGTTGAGGAGGATGAGGCCCTTGCCGCGTGTGCCGGTGCCGCTGAGGCGTGCGACGAGGTTGCCGCGTTCCGGGGCACTGCGGTAGACGGTGTAGGGGATGCCCTCGGCGTCGAGGATGCGGCCGAGCCAGTCGCAGGCGCGTATCTCGTTGCCGGGCGGGTTCACCGTGTCGACACGGATATAGTCGGAGAGCCACTCCGTGGCGCGTGAGGTCCAGTCGTCCCAGTTGATCCGCGGCTCCGCCATCATCGAGACCTCTCGTCGCTCCGTCTGTCCGGAATACCGGCATCATAGCGGGCGCGATGGTAGCCTCCGGCGCATGTCGGACTCCCGCCTGAGCGGCCGCCACGTTCTGGCGCTGGGCGTGGGTGCCCTGGCGATCTCCTTCGCTGCGCCCCTGGTCCGGCTCGCCGATGCCCCCGCGCTGACCATCGCGGCGGTAAGGCTGGCGATCGCCGGTCCGCCGATGCTGCTGCTGGGGGTGACGACCGGAGGCGTGCGCCAGTGGCGAGGACTGACGCGAGGCGAGGGGCTGCTCCTGGCGCTCTCCGCCGCCGCGTTGGCGGCACACTTCGGCTTCTGGGTCGCATCGCTCCAGCGTACGTCCGTCGTGGCGAGCGTGGCGCTGGTGACGATGCAGCCTCTGTTCGTGGCCCTCGGCGGCTGGGCCTTCCTCGGCGAACGACCGCGCCGGGAGACGATCGCCGGCGTGGTGGTGGCGACGGCAGGTGCATTGCTGCTGGTGCTGCCGCACGCCGGCGACCGGGGGACGCTGACCGGCGATGCCTTCGCGCTCGTCGGAGGGGTGATGAGCGGCTGCTATCTCCTCGCGGGCCGTGGCGCGCGTCGACATCTGTCCACGGCCGGATACACCGGTGCGGTGTATCCGGCGACGGCGCTGCTGCTGCTGGCCGCGCTCCTCGTCAGCAGCACACCGCTCACGGGGCATCCACGCGAGGCGTATGTGGCGATGGCACTGCTGGCGCTCGTCCCGCAACTCGTCGGGCACAACGCGCTGAACTGGGCGCTCGGATCGATGCCCGCGGCGATCGTCGCGGTCGCCATCCTCGGTGAGCCGATCGGCGCGGCGGTCATCGCAGTGCCGCTACTGGGCGAGACGCCGCGTGCCGTGGAGGTCGCTGGCGGGGCGGTCGTACTGTTCGGGGTGTACCTTGCCCTGCGCGACGCGCGCACCCTCGATGCCGCGCGGCCTGAGGTGTGAGGGGGACGCTATGCCGCCGTTGCCGACGACCGGGCCGCTGGCCGGGATCCGGGTGCTGGACCTGACCTGGGTGCTCTCCGGCCCGTTCTGCACGGCCACCCTGGCTGACCTGGGCGCGGACGTCATCAAGGTTGAGCGTCCGCCGTATGGCGACGTCGCGCGCACGACGGCCCCGATCATCGACGGCGAGTCGGGCTACTTCTTCTCCGTGAACCGCGGCAAGCGATCGATCGCCCTCGACCTCACGACGGAAGAGGGGAAGGCGATCTTCCGCGACCTAGCCCGCGAGGCGGACGTGCTGGTGGAGAACTTCACGCCCGGGGCGATGGATCGGCTGGGTCTGGGCTACGACGCGCTGTCGAAGGACTACCCCTCGCTCATCTACGCGGCAATCTCCGGCTACGGCCGGACCGGTGAGATGTCCTCGAAGCCCGCGCTCGACGTGATCGTGCAAGGGGCCGGAGGAGTGATGTCCGTCACGGGGGAGCCGGGCCGTGGGCCCGTCCGTCCCGGGCTGTCGCTGGGCGACATCGCGGCGGGCCTGTATTGCGCGATCGGGGTGCTCGCCGCACTGCGGGAGCGAGAGCAGTCGGGATTCGGACAGCTGGTGGACATCTCGATGCTGGACTGCCAGATCGCGATCCAGGAGAACGCCTTCATGCGCTGGCATCTGACCGGCCAGGTGCCGGAGCGCCTCGGTACCCGACACCCTTCGGCGGTGCCGTTCCAGGCGTTCCCGACGGCGGACGGTTGGATGGTGCTGGCACTGGCGTGGGGCGTGCCGAACCAGTGGGCGTTGCTCTGCTCCGAACTCGGCATCCCGGAGATCATCGACGACCCGCGTTTCCTGTCGTCCGCAGCCCGCCTGCGGAACCACGGTGACCTAGAACCGCTGCTGAACGAGGCATTCCGGAAGCGCCCGACGGCGGAGTGGGTCGCCGCATTAGAACGGTACGGCATCCCGTGTGGCCCGCTGAACTCGATTCCCGAGGCGGCCGCGATGCCTCAGGTGCAGGCGCGCGAGATGTTCGTCCCGGTGGCGCACCATACGTTCGGCGCTGTGCCGCTGACGAATACGCCGGTGAAACTCTCACGGACTCCCGGCGGGTTGCGCGGTACCTCGCCCGACATGGGGCAGCACAGTCGCGAGGTGCTGGCGGAGTTGCTGGACATCGATGCCGCCCGGCTGGACGACCTCGTCGCGCGGCAGGTCGTGTGGGAGGAGCGCCCTGCGGTGGAGCTGGGCTAGCCCCGGCGCGGTCAGGGCCTCACTGGCGGCGGCGGCCACCCCGTCGGTAGGGGAGACGCGGCAACCCGACGGCGCGCGGCGCAAGGCGGTTGCGGAACGCCCAGAGCACCATGAGGGCGATGGCGCCCAGGGCGATGAGGACGACCGCGAGCAGTGTCGCCTGACGCGCCTCGGCGTTGGTGAATCGGCCCTTGAGGCTGTTCTCGTCGACGTCGGCCAGTCGCTTGAGGGAGAACGTGTTGACCTGTTTCGCGGACTGGAAGAGGGCGACGTTGCCGGTCAGGCCGCCCTTCGGCAGCGCGTCCGCGGCCCAGCCGAGCGCGATGTTGTCCGTCCCGGTGACCGCGAGGAGCCGGCGGCTCGGTGCCCACGGCACATGAGCCAGCTGCAGCGCACCGACGCGTGAGGAGTCCAGGATTTCCGCCAGTGTCCCCTTCTCCTCGACGAGCGCACGTGTGCCGTCGGGACGCAGGATGAGCGGCAGCACCCTCTCGAACTGCTGACCGACGGCGGTCTCGCGCGGGACGTTGATGGCGACGACGTGACGGTCGCCGATGCTCTGTGCCGTGGTCGTCGTTGCAGGCACGACGGTGAAATCGTTCTGGGCGCCGAACCGGCGACCGAGCGCAATGGTGGCGAGCATCCCGGCGCGCAGGGCGTCGTTGTCCCGCTCATTCACGACAAATGTGGTCTCACGGAGGCCGAGCAGGCCGGCGAACGGGAACGGCAGTGAAGCGAGGTCACTACCGGAGCTGGCGCCCGCTGCCTGCGGCAGCGAGATCGCGGAGTCGTCATGCACGGTGATGAAGAATCGTTCGGAGGCTGTGCTCTCGCAGGCCTCCAGCACCAGCGGCTCCGGGTCATACAAGGTCGCCCGCAGGGTGAGGGTGTTGGGACCGACACGGAGGACATCGGAGAACAGGTCAATCTGATAGGAGACACGGCGCGTCTGTTCCTTGTTGACGCGGATGGTCTGGATCGCCTGTCCGTTCAACTCGACTACGACGTTCGACCGCCGGCGGTCGATGATGTCCGGGTGGGAGACGATAAGGTCGAGTTTCCCGTTGGCGCCCGGCGCAGGTGCGGGAGAGGAGAAGACGAGGGTGATGGTCTGAGTACCGCCGCCGACCAGTGTCTGCTCGCTCGCGCCGGCCTCTTTGAAGGTGAAGATCGACTGGAAGCTCCGGGTGCTGGGTGGTGTTACCGGTTCCGTGAGGATGCCGGTCGGGCCAGCGAGCAAGGCAGCGGGCTCGGCGCTTGTGAGCGCGTCGACTGATCGCTTGACCGCCTGGTCCGCGGCGCCCGTCGCCAGCAGCGCTCGCAAGTTGCCATTGAACGGCGACGAGGTGAGCGCGAGGATGCCGAACGCCGGGTCGAGCGCCTGCTGATCGCAGAAGATCTGATCCCCCTGCAAGCGGAACGGGGTGCCTGGCAGCGCACGGGCAACGAGCGGATTTCGCTGCGGTGTTCCGATGAGGATCAGCTGCTGGTTCTGCAGTTCATCCTGGGAGATGGAGGACACCGGCCGCACGCTCAACAACTCAAGGTCGAAGAGGACGCGCGTCGCAAGGTCAGCCGCCAGCCGGTAGGCACCGGTGAGTTCTACCTCGTTCGGTCCGTCCGGGATCGCGATCATGACCGGCGCAACGACCGGGTAGCCAGGCCGGAAGAACGGGTACGGGTATTCCGCGAGGTTCGGCGCCCCGATGCGGGGGGTGGGCGGGTTGCTGGCGAAGTCGATCTGCAGGGCGGTTGTGCGGAGGATGTTGGTGAAGAGTGCCGGGCTGAACGGGTCTTCGCAGAGCAGGCCAGTCGTCATACCGAATTCGAAGGTCAGCCGGTTGAACTCTTTCGCCAACAGGTCTTTCGTGACGTTGATCTCGTAGTGCCCGAAATTAACGTTGTTCTGATCGAGCCGGATTGACTGCAACGGCCGGTTGTTGAGCACAACGTTCATGACCGAGCGCTGGGCATCCAGCAGGTTCGAATGCGAGATGTCGACTAAGACCTTGCTGTTGTTCCCCAGTTCATAGTCGCCGGCGCCCGAGAAGAAGAACTCTTTCGAGACGCGCGCGCCTAGGGCGGCGGTATCGCCGAGGCCGAGGTCTTCAATCGTCGTGAGGCTCTTGGGGGCAGTCTTGGGGGCGAAGGTCGGCGGTTCCTGCGCGTGCGCTGAGGTGTCCCGAGGAGGACGCTGAGCGCCAGGATGGCGACGGTGGCAGAGGTCTGCCACCACGCCGGGAACAAGGAACGCTGGCTGGAACGCCTCATGGGTGCATCCTAAGACGCGGCCCGGTTACGTCTGCCCGTGGAAGCCACCGTTTACTCGAATTCAACCGCCGGCCGGGGGTTCCGCCGGCGGTTATGGTCAGTCTGGACGAGATCGGCTATAGTCCGGTGCCTTGTGATGAATTTCGCAAAGGCCCACCGTGGGGTTTGCCCGATGGACAGGAACTGGTCGGGGTACAATTCCTGGCTCCCGTTGCTTCCGGAATCTGGCGAGGGCGGATAGGTCATGATGTTAACGGTCTGCTATCGCGTTTCCTTCGTGATGGTGGCCGATTGCGCGGGTGGGGGGCTGAGTAATGGGTGAGCCGGGGCTGCCGCCGGCCCAGGGGCTCTATAACCCCGCCATGGAGCATGACTCCTGCGGCGTGGGTTTCATTGCGCACCTTAAGGGCAACCGATCGCATCAGATCGTCAGCGACGGGTTGCTCGCGCTCGAGAACCTCGACCACCGCGGCGCCTCGGGCTCGGAGCCGAACACCGGTGACGGCGCCGGCATCCTGATCCAGATCCCCGATGGCTTCTTCCGCGACGAAGCCACCCGCCTGGGCTTCGCGCTGCCGGAAGCCGGCGCGTATGGCGTCGGTGTCCTGTTCGCGTCGAAGGATGAGGATGCCCGTCAGCGTGTGACGGCGCTGCTGAGTTCGATCGTGGAAGAGGAGGGTCAGCGCGTCCTGGGGTGGCGGGACGTCCCGGCCGATTCCGTGACGGCGGACCTTGGCGCCAGCGCGCTCTCCGTTGAGCCGCACATGCTCCACGTCATCATCGGCCGCGAGGCCTCGATGCGTGATCAGGAAACGTTCGAGCGACGCCTGTACGTCATCCGCAAGCGGTTCGAGAAGGCGGTCGTGACGTCCGGGATCCCGGGCGCCGGGCTGACGTACCTCTCGAGCCTCTCCTCGCGCACCCTGATCTACAAGGGGATGCTGACTGCGCTCCAGTTGCGGATGTATTTCCCCGACCTGCGTGACCCGCGCATGGTCAGCGCGATGGCGATGTTCCATTCCCGGTTCAGCACGAACACCTTCCCGTCATGGAAGCTCGCGCACCCGTACCGGATGATCGCCCACAACGGCGAGATCAACACGCTGCGCGGCAACATCAACTGGATGACCGCCCGCGAGGCGCTGTTCGCCTCCCCATTGTTCGATGACGTGCAGAAGATCTTGCCGGTGGTGCTGGACGAGGGTGGCAGCGACACGGCGATCCTGGACCACGCGCTGGAGTTGCTCGTGCAGGCCGGATGGTCGCTGCCTCACGCGATGATGATGCTGATCCCGGAGGCCTGGTCGGGCCACACGACGATGCCCCGGGCCAAACAGCAGTTCTACGAGTACTACAGCACGGTCATGGAGCCATGGGACGGCCCTGCCTCCGTCACGTTCACCGATGGCCGCTCGATCGGGGCGGTCCTGGACCGGAACGGCCTGCGCCCATCCCGTTACATCGTCACGAAGGACGACATCGTCCTGATGGCGTCCGAGGTCGGCGTGCTGCCGATCGAACCGGAACGGATCCTGATGAAGGGGCGCCTCCAGCCCGGCAAGATGTTCCTGGTGAGCCTTGACGAGGGCCGGATCATCGACGACACCGAGTTGAAGATGGGACTCGCGGAAGCGAAGCCTTACGGCGACTGGCTGGCGGACCATGTCCACCCGCTCGCCTCGCTGGCGGTCGGCGCGGCCCCACCGCGGCTGCTGGGCGATGAGCTGCTCACGAGACAGATCGCCTTCGGCTACGCGATCGAAGACCTGAAGTACATCCTGACCCCGATGGTCCTGAACTCGGAGGAGTCGACCGGGTCGATGGGGTCGGACACGCCGCTGGCCGTGCTCTCCACGCGTGCCCAGCCCCTCTACAACTATTTCCAGCAGTTGTTTGCCCAGGTCACCAACCCGCCGTTGGACGCGATCCGCGAGGAACTCGTGACCTCGTTGAATACCGTGATCGGGCCGGAGGGGAACCTGCTGGATCAGTCCCTGGCGGACATCCATCTGGTCAAACTCGACAACCCGTTCATCGACAGCGAGCAGATGGCGCAGATCAAGGCGCTGAAGGATGACCCGCACTTCCGCACGGTCGTCATCCCGATGCTGTTCCCGGCCGTCTCCCGGACGGGGAAGGGCCACGCGCTCGAAGAGGCGATGGACCATCTGTTTGAACAGGTCGACGCGGCGATCGCTCACGGGGCGCGGATCATCGTGCTCTCCGACCGTGGCGTGAACCGCGACCACGTCGCGATCCCGGCGCTGTTCGCCACAGCGGGTGTCCATAACCACCTGGTGCGCGAGCGGAAGCGGACGCAGGTCGGCCTGGTGATCGAGACCGGGGACGCGCGTGAGGTACATCATTTCGCGTTGCTCATCGGATACGGTGCCGGCGCGGTCAACCCGTATCTGGCATTGGACGGCCTCTCCCGGTTGCGGAAGGACGGATATGTCACGGTCGACCTGAACGAGGACGAGGCGCACCAGCACTATCTGAAGGCGATCAAAAAGGGCGTCGTGAAAGTGATGTCCAAGATGGGCATCTCCACGGTCCAGTCGTATCGCGGAGCGCAGATCTTCGAGGCGATTGGCCTCGCCCCTGACTTCGTCGACCGATATTTCACGAAGACCGTCTCCCGTATCGGGGGCATCGGCCTCGACGAGGTCGCTGCGGAGGCACTGCAGCATCACCGCCGGGCCTTCCCGGCCCGCGACGGTGGGGTGCGTGAGCTCGCGTGGGGTGGCCAGTACCAATGGCGGCGCGACGGCGAGTTCCACCTGTTCAACCCCGACACCGTATTCCGGCTGCAGCATGCGACGCGCACGGGGCAGTTCGAGATTTTCAAGGAGTACACCGCGCTGGTAGATGACCAGAGCCGCCAGCTGGCCACGCTCCGCGGCCTTTTCGAGTTGAAGCCCGCAGGCCCGCCGATCCCAATCGAAGAGGTCGAGCCCGCGGAGAGCCTGCTCAAGCGGTTCAAGACCGGTGCGATGTCGTACGGCTCGATCAGCGCGGAAGCGCACGAGACGTTAGCGATCGCGATGAACCGCATCGGCGGGAAGAGCAACACCGGTGAAGGTGGCGAGGATCGCCGTCGCTTTACGCCGGACGCGAACGGCGACTCACGGCGCAGCGCGATCAAGCAGGTCGCCTCGGGCCGGTTCGGCGTGACGAGCGAATACCTCGTCAACGCGGACGAGATCCAGATCAAGATGGCGCAGGGGGCGAAGCCCGGTGAGGGTGGCCAGTTGCCCGGCCACAAGGTCTACCCCTGGATCGCGGAAGTGCGCCACGCCACGCCGGGCGTCCCGCTGATCAGCCCACCGCCGCACCATGACATCTATTCGATCGAGGACCTGGCGCAACTGATCCACGATCTGAAGAACGCCAACGTGAAGGCGCGCATCAGCGTCAAGCTGGTCGCGGAGGTCGGCGTCGGTACGGTCGCCGCCGGGGTCGCGAAGGCGAAATCGGACGTGGTCCTGATCAGCGGCCACGACGGTGGGACGGGCGCGAGCCCGCTCACCTCGCTCAAGCATGCGGGCGTCCCGTGGGAGCTCGGCCTGGCCGAGACGCAGCAGACGCTCGTCCTCAACCGGCTGCGCGACCGCATTACGGTCGAGGTGGACGGCCAGCTGAAGACGGGCCGCGATGTTGTCATCGGGGCGCTGCTGGGTGCGGAGGAGTTCGGCTTCGCCACCGCTCCGCTGGTGGTGATGGGCTGCGTGATGATGCGCGTCTGCCACCTGGACACCTGCCCGGTCGGCATTGCCACCCAGAACCCGAAGTTGCGCGAACAGTTCGCTGGCCGCGCGGAGCACGTTGTCAACTTCTTCTATTTCATCGCTGAGGAAGTCCGCCAGTACATGGCGGAGCTCGGCTTCCGGCGGCTCGAGGACATGGTCGGCCGGAGTGACCTGGTGGAGATGCGCCAGGCGGTCGACCACTGGAAGGCGAAGGGGCTGGACCTGTCTGCGATCCTCTACCGGTCTGACGTGGGGTCGGATGTCCCCACGCACCAGGTGACGTTGCAGGATCACGGCATCGACCGTGCGCTCGACCAGCGTCTCCTGAAGCTGGCGGCGCCAGCCCTCGACCGGGGCG
>Ga0194132_10003346_pt1 | contig 28667 bp, 22 predicted proteins | sample TA2KigOf80mmetaG_FD_148612 | JGI IMG/M metagenome (GOLD analysis project Ga0194132, IMG submission 148612) | Freshwater microbial communities from Lake Tanganyika, Tanzania - TA2015054 Kigoma Offshore 80m | ecosystem: Environmental > Aquatic > Freshwater > Lake | place: Tanzania: Lake...
TCCCACTGGAACACCAAGATCTGCACGCAACTGGATATCTGGGCGGAGCGGGACGCCTCCTGGATCTCGCATCAAAGGTTGGCAACCGTCGACACGTCTCGCGAACTGTGGAACGTCACTCCCGAGTTCGTCATCGAGCTCCGCTCCCGCAGCGACCGCCGGACCCGGCTCGACCAGAAGATGCGCGAGTGGACCGGCAACGGCGTCCAGTTAGGCTGGCTCATCGACCCCTACGACCGCACCGTGACCGTCTACAAGCCCGGAACCGAGCCGGTGATCCTCGCGGATCCGGAAACAATCGCCGGCGAAGGTCCGGTCGACGGCTTTGTTCTGGATCTCGCGCCAGTCTGGAGTTAACGGAGTATGTTCGAGAGCTTCCTCAAGATTGACGGCATCCCCGGTGAATCCACCGACGCCGCCCACAAAGACTGGATCGACGTCACCGGCTGGGATTACGCCTCCGATCTGGGGAACCAGGGAGCCCAAGTCGCAGCCCGCCCCAACCTCCGCGACCTGCTCGTCGCCAAGCGCCTCGACCGTGCCTCACCGCTCCTGTTCCGCGCCCTGAACAACTCCCAGCGATTCGCCACGGTGGAGCTGGAAGCCGTCGACTCGGACGACCGCCGCCGGTTCATTCGCGTCATCCTCAAGAACGCGGTGATCACGAACGCGCGCCTGCACGCGGGTCCGGATACCGAACAGCGTCCCACCGAGTCGCTCGCTTTCGGATACGCTTCCATCGAGTGGATCTACACGCTCCCACCGAACCCGGACGGCACACCCGGCGCCGATGTCAGCGCGCTGCTATCGCGGCGTTAGAGTTAGACGGTGTGCGTTAACGCGGCGCGGTAGATCCTCTCACTGCGCTAGCTTCCACCCGCACCGGAAAACACGCCAGCCCCGCAACCGCCCGTGCACTGGTCACCGTAAATGAACGGACCCCGTCCAGCCAGTCCTGGCTCGTCCCGTCCCCATTCTGCACCGCCACCGTCAGCGAGTACTCCTGCTGGGACAACAGGCACGGGAACCGGAACTCCGCCGCCAGCGTATCGCCCGGCTCAAACGAGCCCAGCTTCACGCCTTCGACCCGCGTGTTCGTGCCGAACACATCAATGCCCAGCCGGTTGCGGATCAGCATCCCCACCATCGGATCCACCGACGCGCGCTCAAACCGGGCCTCGACGCGGATCACTAGCTCATCGCCGGCTTCAATCGCCGCCACAGATTCACCACTCGAGTTCAACATCCCCACAGCCGTGATCGCCGAAGTGCCATCCCCATGCCGGTGTTCCGCGGCGAGACCGGGCCTGGCGCCCGCCGTGCCGCCCACCGGATTCAACCGGCTCTGGAACTCATGGATCATCCCCGTGTACAGGTTCACCACCTCGTTCGGCGTCCCATCGGCGTGGACCTTGCCGTTCATCATCAGCACGGCGCGGTCGGCCAGGCGCTTCACCAGTCCCAGGTCGTGCGAGACGAACAACACCGTCACGCCGCGGTCCTTCAGCTCCTCGAACTTCCGCACGCACCGCGCTCCGAAGATCGCGTCGCCCACCGCCAGCGCTTCGTCGACAATCAGGACCTCGGGATCGACGTGGATCGCGGTCGAGAAGGCCAGCCGCACATACATGCCGCTCGAGTACTCCTTCACCGGGCGGTCCATGAAATCGCCGATGCCCGCAAAGGCCGCCACCTCAGGGAATGCCGCTTCCATTTGCTCGCGCTGGATTCCCAGGATCTCGGCGTTGAGGAACACGTTCTCCCGGCCCGTGAACTCAGGATTGAACCCAGCGCCCAACTCGAGCAGCGCGGCGATGCGGCCTTGCGCGATCACGCGCCCGCTGGTCGGCTGGAGGATCCCGGCGGTGATCTGCAGCAGCGTGCTCTTGCCCGATCCGTTGGGTCCGGCGATGGCGACGAACTGGCCCCTGGGGATGCTCAGCGTCACATCGCGCAGCGCCCAGAAATCCGTGTGGCGGCGGCCCGCCAGCGGCATCGCCTCCCACAGCCGGTCAGCGGGACGCGGATACAGCGAATAGCACTTGGAAACCTTCTGGACCAGCAGCACGGCGGCTACTCCGCGCGGCGCTGGCGGATCGCCCAGAAGCCGAACAGCATCAGCCCGATCGACATCCACTGCGCCGAGGTCAGCCACAATCCGAACGGGTTCGGCTGTTGATGGTACCGGAAAAACTCTGTCCCCAGCCGCGCCGCCGAACTCAGCACCAGGTAGATCCCGAAGATCATTCCCCCCGGACGCTCGCGCTGCCATAGCTTCCACGTCACGAAAAACACGATGAAATTCGCGGCTGCTTCGTAGATCTGGCTTGGATGCAGGTCGACGCCGAGCGGAACGCCGGACACCTCAAACGCATCCTGGCGCGTGAAGCGGACCGCCCAGGGCCGCTCGCAGCGGTCGCCCCAGCAGCAGCCGGCAGCCAGGCATCCGAGACGTCCGATCCCCTGTCCGAGCGCGAGTCCCGGTGCGTATACGTCCAGCGTGGCCAGCGGCGGCAGGGAGTACTTGCGGAATAGATGCCATCCCACCGCGATCGCGCCGATCAGCCCGCCATAGAAGACTCCGGCGGCTTGCAGCGTGCCGAACGTGAAGATCTCGCCCGGATTGTTCCAGAAGTACTGGAAGTCGACAAGGAACATCAGAAGCTTGGCGCCGATCAGCCCAGCCAGTGCCGACATCACCGCGATGTTGCTGATCCTCTCCGGATCGAGCCCGCGCCGCCGCGCCAGTTTTCCGGTGATCCACAGTCCGGCGAAGAATCCCGCGGCCACCAGGACCCCGTAGGCGGGCAGGAAGTAGCCGTCGAAGTGCAGCAGCTTGGGGAACACTAGGACGCCGCCTTCCGGTTGATCAACATCTCAATTCCGAGCAGGATCGCCCCCGACGTGATTCCAGTGTCGGCGATATTGAACGTCGCCCAATGATACGAGCCAGCGTAGAAGTCCAGGAAATCGGTCACCGCGCCGCGCTCGACCCGGTCCCACAGATTCCCCACCGCGCCGCCCAGTATCAGACCCAGAGCGATCTGCTGCAGCCGGTTGCCCGCCGCCAGCGCCTGCCACAGCATCCATCCGACAAGCACTGTCAAGGCTCCGGACAACCCCACCAGCACCGTCTTGCGTAGGAACTCGCTCGAATCGGCGAGCAGGCTGAACGCCATGCCCCGGTTCTCCGCGTGGATGATGTTGAAGAAGCCGGGGATCACCGTCAGCGTGTCGAACGCCGACACGTTGTTGTCGATCCAGATCTTTGACGCGCGGTCGGCAGTGAACACCGCCACCGGCACCGCGAGCATCATCCAAGCGCGTTTCATGCGTTGGTGTAACCGCGCAGCTCATCCACCGCCGCGCCGCACGGAGCGCAGATCCCCGGATAGTCCGCGTGCGATCCCACCGTGTGCGCGTACTTCCAGCAGCGCTCGCACTTGACTCCCGAGGCGCGCTCGATGTGCACGGCGAGCTCGCCGCCCGTGCCACCGTCAAGCTTCACTTGCGAAACGATGAACAGCGACGGAAGGTCCGCCTCATACTGCCGCAGCAGCGCGAGCTGCTCGCCGCCGGACGTCAGATTCACGCAAGCCTCGAGCGACGCCCCGATGAACTTCTCCTGCCGCGCGATCTCCAGGCTCTTCAGCACCGTCTCCCGGACCTGCATCAGCTTGTCCCAGTTCGTGGCCATCTGCCGGTGTTCCGGATTCAGCCCGTGCGTCAGGTCCGCTGGCTCGGGGAACAGCGCCAGGTGCACACTCTCCGCCTCACCCGCCGGACGCCGCAAGTGTCCCCACGCCTCCTCGGCGGTGAACGTCAGCACCGGCGCCATCAACCGCAGCATGGCGTGTGTGATCCGGTAGAGCGCCGTCTGCGCACTGCGCCGCGCATGCGACCTCGGCGCCGTGGTGTACAAGCGGTCCTTCAGCACGTCGAAATAGATTGCGCTCAAGTCCACGGTGGCGAAGTTGTACAGCGCCTGATAGGTGCGGTGGAACGCGTACTCGTCGTAGAAGCCGCGGCAGCGCGCGGCCATCTCTTCGGTCCGCAGCAGGATCCACTGGTCGATCTCGAGCAGATCGCCCGCCTCTACCGCATCTTGCTCCGGATCAAAGTCGTACAGATTCCCCAGCGCGTACCGCAGCGTGTTGCGGATCTTGCGGTAGGCTTCCGTCAGCCGCGCCAGGATCGTGTTCGACAGCCGGACATCCTCCCAGAACTCAACCGATCCCACCCACAGCCGCAGCACTTCGGCGCCGTACTGCTTGATGATGTCTCCCGGATCGATCCCGTTGCCCAAACTCTTCGACATCGCCCGGCCCTGCTCGTCCAGTGTCCATCCGTTGGTGGCGCACTCACTGTAGGGCGACCCACCCTTCAACCCCACACCCACCAGCAACGAGGAATGGAACCAGCCGCGGTACTGATCGCCGCCCTCCAGGTACATTTGCGACGGCCAAGTGAGGTCCCAGTTCTTATTCAGCACCGCCAGGTGGCTCGAACCGGAATCAAACCAAACATCCAGGATGTCGTTCTCCTTCGCGAAATCCGCATCGCCGCACTTGGCGCACCGCGTTCCTGGCGGCAGCAGTTCAGTGGGCGTGCGCTCGTACCAGATGTCGGCGCTGTGGATGGCGAACTGGTCCACCACGTAGTCGAGGATTTTCTTGTCGGTAAGTTTCTCCCCGCACTGATTGCACGTGAACACGGTGATCGGCACGCCCCAAACGCGCTGGCGCGAGATGCACCAGTCCGGCCGTTCCGCGATCATGTTGTAGATCCGGCTCTCGCCCCAGGCCGGAATCCACTTCACGCGCCGGATCGCGTCCAGCGCGCGCTCGCGCAGTCCGTTCCGCTCCATGCCGATAAACCACTGCTCGGTGCCACGGAAAATCGTCGGATGGTGGCACCGCCAGCAGTGCGGATAGGAGTGGTCCACTTCCTTGGACCCCAATAACGCGCCCTTCCGATTGAGGATTTCCATGACCACGGGATTCGCATCCCACACCGTGTGTCCGATCAACTCGTCCGGAAGCCGCCCCTGGGCGTCCTCGACGTGATACAGGCGCCCCGCCCCATCCACCGGACAATAAACCTGGATCCCATACTGCACACCCACCACGTAGTCCTCGTGCCCATGGCCCGGCGCCGTGTGGACCGCGCCTGTGCCCTGTTCAAGCGTCACATGGTCGCCCAGAATCCCCGGCGAGTCCCGCTCGACGAACGGATGCCGGAACACAGCGCCTTCCAGGCACTGTCCGTGGAATGACGCGATCCTGCGCGGCTCGATCCAGCCAAGGCTGTTCGCTGTCGCCTCAACCAGGTCAGTGGCGACGACGTAGACATCAGCCCCCACCTCCACAGCGGAATAGTCAAAGCTCGGGTGGTAGCAGATCGCCATGTTGGCCGGAATCGTCCAGGGCGTGGTCGTCCAGATCAGCCCATAAACCCGGCGTCCCGCGAGATCCGGGTGGATTGCAGCCGGTTCCGACGTCAGCGCGAACCGCACCCAGATCGACGGACTCCGGTGGTTCTCGTACTCCACCTCGGCTTCGGCCAGCGCGGTCCGGCAGTGCAGGCACCAGTTGACCGGCTTCAATCCTTTGTAGACGTAGCCCTGATCCAGGAAATCGACGAACGCCCGTGCGATCACCGACTGGTATTCCGGACTCATGGTGAGATATGGCCGGTCCCACTCGCCGAACACGCCCAGCCGGATGAAGTCGCGCCGTTGGAGATCGACGTACTTCCCGGCGTAGGCGCGGCAGGCGCGGCGGATCTGCGCGGTGGTCATCTGCGCCTTTTTCGGCCCGAGCTGAGAGTCGACCTTGATTTCGATCGGCAGCCCGTGGCAGTCCCACCCAGGGACATAGGGCGAATCGAACCCGGACATCGTCTTCGATTTGACGATGAGGTCCTTCAAGATCTTGTTGAGCGCGTGGCCAAGGTGGATGTTCCCGTTGGCGTACGGCGGGCCATCGTGCAAAACGAACCGGGGCCGCCCGGCGCTCTCCTCGCGCAACTTCTTGTAGAGGTTCATCGTGCTCCACTTTTCGAGCAGTTTTGGCTCGGTCGTGGGCAGATTCGCCTTCATCGGGAAGCCGGTCTTGGGCAGGTTGACAGTATTCTTGAGTTCGGGTAGTGGCGAGTCCATGCTGGGAACGGGGGCGGGAATGACTCATTCCATGGTACCAGTGGACCAACGTGCGGCTGATATACTGGCGGAAAAGTGAGCGTAGACACCAAAGACGAGCAGGAGTTAACGCTCCTGCTGCAGCGCTGGGGCGACGGCGACGAAGCGGCCCGGGACGAGCTCCTGCCTTTGGTTTACGACACGCTGCGCCGGCTTGCCTCCCGGCACTTGAACAGTGAGAAGCGCATATCGACCCTGCAGCCTACCGCTCTGGTCCACGAAGTCTACATGCGGATGGCCGGACCCAACACGCCGGACTTTGTCAACCGCGCGCAGTTCTTTGCCATCTCGGCGCGGATGATGCGCCAAATCCTGGTCGACGAGGCCCGTTCGCGGCTCCGCCAGAAGCGCGGAGGCGGCGCGGTGAAGGTCGAAATGCAAGAAGGAATGGCGGTTGAATCCGGTGGCGGCGCCGATGTGCTCGCGCTCCACGAGGCGCTTGAAGAGCTGGGCAAATTCGATGAGCGCCGTGCCAAGATCGTCGAGCTCCGATACTTCGGCGGCTTCACGGAAGAGGAGACCGCCTTGCTCGCCGGCGTCTCGGCGCCTACTGTCCGCCGCGACATGCGGCTGGCCGAGGCCTGGCTCCGCTCCCGCTTGAAGTCATGACCGCCGAGCACTGGAGACAGATCGAAGAGATCTTCGACCTCGCGCTCGAAGTACCGGCGGAGCAACGGTCCGCCTGGCTCGACAAGAACTGCCCCAACCCCGCCATCCGCAAAGAGGTCGACGACCTCATCAGCGCCAACGAAACCACAGGAGCGATGCAGGCTTCGCTCAAGAGCGCCTTGACGGACCTGGCCAAGAGCGTCCAGGCGCGGGACCAGCTTCGCCCCGGCGGCCGCCTGGGTCCCTACGAACTGCTCGATGAAGTAGGCCGTGGCGGGATGGGCATCGTGTTGCGCGCTCGCCGCGACGATGGCGTCTTCGACCGCGAAGTCGCGATCAAGGCCGTCCACCGGACTGCTCTGCACCCGCAAGTTTTGGCCCGCTTCCGGCAGGAGAGGAAGATCTTGGGCCGGCTCGATCATCCATCCATCGCGCGAGTCCTGGACGGGGGAAGCACCGACGATGGAGTCCCGTACCTGGTCATGGACTTCGTGCAGGGAGTCCGGATCACCAGCCACTGCGCGAATCAGAAGTTGACCCTCGAAGAGCGGCTGGAGCTGTTTATCAAGGTCTGCGGGGCAGTCCAGTACGCCCACCAGCAGATGGTCGTCCACCGCGACTTGAAGCCCAGCAACATCCTCGTCGACAGTTCCGGCGAGCCGCACCTGCTCGACTTCGGGATCGCGAAGCTCCTCGATCCCGGAGAAGAGGGCGAACCGTTGACCTCGGACCAGATCCGCCCGCTCACGCCGCAGTACGCAAGTCCTGAGCAGGTGCGCGGCGAGCAGATCACCGCCGCTTCGGATATCTACTCGCTGGGAGTCCTGCTGTATGAGCTGCTCACCGGCAAATCACCTCACACGATCACCAACAATTCGCCGCTGACGATCGCCTATGTGATCTGTGAAACCGACATCAAGCCTCCAAGCGAGGCCGTCCGCGAGACCTCTCCGGTCAACGCAAAGGACATCCGCGGAGACCTCGACGACATTGCCATGCTCGCGCTCCAGAAGGAGCCGGGCCGGCGTTACGGCAGCGTGGCTCAGTTCGCCGACGACGTCCGGCGCTACCTGAATCACCTGCCGGTCAATGCGCGGGCACAAACCGCCCACTACCGCGCCCGCAAGTTTGTCCGCCGCCACCGCACCGCACTGATCGCCGCCGGACTGGTGGCGGCCAGCCTCGTGAGCGGGATCGTGGTCGCCACACAGCAGGCGCGGAAGGCGCAACATCGCGCCGACCAGTTGCGGCGGCTCACCCACTCGTTCATCTTCGAGGTCCACGACGCGGTGCGGTCGCTCCCCGGAGCCACTGAGGCGCGCCGCCTGATTCTCGCCAAGGCGCTCGAACAGCTCGAGGCTCTCGCCAAGGAAGCGGACGACACCAGTTCCCGCTACGAGCTTGGCTCGGCGTTCCGCAAGATTGGCGACGCCGTGGGTGGCGCGGCGGGAGCGAATCTTGGTGACCGCAAAGCAGCGCTGGCGCACTACCAGCGGGCGATCCGTTTGATGGAGAGCGTAATCGAGGAAGATCCGTCGCATGGAGGCGCCCGCGCTGAATTGATCAGCGCGCTCGGGGACTACGCGATGACCCTGCGCTATGCCGGCGACGTGGCGGGAGGCAAGAGTGCGTATCTACGGGGCGCCGCGGCGGTCGAGGACGCGGTGAAGCAAGCCGGCGCTCTGCCGGAGATCTATCTGCGGGGTGCGGGCATGTACGCGTCCTATTCCGACATGGCGCGCGCGGGGAGCGAGGTGAAGGCGGCAATGGATGCCTCCGAACGTGCCGCGGAGCTGATCCGGATCGTCTCGGCGAGGATCCCTCCTGGACCGGAGCTCGACACGGCGGCCAGTGCGGCCTGGTCCTCGCTTGCCAAGTCCCGTGCGCGGACTGGCGACCTGAAGGGCGCCGTCGCGGCCGCGCGTGAGTCCATCCGGATCATGGAGCGGCAGCTCGCGCGCAATCCGCATGACCACCGCGTCCTGCATCTTCTGATGCTTGGTTACGGCCACGAGGGCGACATCCTCGGCTGGCCCTCCGCGCCCAACCTGGGAGATCGCGAGGGGGCCTACAGCTCTTATCGAAAGGCTGTGGCGGTCGCTGAAAAACTCGCTTCAGCCGACGCGAAGGACAGCCGGGCCCGCATGGACTTGGCAATCGCCCTCGGCCGCCAGGGCGCCGTCACCGCGCCCGATCGCAGCCAGGAGGCGAACGAGACCTACGGCAGGGCGGTGGCGCTATTTGAACAACTGCTCGACACCGACCCGGGCAACATCAATGTGGTGGCAAACTACGTTCATGTGCTCACCTTGAGCGCGAAACGCCACGCCCAGAGCCGCGGTCTCAACGAAGCACTGGCCGCGTTGCGGAAAGCCCTGGCGGCTGCCCGTCCCGGACTCCGTGACAAGCCAAACGATCCGGTGTTGGGGCGTACGTTCATCCATGCTGCCGAAGAGTTGACGCCTCTGCTGCTCCAGCAGGGCCAGCAGGGCGAGGCCTCCGCCCTGGCACGGGAGGCCACCACGATCGCCTCGGCCGGCAGGCAGGACGGATTCGCGCCGCGGCTTGTGCGGGCACGCGCCCGGCGGCTCCGGGCGCTCACCTCAAGCCATGGTGAGGCTTGCGGCTGGTGGGGATCGAGCCTTGAGGATCTCACGGCAATCCAAAAGCACCCGGATTTCAACCCTGCCTCCGAGGCCCAGCGGAAGGAAGCGGCGAAAGCCCTGGCCGCCTGCAAGTAGGCCGCCAGATTAATTTCGAAATCTTGAAAGGGTCCGCTGCGTCGCACCATGCGTTCAGTAGCGGCGGCGGAAAATCCGCCTGCCCATTCGAAACGGCAAGGAGAAGTACTCTATGAGAGCGATCGCACTTTGTGTGCCCATATGGGCCTGTGTAGCCGCGGCGGCTACCAACCCCAAAATTGACACGGCGGCAACCCGGGCGGTGGACAAGGGCGTCCAGTGGCTGCTGGCCGCCCAGGGATCCGACGGCGGGTGGGGCCAGGACGGCGGTGGAACGTCCACCGTCCGCCGGGGAGTCAACATGGAGAGCGCGGGCAACGACGTGGCCAACACCGCCGTCGCGCTGCTGGCGCTGGCCCACTCGGGCCACCCGGTCAATTCCGAGCCCTTCCGCCGCGGCCTGCGCTTTATCCTCACCCATCTCGAACAGAGCCCGGCTGAGGGACTTGCGGTCACTTCGGTCCAGGGCACTCAGATCCAGCGAAAACTCGGACCCTTCATCGACACCTTCTTCACCTCAATGCTGTTTGGGGAGATCGATGGCAAGCTCACCGACAAGCAACTCGCCGGACGCGTCCGCGCCGGGCTCACCAGGTGCGTAGCCAAGATCGAGAGGAACCAATTGAAGGACGGAAGCTGGAACATCTCCGGCGGCTGGGCCCCGATTCTGGGAACGTCCATGGCCTCCCGGAGCCTTGAAATGGCCGCCGCCAAGGGTGTCCGTGTCGACACCTCGGTACGCAAGAAGGTCGAAACCTACACGCTCGACGCGGCGAAGTCCCCGGGCCGCGCCGCCGACGCGACTCCAGTGCCGCTCTACCTCGGTGCACAGCAGCTTGAACAGCTCACGCGCACGGAAGCCGACCGGGCCCGGAACGAGCAAAAGATCCGCGAGCTCTCCGCCAACCTGTCGAACGCCAATTATGTCCGCGGTTTCGGATCCATGGGCGGCGAAGAGTTCTTCTCCTACCTCAACGTGAGCGACAGCATGCGCCGCGCCGGCGGCCCGGAGTGGGTCAAGTGGAACACCAACATGAAGGGACAACTGGTAGGCCTCCAGAATGACGACGGCACCTGGGCAGGACACCACTGCATCACGGGACGGGTGGCGGTCACCAGCGCGGCCCTGCTCACCTTGGTCGCCGACCGGCAGCCGGCCAAGTAGGTTCCTCAATGCTCCGGCGTGAATTCCTTCTGGGCGCGGCTGGATTCGGCCGCGCCCGCCGACCCTACTTCGAGCGCATGCAGGGGGCCGATGGCGGATGGCACAGTTCCACCTATGGACTCTTGCGGTCCGGCCAGTCGCTCACCGGCTTCGTGCTCAGCGCACTGCCAGCCTCTACGCCGCCCGGCGTCGCCGCCAAGGGAATCGCATTCCTGCGCCGTCACACGGACTCCGGAGGCGCTGTGGGACGCGCCAATCCCCTGCTCTACGACTATCCCGTGTATGCGACCGCGCTCGCGCTCCTCGCCGAAGTCCGCTGGCAGCGCGATGGATGGCGGGAACAAGTCCGGCGTCACGCGGCCTACCTGCGGACCCAGCAGTTCACGGAGGAGTCCGGGTGGCAGGAAGCCGACGCACCGTTCGGCGCCTGGGGCATGGGTGGCGACCGCCGCACGCCGCCGCATGCGGGCCATGTCGACCTGTCGATGAGCCGCCATGCGGTCGAGGCGCTCACGGCCGCGGGCGAGTCCGCAAGCGGCCCGGTGTTGACCCGCGCGCGCGTCTTCCTCAGCCGCCTGCAGAACTCTGATGGCGGCTTCCACTTTTCGACTGTTGTCGCCGACGCCAACAAGGCGGGCGGCACGCGCTCCTATGGATCGGCGACAGCCGATGGACTGCTGGCGCTCGCCTCCTCAGGCGCCGCGAAGGACAGAATCAACGCGGCTGCGTCCTGGTTGCGCCGCCACCACCGGCCCGATTCCGCGCCCGGATTCGAAGGTCCGGCGTACGCCCGCTGGCCGCAGGGACTCCGCTACTACTACGCCGCAGCCAGTGCACGTGCATTTGCAAAGGCCGGAATGGCCGCGGATCCGGACCAGGCGAGGCTCATCGCAATCGGACGTCGTGGGGACGGAAGCTGGATCAATCCGGAGCCGCTGGTGAAGGAAGACGACCCGCTGATCGCCACGGGTTTCGCGCTCCTCGCTCAGGACGCGTCGTAGGCCGGCATCTATCGCCGGACCGTGGTGAGCAGCACGAAGCCGCTGGCCGCCCCCGCCGCTCCCATCAGGAACGCCCACTGCGATCCCGCCACCTGCCAGATCCAGCCCGCGGCCACGCTCGCCGCGAACGCCGCCAGGCCCGTGACCATCGCGATGGATCCGAGTGCCGCCCCACGCGATTCCGCAGGCACGCAGTCGACCGCGATCGCCTTTACGAGTCCATCGCTGGCGCCGCTATAGAAGCCGTAGAGGATCATCAGCGGCCACGCCATCCAAGCGGCGGAGGCAAAGGCGAACCCTGTGTATGCCGCGGCGAACACCACGAGGCTCGCCATCAACATTCCGCGGCGTCCCCAGCGGTCGGCCAGCAAGCCACTCGGAAACGCCGCGCACACAGTCGACAGGTTGTAAACGGCAAACAACGCGACGGCGGCGGAGTCGCTGAGTCCCATCTCCTTGGCACGGAGCAGGAGGAACTGATTCGACGAGTTGCCAAGCGAGAAGACGAGCATCGCCAGGCGCAGACGCCGGAACGCCGGGGGAAACGCCGTTCTCTGGTCCACGCGGACGGCCTGGCGCGGCGCGGGCGCCATGTCGCGCACCAACGTCAGCAGCAGGACTCCGCAAGCCACCGGAAGAAATGCCGCCAGGAACAGGGCCCGGTAGTTGCCCTCGAATGTTGCAAGGATCGGAAGCGCGAGCAGCGGTCCGATCACGCCGCCAGCCTGGTCGACGCTGCGATGGAACCCAAACGCACGACCACGGCCGGCGGGCGCGGTCGAGTCCGCGATCAATGCGTCACGGGCGGTCGAGCGCACGCCCTTACCCAACCGGTCAATCAGCCGGACCGCGAGCACGCCCCACCAGGCCCCCACTAGCGCGAACAACGGCTTCGAGATTGCCGACAGTGAGTACCCGGCGATGACGAACGGCTTGCGCTTACCTACCCGGTCCGACCACACGCCCGATGCGCCCTTCACGATACTCGCCGTTGCTTCGCCCGCGCCCTCAATGATCCCGACCGCCGCGACCGGCGCACCCAAGCCCGCGGTGAGGAACAGCGGGATCACTGGATAGAGCATCTCGCTCGACACGTCGGCGAGAAAGCTCACGCCGCCGAGCAGCGCGACGTTGCGGCTGATGCCGCGGAACAGCTCAGGCGTAGAGCTCGGCGATTTCACGGCTGGCGATCGCGGTGGTTGCGGTCACCGGTTCCACGTAGTAGAACTCGCGGCCGGACGGCGTGGTGGTGATGGTCTTCGTCCAATCGATTCCCAGCGCGGAGTAGACCGTTGTGGCGATGTCTTCCATGTAGACAGGACGCCGCCCCTGCCATTCAGGTTTGACCACCTTGGCGCCAATCCCGTCGGTTTGCCCGATGATCTTGCCGCCGCGCGTTCCTCCGCCCGCGGTCAGGACCGTGTACGCGGTGGGATAGTGATCGCGTCCTTTAAGACCGTTGATGGGACCCGGCGTCCGCCCGAATTCTCCCAGGCAAAAGATCAGCGTCTCATCGAGCAGCGTCTTGCCTGAGGGACGCTGCGTGGCGCTCAGGTCGTCCAGCAGTGACGACAGCGCGGCGTCGAGATCCCAGGAAAGCTGGTAGAAGTTCTTGCGCTCGTAAATCGCCGAGTGGTGGTCCCATCCATTCTGCTGCAGGAAGATGAACCGGGTGCCGGCGTCGGCATGGATCAGGTTGCGCGCGAGAATGCAGGCGTCGCCAGTTGTCGTGTTTCCGTAGCGCTTCTTGTCCGCGGCCGGAAGATCGAACACCCGCGCCGAACGCGGATCAGCCATCAATCGGCTGGCCCCTTTGTAGTGATCGTGGAAGTCCCGGTAGGCCTTGGCCGCCAGCGAGGAATCCGTGCGAAGCCGTCCATCGAATTCAAGCAGCAGATTCCAGCGCCGGTCGAGGTCGCGCTTGGATTCAGGATCCGGCGAGAATGCCGTCAGGTCCGTATTGGTGTTGACCAGGAACGGTGAATAGGCCGCGGGCAGGAATCCGGAGTTGAGCAGCCCCGCCTGGCTCTGCAGCACGTTGATCGCAACGTAGGGCGGAAACGTGTCGCCCGCCCGGCGCTGCCCTTCGAGTTCACTCGCGGCCACCGCGCCAATCGGCGGGATTTCTTTCTTCAACGCCAGGTTCATCGGATGCGCGGCCTGCACGTAATACTGCGCGCGCCCATGTACCGCGTCCCAGGCCGCTGCCGACCGGATCAGGGTGAACTTGTCCATCCGCGCGGCAAGCTTTGGATAGAGCGCCATCGGCCATTTGATCCCAGTTGGAAGCGTGGTGGCCTCGAAGTCTTGCGGAGTCCAAGCGCCTTCCTTGAGGTCCCAGCCATCAACATGGCTCTGGCCCCCGTCGAGCATGAAGAACAGACAAAACCGGGCGCTGCCGCGGGGCTCCACCTTGCGGGCCGCGCGTACGTTGCGAGGAGCCAGCAGCGGGAGGAAGAAGTATCCGCTGGCGGCCGCCCGACCGAGCCGGAACGCCTCGCGCCGGGTCAGGAAATTGTCCGTGAAGTGTTCCACCTGGCTCCTCTCAATAGTTGAACACGAACTCGAGTTTGTTCACCAGCAGCCACTGGACGTCTTCCGAGCCGCGCAGGCGGCCTGCGGCAATCAGCCGGGTGGCCATCGCGAGTTCCGCCTCCGAAGGCTCACGGACCAGAAACCGCAGGAACAGCCGGCGCGCAATTTCGCCCGCCGGGACCTCGGGCTTGGTGTCCAGAAGCTGGCTGAGTGGACTCCCCGGCGCTGCCCGGATCTTCTCCTTCACGAACGGACTGTTCATCAGCAGCACGGCCTGCGTGATCGCGCCTTCGTTCGACCGCTGGGAGTAGTCCCGGTTAGGCTGGCCGAAACTCTCCATGAAGAAGTTGACGTCGCGGAGCCTGCGGAAGTCCTCCGGTGACCTCGCCTCGCTCGCATAGCGGACCGAGATGCCGCGATTCGGCACCGGGATTTCGTGATAGATGCCCGACGCGCTGACAATCGAGTCGTGCAGCTCTTCCGACGTCAGCCGCCGGACGAACTTGCGGGCATAGTAGCGGGCGTAGCTGTCCTTCCACTCGCCGGGAAACTTTGACGAAAGCTGGTAGGCGCTTGATGTAACGATGTGCCGGAACAGGCGCCGGATCGAGTGGCCGTTGTCGCGGAAGTCCTTGGCCAATGCGTCGAGAAGCTCCGGATGAGAGGCCTGGTCCTTGTTGTCGAAGTCGAATTCGTCCACCGGATCCACGATGCCCACGCCCATCAGCTCGGCCCAGAACATGTTCACGGTAGCGCGCGCAAACTGCGGATGGCTGGTGATCATGCGCGCGAACTCTTCCCGCAGCGGCTGTCCTGGGCGCGGCTTCTCTCCGGTGAGGAAGAACCCAGGCTCGACGACACCTTTGGCGCCTCTCGGGATGCGCACCACGCTGCGTCCCGCGGCATTGTAGCCGGGACCCTTGTCGTCAATCGAATACTCATCGCGCGTGGTGGCGATTTCAGTCCGGCGCAGGATCCGCGTCTTGCCGAAGAAGGCCGCCTGTTTCCAGAGCTCAGCACGGGTGCGGCCTGCGAGGTGCGTATTGATCTTTTCGAGATGGCGCTTGCCGTCGTGGCAGGAGATGCACTGAAGATTGATGCCGAGAAAGTGCTTCGCTGTCCAGATCGCGATCTCGTCAGAGGTGTCCTCGTGGACCTCATCCTCGCACGTGTCGCCGATCACCACCCAGCGGACCAGGTAGCTTGCCGGACCCACGTAGTAGTTGGAGGCCGCGCGCGTGGTGAGCATCTCCGCCACCACCTCGTCGTAGGCCCGGTCCATGTGCAGGAAATCGTAGATGTACTGGTAGAACAGATTCCGCCCGTCCGTGCCCAGGCGGTTGGAATTCACCTGTGCGAGGTCGCAGAACCAGTAGGTCCACTTGGCGAGGAAGCCGGGTGACTTCAACAGGCGGTCCGCAAGCTTGTCGCGCTTTTGGGGATCGGTGGAGCGGACGAACTCCGCCGTATCCTCAGGCGATGGCAGCCGCCCAGTGAGATCGAGATGGATCCGCCGGAAGTATTCGTGGTCGCCAGCAATCGGAGCGTGAGGAATGCGGTCGCGGCTCATGCGGCCGAAGATCTCATGGTCAATGAAATTCCGGCGTTCGGCCGTGCCTCCCGCGTTGGCGGTTTGGCCTGCCACCGATGCAGTCAGCCGCGAGGCGTCCTGGCGCTTGCCCTTGGGCTCCACGGCAGGATGGTCCTTCGGAAGCATCTTGCCGCCACCCGCCTGGGCCCAGACGGGTGTGCAAGCCAACCCCAATCCCACAATTAAAGCCAGCCGCATACTGGCTTCCAGTATATAGCGAAGAGGTTAGCCGTTGAAGTAGCCGGCCGCCAGTTCGGGTTTCGCCGCCAATGCCTGCCGCCAGTAGGCCCGTGCTTCGTCGGCGTGTCCCTGCGATTTGAGGGCGTGGCCCAGGTTCAGGAGCGCTTCCGGGAAGTCAGGCCGCTCGTTGAGTGCCTCTTTGTACAGCCGGATGGCGTCGTCGAGTTGTCCGCTCTTCTGGAGGATCAGGCCGGTGTTGTAGAACAGCTCGGGACTCCGCTCGCCCTTGTCGATGAGCTTGGCCTGGCAGTCCAGCGCCTGTTCGAAGTCCTCGCGCTCGATGGCCAGCGCGGCGAGTCCGCGAAGTGCGTCGATCGAGGATGGATCTGATTGCAGAGCTGCTTCGAAGGTCGTCCCCGCCTGTTCGCGGTCGCCCGCCTTCCAGTAGGCGAGCCCCAGGTTCACTTGCGCTTCGGGCCAGTTCGGACGCTTCTTCAAGCAGTTCTCAAAGGCCTGTGCCGCGCCGCGGAAATCGTCGCGTTGCAGCCGCAGGTATCCGGAGCGGAACCAGGCGTCTTCCCAGTCGGGATTGTTGGCGAGCACCCGGTCATACAGCCGTTCGGCTTCGGCGGTCGAGTCCTGTTGCTCATGCAGGAGCGCAAGATTGTAAAGAACCGCGGGGATATCGGCTTGGATCTTCAGCACGCGCTCGTAGGCTTCGCGGGCTCCGGTGAAGTCGGAGAGCTCGTGCAGCACCACACCAAGGTTGACCAGCGCGTTCTTCGCATTGGGGTTGAACTTGAGCGACTCCTGGTAGGCTTTGGCCACCTGTTCCAGCCGCGCTGTGCGCTGATAGGCGACTCCAAGGTTGAACCAGCGCTCGAAGCTGTCCGGCGTGAACTCGACCAGCTTGGCGCAGAACTTCGCGGCTGCTTCATAGTTGCCGCCGGCGAAGGCGCAGGTCGCCAGGCCTTCCATTGCTGCGTGGGAGTAGGGCCGCAATTGCAACAGCCGCTCGGAGTAGGTCCGGACCATCTCGTGATCCTTGCGCGCCATTCCGACGCTGATCATGTTCGTGATCGCATCTTCGGAATTCGGATTCCGTTCGAGGGTCGCCTTGTAGACCTCCGCCGCCTGGTCCAGCCGTCCAGCGAGTTGCAGCGCCACTGCCTTGCCGAACATCGCCGTTTCGTTGGCCGGATCGGCGGCGAGCACCTTCTCGAAGCACTCGAGCGCCGCGGGCCCCCTCTCCAGCCGGAGGTCACACACTCCCAGGCCCACCAGCGCCTCATGCCGCGTCTTGTCGGCGTTCCAGGCCTTCTGGAATGCTTCGGCCGCAGGCGCCCACTTGCCAGTCTTCTCGAGACAGACCGCGAGGTTGAAGGTCGCCGCGATGTTGCGCGGTTCGGCTTCGAGCAGACGGCCGTAGCTCAGCGAGGCCTCTTCAAACTGCTCCAGCTCGAACTGGATGTGGCCCTTGGCCGACAGCAGTTCCGGCGAGGACTCCCCCCGTGCCTCGGCCTGCTCCAGCTCGCGGAGAGCCTCCTTCAGTTTTCCTTCCAAATGCAGCGACACCGCGCGGCCAAGCGCCGAGTGGGCTCCGGAGCGGTCACTCCCGGCAATCCTGCTTTCTACAACCTTCTTCTTCGGATTCATTTCTTCATTGCTCCTGTTCGACTCTCATTGCTCCTCATCCTCAAGCTTCGGCCCGAGGTTTGGCGGCGCTAGCAGCGCGCATAGCTTGCCCAAGAAATCGTCTTGATGTGTCACACCGACCCAACGGACCCGCGCGAGTTCGCCGCGGCCTCCGAAAAACCCTACTCCGCCGCCCGGAAGGCGCGCCTCGCTCCAGGAGTCGACCAGCGTATCCTGGATAGTCACCGCGACCCGGTCGCCCTGCACCTCCACTTGCACCCGGGATGAAGTCTCGTTTCGAACTGGAAACGGCAACTGCACCCGGCGCGGCGGTCCTGCACGGCCTCGAATCACTGGATAGCTCACCAGCGCCACTTTGGGAAGCGGTCCGCTTTCGGTCACCACCAGTTTGATTGCGTTGTAGTTGCGAAAATCGGCAGCCCGGACCACCCAGCTTAGGGCCTGGCGGTCGATCTGACCGAGGAACTCCAACTTATAATCGGACAGATATACCGTCGGAGTGTAGAGTGCTAGGGCCCCGGGACGCACAAATCCTGCCTGATCGTATGCCCAACTCTTGGCCCAGTTCCCTTCACCGGACCATTCGCCCAGCCCGGCGCGGAAATCATCCGCAAGCACGACCGCTGCACGGCTCGAAATGTTTTCCTTGAAGGTCCGCCACCGGCCCGAAAGCGCAAGACTCGACGGTTTGGACCTGCGAACCGCCGGAATCTCCGGATCCGGCTCGCGCACCGGTCCAGCGACAACGGCGGGCTGCTTTGGCCCGGCCTTAGGCGCTGCCTGGCCGGGCTCCGGAACCTCGGCAGGTCCATCCGGGGAGGCGATGGCCGCTGGCGGGCGTACCGATGGCTTCCGGGGATTCGGAAGCGGGACGGCGAAACCGGCCAGGATCAGTGCGAAAATCGCACCCACCCACCGGACCGGCGCCGGAGCGCGCTTCCACGCCGCCGTTACGGTGCGGAGGTGAACACGCCAGCCGCTTGGGCGTGGGACGTTGATTTGGCTCATAAAGTTGGATCCCGGTGTTCTCCGGCTGCTGCGGATGTGCGTATCAGGGGCCGGCGCCTCGACCACCGTCTGGTGATCCGGTTGGGGATGCCCTGCTCCCCCCTTCTCCGGCAGCCGTGGACCCACTGGATACAAGTGCGAGACCGCGAACGGGACTTCGCGAGGACGTTCGTTCTTCCGTTCGGATGGGCCGTTCCGGTATGGACACGGGACCGGAATGCGCCCGGCGAATGCCGTTGGGTCGGCTGCCGCCGCGGTGGCTGCGGGCTTGACCGGCGCCTTCGGTCTTGTCGGCGCGGCTACCGCCACGTAGCGCTTGGTCTGCGCCTTGGCGAACGCTGGCTTGGCTTTCGTTTCCTCCGGCGGAGCCCCGAACGGGAGCGGTTTCTCCGGAACATACTGCCGGAGCGCCAGCACCGGCATGGGATTCAGAGGCACCGGAAGCTCGTCCCCGGACTCGACCGGCGATGCCTCCGCCGCGGGCACACCCGGAACGGTGGCCACCCTGGGCCAGCCAAGGTCCACTTGCGTGGCCATCGCAACGTTCCCACGGTCCGCCAGCGTGAGCCGGAGGCCTGGGCGGAGGACTGAAGCGGCGGGAGCCGCGGGCTTCGAACTGGTGAAAAGTGAGGCGCCTCCACGAACCGCCGCGACGGCGATCTGGGTGCGGCTGGCCGGGGCCAATTCCCGTCCGGCCCTGAGGCAGAGCCCAGCCGCCACGGCAGCATCGGGCAGGCCCGCGGTGGCGGCTGAGCTGGCGGCTGGCCTAAGGACCACGAAGACGCCACGCTGCGGATCGCGCAACGGAACCGGGACCGATCCGGCCAGGCGGGGAAGGAAGCCCACCTTGCCCAATCGCGGCCGGATCCCTTTGAGAGGAGGTTGGAGTGACTCCTGCACGGCCGAGGGCTGCAACCGCGGAACCGGCAGGGACGAGGCGGAAGGCTGCCAAACCACTGGTGCTTCGTCCGCGGGCTGAGGCGGTGCGAACTTCCGCTCGAAAGTTGAGGGATCAATTTCCTCGACCCGCAACTGCAACCCCCGGACTGCCTGCAGCGTGCGCAAACCTGGAAATGGCGTTGATTGCGCGTAGAATCGCCGGAGCCGGATCATCCCCGGAACGGGCCCTGGCACCGGACATGGAACCGCGTCCGCAAGACTGTCCGGCTCCGGCGCCCCCGCCAGACACGGGACTGCCTGGACCCGCAGGCCTGGAGGCGGTGGCAGGGGACGCACAATGACCAGCACCTGGACTCCGGTGTTAAACAGACCGGCGCTGTAGGAGGCTGCCTGGCTGTGAGCAGGAGGCCCGGCGACCCTCTCGACAGAGACAAGTCCAGCCCGGGGGACACCAACTCCTGATCCCCGGAATTCCGCCTGCGGAGGGGCGGCCAGGAGAACCGGAGGAATTGGGTTCGGATTCCGGCGTTGGAACTGGCGCTGAACGTGGACGGCCGGAGTATTGCCCGGAACCGGACCGGCGATCGGCGCCGGGGCGATGTCCCCGCGTTGCACCTTCTTGCGCCGGTCCCAGGAAACATGGCTCCGGGTTTCGTGGTGGGCGGCGTGCTTCATCCGCTCGACCAGCGCTTCCCGCTGTGATTGCTCGTGCGCTTCCTGGTGCTCGGCGGAGCAGTACTCTCCCGGCAATTTCCGGAACAGAGGAAGTCGCTTACCGCAAACCAGGCATTTCATGATCGGGGCAGCAGGGGCGCTATAGCAATAGTGCCGGAATCGCGGCGCGCTTCCTAGAAGTGAAATCGCCTATGCAGGAGCGGAACTAGGCCGGTCCCTTAGGCCCTGGATCGGAAGAATCCCTTAGGAAATGCGGGTAGTGTGGACATTCGGCCGCGTGAGCACTTCCTCGCGCAACTCAACCCCGAGTCCGGGACCCGGCGGCAACCCGAGCCATCCCTGCTCCGGGATCAGGTCGCGGGTCAGCAGTCCGCGGTACTCGTCGAGGTAGTGGCGCCGCACGGTCTCAAGAATCGACAGGTTGGTCAGATTCGCGGCCAGGTGAGCCGACGCGGCGTGCAAAACTGGACCCCCACAATTGTGGGGAGCGATTGGCAGATAGTAGGTCTCGGCCATCGCGGCGATTTTTTTCGCCTCCGAAATCCCTCCGCACCAGCAGATATCGGGCATGATGGTCGACGCCGCGCGGTTTTCGAGCAGTTCGCGGAACCCCCACCGCGTCATGAGCCGTTCGCTGATCGTCAACGGAAGCCGCGTGGACCGCGCCAGTTCGCTGTACGCCGCCAGGTTGTCCTGGGGCAGCATCTCCTCGAGCCACATGGGCTCATAGGGTTCGCAGGCCTGGGCGATCTTCTTCGCGCAGGGGAGATTCCAGTAGCCGTGGAATTCCATGGCGACCTGCATCGACGGCCCGAACGCGCCGTGAATCAGCTTCAGCGGCAGCAGTCCGCGCTCCATTTGCCCGTGGTGGATCGACTGGCCTCCGGTCTCTTTGGCCACCGGATCGAATGGCCAGATCTTCATCGCATGGATCCCCATGGCGGCCAGCTCTTCAGCCAGCCGAACCGGCTCCGCCAGAAAATCAATGTGATCGTAGCAAGTGTTGTAGACCGGGATCGCGTCGCGCGACGCTCCGCCCAAGAGCTGGTAGATGGGCCGGCCCGCGGCCTTGCCAGCGATGTCCCACAGCGCGATGTCGATCGCCGAGATCGCGCGGAGCTCGGCGCCTGCCCAGCCATGGTAGTTCACGGCCAGGAACATATCCGCCCACAGCCGGTCGATGCAAAGCGGATCGCGGCCGAGCAGCAGCGGCGCCAGTTCCCGCGAGATCGCGCCTGCCTCGGCGTCCGCGCATGGGTAGGTTTCCCCAAGCCCGGTCAGTCCCTCGTCGGTGTGGATGCGGACCCATAGCCAATCCACTTCACCCGCATGGACACGGATCCCGCGCGAATAGCGGATCAGCTCGATGCCGGTGATCTTCACCGGCGGCTATAGCGGTTGAGGCAGCGCCAGACTGGCTTTGCCAAGGTGACGCCGGAGGACCTCGGCCGCGTCGTCCAGCGACGAGCCGCGCGCTGACGAAATTTCCATGAGCAGCATCTGGCGGGCGCGGTCAAGCATTTTCTTCTCCCGGAACGACAATGGCTTGTCCACCTGTTGCACCAGCAGGCACTTGAAGACTTCGGCAACCGCCGCCAGCGATCCGGCGCGCATTTTGTCGGAGTTCTCCTTGAAGCGGTTCTTCCAGTCGCCGGAGGCCCTGCAGCGCCCGGCGGCCAGGAAATCCAGCATGCGCTGAATTTCGGTGTTCCGGGTCACTTTCCGTAACCCGACATCGCCGACGTGGGAGAACGGCACCATCACCGTCAGGCTGTTCGCCGCCAGTTTCAGCAAATAGAAGCGCTCGGTCCGGGGGCCGAACGCCCTGCTGCTGATATTCTTGATCGTCCCTACTCCGTGATTGGGGTAAACCACCCGCTCACCGATCTGAAAGGTCACCGCAGGACCCATTTCCACCTCACTCTGCTTGAAATGAATTGCCCTGATTTGAAACACAAGGTTAACCTGAACCGGCCATCGTGTCAATACTGAATTGCGAAAACGCCCACAAAAACCGGTTCGAACGGCAAACTGTCGACAGATGGGTGAAATCCCGCAGAACCCCGGGATCAGGACTGGAGTACCCTAGCACTATGAGACTCACCATCCTTGCTTCCCTTTTCTCCATCACCGCCCTGGCCCAAAACCCCCTCACCGCCGACATCAAAGGCAATTACGACACGGCCAAGACGAACCTCATCAAAGCAGCCGAGAAGATGCCCGAGGAGCACTACAGCTTCAAGCCGACTCCCGAGGTCCGGTCTTTCGGCCAGCTCATCGGACACGTAGCCGACGCGACCATGGCGTTCTGCGCCGGCGCGGCGGGAGAGAAGAACCCGGCCCGCGGGTTCGAGAAGTCCAAGTCGAGCAAAGCCGACCTGGTTGCCGCCATCAAAGAAGGATTCGCCTTCTGTGATCCGATCGTCAACGGCATGAACGACGCCAAGGGCGCCGAGATGACCAAGTTCTTCGGCCGCGACCGGACCCGGCTCGGTGTGCTGTCTTTCAACAACATGCACAACTACGAGCACTACGGGAACATCGTCACCTATATGCGGATCAAGGGCCTTGTCCCGCCGTCGAGCGAAGGGCGCTAAAGCTCGCCTTTCCTCAACCCCTCGGCGAGATGCTCGCCCGCCCGCATGGATAGCGCCAGGATCGTCAGCGTCGGATTCTGCGCGCCGCCCGACACGAAGCTGCTGCCATCCACGACGTACAGGTTGCGTACGTCGTGGCTCTGGTTGAACCCATTCAGCACGGACTTCTTCGGATCCGATCCCATCCGGCACGTCCCCAGCTCGTGGATGCTCTCTCCGGGCGGGACAAACTGGTGATGCTTGGCGAGCACCTCGAATCCCGCCCCGCGGCACATGGCTTCGGCTTGCTCCATGGAGTCCTTGGCCATTGCGTGCTCGTTGGCGCCGTATTTCTGCGAGATGTGGAGCACGGGGATTCCCCAATGGTCCTTCACGTCCTTGTTGATTCGCACGTGATTCTCAAACCGCGGCAGGACCTCGCCCATCGTGGTCATCGAGAATCCCGTCCCGCGCAGATTTTCAAGCTCCTTCATGAGCGGCTCACCGTACAGCGGCAACAGACGCGGTGATGGCGTGCCGCCGCTGCCAAAGTCATACGTGTAGCCGCGGATGAAGTTCTTCTCGCGCTTGTCCACGTTGCGGAAGCGCACGACGTAGCCTCCACCACCCATCAGGTTGCGCGGTCCTTTGCCTCCCTTGGCCTCAGGCACCGTGCAGGTGATCACGCCCTTCACATAGAACTGGTCGAACAGATAATGCCCGAGCGCGCCGCTCGAATTGCCCAGCCCATTGGGATGCTGGCGCGACGCCGAGTTGAGCAGGATCCGCGTGCTTTCGAGCGTCGACGCCGACAGCACCACGGCGCGCGCCTTCACATGGAAATCGCGCTTGCTCCTCCGGTCGACAAAGTGGACTCCGTTGACGCGCCCCGTGTTCGCATCCACCGACAGCGACCGGACGACGGCGTTCGGCACCACGGTCAGCTTGCCCGTCGCCAGGGCGCCCGGCAGCAGGACGTTCGTCGACGCGGCGAGCGTCCCGGACGCCCGGCGGGGCTTGGTCGTGTGGATCCCCATCGCCTTGCACGAAGCGACGAATCGCTGCACCGACAGGCTGTCATTTGAATCGTCGATCAGGATCTTGCCGTCCGGCAATTGCGGCAGTCCCTCGTTGCGGCCGGAGACGCTGAACATCGGCTCGGCGCGGTCATAATACGGCGCCAGATCAGCCAGCCGCACAGGCCAGTTTTCGCCGAAGCCGTCGTGATCTTTGCAGGCGAATTCGTAATCCGACAGCCGCCAGCTTGCACGGCCCCAGCGCATCGTCTTTCCTCCGACGGCGCGGATCCGGACCCAATAGTACGGCTCGTCCTTGGCGTACGTATAAGGATTCTCCTGCTCGTCTGCCCAAAGATTGGCATCGAACTCGGAGGCCTGCGTCACGTGCGGAAACCGCCCGGGACGTCCGAACCCGCGGTACGGGAGGTCGTGGACGGCGGCGAGCGTGCGGTCCTTCTCAAAGTCGATCATCGGACCCGCTTCGAGCATCAGGCACTTCACGCCCAGTTTGGTCAATGTGTGGGCGGCCATGCCGCCGCCCGCGCCCGATCCGATGATGACCACGTCGTGGTCGTTTTTCTTGGCCATCAGTCCACCGCCCGCCAGAAGTAATTGGTCAAGCCGCCCGCGCCGCGCCTTCCCCGTGATGCCGCTTCGGCGTACTCGCGGGAACTCATCGCCGCCTGCAGGATGTCGGACTTGGCCTGCTGCAGGAAGCGCGCGAACGGATCCGACGGCCCGGCGTAGGTCCAAGCGGCCTTCAGCGGAGCGATCGCAGCTTCCGCTTGCGCGGGTCCAGCCGCCGCGAATCCTGCGCCCAGCCTGTCGAGGCCCTCGCGGTAGAGCGTCTGCACCGGCGCAGGAGACTCGCGGACCAGGAAGTCCAGGAACTCAGCCGCGCCCGTGTCGTTGGCCGAAGGACGTCCGCCGGTGGCCGGAAGGATGAGATCGCACAGCTTGCGCAGAGCCGCGAACTGGTCTTTTGTGAAAAACCGGACCGCGCCGTCGCCGACCGTATCCGGACCTTCAAGCGCGAGCTTTGGAAACTGTTCGGTGGGGCTGGGCGCCGACGTGGTCTGCGCGGGGAGCGCGGCGGCCGCGGCCGGAAGCCCGGCGATGGAGCGAATGATGGTGCGCCGTTTCATGGTCGTTGCCGTTTACGCTAGGATATCGCAGATGACCTATCTCGGATCGGCTTCCGGCGGACGTTTCCAGCGTGAGATCGCGGAGTTCATGGCCGTCCGCGTTTATCCAAACGACCGGACCTACGAGGAGCAGCTCTCGGCGGACCGTTGGGTGCTTCCTCCGGTTGTTGAGCAGTTGAAGGCCGAGGCCCGCGGCGCGGGGCTGTGGAACCTGTTCCTTCCCGATGCGGAGCACGGACACGGACTCTCGAACCTCGAGTACGCGCCGCTATGCGAGATCATGGGCCGGGTCCACTGGGCGCCGGAGGTATTCAACTGCAGTGCGCCCGACACCGGCAACATGGAGGTGCTGGCGCGGTACGGAACCCGCGAGCAGCAGCGCCAGTGGCTTGAACCGCTGCTGCGGGGCGAGATCCGGTCCTGTTTCGCGATGACCGAGCCGGACGTGGCGTCGTCCGATGCCACCAACATTGAGGCGTCGATCGTGCGCGATGGCGATGAGTACGTAATCAACGGGCGCAAGTGGTGGTCCACCGGGGCCGGCGATCCGCGGTGCAAGATCGCGATCTTCATGGGCAAGACGGACCCGGCTGCGGCCAAGCACAAACAGCAATCGATGATCCTGGTTCCGTTTGACACGCCCGGTGTCAAGGTGGAGCGGCTGCTGACGGTGTTCGGCTACGACCACGCGCCGCACGGCCACGCCGAGGTGTCCTATACGGACGTCCGGGTGCCCGTGTCGAACATCCTGCTCGGCGAGGGACGGGGCTTCGAGATCGCGCAGGGGAGGCTGGGACCGGGCCGGATCCACCACTGCATGCGGCTGATCGGAGCGGCGGAGCGCGCGCTCGAATCGATGTGCAAGCGCGTGGGCCAGCGGGTGGCGTTCGGGCGCAAGATCGGCGAGATGGGCACGGTCCGCCGCGACATAGCCGACTCGCGGATGGAGATCGAGCAGGCGCGGCTGCTGGTGCTCAAGGCCGCGCACATGATGGATACGGTGGGCAACAAGGCGGCGCGGACCGAGATCGCGATGATCAAGGTGGCGGTGCCGAACATGGCGCTGCGTGTGATCGACCGGGCGATCCAGGCTCATGGTGGCGCGGGAGTGTGTGGAGACTTCGAACTGGCCGCGGCATGGGCCAATTCCCGGACGCTGCGGCTGGCGGATGGTCCGGATGAGGTGCATGCGGAGGCGATTGCGAAGTGGGAGCTGGCCCGGTGGAGTTAGGCGCAATTTCCGATGCAAAACCGGCCCTTTGGGGCTCTCAGTTCACCTCCCGCGAAGCGTCGGGGTAATGTAGACTTGGTTCGAACCACCGATGATTACGACGTTGCTCGTCAGCCTTTTCACCTGGGCCGCGGACGCAAAACAACTCGGGATCGAGGCGGCCGCGCGAGGCCATTTCAACACTGCGGCCACTCATTTCGCAGCGGCTTGCGAGAACGCGCCGGGCGACGAGGACGCCTGCTACTTCCTGGGCCGAACCCTGTACACGTTGGCGCGGTATTCGGAGGCGCGGACGGCTTTTGAGAAGGCCTCGAGAGCCGCGCCGGCGGATAAGCGTGAACGTGCCGCGCGGGCCGCGGCCCTGAACTTCGTAGCGCTCGATTTGCCGGAGGAAGCCGAAGCCCGGTTTCGCGACGCGGTCCGCGCGCATCTGGGCGGCGAGGACTCCCGTGTGGACTTTGGCGCTTTCCTCACGAGGCAAGGGCGCGCGACTGAGGCGGCCGCCCTGCTCGAAGCCGCGCTGAAGAATCAGCCACAATCGGCCCGGGCGAACGCCGAACTCGGCCGCGCCCTGATGCATCTAGGCCGTACCGTGGCGGCTGTGCCGAGACTCGAACGTGCTCTCCGGCTCGATCCGAAGCTGAGCGACATTCGGCTGCTTCTCGGGCGCGCCTATCTCACGCTTGGCCGCACGGCGGAAGGCGAGCGCGAATTGCGTCACGGTTCGTCGACCGCCAAGTAGCGGTCGCAGGCAACATCGCGGAGTGTCTGCCGACTACCCGAGGGCCACTGAATTTCGATCGTGCGGGCGCTGCCGTCCGCGCCCATGCCGAAGTGCACGGCCCGATCGCTCGAACTGGCGTAGCCGACCGCCGTCGTAACGCGGTTCCATTGTTCGGCGCCGGATGCACCGGTAACGCGAATCATCGCGCCAATCCCATCGCGATTACATCGTCGCCCTCTCAACCGCAGAGCCAGCCAGTGGTTTCGCGTGGACGATGTGTTCCGCAAGACGAGCGGAGTCTCACCGGCTCGCGAGACCACGGCGTCGACGCGGCCGTCGCCGTCGAAATCGGCAAACGCCGCGCCCCGGTGCATGGCAGGACGTGTCGTCAGCGGCAGATCGTCGAAGCGGCCGTCTCCCCGGTTCACGAGCACCTGTACCGTCTGCTTTGCCTTGCGGTGAGAAAACTCCTCGAGATTCGCGTCGATGGATCCACGGGCGGCAAACAGGTCCTTCCGTCCGTTGTTGTCGAAATCGAAAATACCGTTGCCCCATCCGGTGTACGCCATGGTGTGCCGCCCGACCCGACTGGGGCAGGTGATGTCCGCGAACAGGCCCCGGCCGAGGTTGCGGAACAAAGGGAACGTTTCGTTGTGATTCGCCGTGATAAAGATGTCTTCCCGGCCATCATTATCGATGTCGCGTGCGTCCGCGCCCATCGAACTCAGTGCGCGTCCGTCGTCGTTGAACGCAATTCCGGCGCTGAGGCCAACTTCGCGGAAACGGCCTTGCCCCTCATTGCGGAAAAGGAAATTCGGAACCGTGTCGTTGGCCACCAGCGCATCGAGCCTGCCGTCGGCGTCAAAGTCGAGAAACGCGACCGACATGCCCTTGCCGCGATGCCCGGCGATGCCGGAGGGCAAGGAAACGTCGGTGAAGGTCCCGTCGCGATTGTTGCGATAAAGGGCGTTCGGCAGGCCTTCGTAGTAGCGCGGATGACAGTACACGCGCGACTTGCCCACCGTGCACGGCGGCTCCTGGGCCGGGTCCCAGGCGACATAGCGCACGACGAACAGATCGAGCCAACCGTCCTGGTCGTAATCCTGGTCCCGGCGGATCTGGCCGGCTTCCAGGCGCAGGTCGTCCGCCACGTACCTCTTGAAACCCTTCAGTGAAACCGTCAACCGGTAGGTTCCGGACCGCAGATCGGGAACCTCGAAGCTGCCGTCAGCGGCGGATTGGAGGGTCCGGGCGGTGACGCTGGTGGACTGGTCGACGAGCGTCACCTCGGCCCCGGGCAGGACGGCTCCCGACGGATCAGCGACAACTCCACGAATTGTGGACAACGTTGCTTGCGCGAACAGTGCGGCGGACCCGGCGGCAATCGCGAACCACCAAATGACTTTCTTGGACAATGGAAGGCTCCTGTCGTTCTCTGTGCCGTCCATGATAGTCGGGTTTTCTTTCGAGAGTGTGACAGCGATGACGGAGAAGCGCGAATGGAGACAGGGCTCCTAGGCGAAAGCCCATGGGGAGACCAGCGCAGAGCTCCCTGTACCTCGATGAGCGAAGCGCCTCGTGCTACGAGGGAACCGTCGTATAATACGGTCTTGCCGGTGTGCGAACCGGAGACATCCTTGACAAGTGTGCCGGTGGGCGGTTGACACAAACGAAGGGTAACCGGGGGACAGCGGTTAAGCTGGGGGATGCCC
>Ga0194132_10003347_pt1 | contig 28666 bp, 27 predicted proteins | sample TA2KigOf80mmetaG_FD_148612 | JGI IMG/M metagenome (GOLD analysis project Ga0194132, IMG submission 148612) | Freshwater microbial communities from Lake Tanganyika, Tanzania - TA2015054 Kigoma Offshore 80m | ecosystem: Environmental > Aquatic > Freshwater > Lake | place: Tanzania: Lake...
CTTGCACGTCCTCGCCCGGCTCATGGATCAATAGGCTTACCCGCGGATCGGCGGCAAGATTCTTGGTGTGCTCGGCCAAGCGGCTAATCAGCATTACAGGGCATGCCTCGTGGTCGAGCACATACGTCACCACCGAGCCCCACGGGTAGCCTTCGACCGCGCGCGAATGCGTCGACAGTGGCCCATAACGATGGGCGTGCAGCCAGCGGCGGGCGTCTTGCGCGAGACTCATATTTCAGAAGCCATCAAACACAACCCCTTTTTGACGCAGATTTACGCAGATTAACGCGGAGTAACCAATGGGAAAAATCTGCGTTCATCTGCGTAAATCTGCGGCTAAAGTTTTTTTGAGCTTCAGTACGAAGACTACAGCCTGGCCATCACCTGCTTGGCAAACCGCTCTATCACCTCATAACGCTGCGCGAACGGCGGGTGAAAGGTGATTTGTTTTAACCCCTCGCGTTCGAGCGCGCGGATTTGTTCGACCAGTGCCGCCGGCTCGCCGATCACGCAAAAATTGTGCAGGATTTCCGGCGTGAGAAAACGCGTCTCTTCGGGCGTTACCGTCGCGTAGTGGCTCGCGTGCATGGTGAGGTGTGCATCGTTTGCGCCGCCGGCCTTGGCCTTGAGATACGCCATGTAGTCGTTCCACACCGGACGCACGTAGGGCGGCGGCTCCTTGCCGGTTTCGCGCACCCAATCCACCAGGTAGTGAAAGTTGGTCATGATCGCCGGGCCGATCTCGGCGATGACGCGCGGCGAGGTCAGCGGTTCGCCCGGCTCCAGCATCAGCACGTTGAGCAGCGCCGCGACGTGAAAATCGTTCGCAAGCGTGCGCCCAACTTTGGCCGCGCCGCGTTGGGCTTGCGCCAGCGCTTGGCTGATGGTGCCGCCGCGCGGCCACGTCGTGCACAAGCCATCGGCGAGTTCCCCCGCCAGCGCTTGCGACAGCGGCCCGTTGCCGGCGATGTGGATCGGCGGGGGCGGGTCGAGCTCGACGTGTTTTTGTTCGAGCGAGGTGAAGCGTATTGGATGCGTGCCTTCCCCGCTGGTGTAAGCGACTTCCTCGCCGTGCAGCAGCGCGCGCACGGTGCGCACGTACTCGCGCATCGCTTTAGCACCCGTGGGCCGCATGCCGAGCATGCGCATCGCCGTGTTGCCGGCGCCGAATATGGCGAAGGTGCGCCCCGGGGCCAGCGCGTTGATGGTGGCGATGCCGTTGGCCGCTTCGGGTGCGAGCCGCATGCCGCACACCGCCACGCCGCAGCCGATTTGAATTGTAGTGGTCTTCAACGCCACCGCTGCCATGGTGGCGAACAGGTTCGAGCGTAGCAGCGGGCTATCGGTCACCCAGCAGCGCGTGAAGCCCAGGCGCTCGCCGTGTTGCGCGAAATCCACCGCGGTGATGTGACCGATGCTGACGCCGAATTCCATGGGCTTACTCCGCGGCTGATGCGTTCAAAGTCAAGGGCGCGCGAGTTTGAGCGCCGTTTGTGCAAGCCGCCTTCCTAACGCGATGCACAAGCGCCGCTCGTGTTCGGTAATCGGCTGATCGCTCGAAACGCCCGCGACGTGGCTTGCGCCGTATGGCGTGCCGCCGCTCGTGGTGTTGAGCAAATCGGGCTCGCTGTAGGGCAGGCCGACGATCAGCATGCCGTGATGCAGGAGCGGCAGCATCATCGAGGCGAGCGTGGTTTCCTGCCCGCCGTGCATCGAAGACGTCGACGTGAACACCGCGGCGGGTTTGCCGGCGAGCGCGCCCTTGATCCACAGGCTGCCAGTGCCATCCCAAAAATATTTCATCGGCGCCGCCATGTTGCCAAAACGCGTGGGTGAGCCGACGGCCACGCCGATGCATTGCTCAAGGTCTTTGAGTTCCACGTAAGGCGCACCGCTGTCGGGCACCGCGGGTTCGCTGGCTTCGATCACCGTTGAAACCTTGGGCACGGTACGCACGCGTGCCGTCACGCCGCCGGCCTCGCCAACGCCACGCGCCACGTATTGCGCCATTTGCTTTACCGCGCCGTGGTGGCTGTAGTAGAGAACGAGTATTTCGTGCATGCGGGTATTATAACCAGCCCGGCACACCGTAATGGATCGAGCGATTGTCTAAATTTTTTCGGCGGCTGATCGAACTTGCGCGCATGCTCGCGCGGCGCTTCAAGGAAGACCGCGGCATGCGCACCGCGGGCAGTCTGACTTACGCCACGCTGCTCGCCTTGGTGCCGGTGATCACGGTGACGCTGGCGTTGATGTCGGTATTTCCGGTGTTTCAAGGGCTGGCCGGGGCGATTCAGGATTTCATTTTTGAGAACCTGATGCCGGACTCGGTGGACACCATTGAAAAATACGCCGAGCAGTTTGTCGATAACGCGGCGCAGTTGACCACCGCCGGTCTGATTTTTCTCGCGATCACCGCGATCATGCTGCTGTTCACCATCGATGCGGTGTTTAACGATATTTGGCGCGTGCGGCGGCCGCGTTCGTTCGGGCGGCGCTTGCTGATATACGGCGCGTTGATGGCCGTGGGGCCGGTATTGATCGGCGCGAGCTTGTCGCTAAGCTCGTGGTTGCTGTCGGCCTCGGTGGGTTTGACGCAAGACATCCCGCATGCGCAAAGCGCGTTGATCAAGGTGTCTGCGGTGGCGCTGACGTGCGTGGCGCTGGCATGGCTTTATTACGCCATGCCCAGCCGGCCGGTGCGCTTGCGCGATGCGTTGATCGGCGGGGCGCTGGCGGCGCTGGCGTTCGAACTCACCAAGTTCGGCTTTGGTTATTACATCGCGCGCGTACCCACCTACACACTAGTGTACGGCGCGTTTGCCGCGGCGCCGGTGTTTTTGTTGTGGCTTTATATCTCGTGGGTGGTGGTGATTGCCGGCGCGGTGCTGGTGGCGACATTGCCGGAGTGGCGCCAGCAAGTGCTGCAAGGGCAACTGGTGCCGGGCAGCCGCTTTGTTTATGCACTGCAAGTGTTGAAGTTGCTGTGGCAAGCAAACGGCAACACGGTAACGCTGCCGCAACTGCACAGCGCATTAAATTTGAGTTACGAGCGCATCGAAGCCTTGTTGGAAGTGATGGAAGACGCCGGTTGGGTCAAGCGCGTGCATGCCACGGGCTGGGTGCTGCATCTCGACGTCGAGACGATCAAGCTCGCCGAGGTGTACCAGCGCTTGGTGTTCGATCCGCAACTTGCACTGGGCGAGGATCAAGTGCATTGGGCGTCGCTCACGCGTTCGTTGGGTGAACGCATCGCTGAAGCGGGCGGGCTGTCGCTGGCGGCATTTTTTGCCTCGGCGACAGTCGCGACGCCCGTCGGGGGCGAAATAAAAAAATGAATAAAATCAAATACTTACGTAAACATCCCGGCGAATCCTACGATGCCTATCGCGGTGCGGCTTCGTGCGATGTCCGCACCACGCCTGGCGGCTGCGGGTTGTATTCCCACTGCTTCCATGCCGCCAGCACCAGGTTCGGGTATTCCGCGCGGCCGAGGCTGCCGTTGTAGCGGCCTAACGCGCGAAACAGGTCGCCGCGTTCGATGTCGAGGTAGTGGCGCAGAATCACGCAGCCGAATCGCAAATTGGTGCGCAGGTGAAACAAATTGGTTTCACTGGTGCCGATGGTGCGCATCCAAAACGGCATGATTTGCATGTAACCGCGTGCGCCGGCGCTGGAGATCGCATATTTGCGAAACGCGCTTTCAACTTGAATCAGGCCCAGCACCAGTTGCGGGTCGAGTCCGGCGCGTTTGGCTTCGTAGTGCACGGTGACCAGAAAATCCTCGCGCGTGGCGCGGTCGGGGATGCGTCGTTCCAATCGTGCCGACATGGCTTGCAGCCAGGAGAGCGCTTCGTTGTTGGTCGCAAAGGCCAAAAACGGCGCGGATTGTCCACACCGCTTTTTGCAGCGCGGCGCGCACGCTGGAAGCCATTTGTTCTTCAAGCTGGTTGGCGGCCGCGGGCGCTGCGAAAACGAGCGCGGCGGCCGTCGCGGCCAGCGCGACGGCATTACGCAAGTACTTGAATTTCTGCCTTAATTTCCGCATCCGGCGAATTTTACCTGAGTTATCACGTGGTTCAAGGGCAGGTTCGTGACGTTTTTCTCGGTGCGGCGCTGGTATTCGACTTGACCGGTTTTTAAGCCGCGTTCGCCCACCACGATGCGCTGCGGCACGCCGATCAACTCCATATCGGCGAACATCACGCCGGGGCGCTCGTCGCGATCATCGAGCAGCACCTCGAGGCCGGCGGCACTCAACTCGGTGTAGAGCTTTTCGGCGGCCTCCTTCACCGGCGCGCTTTTTTTCATGCCGATGGGCACAATGGCGATATCGAACGGCGCGATGGCTTGCGGAAAAATAATGCCGCGCTCGTCGTAATTCTGTTCAATGGCGGCGGCGACGATGCGCGTGACGCCGATGCCGTAACAGCCCATTTCCATGATTTGCGATTTGCCGCTTTCGTCGAGGAAGGCGAGGTTCAACGCCTTGGAATATTTGGTGCGCAACTGGAATATGTGGCCGACTTCGATGCCGCGGCAGATTTCGAGCACGCCCTTGCCGTCGGGCGAGGCGTCGCCGGCGAGCACGTTGCGGATGTCGGCGAACAGCGGCGCGGCGAAATCGCGGCCGATATTGGCGCCGGTGTAGTGGTGATCGTCTTCATTCGCGCCCACCACAAAATCGCTCATCGCCGCGACGGTGTGATCGGCAATCACCACGCCCTTGAATCCGACCGGGCCGAGCGAGCCGGGGTCGGCGCCAAACGCCGCGCGGATCGCTTGCGGCGAGGCAAACGACACCGGTTGTTTGAGTTGCGCGAGCTTGCCGGCCTTGATCAGATTTAATTCATGATCGCCGCGCACCATCAGCAACACCGGGTTGCCGTCGGCGCCATCGACCACCACCGCCTTGACCGTGTTTTGCGCTGGAATTTTCAGAAACGCGCACAAGTCGGCGATGGTTTTCACGCCGGGCGTGCGCACTTTGTGCATCTCATGCGCGGGCGCCGCGCGTGGCGCAGACGGTGCAGACGGCGCAACGGCTTCGGCCAACTCGACGTTCGCCGCGTAATCCGAGGACGGGCAAAACGCGATCGCGTCTTCGCCCGAATCGGCGAGTACGTGAAACTCATGCGAGCCGGTGCCGCCGATGGAGCCGGTGTCTGCGGCCACCGCGCGAAATTTCAGTCCCAGCCGCGTGAAGATGCGCGAGTAGCAGTCGTACATTTCGCGGTAGGTCGCTTGCAGATCTTCAAACGAGGCGTGAAAGGAATACGCGTCTTTCATCACAAATTCGCGCCCGCGCATCACGCCGAAACGCGGACGGATTTCGTCGCGAAACTTGGTTTGAATCTGGTAAAAGTTAAGCGGCAACTGGCGATAACTTTTGATTTCACGCCGCACGATGTCGGAAATCACCTCCTCGTGCGTGGGGCCGAAGCAAAAATCGCGGTCGTGGCGATCCTTGATGCGCAACAGCTCCGGCCCGTACTGCTCCCAGCGCCTGGATTCGATCCACAGCTCGGCGGGCTGCACCGCGGGCATGGAGAGTTCGATTGCGCCAGAGCGATTGATTTCCTCGCGAATGATGTTTTCCACCCGCCGCAATACCCGTAATCCCAACGGCATCCAGGTGTAAACGCCACTGGTCAGCCGCTTGATCAGCCCCGCTCGCAGCATCAGCTTGTGGCTGACCACCTCGGCCTCGGAGGGCGCTTCTTTGAGAGTGGAAATAAAAAATTTACTCGCGCGCATGTCAGCAATCGCTAATCGTCGGAAAAACACGTATTCTACCGGAGGGGCGTAGGCAATCGAGAAAGCGCGGTTCATTGCGGGCTGGCCAACACCTTTTTTGCCACAGATTTCACAGATTTCCGCAGATTTTTTCGCGGTTAATCTGTGTAAATCTGTGAAATCTGTGGCGAAGGTTTTTTGAGATCGCGGTAACCAACAGATCGCAATAGCAAAGCAAACATCATGGGGTTGTTTAGCAACTGGCGCATCCGCAAGGCGGAGGAAGATGGCGAGACGGTCTACATCGCCGAAAAATTCGGCGTGCGCACGCTGCATATCGGCAGCGACACGGTGCAAAGCGCCATGCGCATCAACGCGCCCAACGAGTTGGAGCTTTCCTACACCCGCAGCATGATGGGTTTTTTGTTGTTCAACGAAAAGCCGGTCTCGGTGCTGGTGGTGGGCTTGGGCGGCGGCTCGGTGGCGAAGTTTGTGTACCACCGTATGCCGTGGACCAAAATCCGCGTGATTGAAATCAACGAGCGCGTGGTCAGCGTGGCGCGGCTTTATTTCGCGGTGCCGGGCAATGATGAGCGCTTTGAAATCATCATCGGCGATGGCGCGGAGTTCATGAGCCGCCCAAAGGTGTGCGCGGATATTTTGCTGGTCGATGGTTACGACGGCGAGTCGCATGTCGAGGCGGTGTCGACTTACGCGTTTTACCGTGATTGTCACGACCGGCTCAACCCCAACGGCATGCTGGTGGTCAACCTGTGGGGCGGCGATCGCGAATTTAACGAAACGTTAAAACGCATCGAGCGCGCGTTCCCCGGCGGCACGCTGTGTCTGCCCGCCGAGCGGCCCGGCAATGTGATCGTGTTCGGCTTTCGCACAGCGCCCGGCCCGCGGGATTGGGCGGCGCTCCGGCAGCGTGCGCTGGGGCTGGAAAAGCACTACGAGCTACCCTTTACGCGCTTTGTCGAAAGCCTGCGCCAGATGAACCGGCACGACCCAAAACACCTTTTAATATAAGTGCTTAGCGGCGCTTTCCATAACCTGAAATTTATGGAAGAATCGACCCCAACTTATGAATAACCGGGGTCGTGATCGTGATAGACCGCGATGGGTACCGCCCCAATGTAGGCATCATTCTTTGCAATTGGAAGAACGAGGTTTTCTGGGGTAAACGGGTGCGCGAGCACTCGTGGCAGTTTCCGCAGGGTGGCATTAATCCGGGCGAATCGCCGGAGGTTGCCATGTACCGAGAGCTGCATGAAGAAATCGGGCTGCGCCAGGAGCATGTGAAAATCTTGGGCCGCACGCGCGATTGGTTGCGCTATGAAGTGCCGGATAAGTGGGTGCGCCGCGAGTGGCGCGGCAACTATCGCGGTCAAAAACAAATCTGGTTTTTGCTGCGCTTGATCGGGCGCGACACCGATGTGAGTTTGCGCGCGAGCCAAAAGCCGGAATTCGACGCCTGGCGCTGGAGCGATTATTGGGTGCCCAGCGAAGCGGTGGTCGAATTCAAGCGCGAGGTGTATCAAAAAGCGCTCTCGGAGCTGGTGCGTTATCTGGAGCGTCAACAACATACGCATGCGCGGCGGCGCCGGCCGCAAACCGCAGCCGATGCGCTGTCTCAATCGCACAGTGCTGCGCAAGAAGGCAGTTAACCCGCATCGCGCGCAATGCTCGTCCGGCGGTGGCTGTCGCCGATTCGTGGAAGCGAGTGCGAATGGATCGGTCAGGGTTAGGGGCAGGGGCAGGGCTGCTGCATCCTTTTCTTTGTTTTCTTTGCCGGCTGTGGTTTGACAAATCAGCATCCAAGTTTTATAGTTTCAGCCCGAATTAGATTTAGTCCAAACTGAGTTCGGTCGCGTTTTACGGTATCGCGGTTCTTCCTCCGGCACACCCGGAAAATATTTGTAAGTTATTGATTCTAAAGGAGATTTTTATGCAACTCAAAGGCTCCAAAACCCACGGCAATTTGAAAGCCGCATTCGCCGGCGAATCGCAAGCCAATCGCCGCTATCTTTATTTCGCAGCGAAAGCGGACGTGGAAGGCCAGAACGACGTCGCCGCGCTGTTTCGCTCCACCGCTGAAGGCGAAACCGGCCACGCGCACGGCCACCTCGAGCACATGGAAGCTTGCGGCGATCCGGCCACCGATCTGCCGATCGGCAGCACCCGCAACAACCTGAAGGCTGCGGTGGCGGGCGAAACCCACGAATACACCGACATGTATCCGGGCATGGCCAAGACCGCGCGCGAAGAAGGCTTCGGCGAAATTGCCGATTGGTTCGAGACGCTGGCCAAAGCCGAGCGCTCGCACGCCAACCGTTATCAAAAGGCGTTGGACGCGCTAGCCGATTAACTTCGTCGTGAGGCGTGAAGCGTGAGGGGTGAGGCGTCAGCCGCCCCTCATTTTTTTTCGCCTTACGCCTCACCCCTCACGAAAAAAATGGCCATCACCGTCAAAGAAGGCAGCCTGGAAAAACCCACGCGCCACGCGCTCGACTGGAAGTCGGCGGATTTCTACGACCAGGAGAGCGTGAACAAAGAGCTCGAACGCGTGTTCGATATTTGCCACGGCTGCCGCCGCTGTGTCAGCTTGTGCACGGCGTTTCCGACGCTGTTCGATCTCGTCGACAACAGCAAGACCATGGAAGTCGATGGTGTCGCCAAGGCGGATTTCGCCCAGGTGGTCGATCAGTGCTACCTGTGCGACATGTGCTACATGACCAAGTGCCCGTATGTGCCGCCGCACGAATGGAACATCGATTTCCCGCACCTGATGCTGCGCGCCAAGGCGGTGAAATTCAAAAAGGGCGAAGTCAAGTTCCGCGACAAGCTATTGTCGAACACCGACGCGATGGGCAAACTTGCCTCGATTCCGGTGGTGGTGCAGGTGGTCAATGCGGTGAACAAAATGGGGGTTGCGCGCAGCGCGCTCGACAGCGTGCTCGGCGTGCACAAGGATCGCGTGCTGCCCGAATATGACAGCGCCAAGTTTCGCAGTACCGCCAAACCGAATAACAGTTTCGCGGTGCGCGACGGCGCGCAAACGCCGGGCAAGGTGGCGCTCTACTCGACCTGCTACGTGAATTACAACGAGCCGGGCATCGGCCACGATTTACTGAAAATCCTCGCCCACAACGAAATCCCGGCCAAGCTTGTCGAAAAAGAAGTGTGCTGCGGCATGCCGAAATTTGAACTGGGCGACCTGGAAGCGGTCGCACGCAATAAGGCGATTAACATCCCCGTGTTGGCGAAGTTGGCGCTCGACGGATATGCGATTCTCACCGCGGTGCCCTCGTGCACGCTGATGTACAAGCAGGAATTGCCGCTGATGTTCCCCGATGATCCCGACGTGAAGGCGGTGGCCGAAGCGATGTACGATCCGTTTGAATATTTTGTGCTGCGGCAAAAAGACGGCTTGTTAAAAACCGATTTCAAACAACCATTGGGTAAGGTGTCGTATCACATCCCGTGCCATTTGCGGGTGCAAAACATGGGGCAAAAAACGCGCGAGATGCTGGAAAAAATCCCCGACACCAAGGTCACCACCGTCGAGCGCTGCGCTGGACACGACGGGACGTGGGGCGTGAAAAGCGAATACTACGAGAACTCGATGAAAATCGGACGCCCGGTTTTTAGGCAAATGAACGAGCCGCAGCCCGATTACATCAGCTCCGATTGCGCCATTGCGGGCCGCCACATCCAACAGGGGATTCATGAAACCAACGCGCAAAGCAAAGCCGAAAAACAACATTCGCTAACGCTGTTGCGCATTGCCTACGGGTTGTAAATCATGGCCAAGATTACGCGTGAAAGTTTGATGACGCTGGAAGCCTACGCCAAGGAACGCGTGGCGATGCGCGCCAAGGTGATCGAGCACAAAAAAACGCGCACCGTGCATCTCGGTGAGCACGTGACGCTGATCTTCGAAGACGAACTCACCATGCGCTATCAAGTGCAGGAAATGCTGCGCGTGGAAAAAATTTTCGAGGAAGCCGGCATACAAGATGAACTCGAAGCCTACAACCCGCTGATCCCCGACGGCAGCAACTGGAAGGCGACAATGATGATCGAATATCCGGATGTCGATGAGCGGGCGCGCATGCTCGCCAAATTGATCGGCATCGAAAACCGCGTGTGGGTGCGCGTCGCCGGCCACACGCCGGTGCACGCCATCGCCGATGAAGACCTCGATCGCACGCGTGAGGACAAAACCGCGTCGGTGCACTTTTTGCGCTTTGAGTTAACGCCAATGATGAAGCAAGCGCTAAAATCGGGCGCCTCGCTGGCGATGGGCGTGGATCACCCGCAATATCGCGCCACATTGGACCCGGTGACGCCGGAGGGAACCGCATCGCTCATCCGGGATTTAACATAAGTTATTGATTTTATTATGTTTTTTAGATTAGCCCTAGCCGGGACCACAGTCGCGCTGGCGCTGCCGCTGGCCGCGCAATGGAAGGACTGGGACTACCAGCTCGATCGGGAAATAAAACCGTGGGCTGAATTGCAGACACAATTGCCGGCCTACCCCAAAGACGAAAATCTGCTCAGGTTCGACATGGGCTCGGCCACGGCGAACCGTTTTTTTATCGATGCCCGATCACTGTCCGTGGGTGAAGACGGCGTGGTGCGTTACGCGCTGGTGATTAAAGCCGCCGGCGGCGCCACCAACGTCACGTTCGAGGGCATCCGTTGCAATGGGCGGCAGGTGCGCATTTATGCGTCCGGGCATGCCAACGGCCAGTGGTCGCGCGCGCGCAATACGGATTGGCGCGATATCCAGTTACGGGAAATCAACGGCTACCACCATACCTTGCATCGCGATTATTTCTGCTGGACCTCGAACCGCACGGAAACCTTCACGTTGAAGGAAATCATGGTGAACTTAAAGCGCGGCCCGCAGCATCCCGCGGACGGCCTGCGCTAACTTGACGGCTTACAGCAGCACCAAATCGTCGCGGTGGATGAGTTCCGCCTCGCCGACGTAACCGAGCTTGGCCTCGATATCATTGGACGGTGTGCGCAAGATTCGCCGCGTTTCCGAGGCGCTGTAGTTGGTGAGCCCGCGCGCGATCTCACGGTTGGCTTCGTCGCAGCACGCGACGACTTCGCCGCGCTCGAATTCGCCGGCGACATTGTAAACCCCGATCGGCAGCAGGCTTTTGCCGCCGGTTTTTAACGCCTTTACCGCGCCGGCATCGAGCATCACGCGCCCGCGCACTTGCAAATGATCGGCGAGCCACTGTTTGCGCGCGGCGAGTGTCGCCGACTGGGCACGCAGCAGCGTGCCGATGGCTTCGCCCTTGGCGAGCCGCACCAGCACGTCGGGTTCTTGGCCGGAAGCAATCAGCGTGTGCGCGCCGCCGCGCGCGGCGCGCTGCGCGGCGGTGATTTTGGTCGCCATGCCGCCCAAGCCGATGGCGCTGCCCGCGCCGCCCGCCATTTTTTCGAGCGCGGGGTCCATGGCGTCGGCCTCGGCGACGAGTTTTGCCTCGGCGTTCTTGCGCGGATCGGTTTCGAACAAACCGGGCTGATCGGTGAGGATCACCATCACATCCGCCTCCACCAGGTTGGTGACCAGCGAGCCCAGCGTATCGTTATCACCGACTCGGATTTCGTCGGTGGCCACCGAGTCGTTTTCGTTGATCACCGGGATCACGCCCAACGCCATCAGCGTGCGCAGCGCCGAGCGCGCATTCAAATATCGCTTGCGGTCGGCGAGATCGTCGTGCGTCAATAAAATTTGCGAGGTGAGCAAGCCGTGCTGGCGAAAGCACGATTCGTAGGCTTGCGCTAAGCCCATTTGACCGACGGCGGCGGCGGCCTGCAGTTCGTTCACCGCGCGCGGACGTTTTTTCCAGTTAAGGCGCTGCATGCCTTCGGCGATAGCGCCGCTGGACACTAGCACCACCTCGCGGTTCAGTGTCCTCAGTTGCGCGATTTGCGCCGCCCAGCGCGCAAGCGCTTGATGGTCAAGCCCCTGGCCTTTGTTGGTGACCAGACTCGATCCGACCTTGATCACCCAGCGGCGGGCGGTTTTAAGCGGCGATGTCATGGGCGGCTTTTTGCTCGGCTGGAAGGCTGTCAAGATGGGTCATGATGGCTTGGGTGAGCTTATCGCAGCCCGCGCCGGAGATCGCCGAGATCACGAACAGCGGGCCCTTCCAGCGCAAGCGGCGCACGATGTCTTTCGCCAGTTTGTCGCGCGCCGTATCGTCGAGCAGATCGGCTTTGTTCAACACCAGCCAGCGCGGTTTTTTGTAGAGCGCTTCGTCGTATTTGCGCAGCTCCGCGACAATGGCGCGTGCGTCTTTCACCGGGTCGGCGTTATCTTCCAGTGGCGCGATGTCAATCAAATGCAGCAAGAGGCGCGTGCGCGCGAGATGGCGCAAAAACTGGTGGCCGAGCCCCGCGCCCTCGGCCGCGCCTTCTATCAAACCGGGGATGTCGGCAATCACGAAGCTGCGGTTCACATTCGCGCGCACCACGCCCAGATTCGGATGCAGCGTGGTAAACGGATAATCCGCCACCTTGGGCCGTGCCGCTGATACCGCGCGAATAAACGTCGACTTGCCGGCGTTGGGCATGCCCAACAGGCCCACGTCCGCCAACACTTTGAGTTCGAGTTTCAGTATGCGCAATTCGCCCGGCTCGCCGCGCGTGAATTGGCGCGGCGCGCGGTTGGTGCTCGATTTGAAATGCAAGTTGCCGATGCCGCCTTTGCCGCCCTTGGCGAGCAGCGCGCGCTGTTGGTGATGATCGAGATCGGCAATGACTTCGCCGGTCTCGGCGTCGGCGATCACCGTGCCCACCGGCATGCGCAGTTCGATGTCATCCGCCCCGCGGCCGTAACAATCGGAGCCACGGCCTTTTTCGCCGTTTTTGGCGCGATGGATGCGCGCGTAGCGGTAATCGACCAGGGTGTTGATGTTTTCATCGGCGATGGCGTAGATGCTGCCGCCACGCCCACCGTCACCGCCGTCGGGGCCGCCAAAGGGCATGAACTTCTCGCGGCGAAAACTGGCGATGCCGTCCCCGCCGTTGCCGGCGTGCACTTCGATGGTCGATTCGTCGATGAATTTCATGCGGAGACTCTAAAACAAAAAAGCCCTGTCGGCGACAGGGCTTGTTGTCGCGGTGGGCGCTGGATCAAGCCGGAACCACGCTCACCACCGTGTGTTTCTGCGCGCCTTTTTGCGCGAAACCGACGCGCCCGGTCACCTTGGCGAACAGCGTGTGATCGCGGCCCATGCCGACGTTCTCGCCCGCGTGCATGCGCGTGCCGCGCTGGCGCACGATGATGCTGCCGGCGGGTATCAGTTCGCCGCCAAAGGCTTTGACGCCCAGGCGTTTGGCTTCGGAGTCGCGGCCGTTACGGGAGCTGCCGCCTGCTTTTTTGTGTGCCATGGTGTAGATCCCTTATGCGTTGATGCCAAGAATTTCGAGCTCGGTGTAGTTCTGCCGATGCCCTTGTTGCTTGCGATAGTGCTTGCGGCGGCGCATTTTGAAAATGTGCACCTTGTCGCCGCGGCCGTGCGCAACCACCTTGGCCTTGACCGAGGCGCCTGCGACCAAGGGCTTGCCCAGCGTGACCTCGGCACCTTCACCCACCGCCAATACTTGATCGAGTACGACCTCGCTGCCCACCTCGGCTACGAGTTGTTCGACTTTAACTTTTTGACCGCCGCTCACGCGGTATTGTTTGCCACCTGTTTTCACTACTGCATACATGTTTGACTCCGGGATCCTGTGCGCTTCTTGTGCGGCAGCGAGCAAGAGCGCTGCTGGCAACTTGGAAAACCGTGCATTCTACAAAACGGCGCACTGTGTGTCAAAGCCGACGCTCGAAGGGCGGTAGGCGATGTTTTTGTAAGTATTTGATTTTATTTAATATTTTTTGAAACATGGAAGCTAGGCAAGGCCATCCCGGCGTTTGGCGCGGTGCCGATCAGGTACAATCGGCGTTTTGCGCGGTCTTACTGTGTCCATAGAAACCATCCGCGAATTTATTGCCGCGGACATGCGGGCAATAGATCGCGTTATCCGATCCCGTCTGCATTCCGGCGTTGCCTTGGCGGAGCAAGTCGCCGAGCATATTATTGCGGGCGGCGGCAAACGGCTGCGGCCGGCGCTGGTGGTGTTATCGGCCGGTGCGCACGGTTACCGCGGCGATTTGCATCATCAGTTGGCGGCAGTGGTGGAGTTTATCCATACCGCGACGCTATTGCACGACGATGTCGTCGACGAATCCGCGCTGCGCCGCGGCCAACCCACCGCGAATTCGTTATTCGGCAACGCGGCCAGCGTGCTGGTGGGCGATTTTGTCTATTCTCGTGCCTTTCAGATGATGGTGCAGGCGGGCAGCATGCGCATTTTAGAGGTGCTGGCCGAGGCCACCAACACCATCGCCGAGGGTGAGTTGCTGCAATTGATGAATTGCCACAATCCCGACATCGACGAAGCAGCCTATTTGCAAGTCATCCGCTGCAAGACGGCGAAACTGTTCGAGGCGGCAACGCGCATCGGCGCCATTTTGGGCGGCGCGGAGCGTGCCGGGGAGGACGCCATGGCGCGTTATGGCGCGCATTTGGGTACGGCGTTTCAATTGATCGACGACGTGCTCGATTACAGCGGCGAGCACGCGCTGATCGGCAAAAACGTCGGCGACGATTTGGCCGAGGGCAAGCCCACGCTGCCGTTAATTCACGCCATGCGCCAAGGCACGCCTGAGCAAGTGGCCGCTGTGCGCCGCGCCATCGAAGCGGGCGGGTTGGCGGAATTGCCCGCGGTTTTGGCCGCCATACGCGACACCGGCGCGCTCGACTATGCGCGCGCGAGCGCCCACAATGAGGCACGCCTTGCCCGCGCGCAACTGGCAGGCCTTGCCGCGAGCCAACACCGCGATTTTCTGCTACAATTGGCGAACTTTGCAGTCGACAGAACTTACTGACCTGCTGATCTACCGACCCACCAAGGTCGCGGTTCTTGTTTTATAAAATTCAGCAGCCATCGGTAATCGGCTAGTGGTGTTAAGGTAGTCATAAGTTAAAAAAGCATTCAGAAAATGCTCATACCCCAGCGCGGCGTGTCCGCGTGTTTTTTTCTGGGGTTCCCGATCCGCGGCCGTGGGTTTGATGTGATGCAAGTGTTTCAAATCGGGGTGTAGCTCAGCCTGGTAGAGTACTGCGTTCGGGACGCAGGAGTCGGAGGTTCGAACCCTCTCACCCCGACCATTCTTTTTATCTGTCGCGGTCGCCGTAGCTGCGGCACGATTTTCGCGCACCGCGCACCGTGCACTGTGCCACGCCGGCGCTGGCGTCGAACTCGACGCCGGCAGACGATTGCGGCAGACTTGCCGCACCGTTTTCCGATTTTTGTGGCAAAGCCGCATGGGCAAGTATTTGGTGTTGATCGTTATCGCGCTGCTGGTCTACTGGCTGGTGCGGTCCAAACTGCGCCGCAAGGGCCGCGGCGGGCAACACAAAACCATCACCGACGACATGGTGCGCTGCGCGCAGTGCGGCGTTGCGCTGCCGCGCGGTGAAAGCCTGGCCGCGCGCGAGCTTTACTTTTGCTGCGTTGAGCATCGCGAGCGCCATGCCAAGCGCTGACTGCCGATGAAAGTCCTCGCCGAACGGCGATCCAGCCGCGGCGCCGAGAGTGGCGCGAATGGCGCCGGCTATCCGGAATCGTACTGGCGTTCACTGCATTTTTTTAACGGCTACCGGCTGCTGGTGGCGCTGCTGCTGCTCGCCAGCGTGCTGCTGGGCGAAGAGCGATTGCACTTCGAGACGCACGACCGCGCGTTGTTCATCCGCGTTACGGTGGTGTATGTGCTGTTCGGCGTGGCGTGTATTGCGATGATCCGCACGCGCTGGCGTTTTAACGTACAAATCGCCGCGCAAGTGTTAAGCGACATCGTGATTATCACGCTGCTCATTTTCGCAAGCCGCGGTGTCGGCAGCGGATTTGGTTTGTTGCTGCTGGCCACGCTGGCGGGGGCGGGTTTGATCAGCCGCGGGCGCCTGGCGCTTTTCTTTGCGGCGTTCGCCAGCATTGCCGTGCTCCTCGAACACAGCTACGAGGTGTTGTTCTTCGAAGGCAGCGCGGCGCAATTCATGCAAGTGGGGTTTCTCGCCCTGGGCTACTTTGCCACTGCTTTGGTGGCGCACACGCTGGCGCAATTGACGCGGCAAAACGAGGAAATCGCCGCGCAGCGCGCGCTTGATGTGGCGAATCTGTCCGAAGTCAACCGGTTGGTGATCCGCGACATGCCCGATGGCGTGGTGGTGGTCGACGGTGACGGCGCGATACGTCAAATGAACCGTCAAGCCGAAGCGTTTTTGGGGCCGTTAAACGGGCGCGAAGACGTGATGCTCACCGATCACGCGCCGCAATTGGCGGCGCATCTGGTGCGCTGGCGCGCGGGCGCGGCGGGCGTCGCGTCGGGCTACGCGGCGTCGATGGATGAACGCCATGGGCTGCGTTTCGTGCCGGTGAGCGCGAGCCCAGAGGCGGGCACGGTGATTTTTCTCGAGGATTTGAGCCGCGCGCGCGAACAAGCGCAGCAAATGAAATTGGCCGCGATCGGGCGCCTGACCTCGAATATCGCGCACGAGATCCGCAATCCCCTAGGCTCGATCAGCCACGCCGCGCAGTTGTTGCACGAAGAGTCGGAGCACGCGCCCGGCACGCGCCGCTTGCTCGGCATCATCAACGACAACACCCAGCGCTTAAACCGCATGGTCAACGACGTGCTGGGCTTAAACCGCGGCCAGGCGGCGTTGTTGGAAACCATACGCATCGGCGATTTTGTGCGTCAGTTCGTGGCGGAGTTTTCCGAAACCGAAAAAGCCGCACCTGGTTTGTTCGTGGTGCGTGCCGATCTTGCGCTTTCGATTTTGTTCGACCGCACGCAGTTGAACCAGGTGCTGTGGAATCTATGCCGCAATGCGATGCGTCATTGCCGCGGCAACGCCGGCAGCGTGCAAATCATCGCGCAACGGGTGCGCGGCAGCCGTGTTGTAAAATTGGACGTGATCGATGACGGCCCCGGCGTGCCGCCGGCGGTGCGCGGCGATTTGTTTGAGCCGTTCATGACCACGGCGCAGGGCGGCACCGGGCTCGGGCTTTATATCGCGCGCGAGCTGTGCGTGGCCAATGGCGCCGCGCTCGACTATGTGGAAAGTTCGGCGGGCGCGCAGTTTACCTTAACCTGCAGGGCGGGGGGATGAGCGAGAACAAGCTGGTTTTGGTGGTGGATGACGAAGCCGACATCCGCGAACTGCTCGCCATGACGTTAACGCGCATGGGTGTGCAATCGCACGGCGCGGCGAGCTGTGCCGAGGCGCTGGCGCTGTTACGAGCGCAGGATTACGCACTGTGTTTGACCGACATGCGGTTGCCGGACGGCGACGGTTTGTCGGTGCTCGACTACGTGGCGAAAAACCATCCGGCGACGCCGGTGGCGGTGATCACCGCGCACGGCAGTACGGAGAACGCGGTGGCGGCGCTAAAAGCCGGCGCCTTCGATTATCTCGCCAAGCCGGTGTCGCTCGAGCAATTGCGAGCGTTGATCCGCTCGGCGTTGAATCTGCCGCGCGCCGTCGAGCTCGATACGGTGGCGGCGGCGCCGGCGATCTGCGGCCCGCGCTTACTCGGCAGTTCGCCGCAGATGCGCGAGGCGCGGCAGATGATCGAAAAACTCGCGCGCAGCCAGGCGCCGATTCACATCACCGGCGAGTCCGGCAGCGGCAAGGAGCTCGCGGCGCGCTCGGTTCACGACAAGGGTTCGCGCCAGGCGGCGCCGTTCGTGCCGGTGAACTGCGGCGCGATCCCGGAAAACCTGATGGAGTCGGAGTTTTTCGGCTACAAAAAAGGCGCGTTCACCGGGGCCGCAGCCGATCGCGACGGCTTTTTCCAGGCGGCCAACGGCGGCACCTTGTTTTTGGACGAGGTGGCGGACCTGCCGCTGCCGATGCAGGTGAAACTGCTGCGCGCGATTCAGGAAAAGCGCGTGCGCAAGGTGGGTTCGACGGCCGAGGAAAACGTCGATGTGCGGATCATCAGCGCCACCCATCGTAATCTCGCAGCGGAAGTCAAAAACGGCAGCTTTCGCCAGGACTTGTACTACCGCTTGAACGTGATCGAACTGCGAATGCCCAGTCTGCGCGAAATGCGCGAGGATATTCCGATGCTGGCGCAAATGTTGCTCGCGCGCTTGACGGGGGAGGGTGCTGCGGCACGCTTGTCACCCGAAGCGTTAACGGCGCTGCAAGCCTACGATTTTCCCGGCAATGTGCGCGAGTTGGAAAACGTGCTGGAACGTGCGTTGACGCTCGCCGGCGGTAACGAAATCACGCGCGCCGATCTGCAATTAAACGGCGCCACCGTGCCGCGACAGCAGGCACCGGCTGCCGCCGCAGCGGTGGATGCGTACGCCATTACTGCGGAAATCGATCTGTCGTCGAACCTGTCGCTGCCCGAAAAACTCGAAAACATCGAACGCCAGGCGATCATGGCGGCGCTGGAGAAATCGCAGTTTAACCGCACCGCGGCGGCGAAGCTTTTGGGCGTGAGTTTTCGCGCCCTGCGTTATCGCATGGAACGTCTGGGCATAAAGGACGAACTCGATGCCAAGCGCCAAGAATAACGCGCTCAATCGAGCTTAACACGCGTGCGCATCGACGACGACGGTCTTGCGCAAGGCGCGCGTTACATCGCATCGCCCAACTGCGATGCGCGGCCCGCCGCCATGCCGGTGGAACTCATTGTGATTCACGGCATTAGCCTGCCGCCGCGCGAATTCGGCGGGCCGGGCATTATCGATTTGTTTCTGAATCGCTTGCGCGCCGATGCGCACCCTTATTACGCGGGTATCGCGCACCTTAACGTGTCGGCGCATTTTTTGATCCGCCGCGATGGTGAGCTGATGCAATTCGTGCCGTGCACGCAACGCGCCTGGCACGCGGGGATGTCGCAGTGGCGCGGGCGCGAACGTTGCAATGACTTTTCCGTGGGTATCGAGCTCGAAGGCGCCGACGACATCGCGTATGAAGCCGCGCAATACACGTGCTTGAACACGCTGCTGAGTGCATTACGCGCGCGTTATGCGGTGCGCGCCGTGGTGGGCCACTCGGATATTGCCCCGGGGCGCAAAACCGACCCTGGACCAGCCTTTGATTGGACAAAAATAAAATATCAATTAAATCAATAGTTTACAAATAGTTTCCAGTTGCGCGCGTGCCGCCTGATCGCCGCGGAAGGGGTGGCACGGCATGAGATGTGTGCGGGTTGTGAAACCCTCACATAAAGCCGACGCCATGGTCACGCAATAGCCTGCTTTTTACCCCACTTTAACGCAGTTTTTGCCTCAGCCTAAAAGCGCGCCGCAGCTGAAAGCTGCCTAAATTTTGCGCAATGAATCCGATGCTTATATCGGATTGTTGTTGTTTTTCAAGAGCTTTTTGATGGAGCCGAAAAAGCTGTTGCGTTCTCCAAACTGTGCCACTAGAATTCGGCTGAAATCCGGCACTCACCACAAGATATAGTGGTTCCAATATGGGGGGCTCGATATAGAGGGGCTCGACTCGATATAGGGGTCCCGATATTGGGGCCAGATATGGGGTGGTCCAGAATGAGCGGCTGTTTCGCGCAAGGCGTGGGGATCGCACTGCGGTAACGGTGAAGACTGTGACCCCGGCGGCGCCTTTGGTTTCGTGACCAACGGCATGGCGCAGGGTGTTTGCGGCTACCGCGGCTTTTCGGTTTTTCGCTGCCGTGACGGGTGAGACGGATCAGGTGGCGCTCGGCAGGCTAGGATGGCTGGTGCGGCGTGTAGAAAAAAACGTATAACGAACAAGAGGTTACATATGCAATTGGCGACCGAAACCGTCCAGCCTGCGTCCATCACAAATTTCGCTGTTGTGGAGATTACGCCTGAACGAGCGGCCGCTTATGCGCAATACAAGGTGATCCGGCGAAATGGCGCGGTGGTGGGCTTTGAGCCGCCCAAAATCGCGGTGGCGGTGACTAAGGCGTTTATCGCGGTCAACGGCGGCCAGGGCGCGGCTTCAGCGCGGGTGCGCGAGCAGGTGGCGCAATTGACTGATGTTGTGGTGATTGCGCTGATGCGCCGCCAGCCCTCGGGCGGCACGGTGCATATCGAAGACATCCAGGATCAAGTCGAATTGGCGCTGATGAGGAGCGGCGAGCACAACGTCGCGCGTGCCTATGTGTTGTATCGCGAGGAGCGCGCCAGGGAGCGTGCGCGTCAACGCGAGACGCAGCAAGCGGCCGCGGCCTCGCTCAAGCCGGCAATCAGCGTCACCGAAAATGGCGTGACCAAAGCGCTCGATTTCGCGCATATCAGCGCGTTGGTGGCGAGCGCGTGCGAAGGCTTGGGGCGCGAGGTGAATCCGCAAGCGGTGATGGATGGCATGCAGCGCGATCTTTACGACGGCGTGCCGATGGAGGAAGTACGCAAATCGCTGATCCTCGCCGCGCGCGCGTTAATCGAGACCGACCCCAGCTACACCTACGTTACCGCGCGCTTGCTGCTGCACACGCTGCGCATGGAGACGCTGGGGGTGGAGGCGACGCAATCGGACATGAACACGCTCTACGCCGCGTATCTGCCGGAGTTCGTGAGAAAAGGCATCGCGGCGGAGTTGCTCGATGAGCGGCTCGCCGGTTACGACTTAAAGGCGCTGGGCGCGGCGCTCGACGCCAGCCGCGATCTGAAGTTCACCTACCTCGGTTTGCAGATTCTTTACGACCGCTACTTCCTGCACATCGAGGGCCAGCGCATCGAACTGCCGCAGATCTTCTACATGCGCGTGGCGATGGGCTTGGCGTTAAACGAGCCCGAAGGCAGCCGCGAGGCGCGCGCCATCGAGTTCTACAATGTGCTGTCGAGCTTCGATTTTATGAGCTCGACGCCGACCTTGTTCAACTCCGCCACGCGCCGTTCGCAACTGGCGAGCTGCTACCTCACCACGGTGACGGATGACCTTGACGGTATTTACGAGGCGATCAAGGAAAACGCGCTGTTGCAAAAATACGCCGGCGGCATCGGCAACGACTGGACGCCGGTGCGCGCGCTGGGCGCCTACATCAAGGGCACCAACGGCAAGTCGCAGGGCGTGGTGCCGTTCCTGAAGGTGGTCAACGACACCGCGGTGGCGGTGAACCAGGGCGGTAAGCGCAAGGGCGCGGTGTGCTCCTACTTGGAAACTTGGCATCTCGACATTGAGGAGTTTCTCGAGCTGCGCAAAAACACCGGCGACGATCGCCGCCGCACACACGACATGAACACCGCGAACTGGATCCCCGATTTGTTCATGAAGCGCGTGATGGAAGCGGGCGAGTGGACGCTGTTTTCGCCCAGCGACGTGCCCGATCTTCACGAAAAATACGGTGCGGCGTTCGAAAAAGCGTATCTCGAATACGAGCGTCAATGCGCCAGCGGCGAGATGAAGCTCTACAAGAAAATCCCCGCATTGCAACTGTGGCGCAAGATGCTGACCATGTTGTTCGAAACCGGGCATCCGTGGATCACCTTCAAGGATCCGTGCAATCTGCGCTCGCCGCAGCAGCACACCGGTGTGATCCACAGCTCGAACCTGTGCACCGAAATCACGTTAAACACCGGGCCCGATGAAATCGCGGTGTGCAACCTGGGGTCGGTCAACATGCCGGCGCATTTGGATCTTGCCACCGGCAAGCTTGACATGGAGAAGTTAAAGCGCACCATCGGCACGGCCATGCGCATGCTGGATAACGTGATCGACTTGAACTTCTACAATGTCAACAAGGCGCGCAATTCCAACTTCAAGCATCGCCCGGTAGGCTTGGGCATCATGGGTTTTCAGGATTGTTTGCACATGCTGCGCATCCCCTACGCCTCGCGGGCCGCGGTGGAGTTTTCCGACCGCTCGATGGAGCAGATTTGCTATACCGCCTATCAGGCCTCGGCTGACCTCGCCGAAGAGCGTGGGCCGTACTCCACCTTCAAGGGCTCGCTGTGGGAGCGCGGCATATTGCCGCAGGATAGCCTGAAGGTGCTGGCTGAACAGCGTGGTGGCTACGTGGAGAGCGACACTTCGGCAACGCTCGATTGGGGTGGGCTCAGAAAACGCATCAAGCAAGTGGGCATGCGCAACTCCAATTGCATCGCGATTGCGCCGACCGCGACCATCGCCAATATCACCGGGCTGTCGCAGTGTATCGAACCAACCTATCAGAACCTCTATGTGAAATCGAACCTGTCGGGCGAATTCACCGTGGTCAATGAGTTCCTGGTGCGCGATCTGAAAAAATTGAATTTGTGGGACGAGGTAATGATTGCCGATCTCAAGTACTTCGACGGCTCGCTCTCGAAAATAGACCGTATCCCGCCCGATGTGCGCGCGCTCTATGCCACCGCATTCGAAATCGAACCCATGTGGCTGGTCGAGTGTGCGGCGCGGCGCCAGAAGTGGGTGGATCAGTCGCAGTCGCTTAATATTTACATGGCGGGCGCCTCCGGCAAAAAACTCGACGAGACCTACAAGCTGGCGTGGCTGCGCGGTTTGAAGACGACGTATTACCTGCGCACGCTGGGCGCGACTTCGGCGGAAAAATCCACCGGGCGTGCCGGGCAATTAAACGCCGTGCCCTCCGATGGCGGGTTGTCGGAGGTGCCGGCAACGGATGCTCAGTTTTGCAGCATAGACAACCCGGAATGCGAGGCGTGTCAATGACTCGAATTCCGGGTAGCGGCGTAGGCTAACGTGAGCGTGGCGAATGTTAAGCGCGAAGCGTGCGGGCCGTAGCCACAATCCCGACTGCGAAGCCTGCCACTAGCGGGCTTTGAGGTCGCGTGTTTCAGCCGTAGCCCAGGGGCAGCAGTACCGGCAAACGCGGGCGACACCTAAAGCAAGTCGGCAAATAAAGTCGCCCGCCGCGCCTAACGAGATACCGGTATCCACCGAAAAAAGCCAATAAAGGAGACTTACGATGTTGCAATTTGAAGACGCTCTACCGCAATCGGCCGGGCCCGCGCCGCAGCCGGTGGTGCCGCAAGCGGAATATGTGCCTGCGCCGCAACTCACCGATACGGCCAAGCTGCGCCGGGTGAATGTCGCTGACAAGCGCATCATCAACGGCCAAACCGACGTCAATCAGTTAGTACCGTTTAAATATAAATGGGCGTGGGAAAAATATCTCTCGGCGTGCGCCAACCATTGGATGCCGCAGGAAATCCAGATGGCGCGCGACATCGAACTGTGGAAGAACCCGCGTGGGCTGACCGAGGACGAACGCCGCCTGGTCAAGCGCAACCTCGGTTTTTTTGTAACCGCCGATTCGCTCGCCGCGAACAACATCGTGTTGGGCACCTATCGCCACATCACCGCGCCGGAATGCCGCCAGTATTTGTTGCGCCAGGCGTTCGAGGAAGCGATCCACACCCACGCCTATCAATACATCGTCGAAAGCCTGGGGCTGGATGAGGGCGAGGTATTTAACGCCTATCACGAAGTGAGTTCGATTCGCGACAAAGACGAATTCCTGGTGCCGTTTATCGACACGCTGACCGACCCCGCGTTCAAGACCGGCACGCTGGAAACCGATCAAGCGCTGCTTAAGAGCTTGATCGTGTTCGCGTGTTTGATGGAAGGTTTGTTCTTCTACGTCGGTTTCACGCAGATTCTTGCGCTGGGACGTCAAAACAAAATGACCGGCGCGGCGGAGCAATATCAGTACATCCTGCGCGATGAGTCGATGCACTGCAATTTCGGCATCGATCTCATCAACACCATCAAAATGGAAAACCCGCATTTGTGGACCAGCGAATTTCGCGAGGAGATCCGCGCGCTGTTTGTGAAGGGCGTTGAGCTCGAATACCGCTATGCGGAAGACACCATGCCGCGCGGTGTGCTGGGCCTTAACGCGGGCATGTTCAAGGAATATCTGCGCTTTATCGCCAATCGCCGCGCGCAGCAAATCGGGCTCGATCCGCTGTTCGAGGGTGCGACCAATCCGTTCCCGTGGATGGCGGAAATGATCGATCTCAAGAAGGAAAAAAACTTTTTCGAGACTCGGGTCACGGAATACCAAACCGGCGGAGCGTTGAGCTGGGACTAATACGCACATCGCCCGAACCACGGCGGCAACACGCCCCGTACTTGGTGCGGCGGGGACGTGCCGCCGTTTTTTTTGACGTCGATATCGTTCATCACCCAGCGGAGCTACTTTCTCATGGCCTCTAGCCTGAAAAACCGGCGTTACCGCAGCCGCCGGCGCGGGTTGCGCATCGTGACCGATTTGCGCGCGGAACACGACTACATGCTGTGGCTCAAATTCGACGACGGCATGGAAGGGCGCGTCTATCTTGGCCATTTGATGTCCACCGCGGCGTACGGCGCGCAACTGGACGAGAAAGATTTTTTTAAGGGCACCGTCGACCCGATTTCAAGCGCGGTGACGTGGGAGGCTGGCGTGCATGTCGATGCGGACGTGCTCTACCGCAACCTTGCCAGCCAGGCCAGCGCGCCGTTACATTAGCGCTCATGGTGACGATCGTGACTATCACGGTCCAAGGTGAACTGAAATCTGACGACGGAGGTTCGTATGGCAAAAGCTAAAAAGAAGTCGGCGAAGAAAAAATCGGCGCGTAAAGCGACGCCTTCGCGTAAAAAGAAATCCGTAAGCAAAGCCGCGCGTAAATCCCCGACTAGGGCGAAAGTTCGTAAAGTTGCCGCTAAGAAAAAGCCGAGCCGCGTGACCAAGCCGGCCAAAAAAAAGCCGGCTAAGAAGCCGGCTGAAGGAAAAGCAGCAAAGAAAAAAACAGCAAAATCTGCTGTCCGCCGGGGCCCGGCGTCAAAACCCGTTGTAGCAGCTTCAACGCCCGCAGCGCCCAGACCGATCGCGGTGCCTGGAGCATGGCCATTTCCCATGGCCAGCAGGCCGTAACACCGTTACGCGCCGTTACGTTTCAGATCTAGCGGTTTTCCGAGGAAGGCCGCCGGTCCTGCCACGTCGCGGTTGCGTGACCAGTTGGTCAGCAGGCTTTGAAAGATACCCAATCTGCCCGGCCCCGGCAAGGTACAAATTTTGCCGTCAAATTGCGCGACCGAAAAATCAAAAATATATAATAAAATCAGTATATTATATTGAATACTGATGAGGCCGAGTATTCTTAGTGAGTGCACGCCGACAAGTTCATTTTGGCGGCAACCGGCTTGTGCTTTGCCAATCGCGAAGCTCGCCCACCGCACCGTTTGGCACCGCCGAGGGTGCCTGGTACCGGTACCTATGGATACCTGCCAGCGCAGCGCTCGGCTTCGCAGCATGGGCCCATGGTGTTTGTTACGGCCGGAGAGTAGGCCGCGTTAAATCTTGGAGTAGCTTGCCGAGGTGGCGTACGCGCCGCGGCGTTAACATTCGCTCCAAACCTTGGCAAACGCGGCGATGGCGTGATCCACATCGGCCGCGCCGATGTGCCGATGCGTCACGAAACGGAGCGAGCGTGGATCGGCAGGGCTAACCGCGACACCGTGTTTTGCCAGTGCTTGCGACCACTGATCGGCGGTGTGCCGGGTGAATGAAACATCGACGCGCACCAGATTGGTTTCGACATCGTTGGGGTCGGTCAAGCGCGCATCGATTTTGCCAAGCCCCAACGCAAGCCGCTTGGCGCTGGCGTGATCGTCCTTGAGGCGATTCACCATCGAATTTAACGCAACGATACCCGCCGCGGCGAGCCCGCCTGCCTGGCGCATGTTACCGCCGACTTGCCGGCGAAATGCGCGCGCGCGTTCGATGAACGCATTGGTACCGCACAACACCGAGCCCACCGGCGCCGACAAACCCTTGGAGACGCAAAAACACACGCTGTCGGTGTATTGCGCAATGGTTTTGGCATCGACACCCAGCGCCACCGCCGCGTTAAAAAAACGCGCGCCGTCGGTATGCACCGGCACGCCGTTGGCTTGCGCGAGTTCGTACACCGCTTTCATGTGCGCCAGCGGCAGCACCGCGCCGCCGGCGCGGTTGTGCGTGGTTTCCATGCACACCAGCGCGGTGCCCATGTTGTTGCGCGTCATCGGGCGGATTTTTTCGCGCAGTTGGTCGAGATCCATCGCGCCGCGTTTGCCGGGAATCGCTTTATGAAACGTGCCAGTGAGCGCCGCGACGCCGCCCAATTCGGAATTCAAAATATGCGCGCCTTCTTCCAGCAGCACCTCGCCCGCGCGTTGGGTGTGGGTGAGCACCGCCACCAGGTTGGTCATGGTGCCGCTGGGCATGAACGCACCGGCTTGCTTGCCGGTGCGCTCGGCCGCGAGTGCCTCCAACTTCATCACGGTTTCATCGCCGTCGCGCGAATCGTCGCCTTGCGTCGCCTCCGTCATCGCAGCGAGCATGGTTTCGGTGGGGCGGGTGACGGTGTCGGTGCGTAGATCGATCATGAGCTGTTCTCTCTGTGCAGTGTTATTCCTGGCCTTCAATTTCGACCATCGCCCACACGCGGCGCATCGGCCCGCGCGAGCGTATGAGTTCTTCCGCGGCGGCTTTCGCTTCGGCCTCGTCCATCCACCGCGGTTGGCCGAGCGTGCAGGCGAGATAAGCGCGATGCGCGTTTTCCTCTAGGAAAAACGCGCCGGTGACGCATTCCTCGACGTCTCCGCCGGTGACCACGCTGCCGTGCGCGCGCATCAGCGCCGCGCGGTGCGGGCCCAGCGCTTTGGCCAATGCAACGCCGCGCTCGGTGCTGTTGACCAAGCGCGGGTCGTCATAAATCGGCAAGCCGTCGGCGAACAGCGTGCCCATCAGATGTATCGGTTTTAAAGTGTGCGCGCCGCTCACGGTAAACGCGGTGGCGTGCATGCCGTGATAGTGGATGATGCTGTGCACATCCGGCCGCGTTTTATAAATCTCGTGATGGATCGGCGCTTCTCCGGGTTGGTCGCCCTTGCCGCCGATTTGCCGGCCGGCGGCGTCATACACCAGCATGTCGTCGGGCACGATGATGCGACCCAGCGAATGGCGCGTCAGCATATACGTGTCGGTGCCGGGTATGCGCGCGCTGATATGGCCAAAGCCTTCGATGAAGCCACGGCGGTAGAGAAAACGCCAGGCTTTCATGCATTTGTCGATGAGGGTGGCTTCGGTGGAGGGCATAGTTTCTTCAGGCGGCGGGTTGCGGTTTGGGATCGAAGCCAAATTTTTTAGGTGCATCGACTGCGCGCAGCCCTTCGATTTTCACACGTCCAGCGCCGAACTGAAACCACAGCGTCGCTGCCGTGCCTGCGGCAAATTCGTCAAAACGCACTTCCAGCGTGTCTTCATCGATCGCTTCACCTTTGTCATTCACGAAGCAAGGCAACAAATATTCAAGGTCTTGATCGTGCACGCTGCCGACACCGTGCTCGGTTTGCAGCAAGAGGGTGCCAGTATCGTCGATCCATGTCGCGCGCACCTCGCGCACTGGTCGCTCGGTGTGGGTGATCATCGATTGCGGCCGCGTGTGATCCGGTACGCGGTAGACGTGCGGCGCACAGGCCAATTCGACAAACACGCGCTGCGGCCCGTTCTGGAAATACCAGCGCCCGGCCTCGTCGTGCAGGTAGTTGCGGTTGATGAAGGCTGTAATTTGTTGGTTAGGGATGGTCTCGCCCTTGATTAGCCAGTTGCCGCGGCGGTCCAGCGCGAGCCAGCCGTAGACGGCAGGGACGTTGGGCCATTTGGCCATCGCCTGTTTGACGATTTCATCCACGGGTGCTTCACTTCAACATCTCACCGCAGAGACGCCGAGGCGCAGAGTTTACGCAGAGAAAAACCAAAACACTTTCGATCTTCTCTGCGGTGCCTCTGCGCATCGGCGCCTGTGCGGTGAAGGGTTTAATCGTTACTTCATGTAGTCCTGAATCCACTGCTTGTACTGCGCATTGCGCGTCATCTTGTCCATCTCTTCGTTTGACGCGATTTTGGATTTCAAATCCGCCGGGTTGCCGCCGTTGTAAAGGTGGCTGTAAATCTCGCGCAGCACTTTGACCGCGCCCGCCAGCGGCTGGTGCCCTTGCAGCACCACGCGCGCGCCGGCGGCCAGGAATTGCTCGCGGCTGATCGACGCCGGTGCGGAGCCGCAGATGATCGGCAGTTTCGCCGCGTCGTGGATCGCCTGGATTTGATCGATCGATTCGGAGCCGACGACAAAAATGCAATCGACACCGCAGGCGGCGTAGGCCTTGGCGCGCGCAGCGGTGGCCGCCGTGCCTTCGACCTTCAATGCCGCGGTACGCCCGGCGATCACGGTGGCGGGGTCTTTTTTGGCGGCGACCGCGGCTTTGAGTTTGCCGCACATTTCCGCGATGGAAATCACCGCGTCCTTGGTTTGGCCGAAGGCGAGCGGCAGCGCGGTGTCTTCGATGCTCATCGCCGAGACGCCCGCGTGTTCGCATTCGATCACGGTGCGCATTACATTCAATGCGTTGCCGTAGCCGTGATCGGCGTCGACCAACAGCGATATGTCGCTGGCGCGCATGATGCGCCGAATTTGATCGGCGAATTCGGTGAGCGTGAGCACAATCAGATCGGGCGCGGCCAGCGTGCTGTTTGATGACACCGAGCCTGCGAGGATGCCCAGCGTGTAGCCGACGTCTTGCGCGAGGCGCGCGGAAAGCCCGTCGTAGACGCTGGCGGGTGAGAGCACCTGGTTGCCGTTCAAAATCGCGCGCATGCGCAGTCGTTGTTCGGTGGGGGTCAGCATATCAGCTCCAAAATAAAAATATAAATTAAATCAATGACTTATGTAATCATTCAATGCGGATGCCGGCTTTGCGGATCACGCCTTCCCACTTGCTGATTTCCGCGCGCAACAGTTTACTGTAATCGTCGACCGTGCCACCGGTGGCATCGTAACCGAGTTCGT
>Ga0194132_10003348_pt1 | contig 28622 bp, 25 predicted proteins | sample TA2KigOf80mmetaG_FD_148612 | JGI IMG/M metagenome (GOLD analysis project Ga0194132, IMG submission 148612) | Freshwater microbial communities from Lake Tanganyika, Tanzania - TA2015054 Kigoma Offshore 80m | ecosystem: Environmental > Aquatic > Freshwater > Lake | place: Tanzania: Lake...
GGTTGCGCTCGTGACGGGCGCGAGCCGCGGCGTGGGTCGGGGCGTCGCGCGCGCGCTCGCCGACGCCGGCGCGCAGGTGTTCGCGACAGGCCGGTCCGTCGCGCACGCCGAGCTCGGACCGGGCGTGACACCGATCACCTGCGACCATGCCGACGACGGGGCGGTTGCCGGCGTCTTTGGACACATCGAGGAGCAAGCCGGACGGCTCGACGTGCTCGTCAACGTGGCGTGGGGCGGCTATGAGCGCATGGTCGAGAACGGTCGGTTCACGTTTGGCGCCCCGTTCTGGGAACAACCGGCCTGGCGATGGGACGCGATGATGACGACGGGGGTTCGCGCGGCCTTCGTGGCGAGTCAGCACGCGGCCAGGGCGATGGTGCGCGCAAAGCGCGGGCTCATCGTCCACATCTCGTTCTGGGCGGCACAGAAGCACATCGCCAACACGCCGTACGGTGTCTCCAAGGCGGCCACGGACAAGATGGCGGCCGACATGGCGCACGAACTGAAGTCGCACCGCGTCACGGTCGTCTCGCTCTACCCCGGCCTGGTCCGGACGGAAGCCGTGCTGGCGGCTGGCGTCTTCGACCTGAGCAACTCCGAGAGCCCCGAGTTCATCGGTCGGGCCGTCGCCGCGCTCGCCGCCGATCCGCTGGTGTCGCGCCACACGGGTGCCGTGCTCGTCGCGGCCGCGCTCGGTCGGGAGTACGGGTTCAGCGACATCGACGGCCGCCAGCCGCGCCCGTTGACGCTGGCCGACGTGTGACCCGCGGTGCTCGTTACGCTGGGCGCAGCGCTCGTGTTGGGGGCCCTGCTCGCGGCCACCGCTTCAATGGTCGTCAACTGGGTGAGCCATCGCCCGGCCCTGGCCAGTGTCGGCATCGTTGTCGGCACAGCGATCGGGCTCGCGGTCGTCGGCGTGGTCGCGGCCGTTCTACTCCTGCGTCGAGTGTTCTAGTCGGGAAGTGGCGCAGGGCTTCGACCCTGCGATCAAGCGGTCGAATTCTTGACGGCAGGTCCGCTCGCACCCACCAACCGGTCGATGGCCCGCAGGCCATCGTCGCCGAGATCGAGGCTGTGCTCGTTCACATACAGCCGGATGTGCGCATCGCACACATCGTCTGAGAGCTCCTGAGCGTGGGCGCGCACGTACGATCGACTGCTGCTGGGATTCTGAAAGGCGTAGGCCACCGACGCCCGGATGGCCTGCTCGGCGGCCGAGGCAACCGCTGGTTCGAGATCGGCCCGTGCACAGATGCCCGCGAGCGGCACGGGAAGGCCCGTCTCCCGCTCCCACCAGTCGCCGAGATCGGCCAGCTTGACGAGGCCGTGCGCCGCGTACGTGAAGCGACTCTCGTGGATGATCAGTCCCACGTCGACGTCTCCGCGTTCGACGGCGCCAAGAATCGCGTCGTAGCGCATCGCCACGACTCGGCCGAGATCCGACGCCGCGAGCCGCAAGAGCCTGAAGGCGGTGGTCTCCAACCCGGGAACTGCCACCGTGCCCTGGATTGCTTCGCCTAGCGGCTGCTCGGAGCGCGCCACCACGAGCGGACCCACACCGCGCCCGAGCGCCGCACCGCTCCGCAGGAGCCGGTAGCGGCTTCCGACGGAGGCGAACGCTCCAACGCTCAACTTGGTCAGGTCGAACGCGCTTTCCTGCGCGCGGCGGTTCAGTTCCTCGATGTCGAGCAGGACGGGGTGTACACGGAACGGGGCGTCGACGAGCCCATGCACGAGCGCATGAAACGCGAAGGTGTCGTTCGGACAGGGCGAAAACCCAAAGGTCAGCTCGCGCACCTTAGAAGAACTACTGCAGCTGCGACCGGATCTGGTGATTTCGACGGCCGCGCGCGGGCTCGTCCGCGTCATCCGACTGCAGCTTGAGATTGTGCTCGCGCGGGTAATGCCCAATCCCGATGGCGTCTTCGTCCCCCGTGACGAATGCGGTCGAGTCCTTCAGCGGCGTGAGGTGGCTGTACCGGCCGTTCAGCTCCAGACGCCGCGTCACGAGGCAGCCACCCTGCAGATAGGTCCCCCAGCCTGGACGCGGAACGACCGCGCGCGAGGCGTCGCTGGCCCTTCGGTACATCCACTCCCACTGCGCGGAACAGCCTGACTTCTTGACGATCATATCGAACCCGGCGCGCGTGGTCGCCCGGCGACCCCACCCACCGAGGCGGCAGTCGAAGCCGCGCGGGGGGCTGAAGCCGCGCGTTACGGCGTCTTCGACGGAACGAGCGTGCCTTCCTGGAGGCGCGCTCCGCGCAGGATGCCGATCATCCCGTGGTTGGCCTCGTGGCAGGCGTACTCGTAAATGGCGGCCTCCGATCGCGGCAGCAGGTACCGGGCGGTCCAGGGCCGCGTCCACACAGTGGGATCCTCGACCGTGTACTCGTACTGCAGCCTGTCGGGCCCAACCAACGAGAACCGCTCGGTCACCGTCAGGTTTTCGTCGGACGCCCAGTTCCAGCCGCTGTACTGACTCCACACCTTGTCGGAGAAGTTCTTCGTCACGACGACGAGCGTGTCGCCTTCCCAGCGGCCCTGCGAGTCACCCATCCACGGGCGAATGTGCGACGGCAGCGGCGGCCGGTCGGACAACCGGACGATGCGTGCGTCGTGCACCATCTCCATGAAGATCACGACGTTGTCGCGCGTCTGCACGAGCTGCATGTTCTGGTTGTAGCCGACGGGTGACATCGGCGGGCCGGAGTTGTAGCCGAGAATGCATCGCTCGGACGCATCACGCTGCTCCGGTCCCTCTGCGGGTCGCTCGAGCTGGCTTCGATGGGCCGCTTTGCGTTTCTCCGCTTCCGGAGTGAGCGCTGGGAGTCGACCATCCGGCGGATCGATGATGAGCGATGTCCGTCGGTCGGGCGAGAGCTGTCCTGCATCCATCCAGAACTGGTTGTAGGCGCCGACATCGCCCTTCGGTGGGGGCGCCGAGTCGAAGGCTGCGCGCTGGGCCTCGGCCTTCTTCACGAACTCCGCAGCCTCGGCCTCCGACAGCACGGCCTTGCCCTTGAAGTGGTCCGGCCGTTCGAGCGGCGTCATCGACGCGTAGTTCCAGATGCCTTGGAGGTCCGGCTTGCCGTCAGCCGTCCGGGGCGGCACGAAGCGCTTCCCATCGGCGGGCGACTGAGCCCGGACCGGCGCCAACATCCCGAGCGCCACCGCGCCCACGATGGCAAGAACCGCCGATTGGACAAGCGCACGTCCTCGCATCAAACCCTCCAGAAGTAGTTGCCGAACGCCTGCTCTGACGACTTATACGCTCCGTCCGCCACCAGGTCAACCAACGTGGGCTCCCCGGCTCAGTCGCCCGCGGGAGCTATCCCCCGCTCCGTTCTTTCGCGGACGCGCCGTGCGCGCCGCCGTTCTGCGCAACGAGTTCAGCTTCTTCGAGCGGACCCATCGCCGGTCCAAGGCGGTCAATGGGCGCCCGACGGCGATCCACGAACCTATTCGTAGTAGGCCGGCGCTTTTCTGAGCTTCGCGTCCGCCGTGAAATCGTGCTGAATCCACAGCGTCGCGCCCATCTTCGTCAGATACGCCTCGACCGCCGTCCGAGCCGCACGGGTCTGGTTCTGGTCGACCTCGAAGATCGGCAGCCGATTGAGCGTCCGCTCCTCGGGATAGTGATAGAGATCACCCGACAAGAGCACGCCGCCCGTCTTCGCGAGCTTGACGTAGAGAACGAGGTGCCCCGGCGTGTGGCCGGGCGTCAGCTTCGCCACCACGGTCCCGTCGCCGAAGACATCGTGCTCGTCGGCGGTGATAGTGATCCGCTTGCGGGCGTGCAAGGCATCGAAGGTCGCCGGCAGCATCAACATGTTCTTCGACGGTCCAGCTGGAAACATCACCTCGTGCTCCTCCTTGCGGACGAGCCACGTGGCCTTGGAGAAGTGATTCGCGTTGGCCGTGTGATCCCAGTGGTTGTGTGAGAGCGCCACGTGGCCGATCGTGTCGGGCGCGTGGCCGACCTCGCGCAGTTGCGCGTCGAGCCGCTTCCGAAGGCGCACGGCCCGCTGCTGTCCGTCGGCCAGCGTCACCCGATGGACCACCGACTCCGGCCCCGGCGTCCACGCCCCGTCCGGCACGGCGCCCACATCCCAGGCCAAGGTCCCCTTGGGATGCACGATGAGATAGCAGGCCACCGACATCTTGCCCGTGACGACTTCCTTCTCTTCGAGCCCGAAGCGCTTCACGTCCGCGCCCTCGAGCGTGCCGCAGTCGAACACGTAGAGCCGCAGCGACGAGGACGGCGCTGCAGCGCGTGCGGTCCCCTGCTGCGCCACCAGCCTGGGCGACAGGCTGCCGAGCCCAACGACCATGGCGAAGGCCGCGCACGCGGTTCCCCCGAGACGCCCGCTCATACCCGCCTCCTTCATGTCTTCCTCATGCCTCTGGTCCAGCCGCCAGGCTGTCGAGGCGCCGTGGCTGGTAGCCCCACGGCCTCACGAGCGTACACGAGAAACGAGCGCCTGATTCGCGGTCCTGAACAGCCGCCCTCACGCCCCGACACCCTGACAGCCGTCGGGCGACGCCCCTTGCCAGACGCGCTATCATCAACGCCTTGCGGCACTCGCGTGACTTCGGGCCTCGAGCAGAGCCGCCCGCGTTGTAGCCAGATGACGGGCGTTGGAGCGGGTCACCCTGATGCATGCGGATCTCGAAGAAGCCATCCAGCTCCACGACGCCATCGTGTCGGAGGCCAGCAAGGCTCTGGTCGGTTACGAAAAGGAAAAGACGCTCGCCATCGTCGTGCTCCTTTCCGAAATCCCGACGACGTACGACAAAGAGCAGAAGCGGCAAGTGAACGCGGGCAACCTGCTGCTGCGCGGCGTGCCGGGGGTCGGCAAGACCTTCTTCGGCGTGATCCTCGCCGCCATCAGCAACGCGAAGTTCGTGCGCCTCCAAGGGCGGGCCGACTTGCAGCCGACCGAGGTCGTTGGCTTCCAGATGATCAACCCGGTGACGGGCGAGTTCATCACGGAGTTCGGCCCGCTCGCCTCGGCCGAAGTCATCCTGCTCGACGAGATCAACCGCATCCCGCTCAAATCGCAGAGCGCGTTTCTCGAAGGACTGCAAGACCGCACCATCACGGTCGGGAAGACGACCTATCCGCTCCCGACCTTCAACTTTGCCATCGCGACGATGAACCCCGTGGAGCTCGGCCAGGGCACGTTCCCGTTGTCGGAAGCCGCCACCGATCGCTTCGCCATCATCGTCAACGTGCCGTACCTTCCGCCGGCCGAGGAACAGAAGCTCGTCGGGTTCGACTTCCAGGAGGTCACGCTGAATCCCTTGATGGCGAAGGAGCGGATCATCGAGCTGCGAGGCACGATTGGGCGTGAGGTCTTCCTGCACGAGGCACTTGCCAAGTACATTCGCCGGTTGGTGGTGGCGACGCGACCGTACCATCTTGAAACCGACTGGCTCCATCGGTCGCCCTCGGAGCTCGTCGAGCAGTGCGTCGATCTCGGCGCCTCGCCGCGGGCCACGATTTGCTGGGCCCGGCTGGTGAAGGTGTGGACGCTCCTCCGCCATCGCCGCGCCGTCGTCTATCCCGAGGACGTGCAGGAGCTGGCGCGCTACGTGCTCGGGCACCGGGTGTGGCTCGGCCCACACGCGGCCACCCACGGCGTCACCGTCGACGCCGTGATTGACGACGTCATCGATCGCGTGCCGGTGCCGTGATGAGCGCACCGGCCACCCGCCTCGACCCCTCCCGCGATTCGCAGGGTCTGCTCGTCCCACTGTCCGAGATCGCGGAGATCGAGCTCTTCATCATGAAGCGGATGAAAGAGTTCACCCTGGGCGATCATGCCAGCGTCTTCAAGGGGCCAGGGTTCAACTTCGTCGGTATTCGCGACTGGGAGCCGGGAGACCGCATGTCGTCGGTCGACTGGGCGCAGTCATCGCTCACCAATTTCAGCCCGCTCGTCACGCGCGAGTTCGAGCAGGACAGCAATGCGACCGTAGTCGTCGTCGCCGACGCGTCGTCGTCCACGCGCTGCGGCGTCGGTGGCGCCGTCGTCGGACAGGCGATCGCCCGGGCGGTGGCCACCGCGGGGCTCTCGGCTGTGCTCTTTCAGGATCTGTTCGGCCTGATGACCTTCGATGATCGGTTTCGCCCGCTGGCGGCGGCGCGGCCACGTATCGGGAAACCGCACGTGCTCTATTGCCTGCATCTCTATCAACGCCGCCAGTCAACCGGAGACGCGCTCGAGGGAACCGATCTGGTCGATGCGATCGCCGGACAGCTCCGGCGGACGTCGCTCGTTCCAATCGTGTCCGATTTCATCTTCGCGCGCGCGCCCGATCTCATCCAGTCGCTGTCGGCGCTGAACGCCCAGCACGACGTCTTCCTCGTCATGGCAGACGCCCGGTTCGCCTACCGCGTGCCGGCGATGGCCGACGGCTGGATCCAGACCGTCGACATCGAGACCGGCGCCACCGCGACCCTGTCGCGTCGAGAGCTGTCGCAGCTCACCGCCCGCATCGAGTCGTGGCAGGACCAGGTCGCCGCGCTCGCCAAGGACGCGGGACTCGACCTCGTGCGCGTCGGGTTGGACCGCTGGGAGATGGAGACCGCCCTGGCGTCGTTTGTCGCCGAGCGGCGCCTGAGGAAGGTTTGACGTGACGAAGATGCGCCGCCCGCTGGCTTGGGTCTGTCATCGAGTGGTGCCGTCGCTGGCGAGCCTGCTGCTTGCGACCGGTGGCGCCGCCGCGCAGCCCCCCGTTCGCCCCCCCACAAGCGCCGTCGAGGCCGATCCCCTCACCTGCTGGTGGAGGACGAGCGCGGCCGCGGTCATGGCCGGCGAGCGCTTCACCGTCACGTTGACCTGCAGCCTGTACGAGAGCGACCGAGACAAGGTGAACGTCGACGCGTCCCAGTTCGACGCGACCGCCCTCGCCCTCTCCCCGTTCGAGGTCGTGAGCGGCCGGCGCCACGAGGAGGTCGTGGCGGGCTCGCGCCGTCACGTCCAGTACGAGTACGTGGTCCGGCACCTGGGCAGCGGATCGTTCGGACAGGACGTCGACCTGCCGTCGCTCTCCATCAAGTACCGCGTGCAGTCGAGCATCGGTGGCACCGAAGGCCGCGAGCTCACCTACGTGCTGCCACCGCTGTCGATGCGCCTTCTGTCGCTCGTTCCACCCAAGACGACCGACATCCGTGAGTGGACGCATGGGGCGTTTGCAGAGCTGGCGGAACGGCGGCGCCGGGCGAATCTGTGGTTCATCGGTGCGGCGGTCGCGTTCGCCTTCGCGCTCGCCCTCATCGGCCTCGCGATCGTCCATCTGATCGGAGGGTACCGGGCGCGCCGGCCTGTCGGTCCCCGTGTGTTCGGCCCGCCGACGCTGCTCGGCGGGTGCGTGTCGGACCTCGGTCGGCTGGGCGATGACGTGGCGCGCGGGGGCTGGACCACGGAGCGGATGGCGCGAGCGCTTGCGGGGTTCCGCGTCGCGAGTGCCGTTGCTCTGGGCCGGGCTGTCGCGCAGGCCCCTCTCGACGACACCACACCGATCCGCGAAGGACAGGTGCCGTTTCGCAGCGGCGTGCTCCGGGGAACGAAGATGGTGATGTCCGCCTCGGCAAGCGCCCCGGCCATCGAACGGCGAAGGCCGGCGCGGGGACTCGGGGCGCGCCAGGTCGAGGAGTGCCTGACGACCCTCGCACGGTCGCTCCAGGTGTTCACGGCGGCTCGCTACGCGCCGGCGGGAGATGTCGACCAGGCTGCGATCGACGAGGCCTGGCAGGCGGGGCTTCGAGCCACGCGGCGTCTGCGCTGGTTGGCCATCGGGCCGCTTCGCGCGCGCGGGACGCGGTCGCCCAAGGTTCAGGGGACGGGGGCGCCTCTTTGGACGCGCTGATCAGGCTGAGCGTCGGCGTTTCGGCCACGCTCTCCGAGTGGCTGCGGCTTCGCTCCGAAGACCTGCACTATCTCGGCGTCTGGACCGCAGGTGCCGTCTGCGCGCTCATCGCGGCGCTCGCCCTCCTTCGTCTGCTCGTGCGACACCTCTCGTCGCATCGAATCGGGCGTACGCACGTCGCGTTGCCGGCCGTCCTGCCTGTGATGCGCACATCGGGGTGGTCGGTCGTGCGCCACGGCGCCTTCGCGGTGTGGCTGGCTGGCCTCCCCTTCTTCGTCCTGGCCCTGGCCGATCCGCACACCTCGTTCAGGCGCGACGAGGTTACCTATGCCGGCCGTCGCATCGCCATCATGATCGACGGCTCGAGCAGCATGATCCTGAAGTTCAAGACGACGACCCTTCGTCCGCAGGGCGAGCCGACGTACTTCATGGCCGCTGCGGCCGCCGAACGCTTCATGCGACTGCGCATGGCCGGGCCGTACCGCGATCTCGTCTCGCTCATTCAGTTCGGCGATCAGGCGTATGTCCTCACGCCATTCACGACCGACTACGAGAACGTCCTGCTCGGCATCCGGCTGATGAGCAACCCGCGCGAGTGGGGCCGCTTCCCCGAGTTCGGCACGACGATTATCCGAGGGCTCGAGCAGGGACTGATGCTCTTCAAGGTCTTCGACTTCATCAACGCCTCGGGCAACCTGCTGCTCGTCTTCTCCGATGGTCGCGACAGCGAGACCACGTTCCGAGGCCGGAGTCTCGACACGCTCATGACGGAGGCGCGCCGAAACCGGATTCCCATCTACATGCTCCGAACCGCTTATGGGATGGCACTCGGCCAGGTGCCGCAGGACAAGATCTGGAAGCCCGCAGTCGAGCGATCGGGCGGTCGCTTCTACCCCGTCCCCGACGAGCCCTCGCTCCTGCAGGCACTTCGAGACATCGACCGACTGACGGCAGGTCGAATCGATATTCACGAGTACACATCGCATCGCCCGCAGTTTGCCGGATACGTTCTCGTGGCGATCGGGCTCTGGCTCACCGCCGCGCTCCTGCATCTCTGGGTCCCATGGTTCCGAACGTTTCCGTGACCGCGACGTCAGATGCGTGAGGCCTGGTATCGAACAATGAAAACCGTCACTGCGTATGTGATCGCCGCCGCGCTGCTCGGCGTGCTCGGCACAGCGAGCCTGCTGATGGGCCGGCTCGATCGCGACCTCGCTCGAGCCGAGCAGCACCTCATTCAGTCTCGCTATGACGAGGTCGCGCCGATTCTCGGGAGAGCCGAGCGGTACTACGAGTACGCTGCCGCGATCCCCTGGATCGGGAACGGCCCGCTGCACGGCATCCGAGCTCGCCAGGCGGCACTCGCCTATTGGCAGCGCGAATACACCGCGATGGTGCCCGATCAGCCCGACCCGCTCGCGAGCGTGCCGGCGGACAACGTCGCGCACCAGTTCTTGATGGCCAACGCGATGTACCGCCACGGCCTCGGCCAAGCTACCGACAGAGCGTCGACCCTGGCGGCCTTGGAGTCCGCGGCGAGCGCCTATCAGACTGTCCTCAGAAACGCGGACCACTATCACGACGCCTCCTTCAACTACGAGTTCGTCGTCAAGCTTCGTCAGGAGATCGAGCGAAACCGGCGCAAGACGCCGCCGCCTTTGCCAGCGTCCGGACGCGAAGGCGTGCCCGGCCAGCAACCCGAAACCTCCCTGGACGATGCGAAGTTCAAGCTGTACGTGCCGCTCGAGCAGGAACAAATCGAGAAGAACCGACCGGGCGATGCAGGCAAGCAGCCCCCGATTCGCAAGAAGGGATAGCCACATCCGTGCTGACGAGCCTCGACCTCACCCGCCTTGCGTTCGCGCAGCCCTACTTCTTGTGGTTGCTCGTCGTCCCGGCGGGGCTGCTGGTTCGGCTCCTGTGGCTCCTGCTCGGCAGGCGAACCGTGGCTCGGCGGGCCGCCGCGACCCGGCTGTTGCCCGTTCAAGAGCGCTACACGCTGGGCGGACATCTCTGGTTCTGGTCGTCCATCCTCGTCTCGACCTGTTTCTGCATCATGGCCTTGGCGCGGCCGCACGCGCCGGGCACGGTGGTCCGGCGGGCGACGGCCGATATCGTCCTGCTCCAGGACGCGTCGGCGTCGATGTACGTGCGCGACGTCGATCCCGATCGGTGGCGTCGGTCGGTCGCTTTTCTCAGAACGTTCGCGTCCACGCTCGGCTGGCGAGGCGACCGCGTCGCGCTCGCGCTCTTCGCCCACCTGGCCTCACCACAGGTTCGGCTCACGAAAGACCCGACGGCGTTCTTCTTCTTCCTCGATCACCTTGGCGACCAGTCGCCGTTCAGGCTCGAGGACGACCCCACGTGGGACACCAACATCGAAGAGGGCCTGCGGTGGGGACTCGGCCTGCTCGAGAAGAACTACGAACTCTTCGGCCGATCGACCAACGTCAAGGCGTTCGTCGTCATCTCGGACGGTCAGTCGTGGACCGGCGACGTCGCGACCGCGCTCGCCCAGGCGCGACGCCAGCAGGTCCCCGTGTACGTTGTCGGCGTTGGCACGACGACGGGCGCGATGATTCCACGCCCAGCGGTCTTCGATCCTGACAACCCGCCGCCCACGACGCCCTCGGTGCTCGATCGGGAGTCACTGCGGGCCATCGCGCGCGCGGGTGGCGGCGAGTACTACGAGCTCGGAACCGAGCCCGACCGCGACGTGGCCGCCCGCATCATCGCGAGCGTGAAGCGCCGCGCGAAGGTGGCGCCGGTCTCCACGAGCGGCGAAGAGCTGTACTGGCCGTTCCTGCTCGCAGCCGCGGTCGCGACCTGTGTCGCCACGCTTCAGCTGCGGGAAGGCGTTCCTCTCGCCTGGCAGGCTGCCGTGGCTGTGGCACTCGCGCTCACCATGACCACGCTCACCGGGCGCTAGGATGAGCCAGATGACTCCCCAGCAGGCCTACCGGCCCTGCGTCACGGGGGATCCAGAGGCGAGGCAGGGCTTCAGGTCCTGCTTGACGGGATCCAGAAGCGGCGCAGGGCGTTAGCCCTGCGAATCGCTCCGCCTGCGCGGCGCGCTTGACCACCGGCAGCGCCACTGAAAGAATGGCGGCTGCTAGGCCGGCTTGAAGGAGTCAGCATCATGATCGGAAGGACGCTCCGGAAGACGCTCGCCGCTCTCGTCGTCGCAGTCGTGATCGTCGCCGTGTGGAGTGCCCGATCGACCGGCCGCGCGCAGGCGCAGGGGTCCCCACCGGCAGGGGTACCGACGTTCAAGGCGGATCCCACATGGCCCAAGCTGCCAAACAACTGGGTCCTCGGCGAGGTGTCGTCGGTCGCCGTCGATCGGCGCGACCACGTGTGGGTGTACCAGCGTCCACGCACCGTCGCCCCAGATCTGCAGTCGCGCGCAGCTCCTTCGGTCCTCGAGTTCGACGAAAAGGGGAACTTCGTCAAATCGATTGCCGGGCCGTCGGACGCCTACGAGTGGTTCGACAACGAGCACGGCATCTTCATCGACCACAAGAACCGCGTGTGGCTCGGCGGCAACAACCCGACCAATACGAGCGTGTCGCGCCGCTCGGACGACATGCTGCTCGTGTTCTCGACTGACGGCAAGTTCCTCAAGCAGGTCGGTCGCCGCGATCAGAGCAAGGGCAACAAGGACACGTCGAACCTGAAGCGGCCGGCTGACTTCTTCGTGTTTCCAAAGACCAGCGAGACCTTCGTCTCCGACGGCTACGGCAACCGGCGCGTGTTCGTCGTCGACTCCGAGACGGGCGCCTACAAGCGCATGTGGGGCGCCTTCGGGAACGAGCCGCTCGATCCGCCGCCGCCGGCGCCACCCGCGGCGGGCGCGCCGGCGGGCGCGCAGAGGCCTGCAGTGCGCGAAGGTCCGGGACCACAGCAGTTCGGCATCGTCCACAGCCTCGAGGTCTCGAACGACGGGCTCGTCTATGTCGCGGACCGCGACAACACCCGGATCCAGATTTTCACGCTGGAGGGCAAGTTCCTCCAGCAGGTGTTCATCAATCGCCTCGAAGGGGGTGCGCTCACGGCGGCGAGCCTGGCGTTCTCACCCGACCCGGAGCAGCAGTTCGTCTACGTGGCCGACCAGTCGAACTCGCACATCCACATCCTCCGGCGGAAAACGATGGAGCTCGTGCACTCGTTCGGGCAGCGTGGCCCCAACCCGGGCGATTTCCAAGGGCTGCATCACATCGCGACCGATTCGAAGGGCAATCTCTACACGGCCGAGGCCCAAGTGGGTCGGCGCGCACAGAAGCTCGTGTACACCGGGATGAGCCAAGCGACGAAGTGATCGCACGGTGAGCACCACCGAGCGTCGGGATCGACGAGCGCGCCCATGAAGGCGATGTCGCTCGTCGAGCTCGCGCCGCTCGAGCGCCGGCCCGACGCGCTCGTCCTGACCGAGCGACCCGAGCCGCACGCCGGGCCCGGCGAGGTGCGGATCCGCGTCCACGTGTGCGGCGTCTGTCATACCGAGCTCGACGAGATCGAAGGCCGGTTGCCGCCATCGGCTCTTCCCCGGATTCCCGGTCATCAAGTCGTCGGGACAATCGACGAGCTGGGCGATCCAGCCATGGACGGCACTTGGCTCAGCCGGCGGGTCGGCGTCGCCTGGATTCACAGCGCCTGCGGACGATGCGCGGCGTGCCGCAGCAGCCTCGAGAACCTCTGTCCATCGTTTGTCGCCACGGGTCACGATGTCGACGGCGGGTACGCCGAATGGATGGTTGCGCCGCTCGCCTTCGTCCATCCAATCCCCGACGCGTTGTCCGACGTGGATGCCGCGCCGCTCCTCTGTGCTGGGGCTATCGGGAGCCGGTCTCTGACGCTCACCCGGCTCGTGGACGGCGAGCCGCTGGCCTTGACCGGCTTCGGCGCCTCGGGACACCTCGTGCTCGACCTGGCGCGCACCCGGTATCCGCGTTCGCCCGTCTTCGTCTTCGCGCGGCGGGCAGAGGAGCGCGCGTTCGCCCTCGAGCGCGGCGCGAGCTGGGCCGGCGACGCCCGGGAGTCGCCGCCGCAGCCGCCAGCCGCAGTGATCGACACGACGCCGGCCTGGACCCCCATCGTGCGTGCGCTCGAGCACCTGGCGCCCGGAGGCCGGCTGGTGATCAACGCGATACGGAAGGAAGACACGGACAAATCGGCGCTCCTGGAGCTGGACTACCCACGGCACCTCTGGCGGGAGAAGACCGTGCAGAGCGTTGCCAACGTCACGCGGGCCGACGTCCGCGCCTGCCTCGACGCGGCGGCGCTCGGCATGCTGCGCCCTGCGGTGGCGATCTATTCCCTCGAGCGGGCCAACGAGGCCCTCAATGACCTGCACCAGGGTGTCGGCCGCGGAGCCAAGGTCCTGGCCATCCGGTGAGGTAGGTCGGCGGTCCACGCACCGCGAGACCCGGCGCCTGCCCACGCTTTCAATCCCCTTGGCCCTATCGCGTCTCCGTGGCACAATCGCCCGATGCAGCGCTCCGGCGACGGCTCCGACTTGTGGCTCGACCGACCCGCGGTCGGTGTGGCGGGCCGTCCATCGACTCGAGCGGCTCAGTGTGTGAGGGATGTCATGACGAAAAGCCCACGCATCTTCGCGGTTCTTGCGGCGATCGCCGCGCTTGGCGCCGGGCCACGTCTCGCCCACGCGGCCGAGGCGACCATTCATCAAATCAACATCACGATGTCGAGCCCTTCGGAGGGCGTGCGGTGGTACTCGCGGCATCTGAAGTGCGAGCCGGTGCCGGATCGGCGCGATACGGCCCGGTGCGGCTCCGTGGAGCTGGTGTTTGTGGTCCAGGGCACGCAGGGGAGCTCGCAGGGCACCGGCATCAACCACATCGGGTTCACCTTCCCGAATCTCACCGAGAAGATGGCCGAACTCGAGAAGGTCGGCGTGCAGGGGACGGGCGTGCGGCTTCAGCGGCAGGCCGACGGCGCGCTGCTGCGCGACGTGCCGAAGCTCTTCAAGATCGCTTACATCTTCGACCCATGGGGCACGCGCATCGAGCTCGTCGAAGACGGTGAGAGCCCGGGCTTTCACCACGTGCACCTGAGCGCCACGGATCCCGCGGCCACCATCGCGTGGTACCGCGACCGGTTTGGAGGCAAGCCCTCGAAGCTCAAGGGGCAAGTCGACGGGCTGCTCTTCGGAAGCGTGTGGCTGCTCGTGTCGAAGCACCCCGAGGGCGTTCCGGCGCCGACAACCGGCCGCGCGATCGATCACCTGACCTTCCTTGCCAAGGATTTCGACAGCGCGGCGTCCGATCTGCGTCGCCAGCGCGTGAAGTTCGCCGACGGTCCGGGCATCCCGAAGGGCGGACGGACGCAGGCCAAGCGGGCCGTGTTCACCGGTCCCGACAACGTCAAGCTCGCGCTCGTGCAGTCGGGTTATGCAGGCGTCGATCTCGACCGCACCGTGCAGGTCGCCTCCGCGACCGGACCCTACACCGTCCCGCGCACGCCGTGGGGCGAGCCGGACTTCCAGGGGGTGTGGACCGGCAACGCGTTTCACGGCATCCCGCTCGAGCGTCCGGCCAACCTCACCGATCGCAAGACGCTGACGCCGGAAGAAGCGGAAGCGCGTCGTGAACGCGGCACGCTCGGCGGCATCTGGGGCTACGAACGCGAGTGGCGCGACACGGCGCTCGGCTACACCAAGAACGCCCCCACCACGCAGGTCTCGGTGGTTGTCGATCCACCCGATGGCCGCTTCCCGCCGCTCACCGATGCGGGCAAGACCCGAGCCGAGGAAGGGCGAAAGTTGCGCGCGGCCGACGAGAACAGCACCGGCGGCATGGCGCGTCCGCCAGCCGGGCCAGAAGAGCTCTCGCCGTACGTGCGGTGCATCACGCGCGGGCTGCCGGGCATGATGACGGCCATCGGCTACAACAACGGTCTGCAGATCGCCCAGGGTCCGGGCTTCGTCACGGTGCAGAAGGAAATGATTCACGAGACGCGCGTCATTCCGACCAAGCCTCGCGAAAAGGTCGGCCCCGGGCTCACGACCTGGCTGGGCGATCCACACGGTCGCTGGGAGGGCGACACGCTGGTCATCGAGAGCAGCAACTTCAACGGTCGGGCGCCCTTCCTCCAGGAGAGCGCCAATATGAAGCTGACCGAGCGTTTCACGCGCATCGCGGCCGACAAGCTCGAGTACCGCTTCACGGTCGATGACCTGACGATCTGGACCAAGCCGTGGACCGGCGTCATCGTCTTCGATCGAGACGACTCGCAGTACGAGCTCGTCGAATACTCCTGCCACGAGGGCAACTACGGGATGACCGGCATCCTGAGCGGCGCCCGCGCGGCCGACAAGAAGGTCGGCTCCGGATCGAAGTAAGCCACACGGTCGTCCCGCGACAGGCACCGCGCCTGTTGCGGGACGACCGCGGCCATGCTACGGTCGGGCCATGGCGCTCGACCTCTCGACCCTCCCCACCCTCGCCGCGGATTACGCCACGCGTTCGCCGCAGGACGTGCTGGCTTTCGCGTTTCGCGAGTTCTCGCCGAACATCTCCGTCTCCTTCAGTGGCGCCGAGGACGTGGTCCTCATCGACATGGCGGCGACGATCGGAGTGCCCGTTCGCGTGTTCTCGCTCGACACGGGGCGGCTGCATCCCGAGACGTACCAGTTCATCGAGAAGGTCCGAACGCACTACGGCGTGAGAATCGAGGTCTATCTTCCGAACGCCGAGGCCGTCCAGGCACTCGTGCGCGAGAAGGGGTTGTTCTCGTTCTATGTCGACGGCCACACGGAGTGCTGCGGCATCCGCAAAGTCGAGCCGCTCATGCGCGCCTTGTCGCCGCTTGCGGCATGGGTGACGGGGCAGCGCAAGGACCAGAGTCCCGGGACCCGGGCCGACGTTCCCGTGGTGCAGCTCGATCCCGCGTTCAGCACGCGCGACCGGCCGCTCGTCAAGTTCAATCCGTTGAGCTTCTGGACGTCGAGACAGGTCTGGGCCTACATCCGCGATCACGATGTGCCGTTCAACCCGCTCCACGGCCGCGGCTTCGTCTCGATCGGCTGCGAGCCGTGCACTCGCCCGGTCCTTCCCGGACAGCACGAGCGCGAGGGCCGCTGGTGGTGGGAAGAGGCGACCAAAAAGGAGTGCGGCCTCCACATCGCCAATGTCGAGGTCTGAACAGCCCCGAGGCCTTCGGTCCCAGTTCCGATCTCGGGAGGGAGTGGCACAGGGCTTGAGCCCTGCGTGCACTGAGCGTTTTCGACTTCGCTGTAGGCCGTCGTCCTTTGGTCTTGGCCCTTCGGGGTAGGTCCGAACCTGGGCCGTGGTCCTGCCTCAGGCCTTCGGTCCTTCGTCCCACGCGGGGCGTCCAGCCCAGGGCCGATCGAAAGCGCTCTAGTCCACGATCACCCTGATACTGGCGAAGGTGAAGCAGCAGAACCCGTCGAACCCGTCGTCGAGCTCGATCGGTTGCGCGCGAAGCACGTACTCGCCGGTTGCCGCGAACGTGGCGGTCGCGGACGCCTCGACGATCGTGTCGCGATTCCCATGGGTCACAAACGGCACGCGGGGCGGCGAGATGGTGACCTCCCCGGGACCTCGCAGCTTCGTCCACATCGCGGTGATGTCAGGCGGTGGTCCGCCGGACGGCGCTCCCAGGGTGCGGCTTCCGCCTCCGATCACCTGCCCGTTCACGACGGCGACCTGGTCGCGCTGAGGCGGCTGCGGCTTCGGGCGATTCTGCGCCGAAACGATCGCCTCCCAGTTCTTCTCCGTCGGCGGCGCGTCCGAGGCCCACAGCTTGAGTGGCACGGGCTGGCCCACCTTGCCGGTGAGCGTCTGCGCGATCCCGACCGATGGACCGCGCATCATCGGCTCGTTCGGCCCAAGCTTCATGCGCGGGGGCTCGTTGCCGTTGCTCTCCTGCTTGTAGAAGTCGATGTTGTAGTCGGGGTGCAGGTGAAACGTGACGGCGGCCGGTTGACCATTCGCCACGAGCGTCCAGGTGAGCCGCCGAGTGCCGAATTCCCTCGGGACCTTGATCGCGAAGACCGTCTGATGGCGCCCGGGCTCGAACACCGTAGGCTGCCCGTAGTCCGGTCCGCCCGGCTCGATCCGGTTGTTCTGGCCAACGGGAACCTCCACGGTTTGGACTCGGTTCCTGTTCCTGTAGCCGAGGACGATGAAGTAACTCTGGCCGTCCTCGCTCTCGCCCCACCCTTCGTACACCGGGTAGACCGCCTCGTTGGCGTCACCGAACGGCTCGAGCGGCATGGGGAGCCGCCCGGTCGGTCCCTGTGCAGACACCGAGAACGCCAGGAGTGCGACGAAGGCGACGCCCCCGCCGACGGCGCGCGAGGACCGAGGCGGAACGTTGATGCTCACTACTGCTGTTGCTGCTGAGAGAGCTTGGCGCGACGCCCTTCGACTTCGGCGAGGTAGTCCGCCTCGTCGAAATACGTGACGTTCAACCAGATGTGATTCATCTCGTCGACGGTACGATCGCCGTAGCCCACCCAGACGTTGGGATCGGGATTGGCCTTGTTCGCCGCCGTGTTGTCGTGCCACGACATCACCTTGAGGACCGTCCCCTTGGGCAGCAGCGGCGCCGCATCGTCGGCGTACACATAGGCGTTGTGCCAGTTGAAGTTGAAGTTGTCGACGTGGCTGAGCAGCACCTTCTGGCCCGACGGGAGTATGGCCTCGAGCGACTGTGCCTTGCCCCGCAGATGCATGTGCGGCTGGAAGCTCTCGATGCGCGCCGCCCTCGGGAGCACGAAGAACCCCTCGTGCGCGACGATCGAATTGGGCGGGATGTCGAGCGCCGCGCCGACGTTCCCGACCGACAGGAGCGATTGGCGGTGCTTGGGCTCCTGGCCCTTCGGATAGAAGTAAATGCCCAGCTCGACGGTGTCGGTCACGTCTTCGTTGGTGCTGGCGTAGTGGACGTCGAACGCGAGCTTGGAGCCGGGCAGCATCAGCTTGCCGGTAGTGGGCCTCATGAGCTCGCCTTCCTTGCCGACGGCCCACTCCATGAACCGCCCCACCGTGACCGTGCCGTCCGGCTCGACCTGATCGATGTCGACGTTGGCGTGGTGCGTGATCTTCCGCCCCTTTACCGTCCCCGGCCGGACTTCGATGGCGCGCACCCACCGTGGCTCCGTCAGCCCTGACGGCACCAGCCGCTTGAACCACGTATTGCCGCGTCCCGCCTTCTGCGTCCACGCCGGCGGGCGGATGACGAGGTCCGGCTCGGTCTGGCCGAACCGAGCGGCATAGTTCCAGCCCTGGTCAGCCGGCCACACCCGCGGCGGGGGCAGGTCTTTCGGATCGCCCTTCGCGGCCCCCTGATCGACCCACGCGAGCACGGTCGCGATCTGAGCGTCGCTCAACGAGCGATCGTTCTCGAATTGCTGGATGCCGACGGTCCTGTCGATGTGCCAGGGAGGCATCTGCCGCGATTCGACCCGCGCGCGAATCGAGCGCGCCCACGGTCGCGCTTCTTCGTAGGTCTGCAGCGACATCGGCGCGATCGACTCGGGCCGATGGCAGGTCTCGCACTTCTCCTGGAAGATCGGGGCAACGTCTCGGGTGAACGTGACCGGCTCCGACCGCGTCTGCGCCCCGCTCATCTGAGCCGACAACAGCAGGCTTCCAAGGACCGCCACGCGCGTCATGTATCGAGCCGCGTCATGCCTCGAATCCATCGGTGAGGTCTCCCGATCCGATGTGTGTCAGACAGCAACTATGCCATGTTCGCTGAGGGAGCGCCACAAGGGCGGTGAACGAGAAGGGCCGGCTGAAGCAGCCCGCCGCGAGTGTGTTCGCGGGTGATTATGCGAGCGTCTTCACCTGGCCGCCGGCTCGGGCCAGCGTTGTCGCGAGCACCGGGCTGGCGTGTTTCGGCTGCTCGACGCCCACGAGAATCGCGCCGGTCGAGACGGCAGGATCATAGAAAGCCGGGCGCCGGCGCGGCAGGCCCGTCGACCAGAGCAGCGTTCCGACCGTCGAGAGCACGGCTCCGAGCATCGTCATCTCGAACATGATGATGAGGTTCGTCCAGAGCGCCACGATTGGCATGCCGCCTGTGTTGATCGGCCAGGCACGTTGGGTCAGGCTGGTGAGCGCAAAGGCACACGCCAGGCCGACCGTGCCGCCCGCCGCGGCGACTCTGAACATCCAGGACGATGAGCCGCCGGTGTGACTGAAGGCATACGACTCGTAGGGCTGTGCCGAGATGATCGTGATCTCGTCGGTGCCGAGCCCCTGGGCACGCAACGCCTCGACGGCCCGCTCAGCCGCATCGGGATCCGCGAAGAGCGCATACACACCGCTCATCGCCGCACCCCCATGGCTTCCGGCCGCACGTCGAGGTCAACGGCGGCCGGCGCCGGCTGCCTACCGACCTTGAGCTCCCAGATGGAGATAATCGGCACGAATTTCGCGAACAGCACGTAGAACAACGTCATCGCTGCGAAGGTCGCGATCGTGATCACGATCTCTACGGGTTGCGGCCGATAGGTCGCCCAGCTGTACGGCAGGTGTTTGTGGCCGAGCGACGGGACGATGATGAGGAACCGCTCGAGCCACATGCCCACGAGAACCGCGACCGACGCCGCCACGCATCCGGAAATCGTGGTTCGCGTCCGCTTCGGTGCCAGGAGTGCGAACGGGACAATGAAGTTGCACACGACCATCGTCCAGTAGAGCGGCGCGAACGACCCCTCCTGGGTCGTGCGAAAAACGGCCATCTCGGCCGGGTCGTTCCCGTACCAGATGGTCAGTCGCTCCGAGAAGACGAAGTACGACCACACCAGGCTCATCAAGAGGAGCAGCTTCCCGAGGTTCTCGAAATGCAGGGGGCGCAAGTACGCCCCCAGCTCAAGAAACCGACGAAGGAGCGCCATGGCAAGGATGAGGGCCGCGACGCCGCTGAAGATCGCGCCCGCGACGAAGTACGGACCGAAGATCGTCGAGTGCCACATCGGCACGGGCGCCATCGAGAAATCGAATGACACGATGGTGTGAACCGAAACCGCCACTGGCAGGATGACGACCGCCATGATCGACATGGCCGTCTCGAGCCGCTGCCACTCGATCGTCGTCCCGCGCCAGCCGAGGGCCAGCGTGCCGTACACACGACGACGCCATCCCGTCGTACGGTCGCGAAGGAGCGCGAAGTCGGGGATCATCGGAAGCGCGAGGAAGAGCACGCTGCCGATGAGATACGTGGTGATTGCCAAGAAGTCCCACACGAGCGGCGACCGGAAATTCGGCCAGAGGCCGCGCTGGTTGGGATACGGGATCAGCCAGAAGAAATGCCACGGCCGCCCGAGGTGGATGATCGGGAACATGCCGCCGATCATCAGCGCGAAGACGGTGATGGCCTCGGCACAGCGTGTGACGGGCCGCCGCCACTCGGCGTCCATGAGGCGCAGGATCGCGGAGATGAGCGTCCCCGCGTGACTGATGCCGATCCAGAACACGAAGTTCGTGACGTAGACGGCCCAGAAGATCGGCCAGCGGATCCCGGTCACCCCGAACCCGTAGTAGAGCTGATAGATCCAGGCGCCCGCGCCGGCAGCGACGATGAGACCGAGAACGGCGACCGTCAGCCAGAATCGTGGCGACGTCCTGAGCACCGGACGCAGCAGGTCGTCGGTGATGGGGTCCACCGTCTGGCTCATGCCTGAGACTGACGCGAGAGATAGGTCACCTTGGGTTTCGTGCCGACTTCTTCGAGCAGCAACGAGCCGCGCGGGGATCGCGACAGCCGCGAGACCTCGCTGTCGGGATCGTTGAGGTCACCGAACACGATCGCACGAGCGGGGCACGACTGCGCGCAGGCGGTCTGCAGGTCGCCGTCCTTGATGTTCGTGCCGTCGGCGCGTGCTTCGGTCTTCGCCGCGTTGATGCGCTGCACGCAGAAGGTGCACTTCTCCGCCACGCCCACTTCGCGAACCGACACATCGGGATTGAGCTGCAGATGGAGCGGCTTGTCCCAGGTCGGATTGAAGAAGTTGAAGAAGCGGACGGTGTACGGACAGGCGTTGGCGCAGTAGCGCGTGCCGATACACCGGTTGTAGACCTGGGCGTTCAGCCCGTCCTCGGTGTGATGGCTGGCATAGGTCGGGCACACTGGCTCGCAGGGCGCGTTGTCGCACTGCTGACAGAGCACGGGCCGGAACTTCAAGCGCACGTCGGGGAACTCGCCCTCCCAATAGCGCTCGACCCGAATCCACGGCATCGCGCGACCACGGGCTGCCTCCGTCGGACCGACCGTCGGGATGTTGTTCTCAGCACCGCACGCGATGACACAGGCTTCGCAGCCCGTGCAGCGATCGAGATCCACGGCCATGCCCCATTTGTACGCCATCAGTCTCGCCCTCCCTCCGGGTGCTCGTGGAGGCTGCCTGCCATCATGATCAGACTCCCGTCCGGGTCCGAAATCCGCGCGATCTTCACGCGTGTCGCCGCCCACGCCAGGGCTCCCGTGACCGGCTCGGCCGTCGGCGCCAGGATATTGACCGGATTCGCGCCCCGTCCGCTCGCATACCGCGTGAACTGCTCATGGCCCTGCCCCACAGGCATCGCGACCACATCGGGTGCGAGACCGGGTGACACGAGCGCTGGCGCACGAAGCGCGCCGTGTGGCGACGTCACCTCGACAAGATCGCCCTGTCGAATCTCGAGGCGGGCGGCCGTCTTCGGGTTGAGCTCGACCCATGTGCTCCACATCGCCGTCGAGATAACGTCGGGCAGTTCCTGAAGCCAGGGCAGGTGCGCGACCGAACCGTCGAGAAACGCTTGCGAGGCATACGGCAGGAAATGGTAGGGAAACGCTGCCTGGTCGCCGATGAACTGCGGATCGCCAACTCGCTGCGGCGTGGGCGTGGGCGGCTCACCGGTCGAGGCTCGCGGGCGGACGACTGGCGCCGACGTCGCTGGCGCACCCCACCAGCCCCCATGTCGCTTCGCGACCGTCCAGCCGTCACCCTCGGGCGTCTCGGGCACCGTCTCGAAGGTCGACGCCAGCATCTCCTCGAAGGTCTGCCACGGCAGTTCGAGGGGTCGACCCAACCGCCGGCCGACCTCCATCAGGACGTCGGCCGTGGCGCGCGTGTCGAAGAGCGGCCGGAGCGCGGGTGCTGCCACCGTGCGGACTGCCACGCGCGCGCCTGATTCAGGGCGCCGTTCGTCCCAACCCTCGAGGAACCCGTGATCGGGAAGCACGAGATCGGCGAGCGCGCTCGTCTCATCGAGAAACGGCGCGAAGCTCACGATGAACGGAACCTTGAGCAGCGCCTCGCGCGTCCGCCACGCCTGCGGCGACCCGAACACGGGATTGACGCCGCCGTCCAGCAGCAGCACATCGATCGGCGACCGCTCGCTCGACAGCAGGTCTGCGAGAAGCATCTGCAGCGCCGGGCGCGACGCCGGCGGGTTGGTCCGTCCGACCTGTGGCATGAACGAGACGCCGCCCGGCTCGCCGACGCTTCCAAGCAGGGCATTCAACGCGTTCACTGCGAGCGCCGAGGCCAGCCCGTTGGTATGGGCCAGAGGCGCTCCGCCAATGATCACCACTGATGGGCGCTCGTTCGCCAACTGGCGGGCCAAGCGCTCGACCCGCGCCGCGGCCACGCCCGTCCGTTTCTCGACCTGCTCGGGCGTGTAGTCCAGCAGGCCGGCCGGCCAGCCATCGACCAGCGCTCCCGCACGTCCAGCTCCCGCGGCCGGACGCAGGTTTTCACTCATCACCACGCGCGCCAGTCCAAGCGCCAGGATGCCCTCTGTCCCTGGTCGAGCCGGGAGCCACTCATCGGCGTTCGCGCCGGTTTGGGACATTCGAGGCTCGACTTGGATCAACCGTCCCCGAATACCAACACGCCCCTGCCGCATCTGACCGTAGGCCGCACCCTGCGACACCGGTGAATTCCACGTTCCGAGGAAGTCGGCGCCCAACGAGAGGACCAGGCGCGCTTGATCCAAGTCGAAGGTTGGGAGTTGGTATCGGCCGAAGCTCAGCTCGTTGGCCCGACGCAACACGTCGTTGTCGAAGAGCTCGAACCGCGCCGCCGGCCGTGCCCCGAAACGGGTCAGGAACTCATCGACCAGATCGGCGCGAGCGCTAGCGCCGGGCGTGCCGAGAAACGCCAGCGCCGATCGACGTTCCGCTGCGATGAGCGCTTCAAGCTTCGACAGCAGCTCCGCGATCGCGTCTTCCCAGCTGACATCCTTGAACTGGCCACTCCCTCGCGCCCCGACACGCTTCCGGGGGCGCGTCAGACGGTCGGGATGATACGTCAGTTGGACGGCCGCCTGACCTCGCGCGCAGAGTGCCCCGCGGTTGATCGGGTGCTCGGGATTTCCCTCGAGCTTCTTGGCCAGCCCCATCGCCACGACGCCGGCATGCCCGTTGCGGACAACCTCCGCGTCGCCCTCCATGACGCGCACCAGCACACCGCAACCCGCCTGACAGATCGGACAGACCCCCGGCTTCCACTCGGCGACACCGGGGACATGTGTTTCCTCCGGAATGAACCGCACGAGCTGGTGCACCGGCGCGTCACAACTCGCGAGCGTCGTGCCGGCACCGGTGACGGCAGTGACTTTGAGGAAGATGCGGCGGTCCATCAGTAGTGGCAGGTCACGCACTCGTTCGGCGCGCCTTTGGCAGTGTGGCAATTGACGCAAAAACCCATGTTCACATCGACGTTGCGCTCGGCGACGCCTTGCTGCTCAATCGGGCCATGGCAGGTCGCGCACGCGATGTCCTTGCGGACGTGCGCCGCGTGATGAAACCGCACGTGGGACTGGGCCGGATAGGCGTACACACGCGCCCACGTGAAATCGAGACCACGCTTCGCGTGGCTCATGAGCTCCTGAATCCGTGGTCGATCGGTCGCCACCCACTCGTGGCACCCCATGCATGTCGAGACGCTCGGCAGCCCCGCCCGAGGTCCCTGCGTGACCGCTTCGTGACAGTACTCCGTACACCCGAGCTTCTTCTCGGCGTGTGTCTTGTGCGGGAACGGAAACGGCTGCACGACCGAGGGCCGGATATTGAAAAAGTCTCGGAGCGCGGCTCCCACCGTGGCGTGCGCCGGCGTGAAGACCGCGGTCGCCTCCGGCGCAGGCAATTCAGCCCGGCGGCAGCCCACACCAGCGCTGCAGGCAATGGCCGCCACGAACAAGCCCATGCGCCGCGCGACTTGTCGTGTTCGACCGGTGTCGGCCGAGGAACGGAACACCTTCATCGCGTCGAAGCGACCGGGCACACGGCGAGCAGATCGGACTCCTGTCGCAAACGTTTCATCAACAGAACGACCCTATTCTCACATACGCCTCGCCGACCCGACAACGTCATGGGTCGAGTCGAAAGAAATCAGTAAGGCCGAGAAGAGCACGCCACACCGAAGGCTGATGTGGAGGCGGACTTCGAGGCGGTGCCCGCCTCGAGGCCGCCATGCGGCTGGTCACGGGACAGCTTTACGGACTCTGTTGTAACGATCGGATGACGGCGGCGCGCACGGCGCGCCCGCGACCCTTCGGTTGCTCAGGTCGTCCCAAGCGCAGTCGAGCGACGAGGGAGCGGCGAGGCCAGCTTGAAGGGTGAGACGCCCCGTGGAGGTCCGCCGGCGCATGCATCCATCGCCGTCTGGCGGCAGATCTCGGACACACCGTCGGTAACTTCGTCGACACGCCGAATGGGGTCGATGGCACACTATAGCCGATAATCACGCACACGTCGGAGGGTCACCATGCTCAGTACCTGCGCACGCAGACCGTCGAACCGAGCCCGTCTGACGCTCGCCGTTGCCGGCCTGTTGCTGCTTGGCCGCGCGCTCGGGTCGCAGTCGGCCCCGCCTGCGGCGAGCCGTCCGACGCCGCCGCCCATCCCACCGACCAACGCTATGGTCAACCCCTACCGCATCCTGCCGAACTGGCCCCAGCTGGGCGACATCAAGGCGGGGGGCGCCGTCGGCATCGTGCCCGACGGCAAGGGCGGCGTCTGGCTGCAGCATCGCTCCACACCGGCCATCGTCCACATCGACGCGAGCGGCAAGGTCGTGCAACGCTTCGAGGTCAGCTTCGCGCTCTCGCATGGGCTCTGCGAGGACCGCGACGGCCATTTCTGGGCGATCGACGGCGGTCCGTTCAACGTGGACGCCGACATCACGGGCAAGGGCGGCCAAGTGTTCAAGTTCAGCCGTGACGGCACGCGGCTCCTGACGCTCGGTCGCGCAGGCGTGCTCCGAGCGGGACCCGACACCTTCGTGCAACCCAGCGCCTGCGCCGCCACACCGGACGGCGACATCGTCATCGCCGACGGGCACTGGCCGCGGCCTCGAGCGGCGCAGCAGGACGGCGACCGGCTGGTGTGGTACTCGCGCGACGGGAAGTTCCTCAAGGAGTTCGGCCGGTTCGGGCGGCGGCCCGGTGAGTTCATGGGCCCCCACGGCCTCGCATTCGACTCGCAGGGACGGCTGTTCGTCGCCGATCGGTCGAACAATCGTTTGCAGATCTTCGACCGGAACATGAACCTGGTCGATGAGTGGCGACACTTCGGTCGACCGAGCGCGGTCGCCATCCTCAAAGATGACACGCTCATCGTCGCCGACTCCGAGTCGAACCGGTACATCCCCGGCTCGCCCGACTCACACGAGGGCGAGCACGCCATTCGCAATCCCGGTTGGAAGATGGGAATCCGTATCGGCAGCGCCAAGGACGGCTCGCTCAAGTACTTTGTGGAGGGCACTATGCCCGAGGGCCTGGGTGGCGACGAGCAGGGCAACATCTTCGGCGGCCTGACCGGCGCCTGCGATGCCAGCCCGTCCGGGGGGTGCCTTCAAAAGTTCGTGAAGCGTTAGCCAATCGGGGTCCGCCCCGAACCCGGCTCACTCGTTCGCCGGGACCCCATGACTCCGTTCCTTCGCGGTGTCCGCGCCGTAGGTGGCGTCTGGCTTCAGCCGGACCCTAAGGGCGACCGACCGCGACGATCTGATCGTCGGTACGGACATACAATCGACCGCCCGCGATCGCCGCTGAGCCGAGGATGCGGCCGCTCAATTGATTGCGGGCCAGCACGGTGGGCGTGCGTCCAGCCTTCAGGACGATGGTCTCGCCCGTCTCGCTCATCAGATAGATCTTGCCGTCACCCGCCACCGGAGAGGCGGTGAAGACGCCACCGAGCCGCTCCCGCCACACGCGCTCACCCGTCTTCGGGTCCACGCAAGTGACCACGCCCACGTCACCCGCCATGTAGAGCAGGTTGTCGTAGTACACGAGCGACGACACGTACGGCGCGCCGGTCGGCACGCGCCAGACCACGTGTGTCTGCGAGATGTCGCCGCGGCCGCCCGGTCGAATGGCCGCATACGGTCCACTTCGGTACCCGCGCGAGAGATAGATCACGCCGTCATGGTGCATCGCGACCGGGATCGGGAACTGATTCGGCTCGTCGAAGTGCCACAGCCGCCGTCCTGTCGCCGGGTCGAAGGCCTCCACACCGGCGCTCGAGTTGACGATGAACTCGTCGCCCTGGGGACCCGAGACGACGATCGGCGTCGAGTATGACGTGGTGCCGCTCGGTCTATCCGTCTTCCAGAGCGTCTTGCCCGTGCGGCCATCGAGGGCGAGGAGGTACGACGTCGGCCCGTGCAGGCACGGCAGAATGAGCGCGCCACGGTGCACGACCGGCGAGCTGCCATTGCCCCAGAGGATGTCCCAACCGCCATGTTCCTTGGCCACGGGCTTCGTCCACACCGGACGACCGTCACGGCCCAGGGCCACGACCTGTCCTGTCCCGAACACGGCATACACCCGTTCGTCGTCGGCCACGGGACTCGCGCTCGCGAGGTTGTGCTTGTCGTGCACGGCGACGACGGTGCCCTCGGCGGGAAGCTCGTAGGTCCACTGGCGCATGCCATCGGTCCGGCTGAACGCCTCCACCAGAAATCGGACTGCGCCGTCCTTTGTCGCCGCCAAGGCTCGCTCGTTCGGTGTCGCGTCGGCGCCTTGTCCCAGACGCGGCCCGACACGGGTCGCCCCCGCGCCGACTTGCGAGGTCACGATGACGCGATCGTTCCACACGATCGGCGACGAAACGCCCGTGCCGGTGAGCGTCGCTTTCCACGCGATGTTCGTCGTGTCGCTCCACTCCTGCGGGAGGGCCGTTTCCGGAGACACCCCTGAGTGCGCCGGACCACGCCAGTGCCGCCAGTCGTCGGCGCTCAGTACGGACGAGCCCACCGCCGAGGCGACGAGCGCCGCGATGATCCCACGCGAGGCTCTAAGTCGAAGCGACAAGGGCACCTCCGCATGCTGCGGCACGGCTCCAGGCCACAGCCAACCTCGGGGATGGTAGCATTCCACCTTGGTCAGCGTGTCTGCGGCTGTGCCGTCGGCCCACCCACAAGTAGAGGACATGATCGATGAGAGTACTCCTCGCCATTCTGTCACTGGCCATCGTCACCCTCGCGTCCGCCCAGGCGCGAGCGGCCGAGGGCGCCTACCACCACGTCCATCTGACGGCGCCGAGTCCCGAAGACGCTGCGCAGTGGTACATCAAGCACATGGGCTGCGAGGCCATGACGAGCCGCAAGGACGCCGCCATGTGCGGCACGGTGCAGCTGCTCTTCTATCGTCGACCGGCGAAAGGTGGCACCGAGGGCACCGGCATGCACCACATCGGCTTCTCGTATCTGAACCTCGAAGAGAAAATGAAGCAGTTCGAGTCCGCCGGCGTCAAGATCACAACGCCGATGCGTCAGGGTGGGAAGCTGAAGGCGGGATTCGTCGAAGACCCGTGGGGTACGCGGATCGAGGTGGTCGAAGACCCCGAGTCACTGGGCTTCTATCACGTGCATCTCCATACCGATGATCCCCTCGGCACGTTGAAATGGTACCAGAGCGCGTTCGGCGGAGATCTGCTCAAGCGCAAGCTCACGGGAGTGGACGGCCTGCTCTACGGGAAGTTCTGGGTGCTGGCCACCAAGCCGGCCGCGCACGAGCTGCCGCTGCAACCCACCGATGGCCGCGCGGTCGATCACTTGGGGTTCTCGTTCGCCAATCTCGACGCGGTCGTCGCCGATCTCAAAGCCAAGGGCGTCAAGCTGCGCGAGGACGTCAGAACCGTGAAGAACTCGGTGGGTGAAACGCTGAAGATCGCGTTCCTTGTTGCGCCTGACGGCGTCGTCGTCGAGCTCGTGCAGCCGCCCGCTCAGTAGCCCGAGCGTACTGGCGGGCGCGCCTGATGACTTCGATGGCTTCAGGCGCGCCCACACGAGCGCTGATCATTTGATCGGCGAGAAGTCGACCGGGCTCATGAAAGTTCGATCGACGGTGACCGGGCCGAGATCCGGCTCCTTCGGGAACGCGAGCCACTCCGGATCCTTGGCGAACTTCGCCCACGACTCGTCGGCCTTCTGCCGGCTCTCGTGCGCCAGGATGTAGACGAGCGTCGTCTGCGACTTGGGACTGTCGGTCGGCACCCAGTAGCCGACGGACTTCATGCCGAGCCGATCCCAGATCTTGAGCTCGCCGCCGCGGAACCGGCTCATCAACACTTCGAGCTTCTCCTTGTTGGACAGCGTGGCGATCCGCAGCTCGAACACCCGGTTCGGCCCCTGCGCATTCGCGACGGGCGTACGATCCGACAGCGAGCCGGCGGCATAGCCGATCGCGAGGAGCCCTACCGCGCTCAGCGTGCGTCCCAAGACGGTCATATGGTTATCTCCTACCGTTGTAGGCGTCGGCGCT
>Ga0194132_10003350_pt1 | contig 28618 bp, 28 predicted proteins | sample TA2KigOf80mmetaG_FD_148612 | JGI IMG/M metagenome (GOLD analysis project Ga0194132, IMG submission 148612) | Freshwater microbial communities from Lake Tanganyika, Tanzania - TA2015054 Kigoma Offshore 80m | ecosystem: Environmental > Aquatic > Freshwater > Lake | place: Tanzania: Lake...
CTTTTTTATTCTCTAAATTAATGAAACGCAGTATACTTGCTATTCTTTTTCTTCTATCTTTTGTTCCACTCAGTAGTCAGAATAAAACTCTGAGTCATTATGGAGTCAAGGACAGAACCATCACACCGACAGTCATTAGCACTGTTGTATCTAATGTTCCAATGACTCGCACGATGAGTTATGAGAAACTAGAAACGCTGGTTCCTTATATCAAGAAAACAAGCAAGCAATTCAACATTCCAGAGAACGTCATTGCAGCAGTTCTTTTTGAGGAAATCCTACATCGCAAACCAGTGGATGTCAGAACCTTTGGTGTCGCACAACTAGGTCTCAAAGAACTAATGATACAAGGACTTCCACCCAGAAAAGAACTTCTGGATGATGATGAAGTATCGGTCTGGTTACTTGCAAGCAAACTTCGCAGACTTCAAAATGAAACTGGGTCTTTGAGAGATGCTATTATTCTTCATAATGGTTACTATGACTATTATGATTCTGTAAGAAAGACCGCAAAAGACTCAAAAGTATTAACACTTCTATCTCAACGCAAACATCGATCAACGATATTGTTGTGATTAGTTCAGAAACACCTTATAAACTGGCAGAAATTATTAGAGACACTTGGCCCCAACTTTATTTGACAGAAACAAAAAATCAAAATACCAGCATAAAGTCTCTAATAAATACAAGTAAAGAAATAGTATCCATAGATGACAGCAGCAGCTCTTAATTTAACCATAGAGCAGGGGACAGATTTTGAAGCTACATTTACCGTGAGAAATAAAAGCGGAACTCCTTTGAATTTGTTAAGTTACACTGCTTCCAGTACACTCAAAAAACATTATACTTCTAATACATCATATCCCTTTACTTTGACTTTCGTTGATAGATCGGCTGGAAAAATTTCCATTGCTATGACTGATGGGCAAACGGATTCATTGTCGAGTGGAAGATATGTATATGATGTTGTCTTGATTTCGCCAACAGAAGTAAAGACTAGGGCACTTGAAGGTTTTGTCATCGTTTCTCCGGGAGTTAGCTGATGGCAGACTATATTATTACGCTAGATGATCAGGATGATGAATATGATGTAAGGTCAGATCCTGGCATCCCCAAATATAATATTGGGGTTAATTATGAGATACCAACAAAGTCTAATCAATATACTAATTTAATTTTAGATAATCTAACACCAACATTTAATGGATCTGCACAGACATTTCCATTGACTGTAAATGGTGATGCTTATTTTCCTTTGAATGATCAGCAGTTAATTGTATCTGTTAATAATGTTGTGTTGAAACCAGGTGTAGATTATCAAATAAGTGGAAGTGATATTTTCTTTACAGTAGCACCATCACCGGGACAAAAATTTTCTGGTGTTGCTCTATTAACTTATGCTGATGTAACTAGAACAGTAAACTTTGTATTGGATAATGGTTCTTTTGATATTACAACGGGATCAAAAGGATATTTAAATATAGATGTAACTGGTGAAATTGAGTCCTGGATGTTGGTTTCTGACACTGTTGGAAGTATTGCAATAGATATTAGAAAGACAACTTATTCTAATTTCCCAAATGGATTTAATTCAATTGTTGGAAGTGAATTTCCTATTCTGAATAATCAGAATAAAAATAGAGATGAAAATCTGTCTACCTGGAACACTACAATCACCGCAGGTGACATTTTAGATTTTCAAGTTCTATCTTGCACGAACGTTCAAAAATGTTCTGTGTTTTTGAGAGTGAGACAATAAAATATAATACTTTAAAATTTATAAATAAATTAAGAATAAAAAGCTTGCAGCATTTGTAACCGGAGACTTTAGATGGCACTATTAGTTCACGATAAAGGAGAACTTCAATCTCTGCGCTATCTTGTAAATAGCAATCATAATATCCCTCGAAATCTAGTTCTGAAACTCTACACAAGTTCTCATAATGGAGATGGTAGTCCTGCTGAGGGAGATGTTCCATCGCAGACTGCATATTATGAGCCATATGATGCATCGGGTGTTGTTGGATATGGTACAGCTCCATCTACTGGATATCCTGCTATTGTTAATAATAGAAACGATCAAGATTATTCTAATCAGTATGGTATTCTCCTTGATGGAACTCGTTGGAATGCAAGAACAATTACCACTGCAATTAAGACAACAACGGGCAGTGGAAACTCTGGTGAATATACTATTACAGTTGCTTCTGTTACAAATATTGCTGTTGGACACTATGTAAGTGGTGGTAGTGTAGGTTCCAATGCTACTGTTTGTGCCATCAACGGTAACACTCTGGTTCTTTCTGTTCCTAATGCTGCAACTTTCTCATCACAAACACTTGATTTTGGTGTAGGTACAACAACGGCATCATATCCTGAGCAAACGTTCACCTTTACAAGTGCTGCTGATGAGATTTATGGTTATTATCTGGTTCGTGCAAATAACATGCCAGTGTCGGTGAATGGTGTTCTTCATGCAGCAACAGTTGCAGCAAACACTGGTGTTGCAAAAACTGGAACAACTGGAACTATCGGACAAACCTCAATCACTCTATTTGAGAAGAAGTTTACTCCTACTGTCAGTGGTTCAGTCAATCTATACACTGTTGAAGTTGATAGTTCCGTTGGAATTACAACGAATCAAAGAGTGACTGGTACAGGTATTGCCGTCGGTGCAAGAGTTGTTGGTATTCAGACTGGATCACCAAACGATGTTGTTATTCTTGATAAGAAAAATGTTGGAACAGTTTCTGGTGTAGGAACTTTCTTCGTCAATGTTACCGAAAATGTAACTCTTGGAATGGGAGTAACTCATAGCAATGCTATTGGGGAAACTAATGCAGTTCCAAATGGAACAACTGTCATTGGTATTGATGAAAAAAATAGAGTTATCTACCTCAGTGCTGCCTTAGCAAATAACATTCAGGCTGCTACTGGCGATACTGTTACATTTAATTCTAGCAAAATCACGATGGCAAGTCATGGACTTGTCCCTGGCGATGTAATTTACGTTGCTACTGGTGCTGCTAATACCACAACTACTTCTAATACATATACTATTTTTGAGACGCCAGATGCAAACACCTTTACAACAAGTCCTGCTCTCTCTGGTGTAGGAAGTGCAACTCTGTATAGTAGCATCTTCTTCGCTGAAAAGTTCACGAATGGTCCTTACAACATTCAAAACAACGGAGACCAAATTAAAGTCACCCTCAACGTCAGCCTTGACTGATGAACTGTGAGAGAAACTGATACAAAAACTACATAATGATTTTGAGGGATTGCTTCGGCAATCCCTTTTAAGTATAAATTGTAGGAGTATTTCTGATGCCAGCGACATTTGAATATACTGGAAATGGAAATGCCCTCTCTAATGGCAATTTAGATGAGAGGGTAAATTACTCCTACAATGAATCTTCCGGAATTTATATTGAAGATTTTGACTATGGTAATATATCTTCATCCATTGATGATGATGAAGATTATGGATCTATTATTAATAATAATGTCATAGGTCAAAATCATAATGATTTTGGTCTAATTAGTATTAATCAAACGATTGTACCATTTGGATCTATCTTTACGGATTCATTTGGTGATATCAGTCTTGTTAAGATCAAAATTGGTCAAGTTAGCTTTGCTGTTCTTGGTGAAGCAACGATCTTTACAACACCAATTGAATTTGGTTCTGGTGTTATTGAAATCACTGGAACTCCGGTTGTTAGAATTAACTTTGGTTACTTTGGTTCTGGTAATATTGAACATATTACTGGTAGTGCAGAAGCATCAGTATTCAATCCTGTTGAAAATACTTTACTAGTCAAGATTACTGGACAGAGTAGTGAGGTATTCAGTAGATCACATGTTGGTACTGGATCACTATTCAGTTTTGTCAGTGCTACTGAAACTGCTACTTTTGCTCAGTCAGAGGCATCTCTATTCAGAATTACAGGTACTGTTGTTCCTGTAATTACATTATCACACATTGGATCTGGTACTTTATCTGCGATTACTGGTAGTGCAGAAGCATTAGTATCGAATCCACCAGAAGATACTCCAACAGTTATTATCCGTGGCACCGCTGAATATCAATTCTTAAGAAGCAATAGTCACGAATCGTTAGGTGCCTTTATTCTTAGAGGAGAGGCGGGTGTTCTCCTCAGCAGAGGGTATGATGTATCTGGTCTCATCAATATTGATTCCTCTGCATCTGAATCTATTACTCCTGCACCACATATTGGTACAGGATCTCTCTTCACATTCGTTAGCGCAACTGAGGCAACAGTTGTCAATCCCCCTGAGGATACAGCTCTCTTTAAGATTACTGGATCCGCAGATCTACAAAGAACTGCCTTCTATCCTGCATCAGGAAAAATTGAATTTGGTTCGGATACAGCATATTCAATATTCAATATTGGGCATATTGGATCTGGAAAACTTAATATTGAAGGAAAGGCAACTGAATCCTTTACTCCTGCACCACATGTTGGTAGAGGATCTCTCTTTACCTTTACTAGCACAACAGAAGCATTTGTTATCAATCCACCAGATCAAACAGCACTCTTCTCGTTTGCTGGATCTGCGGTTGAAAAATCAACAGATGTCTACATTGGTAGCGTCAATGTTGATATTGAAGGAGCAGCGGTCACTAAATTCAATCTATCCCAGATTGGATCTGGATCACTCTTTGCGATTATTGGTACAACAGATTCTTATACTGCATCTCCTGATGAGACCAGAGTTCTCTTTAAGTTCTCTGGCAATGCGGCAGAAAGTGAAACAAATGTAGAGATTGGAACTGGATCTCTCTTCACATTCGTTAGCACAACTGAGGCAACAGTTGTCAATCCACCAGAAGATACTGCTCTCCTCAAATTCTCTGGATCTGCGATTGACAGAGTTGTACTCAATAATATTGGATCTGGATCACTCTTTACACTCACCAGTGCAACAGAAGCATTTGTTGTCAATCCACCAGATCAAACAACTCTCTTCACATTCAGTGGATCTGCGGTTGAGAAGAACACAGAGGCATATCTTGGAACTGGATCTCTCTTCACATTCGTTAGCACAACTGAGGCAACAGTTGTCAATCCACCAGATAAAGCAGTTCTCTTCAAGTTTACTGGAAGAGCAGCAGAGTCTGTTGTTCCTGCTCCACATATTGGATCTGGATCAATCTTTACCTTCGTTAGCTTTACTGAATCGACTCTTGTTGTACCACCAACTACCAAAGATAATGTATTCAGGTTTGTTGGTACTGCAACAGAAACTGCTACTAATTCTTATAGAGGTAGAGGATCTCTATTCGGAATTATAGGATCTCAGGATGCTGTTGCTATCAACTATGCTATTACAAAAGTTCTCTTTGCAATATCTGGAAGAGGATTTGAAGCATATGCAAGAACAAATTATGATGGTTATATGGAATCTAGAATTCTTGGACAATCCATAGATAGAAGGGTTGAATTTAAACGAGGTCAAGCACCAAGGATTATTATAATATAATAAATATTTTATATACAGTATTTTCGATGACAACTCCAACCACAAAAAGAGTAAGGTTACGTAAGGGTACTGAACAAGAACATTCTTCTTTTGCAGGTGTTCTTGCCGAAGTTACAGTTGACACTGACAAAAAAACTCTAAGAGTTCATGATGGAACCACTCAGGGTGGATTTGAGGTCTCAAAGGCAAGGTATGATGTTGTCGGAGCTGCAACTACTCTAAGAGCAAACGTAAAGTATTTTGCTGATACAACATCTGCTGCTTTTATTGTTACATTGCCATCATTAAAAAGTGTTGGCGATTTTGTTTCTGTTGTTGATGCCGAGGCATACTGGGACATAAATAATCTTACAGTAGTGACTCAGGGTGGAGAACAGTTCAAAGATTATACTGGACTCGTTGACTCTCCTTTGGTATGTGATGTTGCTGGTGCCAACATTGAGTTAATTTGGGAAGGAAGTTACTGGAGGTTAATCGCATGACAATGTTTTTAAGCGGAAGTATGCTTTCTTCGCCAGGAGGATCAGGCGGCGGCGGAAAACTTTTTTCACAACAGAATGATTTCCATGTTCATGCACTAAGACGTGATGATGATGGAATGCTTTGGTACACCAAAGTTAAAACGACTGATAGTGAAGTAGCTGACTTTCATAGGACTGATGGAACTCCTTATCCAGATTTTCTTGAAGGAAATGATTATGTGGAAGAAACAACCGAAGAGAAATCCTACAAAAATCATCCAGCAGATAAATACCAACAGTATAGGTTTGATTTTCGTAGAATAACTTATTTTATTGATAGTGATGGATATCTTGTTGCAAGATTTGGTAGTTATGATTATGTAACCGAAGGACCTAAGTAAGGAATTAAACAACAATGGCAGATTTTAGACTTGGAAGATTAAAGTTCAATTGGAGAGGCAATTGGGCAACAACTACCGCATATGTTATCGATGACATTGTAAAATTCGGTGCAAATACCTATGTTTGTACTACGAATCATACTTCTTCTGCAAGTGAAACTTCCTTCTATTCAACAGATTTAAGTAACTGGTCCTTACATACTGAGGGAATCACTAATAGAGGTGATTGGCAGTCAGGAACTTACTATAAGATTAATGATGTTATTAAGTATGGTAATACCCAGTATCGTGTGCTTTCTGGATTTTCGACGACGGGATTTACGACTTCATACTTAACAGAATATCTTTCTGGATTTGAATATGAAGATACTTGGAATTCTGGAACTCAATATCAACCAGGGGACGTTGTTGCATATGGTGGATATACTTATATTGCAACATCTATTCATACAAATAAACCACCAGCGTATAATTTAGCTACTGATTGGGATATTTTAACAACTGGTTTTACCGTAGTTGGCACTTACTCTACGACAACCGACTACAAACCAGGTGACGTTGTTCAATATGGTGGTTATGCGTATGTTGCTATTTCCACCAGCACCAACACTCTTCCAATTAACACAGGATCTTGGAGTCTTGTAGTTAAAGGTATTAGTTGGGTTGGAACTTGGACTTCAACAACATCTTATAAACTTGGTGACGCAGTAAGAAGAAATAGTAATAGTTACATTAGCATTGCATCAACAAACATTAATAATGATCCTGCTACTGATAGTCTTGGTACTTATTGGAATTCCTTAACTCAGGGTGCCGAAACTAATGTTCTAACCACAACTGGCGACTTAGTATATCAATCTGGCGCTGGTCCTGCAAGACTTGGTATTGGAACAGATGGTCAAGTATTAACTGTTAGTGCTGGTGGAGTTCCTGTATGGGAAGATAATAATGTAACACATCCAGTCTTTTATGTTACAGAAGAGGGGAGTGATTCAAATGATGGTGGAAATATTCAAAGATCATTTGCTACTTTAAGACACGCAGTTGGTATTGCTACTGGACCTGCAACCATTTATGTAAAAGCAGGTGTTTATGAAGAAACTCTGCCAATTGTAATTCCCGAAGAGGTTTCCATTGTTGGCGACAACATCCGTACTACAAAGATTAGACCAGCAGCAGGAAACTCAACGATTCAGGCACTAACCTTAGCATCTGCTCCACCATCTGTTTCATATGGATCTACCATTTCTAATGGAGCTGGAACAAAAGTTGCTAGAATTCTATATTCCAATTATACAGATAAAGTAATCAAGATTAATAATCTCTCGGGTGGTGCATGGACAACCTCTGATACTTGGGAGAACGGTGCAAGTGATATTGCTATTAATAGCGTAGAAACGAGAACGAATGCTCAGGCATCAATGTTCCAAATGAGCAACAAGACGATGCTCAAAGATCTTGTCATGGAAGGTCTCGTTGGATTTACAACAGCAGGTATTGTTACCACAATTACCGGAAGTATTTCTGGCACAGTTCTGACTGCAACTAATTTGAATCCAGATTTGGTCGGAACAACTGTTACTGGTGCTGGTGTTTCTTCTGGAACTACTATTGTAAACTTTACAAGTTCTACTACTGCTGAGGTTAGCATCAATCAAACTGTTGGATCAACTGCACTTACGTTTACTGCTTCCCCAGATGACTTGAATAATGCAGGAATCAAAGGAGTCTTTGTTGAATTAAACCCATCGAGCCCTATAACTAAGTCACCATATGTATCTCAGTGCTCTTCATTTTCTAGTGGTGGTGTAGGTGCTATTGTTGATGGTCATGTTCATAAACAATTCTTAGATAACGGTCCTACTCCTTCAAACAAATCAATCGTTTTTGACTCATATACAAACGTACATGATAATGGAGTTGGATTCTGGGTCACTAATAAAGGCGCTGCTGAATTTGTTTCTTGCTTTACCTACTATTGCCACGTTAGCTATGCTGCTTCTCGTGGAGGAAGAATTCGTTCTCTTGCAGGAAATAGTTCCTGGGGTAACTATGGTCTCGTAAGTTCTGGATTTAACTCAGGCGAACAATTTTTAACTGGTAATATTGAGGGGCTTATTGTTTCATATGTTGGTGATAGTGTTGTTGGTCCTGGATTTACAGTAGGTGAAAAGTTTAGAGGATCTTCCTCTGGCGCACTAGGATTAATCAACTCAGTTCAAACTGATAAATTGGTATATTCTCTGATTAGTGCCGGACCTGCTGGCGTTGGAACTGGATTTGCAATTGGAGAAACAATTATCGGTCAAACCAGTGGAACTACTGCCGGATTGGCAACAAATACAAGCGCAAACCAGGGTCAAAATGGATTTACCTTAGTTCTTTCTGGTATTACATCTTCAATAACTCCTGGTGGTAGTATTGAATTTGTTACTGGATCTGGAAATGGTGGTCTAAACAATGTTCAGATAACAGGTGCGGATCCATTTACATATGTAATTCAAACGGTAAGTTATCAAGGACCTACCGGAGTTGGTACAATTAATGTAAGTAGAGCACAACTTGGATCAACTGGTGCTGCTCACACGGGAGGAATAACAAGGATTATTAACTATCCAGATTCAAACTCTTCAACAACTTTGAGTGTTCCAGTTACCAACACTGATACCACAATATTTGTTAATTCTATCTCTGGATTTGCTGTAAATGGATTTGCTCAAATTGGCAATGAATTATTAAAAATTGTTTCATTCCCAACAGCAAACTCAATGATAGTATCCAGATCTTCTGATGGATCTGGAGTTGCTACTAATTATAATACTGGTGCTACTGTTGTTGCAATTGGTGCTTCCTCTCTGATTGCGGCAACAGAACTAAGAAAAGATCTTGCGGTTGGTATAACAACAGTTAGAGTTTCTAGTACAGTTGGATTTACAACTAATAGTTTCTTTAAACTTGATGATGAGTTTTCAAAGGTAACTTCAAAAGCAATTGATCAACTTGGATTAATAACTATTATTCTTGCTGAGGAAAAGGGAAATCAAGCATTTGATGGGCAAAGCATCAAGGTTCGTTACCTTTATAGTCAAGCAAGATTTACTGGTCATGACTTCCTTCAAATTGGAACTGGTGGAACTGTTACCACAAATTGGCCAAGCACTCCATTGGTAGATCCAATTCCTTCAAGAGAAATTGTAGAAAACTTCCCTGGTCGTGTATTCTATGTTTCAACTGATCAAAATGGTAACTTCCGTGTAGGTAAGTACTTCCGTGTTAACCAGGCAACTGGTGCTGCAACACTGAATGCTTCTGCATTCGATTTGTCTGGTCTGACGTCATTGAGACTGGGTTCTATCGGTGCTCAGTTGGGTGCTCAGATTAATGAATTCTCGACTGACATTACTCTATCTCAGAATAGTAATGAGAAAGTTCCTACACAGGCTGCTGTGAAAGCATATGTTGATAATACAGCATCTTCTACATTAACTAACTCTAAGACTTATTCTTATTTTGTAAGTCAAAGTTGATAACATCTATAAATACTAACAAGGAAAAGAGTTATTTAAAATGGCATCTGGAGTTTTAGGTCAATCTGCACTTTCTGCAACCACCAATACTACTGTATATACCGTTCCTTCATCAACTCTGGCAGTTGTAAACATTAACGTTGTAAATCGTTCTACTTCTGCCACTGCTGATGTTAGGATTGCTCTTGCATCTGATGCAACACCTCAAGTTCAAGAATGGATTGAGTTTGATGCAATAGTTCCTGCAAGAGGAGTTCTTGAAAGAGCAGGCATTGCAATGAATGCAGGCAAAAGAGTAGTTGTTCATGCTTCTACTGCAAACTGTTCCGTAAGTGTTTACGGTCTTGAACAGTCCGCATAAGGAGGAAAGTAAATGGCAAGATTCATTGGAAATTCTTCTGCAAAAGGCGGAGTACCTTCAATTACAATAGTTCCAACTACTGCTTATAACAGATCTACTGGAATTACAACGGATGCAAATAATAATGTAACTTCTATTACATTAGGAGATGCTTCATATACTTCTATTTTATACAATGCAGTTGGATTGATTACTTCTTATACGGAAACAATAGCAGGAAGTTCAAAGACTTTTGCATTAACTTATGATGCAAACTCGACAGTAACACAAATCACGCAGGTAGTATGAAATGGCAGCAGACGTATTACTCTATAATGCATTAAATGCAACTAATAGAAATCTTACTAATCAAGTTGCAACGTTAGATAGTGATATTGCAACACAAAATTCATTATGCCAAACTGCAATTAATAGTATTGCATCAAACCAAGTTGGTATTGTTTCTTTTGCAGGTCCAAACCAAGCAAATATATGGTGCTTGATCCCAACACTTCCTGCAACTGGTTGTGCATGGACTTCTGGATTTCAAGTTTGTAATACTACTTGTCTTTATAACTGCGGAGCTTGTTGTGCTTGGACAGTTCCTGGTGGAGCAAGTTGTGCAAGATTCCAGATTTGGGGAGCTGGAGCAGGAACTGGATTTTCTTGTTGTTGTGCATTTACTCCATTTGGTGGAACTGGTGCGTATGCTTCGGTGATCATTCCAGTGACTCCTGGCAATACATACACTCTTTGTGCTGGATGTGCATTCTGTTGTTGCGCTACTGCTGGTGGAACTAATGATGTTGATGGATGCGCTTCATTTGTTACTGGTACTGGACTGACTAACTTCTGTGCAGAAGGTGGAGAAGGTAGTATGTATTGCCAGTTACTAACTAGATGTCAACTGGGTGCTTCTATTTTAGGACAGTGCCTGTTTATGGGCGCATGTATTTGTGGCAATAATAGTGCTTGTTGGAACGATAATCTTCAAGGAAGTGGTGGAATTGGTGGTGTTGGAGCTCCTGGTTGCTGTTTTGACTTTGATTATAGGTTTATTTCCTCTTGTAAAACTTTTTATGGAATTGCTACTTCTGGGACAGTTTATGGAATCCGTGGTTCATTTGGGGGAATTTCAATAAATTGTAATGGAACTGTTCGCGTTCAGCATCCTCCAATTTATGGATTTGCTTCAACTTCTTGTTGTTGTTGTATAATCACTAATAATTATTCTAGTGGTTTCTGCCGTTCTGCTTCAAATGGTTTCTTAAGAGTTCCTGGGGCAGGTGGTTTTGCTCACTTTAAGTGTGGGGGTGGAACATCAAATGCAGGTGATTTAGGTAAATTTGGTATGGTTTGTGTTTCATTCTTGTAATATTATAAATAGTAAAAAATAAGAAAGGGCAATGATAGTAACATTTTCTTATCCACTTCCTGATGAATTATATGTAGAAGGTGTTTCTGGTGGAGTAACAGGAACATACACTTATGATGGTCCAGAAACTTTTGATGTTCATGTAGATATGTCTGGATCTATTATTGATATTGATGTCAACAACGATCCAGAGATGGGTCCTAATTTTAGAAAGACCATTGATGCATCTACAAATGTAGAAGTAGCATATATGCTCGCTCATTATTTTATTGATGATTATGTATATGAGTATGAAACAGAAGACGTTGTTATGGATAATGGTGATATCTATAAAAAAATTCTTAATCCAGATTTAAAAGATGCATATGAAGCAAGATTTAATTTTGAGAAAAATGATTGGGAACTGAATCAAATCATTAAATCCCAAGATAATCCATTGGCAGACAGGGCTAAACAAATCAAAAGTTATATTCAAAAATACTCTGAAAAGTATTCATTTGGTGAATCTGTTGATATTGCTATCGAAAACTATATTTCTCAACTAGATGATTTTATTGCAGATAATCCCCCAATAAAAACTTGGAAATATACTAATTTTTCTTTCAATGCTGTACCAAAAATTCCAGCGATTATAACGATTGAAATAGCAAAACTTCCAAGTGATATTGAGGTATAATAAAAATGGACGTATTAGCTTATAGTGCCTTTAACCAACAAGTACAATTAAATCAACAAGTTGTTGCAAAAACATCTTGTCTGGCAACAAAATGTTCAGAAACCGCTGCTCAACAGGCAATTGCTAGTGGTGCATCAGGAATGGCAGTTTGTTGGCTGCGATGCATTGAACCATGTTTATTAAGGGAACCGCATCACGTTGCTCTGTGGGCATGTATCCCTGGTCTAACGGGTGCAACTAACGGATTTAAAGTTTGCGGAACTGACAATTGTTTTAACTATGGAAGGTACTGCGCTTGGACAGTTCCTGCTGGCGTAACAATGGCAAGATTTCAACTCTGGGGCGCAGGGGGCGGCGGAAGTAATGCTAGATGTTGTGGCGGATCTCCATTTGGTTCTACCGGTGCTTATGCTTCAGTCATTATTCCTGTAACTGCGGGAAACAGTTACAATATTTGTTCTGGATGTGCTTACTATTGCTATACACAAGCCAGTAACTATGGTTCTCCACAGGGAAGACTGCCTGGATGTCCATCCTATGTAGTAGGAGTAGGATTATGTAACTTCTGTGCTAATGGTGGTCAAGGCAGAATGGGAAGTTGGATGGCAGCATATGGAAAACATAGCCCATGGAGATTGTCTACTATTAATTATGGTAGTGCTGGACCTTGTTTCTGTTGTATAGGTTCTCATTATTGTTATACTAATTCTTGTGCAACTTGTGGACAAATTCCTTATGTTCCAGGAGCTACATATTTTGGAACAACAACTTCTTCAACTTGTCCAAGTGTAGTTTATGGTGTTCGTGGAATGTGGCCTAGCATTTGTTTTGATACAAATCATTATGGTCACCAATGCCATGCTCCAATTTATGGATTTGAGAGTGTTAGTTGCTGCAAACAGTGTTGGACTTCTAGCACTATTTGTGCAGGTGGATGTAAAGCGTGTCTTGGAACGCTTCAAGTTCCTGGTGCAGGTTCATGGGCTTCCATAACAATGGGTGGATGTACGTGTTACAACTGCGGAGATCATGGAAGGAAGGGAATGGTTTGCGTAACATTCTGTTGATGTGATATAATACTTAAAAAGTACTTTATTATGCATTTATTTTTGTTGTCGATTAATAATTCAGGATCTAGTATTCTTTACGAGAAAATAAGGCAATCAAAATATACAACAACATTACCTGATGAGGGACAGTTTATACAAGGATTTGCGGGACCAAATCCATTTGTATTAAACTGTCCTTATATGTTTTCTGAAAGGTATCACGACTTTGCATTAGAAAAAAATTATAATTGGGAATCTATAAAAACTCTTTGGAATTCTTTTTGGCAAGAAGATTTAATTAAAGTAGAAAAATCTCCACCAAATGTAATAAGAGCACATATGCTCAAAAGATATTTTGAGAATTCGGAGTTTGTGATTCAAGTTAGAAATCCATATCAAATTGTCACTTCTATTTTAAAATTGCGACCTGAAATTTCTGTTGAAAGATCATGTATGCACGTAGCATCTTGTTTCTTTGAGCAGTATAAAAACTATTACTCTTATACTGACAAAGTTGTTAGATATGAAGATATGGTTTATAATAAAGATGATGTTAATTTTATCTTTAAAGATCTTGGGATAATTGATTTTGATCTAGATTCAAATAGTAATCCTGTAAAACAATACACTGAATCAAAAATTAAAAATTTTGATAAACCTGTATCAGATAAAGTTTATAAAGTGGGGAAAGAAATATTTCAATCAGTTAAAGAAGAAATTAATTTTTTTGGATATGAGTTATGACATTCGAAATTAAAGAGATATGTCAAGTAGAACAATCTTTATCGGATAATTTTTTATCTCTGATTGATAAAGAACATTGGAAGATCGATACTGCACGGCAAAAGACATATGAAGTTCATAGATTTACGGAGACTATTCGTTTAAGACATGTAAAGAATTTAGATTTCAATAATTTTAGATTTGTAAATTATGAAACCTACGATTATTACAAATCAATCATTGATCAATACTTGAATATCATTTCTAATTATTTTACGATCAAGGATTACACCGCATTAATTGTAAATCTAAAACCAAAAGGTATTATTAACCCACACACTGACAATGGAAGTAGATATTTTGAGTTGGGTCATCGATTACATATTCCAATCAAAACAAATCAAGATGTTTCCTTTACTGTTGGAAGCACTACTATGAATATGGAAGTTGGTAAAGTATATGAAATCAATAATCTTACAACTCACAGCGTAGAAAATAATAGTATTGAAAACCGAATTCATATCATTATGGACATCTTTGACAAAAACATTAAAGAATATCCAGAATATTGGATGAATTGACGTTTGATAAATATTACCGAGATTGATATAATAGAATTACTGAGGATTGTCATTGAATGAATAAAGCATTCTTTATTAATGGTGGAGCAGGTAGAGTCTTGTGCTCCATTCCAGCATTAGAAAAATACGCAGAAACCCATGATGATTTTGTAATCGTTGCGGAAGCTTGGGGAGAGTTTTATGCTTGCAGTAAAATTCTGCGAGATAAAACATTTCCAATCTTTCACAAAAATCTCTTCGAAGATTACTTAAAGGATAAGGAAATCATTACACCTGAGCCATATCGTTTAAATGCTTACTTCAATCAGAAGTGTAATCTGATTCAGGCATTTGATATGATTATTAATGAGTTGGATGAGATTCCTAAGTCCAAAAAAATTAGTATCGAACTTAATAAACAAGAACAAATAACGGGGCATAATATTGTCAATGAAGTACGCGAAAATTTAAAGAAGGATAAGGTAATTGTTTTCCAACCTTTTGGCAGCACCATAAAAGCCGAAGGAAACTTTATTTTTGATAGCAGTGGAAGAAGTTTTGAACTTAGTAATGTTTATTCTATTATTGAAGAATTGAATAAGAATTACGGCGTTATTATAATGTCTCAAATTCCAGTTCCTGGGTGGGAAAATCTTAAAATTGCATATCCACAAAATCTTAATTTGACACAGTGGGCTGGAATTATTAATGCTGCTGATTATTTCTTAGGGTGTGATAGTGTTGGTCAACACATTGCTCATGCATTGAATAAACCCGCAACAGTTGTAATTGGTTCTACTTATCCCGAAAATATTTCATATCCAAACGAAAAATCATTCACAATTATTGATAATGCAAAAGATAGGAGAAAGTATAGTCCTATTAGAATGTCATTTGATGAATGCTGTGATCGCCACAATGAAGAATTGATGGTCATTAATGATGATAGAATTAAAGAAATTTCAAAATCAATTAAGAATAAAATTGGAGTTAGTAAGACCACAAATGAAACTCTTAAACTGAATGGTTCTTCTTCTGCTCAAAATACAATTCAACCAGCTACGATGCCTGGGTTAAATTTCAATGGTTTTCAAAAACCAAAAGCAAATAAGAAAAAACCAATCGATCAAATTTTAGAACTAAACGATATTAAATCCTGAGGTAGAATTATGAGTATTATTGTTTCTTGTGCTCGTGGTCACAATGCGAGTACCACATTATTGGTTGATGGTGAAGTTGTTTTTTATGTTGAGGAGGAGAGACTGTCTCGTTGGAAGCATGATGGATCGCCTCTTCTTGGACTAGCAAAGGTATTCGAATATGTGGATCACATCGACCATCTTGTAGTTTGTCATACTCATCGGCACGGTCCAACATTGGATTGGACAGGTGAGGATTTGTATCATGGATGGATTCGAAAACTTGCTCGTAAAAGATTTGAATATCAGACACATTTTATCGATACTATTCACCATGAACTTCATGCATCTTGTGCGTTTTTAAATTCTGGATTTAAAACGGCTGCTTGTGTAATTGCTGATGGTGCGGGAAGTTTTCTTGAAAGTGATAGGTTCCCTGGAACTGGATATGAATTTGAAACTATTTTCAAAGCAAAATATCCATTAGAGTTTGATACTGTCTATAAGCACATTGGAACCAAAGAACCTGTTGGTATTTTGGATATGAATGGTGACGGGAAATACTTGGTAACTGAATATCCTGGAACGACAAAAACTTATGAGGCAGTAACTGAATACTGCGGTTTCTCTTGTATTGATGCAGGAAAAACTATGGGTCTTTCTCCTTATGGAAATGAGAATCCAGATCTCCCAGAACTTTTCAGAAATGGTTGGGCAAATCGTGAAGTGTTTGTTCCCAATTATCCCAATGGATCACGAATTAATTATGAGAGATTCCCAGTTCTTTTTGAGGATTCTAAGAATCATAAGAAAGGAGAGTATACTCAGATTCAAAAAGATATGGCATATGCAGTTCAGAGAGATACTGAACAGCGTCTGATTGAATTGATTCGTAAAGCACATGAAGAAACTGGTGAAACAGATATTGTTGTGTGTGGTGGATACGGTCTTAATTGTGTTGCAAACTATAAGTATTGGAAAGAGTTCCCTGATTTGAATATCTATTGTGAGCCCATTTCCCATGATGGCGGAACTTCAATTGGTGCTGCAAAGTATGTCTATGCTAAGATGAATGATCTTGAAGAACCAATGAATCCTCAGACTTCTATCTATTATGGTCCTCAGTATGATCCAGAAACTTATGAAGACTATCTTGAAGGTCTAGAAGTTTCTGATACTTCTTATGGAGATATTGCTCAACTCATTCGTGATGGAAACATCGTGACTATCTTCCAGGGTTGTTCAGAAGGTGGTCCAAGAGCACTTGGCAACCGTTCTATTCTCTTTGATCCTACGATTAAAGATGGTAAGGATATTGTAAATCAGGTAAAGCGTCGTGAGTTCTTCCGCCCATTTGCTTGCTCCATTTTGAAAGAAAAGGTTGCTGATTGGTTTGATCTTGCAGGTCGTGAAGAATCTCCTCATATGATGTATGCGGTTGATTGTCTTCCTGGTGTTGAAGAAAAGATTCCTTCTGTAATTCACGTTGATGGAACTTGCCGTATTCAAACAGTAACTCAGGATCAAAATGAACACTACCACAATCTGATTAGTGCTTTTGAAAAACTGAGTGAAGTTCCTATTTTGTTTAATACTTCATTCAATCTTGGTGGAGATCCTCTTGTAGAGACAATCTCTGATGCAATCGAAACACTTCAAAGAAGTGATATTGAGTATCTGTATCTTCCCGAAATTCAAAAGCTGGTTAAAGTTCCTAACGAATGAAAACTGTTTTTGTAAATGGAACATTTGATGTCCTCCACCGAGGGCATCTTTTGTTGCTTAATTATGCCAAAAGTTTGGGTGATGTTCTTTACGTTGCCATAGACACCGATGAAAGAGTGAAAGAAAAGAAAGGACCATCAAGACCTGTTAATTCTCTTGATGAGAGAATTTTTATGCTTGAAAATTTAAAAGCGGTTGATTATGTAATGTCATTTTCAAATGACAAGTCTCTGGAAAGTCTTGTAAAAATTATAAAACCTGATATAATGGTGGTAGGCAGTGACTGGAAAGGAAAATCAGTCATAGGTTCATATCACGCAGCAGAACTACAATTTTTTGATAGAATAGATGAATACTCCTCAACAAAAATCATTCAAAGTATTATTGATCGGGGATAGTTGCGAAGACGAATATGTTTACGGAAGGTGTGAAAGGATTAGTCCAGAAGCACCTGTTCCTGTAATGAAGTATTCGAGACTTGAAACTAAATCTGGAATGGCAGGAAATGTCTGTCTCAATCTTCAAGTCTTTGGGATTGACATCACTTTTCTAACCAATTCAGAAAAGTTAGTTAAGACTCGATTTATAGATGAGAAATCAAATCAACAAATTCTTCGTGTTGATAATGAAGAGAAAATAAAACCACTACTTCTCCCTATATCAACCGACAATTTTGATGCTGTTGTTATATCTGATTACAACAAAGGATATCTGACAGAATCTAAATTATTTGAAATTGTTGAAAAATCAAATTGCCCAGTATTCGTCGATAGCAAAAAAACATTTCTTCCCAACAAAGAGAATTGTTATGTAAAAATCAATGAATATGAATATGAAAATCTAAAAGAAGATTGTTATATTGAAAATCTAATCATAACAAAAGGATCTGAGGGATGTATCTATAAGAATACTTTGTATCGATCTGAAAAAGTTAAAGTCTATGATGTTGTAGGTGCTGGTGATACGTTTCTGGCATCTTTAACTTATGGATTTTTGGTGTATAATAGTATTGAGAAGGCTTTGTTATTCGCCAATAGAGCAGCAGCAATCGTTGTTCAACAACCAGGAACTTATGTTTTAACGCAGAAAGATGTCCAAGACTTATGTAATTGATATTGATGAAACTATTTGTTCTAATGGAGATTGTGCATCTTGCAAGTATGAAGGAAGCACTCCCAAACTTGATCGTATTGAGAAGATAAATCAACTATATGATGAAGGTAATATCATTAAGTATTTTACCGCTCGTGGAATGGGAAGATATAAAGATGATGTACAAAAAGCAAGGGACAAATTTTATAATCTAACTAAAATGCAATTGGATATTTGGGGATGCAAATATCACGAATTGATCCTAGGGAAACCTTCTGGGGATATATACATTGATGATAAAGGAATAAAAGATAATGACTTCTTCAATTAAGTATGTTTCAAAAGGTTGGGGATTTGAAAAATGGATTGTAAATACCGAAGAATATTGTGGTAAAGTTTTATATTTTGTAAAAGGGAAAAAATGTTCTTGGCATTATCATAAATTAAAAGATGAAACTTTCTATGTGCAATCAGGAAAGATTCTTTTAAAATATTATGACGAAGATGATATTGCATATGCAGATGAACTTATCTTGAATAAAGGCGATAAGTTTCATGTTTATCGTGGATTACGTCATCAAATGATTGCATTGGAAGATACTGAGTTGTTTGAATTCTCAACTCAACATTTTGATGAAGATAGTATTAGAGTTATTCTTGGCGATTGATTTATGGAAAAAATTTATTTTTTAAGTGGAATGCAGAGATCTGGATCTACACTTCTTGCATGTTTATTAAACCAGCATCCAGATATACATGCAACAGCAACAAGTCCTCTCCTGGACGTTCTTCATTCAGCAGAGTCTAAACTCGAAGAGTGTTTAGGACAATATACATTTAATTACGACTTGATACGAAAAAGATTAGCGGCATCTATAATTGAATCTTTTCATAAAGATATTCAAAAACCAATAATAATAGACAAACATAGAGGTTGGCCAGCATCAATTCAACAGATATCCGATACTTATAAAGTACCAAAAATTATTTGTACAAACAGATCTGTTCCAGAAATTATAACTTCTTTTATTCAATTAATAAAAAATAATAATACCCTTAATAATTTGATTGATAAAGATTTGAGATCGAGAGGAGTTCCTATTAGCATTAATAATAGATCAGAATATTTGTTTACTGATTTTATAAGTTCTCCAAGAAACGCAATTATGGAGGGTATAGAAAAATATAGAGACTGTATTCATATAGTAGAATATAATAATTTAGTATCTAATCCACAAGAAACTATGAATAAGATATATGAATTCCTTGAAATAGATTCTTTCGATCATAATTTTGATTCAATTGAGAATACTTGTAAGGAAGAAAAAGATGATGCGTGGGGAATAGAAAATCTTCATATTATTAGAAGTCAACTCAAAAAAATAAGCACTCCCCCAGAGGAAGTGCTTGGAAAAGAACTAACTGAATATTATCGTCAGTTTGACATCAAGTATTCTTGAACGGTTTTAAATTCATAATCAAACTGATTATCTGCACAAGTATAAGTTTGATATTTACCTTGAAGATGTTCTGGGAAGGAGATGAGTTCAATCTCACCTCCTTCTTTTTTTGTAACTAATTCAGCAACCTCTTGAAAGGAAATGGGTTTACCAGTTCCAAGATCATAGATTCCCGATGGAGCTTCATTATTTAATACAATATCTACTACATCATCAACACACACAAAGTCTCTGAGGAACTGATCAGAACCTTCAAAGAGTTTCAGTTTACCTGTTTTTTGAATTTGTTTTGTGAACTTTGAAATAGGTGATGCCTGATCTCCTTTATGATCTTCACCTTTTCCATAAACATTAAAGTAACGGAATGATTGAATAGATGAAAACTTATCTAGATTATCTTGAATAAAATAATCAATCTGCAACTTGGTGATTGCATAATAATTCAATGGATTAATTTGTCCATTAGTGTTTCCATAAACAGATGCAGAAGATGCAAACTTCACTGGGATTTGGTACTTGATTGCATAATCAAACAACATTAAAGTAAATGCAACATTATGATGATGTAGAGTAGAAATGTTACGTTCTGTTGTAGATGAAATTGCACCCTGATGAAGAATCAGCGATACTTTATCCCATTGATTAAAAGAAGATAAGAATTTGAATGCATCATCTTTTTCAACTTCAATCACTGGTTCTTGAAGTTGTTTGAGAAAATTTTGTCCAATGAATCCACGAGATCCAGTTAATATAATCATAAGATAAATATTTAAAATTGTAGGTTGTTGTAAATGGCCTTTGGCTTATTAGGTTCTATTATACCACAAATTAATAGAAATGAAGTTGTTTATACTTCTCCTGTCTCCAATTTAGCCTTTGGAAAAGTATCGATTTCAAGTAAGAATTATAATCCAGCTAAAGTAAGATTGGGAATTAGCACTGATAATATAAACATTGAGTATTTAGAATACAATAAATTTATCAATTATGGAGAGACTTTTGAAAGTGAAATTGTTTATGTTGGAAATGGGCAAAGGTTAATTGCAAGATCTGATAATGCAAATGTAAACTTTTTATTTTATGGAGAAACTATTGATGAAACAGTAAATCCTCAAAAGTCAGGACTTTTAAATTCTGTTTTATCAACGAACAATCAAAAGAAATACCTGTATTCACCACCATCTGATTGTAGTGCTACGGTTACTTTATCAGTATGCAACCTGGATTCTCAACCAGCAAAAGCAAGGATTGGTCTATCAAACTCTAACTTAAATTCATTTGATAGCACAGAGTACTTGGAATATGATGTAGAGATAGGACCTCATCAAACTTATACGCGAACTGATATTAAATTAAGTCAACCACAGACTTTAATATGTTCTTCTAGTGAAGACTCCAATATTAATTTTCTATGTCACGGAAAACTTGTGTTTGGTGGAGTTGCAAGTGGAGACTTAGTTGTTGTGGGTGATGCTACTATCAGCGGTGATGTTGGAGTAGGAACAGAAAATGCAAGACAAAAATTGGATGTTGTTGGAAATGCTCTGATTGATGGAACTTTATTCGTTAATAATGGAATACAAGTTTCATCTGGAAATATTTTTGGTATTATTGATAACGGTAATCTAAATCAATCTTTAATTAATCTCGGAACACTTCCTGCAATCAATGGATCTGCTTTAACTGGAATTGTTGCTACTGGAACAGGTGTTGCAATTAGAGATGATAATACTCCAATTGGAACAGCAACAACAATAAACTTTTCTGATAACATCTCAGCAACTTTTAGTACAGGTATTGCTACTGTTAGATTATCCAATAATATAAATGTTACTGGTGATTTTAGCGTAGCTACTAATAGGTTTACTGTTAATGGAACCACGGGAAATGCTCAACTCTTGGGATCTTTGGATGTTGGGTCAGTAATGAGTGTTTCGGGTGATGTTAACGTTCTAAATAATAAAGTTACAAACGTTGGAAGTGCAACATCAACCACAGATGCCACCAACAAAAGATATGTTGATACCAGAAGTATTGCAATGTCAATCGCTTTATCTTAAATACCAGGAGATAATTTAAATGGCAAAGAGACAAATTAGAGATTATGTTTTTTCTCCTGGTGCTTCTGGATCGGGCACATTAAAGATTCTTGATAAGGTTCAATTGAACCAAATTTTATTAATTACTAATGCGACTGACAATCAAATATTATATAATTTTTCAGATCCAAGTAATCAAATTACGGTTAATTTTGTTGAAACAACTGATGGATCTGATCCAGATTTTCCTTATGCAAATACAATATCTAATGGTGTAACAACCATTACTTTTCAATTTGATACTTCATCTCAGTCATCAACAGACTCAATACAAATTTTTGTTGAAGAGGAAGAAGTAAGGTTCAGACCATATAATTTTGGTACTGATGCGATTGAGAGGATGCGTGTTGCAACTCCTCAGTCCATGCTTGATGCTGACTTTGAGTATGGATTGCAACCAACCAAATGGCAAACAGTTGATATTTTAAGAGGGTATCCAAGTCTTTATGAAATACCCGGATCAGATTTAACGGTTTCAGCAATTATTACTGATGCTAGTTCTGCAACGGGTGGAGTTGGAGACTCTTTGATTACTGTAACAACTACACAAGTTCATGGACTTTCTGCTGGTTCTGCGATTAGAATATCCGGATTACTTGATACTGTAAATGGTTCTTCAAGAGCAGCTGGATCTTTTGTTCTTCTTGATGCTCCTACAACAACTACTTTTAGATTTTATGCAAAAGGAAAAGTCGGAACAATAAGTGGTACATCTCTCTTCACAAACTTCATTCTTCTAAGAGTCGCTGGATTTTATACTGGAGCTGATATTGGGTCTCCAACATTTACAGTTACATCTCAGGGGTCCGTTGGAATATTTACCTCAAACTTACTAACACCATCTGGAAGTAACAGAATTTCTTTTGTTGGTATTGGTACTATGGAAATTGGTGCTCCTTTAACGGGACCAAATATTCCTTCTGGATCTCAGGTTACTGGTATTGTAACGACTACAACAACAAAAACACTTGCATCTAATGTTAATGCTCCAATTGGTACAATTGTTTTAAATGATACAACCGATATTCTTGTAGGATCGGCTTTAAGTAATGGATCAGGATCTGCTATATTTGTTAATAATATTGTCGGAAATACTTTAACATTATCCGATCAAATTCTTGTTAATTATAATGGCAGCAGTGATCAAGTTGGAATTTTTACAGGAACAAAACTTTTTGGTAATGGTTCTGGTGCTTTATTTGATATTGATCGAATCAATGGATCTTATAGAGTATCACTTTCAAGAGTAGAGAAGTCCTCAATTTCTGGTGCAGCAGGTAGTTCATATGTAGAACTTCCTAACCTCCAAAGCATAAAACTTGGACAAACTGTGGTGGGATCTGGAATTGGGGTTGGAGCTACAATTCTTTCTTTTGTTGGAATTTCTACTGTAAATCTGTCTATCAATAACACTGGAACTGTATCTGGCATTGCTACATTTACAAACATTGGTATAGGTTATACTGTAAATGATCGAATCATTGTTCATGGCAATCAACTTGGAGGATCCTCTCCTGACAATGATTTAATTATTCGTGTTGTTGCTACTAATGCAACTGGCGGAATTACTTCAATATCATCTGCAAAAAGTATTACTTTAAATGGAACGCCAGTGGTGAGCACTGCCCAAGCTCAATTTGGTGTATCTTCAATGCTTTTAAATCCAACTGATGGAACAACAGATTATATAAGTATTGGATCGACGAGCGAGTTTGGTTTTGGAACAGAAAATTTCACTACTGATTTTTGGATTTATCGATTGAGAACCGGAGTAACTGAGTTTCTCTATGATATGAGAACAGCAACTACCCAAGTTTCTCCTACCATTTATATTACTTCTAGTAACTTTGTCAATTATTTTGTCAATGGATCGGATCGGATCACTGGAACTACAACTATAAACTCTGGATCTTGGTATCATGTGGCAGTTTCTAGACAAGGAACTACAACTAGATTATTTGTAAATGGAAATTTAGAAGGGACATATACAGACTCAAATAACTATCCAGAACGACCAGTCGTTGTTGGTTCAAGATTTGATGGTGTATTTGGATTTTATGGATATGTTGATGAACTTAGAGTTTCTAAAAAACTAGCTAGATTTACCGCTGCGTTTGATTCAAACTCCATTACATATACAAATGATGTGTATAATAGTTTGCAACTTAGATTTAGAGGATTAAATAATTCTTCATTTTTTGCAGATGACTCAAAAGGAATTGCCATATTAAGCAGTGAGACTTATCCCTCCGTTCAGGGGTCCACTAGTGGTGGAGGTGTTGGGGCATCATTCAATATTCTTAGAGTGGGTTCGGGAACAACAACATACACTGTGTCAAGTATTTCTGACCCAGGAAGTGGATACAATATATCAGATACAATTTTGATTGACGGTTCTAATTTGGGCGGAGTATCTGGAACAAATAATCTGACTTTGACTGTAACCAATGTCAATGGTTCGAATGGGGTAACGGCTGTAAGTGCCGCTGGAACTGCTGCAAGTGGAAACTTATCTTTAAAAGCTGTTGGTGACATTGATTCATTAGCATATAACTCTGGAAGTGGAGCTACCTTTAATATTTCTAAGAGTGGTACAAATTACGTTGCAACTGTTGATAATTCTGGGACAGGATATTTCCCAGAATATCAAATTAAAATATTGGGAACTAGTCTTGGTGGGATAACACCTGTAAATGACCTTGTAATAACAACAGATGGACTATCATTCACTTCCGGTCCTACTTTGGGAGCAGTTAACACAGCTTCTACATCTGGAACAGCTGCTGTTGGAGATTCTTTTACTTTCTTCCCATCAATTACGATGAGTGAAGTGACAACGGGTGCTATTTCCCCGGGAACTGCCGTTACGTTTAGCTCTCTTGCAAGACTTAATGTTAGTTTTCCAAGTAAGCATGGACTTGTTCCAGGAGACACAATTCTAGTTTCCATAACATCAGGCGGATCTAATCAGCAATTAGCTTCTGGTCCAAGAATTATTGATGAAATTCCAAACCTAAATCAACTTGTTTATACTGCAAGAGCACCTGGATCTATTGCTGGGGTTGGTTTAACTGGAATTGTTTATTCTAGACCAGACTGTTTTTATGTTCACAGACCATTTGATGGTGGTGTTCAACTAGGAACTGGTGGTCCTTCACACGGAGCACATGCAATTCGTCAATCTAAAAAGTATCTTCGTTATCAGTCTGGTAAAGGTATCATGTATACGACTGGTACTTTGTTTGCTCCATCATATGACCTGAGATCTATAACTGCATCTGGAACATCTATCGGAAGTCTTATCACAGTTACGACTGATGATACTGAACATGGATTGCAGGTTGGCGCAGAGATTGTGTTAAATGATATAACAACATCTGGATATAATGGGCAATATACGGTGAATAATATTATTGATGAAAATGCTTTTACTATTTTAGCATCAACTACTCTTGGAAGTACCAACGCAACACTTGGAACTCAGGCACAGATTTCTCTTTATAGATGGAAAGGTGCTACTGTTCGTTGTGGTGCATTTGATGACCAAAACGGAATCTTCTGGCAATATGATGGAGTTAACCTTTCTATTGGATTGAGATCTGCTACATATCAACTTGCAGGAACTGTTGGAATTAATACAAACTCAAACTTAGTCACTGGAACGAATACACGTTTTAGAGAACAGTTAATTGCTGGCAACAGGATTGTTATTCGTGGAATGACTCATATAGTAACAGATGTTCAAGACAATACGACAATGACAATTACTCCTGATTACAGGGGAGTTTCTAATGTTTCCGGTGTAAAAGCAGCTCTTGTCAATGAAATTATTATTCCTCAATATGAGTGGAATATTGATAGAGGTGACGGAACTGGTCCTAGCGGATATAACATCCAAGTCAATAAGATGCAAATGATTGGATTCCAGTATACTTGGTATGGTGCTGGATTCATTGACTGGATGCTTCGTGGACCAAATGGTGACTACTTATTTGTTCATAGATTAAAGAACAATAATAGAAACACAGAAGCATTTATGAGATCTGGTAACCTACCAGTTAGATATGAAGTTATTAATGAGGGTGCTAAGACAAAACTAACACAAAATGTTGGCATCGGATCTACTGTAATATTTGTCGATGATGTTGAATTGCTTCCCTCTTCTGGATCTCTTTACATTGATAATGAAATTATCAACTATACTGGAATTGAAACTGCTACAAATTCTTTAAATGGACTTACTAGATCTGGGATATTCAACAATTTCTATTCTGGATCTCAAAGAACGTACCGAGCTGGTGGTATATCAACACACTCTTCTGGAACTGGTGTAGTTCTTCTAAGTAACACTGCAACTCCAGTAATCAGTCACTGGGGTTCTGCATTCTTGACTGATGGATTATTTGATTCTGACCGAGGATACATCTTTAACCATCAGGCAGTTAACTTCCTAATTTCTACAACTAGAAGCACTACATTTTTAATCCGTCTTGCCCCAAGTGTTTCAAATGCGATCATTGGGGATCTTGGAGAAAGAGAACTTATTAACCGAGCACAATTGCTTCTGCAAGGTATTGAATTTACTGCAACAGGCGGTAATGCTAACCAAGGTGTAGTTATTGAAGGTATTCTGAATCCTCAAAACTATCCATCAAATCCAAATAATATAACTTGGTTTGGTCTTTCTAACGCTGCAACTGGTGGACAACCATCATTTGCTCAGATTGCGAATGGAGTGACTGTTATTTGGTCGGGAACAGGATCAAGTTTCAGTGCTGCTAATGCTTTTACTACCCAGTCTTCTCCAACTACATTTGTATACTTCTTAGCATCTGCTGTTACTGGTGCGAAAGTTGGACAAAGCGTAACTGGAAATGGAGTCCCTGGTGGTACAACAGTTAGAAGAATTTTTAATACATTCTCTTCTGGTGGATTTACATATAGGACAATTGAATTCTCTCAGACTGTTTCTGCTCCGGGTGCTCCTGGAAATACCACATATACTTTCACTGAACCTACGACTGCTGCTAACCCAGGAGAAACTGTTTTCTCATTCATCGGTAGCGGTGGTGGTGGAAACACCGCATCTCTTGATCTGACAAGCCTTAAAGAACTGAACAACACACCAATTGGTGGTAGAGGAACATTCCCGAATGGACCTGACGTTCTTGCACTTAACGTTTATGCCACATCTGGATCTCCATTTACAGGAAGTCTTGTTTTGAGATGGTCAGAAGCACAGGCATAATTGACGACAATCGTAATTTTCATATATAATAGAAAATAAATCCTCCATCTGGGGGATTTTTTATTTTCACTTATCCGCACTATGAAATTTACAGTTTACTCAAAAGAAGGTTGCCCATATTGCACAAAAGTCCAACAGGTGTTAGAGTTGGCGAACCTAGACCATGTTGTGTACAAACTTGATGAAGATTTCACGCGAGATCAATTTTATGCTGAGTTTGGTCATGGTTCCACATTTCCACAAGTGATTGTTGACGAACAATACATTGGTGGATGCACCGATACTGTCCAATATCTTAGGGAGCAAAATCTAGTTTAATGGAAAACACGATTCACGAAGTTTATGGTGACGTAGAAAAAGCAATTGATCTTGCTTTTAGTGGGCATTTTGTGTTAAAATTCTATGACTATCTCAAAATTCGTGGAACAAAAAGACATGAAGTAGAGGAGTTCATTGAAAGTTCAACTGCCGCTAATATCAGTAGTGTAGTAATGGACTTAGATGAATATCTTGAAGGTGGTGCTGATAACGTACATAAACAACTTCGTGAGGCTTATGGGCATATTCCAAAGCCACAAGCAAGAAAAATTAGAAACTATTTGTATAGCATCTTAGAAGATGCCTGGAAGTACAGTTATGATAAACGACCAGGAAGGAGAAAAAAGAAAACTAAATAAAGATGATCCCCAAATTAATAGGGGAGTTGAATTACTGTTACGTAATAGGAGGAGAAAATCATTACGACCAAAGACCTTTCAAGTGAGATTTGGTAAGATGATTTCTCTCTTTCGCAGAGAGTTTCACTTTTTTATAGAATTTCACTTTGATGTCAGAAAAAAATAACTCTCTGGAGAAAAACAATGTTAGCAGTAACACTCACCATCGGAACATTGGTTTCTATAATGTTCTTTTTTGTAGGAGGGGTAGTAGGATGGTTGGCAAAAGAACATTTCTACCAAACTTCCCCAGTTTATACGCACCCAGAGATGTTTGATGCTGCCGGCAACATCATTCCTGACGAAATTTTAGCAGTGAGATTTGAAAACGATTATGACTACGACGAAAACGAAGAAGACGACGACTGAAACTAAGATAGACGTTCTTCCATTAAACCCTTTCATTTTTGAAGTTTTAGATTTAGCATCAAAGCAAAGAAGCAATGCTAAAAAAGTTGAAGTATTAAAAACCTATGAGCATGATTCCTTGAAATCTATTTTCATTTGGAACTTTGATGA
>Ga0194132_10003351_pt1 | contig 28618 bp, 20 predicted proteins | sample TA2KigOf80mmetaG_FD_148612 | JGI IMG/M metagenome (GOLD analysis project Ga0194132, IMG submission 148612) | Freshwater microbial communities from Lake Tanganyika, Tanzania - TA2015054 Kigoma Offshore 80m | ecosystem: Environmental > Aquatic > Freshwater > Lake | place: Tanzania: Lake...
AATCCGCCAAGCATTTGCTGCCCTCGGCGGAGAGAGAAAGAAGATCGGCTATCAGGGGCAATGGCAGTGGTCGCTGCCCATCACAAGCGGAGAATCTTTGCAATCTTTGGAATCTTTGGGAAATGCCGAGAAATCTTTGGCCAATCCCCCCGCCAACAAAGCTTGCGAATCCCTGAGTTTCTCCAAAGATGCCCAAGACGCCAATGATGCCGCGGATGAATGGGGGGTAGTCACATGATGATACCTTCCCCCACGGCACTGGCGATCTTGGCGGACGCGGCGGCCCTTGGCATTGACCTGGCAGCCCAAGGAGACATCTTGCGATACCGACCACCTTCCAAGATGACGCCGGCCCTCTTGGATCGACTACAGCGGAGCAAGGCCGAGTTGTTGACCGTGCTCGATTCCGACGGCGATCTGGCCGACCTGCGCCGATTCGTGGCGGCGCTGAAGGATGACAATGCATGGCGGCAATCGTGCCAGGATCGTTTCCACACGGCCAAGTACGCCAACGCCGATTCCCTCTTGCGCGTTCTCGGAATCGTCGTCGGCTTGGCCGAGGATCATCATCGGCGCCGCGACTGGATTGCGTTCGCCTCGGCGTGCCGGTATCTGCATTGCCTGGCAGCCGGAACGGAATGGGACAACGTCCCACCGATCCGCGATGAATCCGCATGGGAAATCGCCTTGGCAAGATAGATCATAGTTGACAATTTGACAACTAATGGATAGATTACATGGCGTGCCAAGAAGACGACTGAAATTGAGTGAACAGATTCGCCGTGCGATCAAGACATGCGGGCAAAGCTGTTACGCGATCGCAAAGGCAACGGGCATCGACAAGGCAACGCTATCGCGATTCATGTCCGGTGAACGCGGTTTGCCGATGAAGACACTGGACGTGCTCGCAGACTATTTGGACTTGAATATCACGACGCCCAAGCGAAAGGATTTTTAACATGGCAAGCGTTTCTTCCGATCCGCGTGGTTTCAAACGCATCCTCTTTGTCAACGGAAGCGGCGACCGCAAGGCGGTCCGCCTCGGCAAGATGGGCATCAAGGCGGCCGAGACGATCCGTATTCGGATCGAAGCCCTGAACGCTTCCAGCGTGAGCAACACGCCGATCGACCGAGAAACGGCAGAATGGCTCCGAGGCGTCGGCGACGACCTTCACGCGAAGATGGCGGCGGTGGGACTGACAGCCCCGCGGCAGACGGCTCGCCTCGGCACATTCCTTGAAGCCTTCATCGACAACCGAAAGGCGACGGCCAAGCCGAATACCATCACAAGTCTGAAGCAGGCCCGCCAGCGTCTAGTGGATCATTTCGGCGCGGAGTTGGACTTGCGTAGCATCACGCCGGCGGATGCCGAGCAGTGGGCGGCGGCGCTGGCGGAGAAGTATGCCCCGGCGACGGTAGGGCGCACGATCAAACGAGCACGGCAGTTTTTCAAGTCGGCACTGCGCGACAAGATTGTATCGGAGAATCCATTCGTCGAGGTGAAGGCCAGCGGGCAAGCCAACAAAGAACGACAAAGATTCATCGACCGTGAGACTATCCAGCGTGTCATCGATACGGCCCCTAACGCGGAATGGCGGCTCATTATCGCCTTGTCTCGATTCGGCGGTCTTCGCTGCCCCTCCGAGCACCTTGCCCTGCGCTGGCAAGATGTTGATTGGGCGAGGGATCGCTTTCTTGTCCGGTCATCCAAGACAGAGCACCATGCCGACGGCGGTGAACGATGGGTGCCGATTTTTCCCGAGTTGCGCCCTTACATGGCCGAGTCTTTCGACCGCGCAGAACCGGGCGCGGTCCACGTCATCACCGGCTATCGCAGCGCTCACGTCAACATGCGGATGCAGCTGGCGCGCATCATCCGGAAAGCCGGGTTGAAGCCTTGGCCGAGGCTCTTCCACAATCTCCGCGCATCCAGGGAAACGGAGCTGGCGGCCGAGTATCCCATCCACGTTGCGACGGCCTGGATTGGCAACTCGGTAGCGATCGCGGCTAAGCACTATTTGACGGTCAGGGAAGAAGACTTTGAGCGGGCGGCGCAAATTCAGGCGCACTCTTTTCAGAAAACGGCGCAAATTCAGGCGCAGCAGACGGACGTGAGTGTTCGCGTAGCTTCGCAAGAATCGACGGAAGGTAATGAGGATTGCGGAGATATGCAAGCGCATGCTGACGGGCGCAATAAAAGTTCCGGAAGCGTGCAAGTCCCAGGGGGGCTAGGAACAGTACGACGCTCCCGGAAGGTTCGGCACGTGGAATTCCCTTGATTTGTCTCCTCTGAGGGACGACGCGATTCAATCCATCGAAATATCGCATGCTCTCGGCAAGATAGCTGCTTCGTGACTCTACGAAGGACATGGATTTTGCTATCGGCCTAGACGTCCCAATGCATAGACTGGTGGCGGATCGTTTCCGATCCACACGCTTATGTTACGATTTCGAGGTATAGTCTGTCAAGCGTGAAAAAACCGGATTTTGCAATTTCAGAACATGGTCAGCCCGGGCAAGCCGTTAGACCTCGACAAGCTCTTCGCTCTTTTCCGTTTCGTCTTCTTCCCAATCGAAAAGCGTGTTCTGCTCACCCTGCCAGACGCACAAGAGAATGCCGAGTTCGTAGAGCGCGCACATCGGCACCCACATGAAAAGCATGCTGAACGCGTCCACCGAAGGCGTGACCACGGCGGCGAACACGGCCAAGGCGAACCAGGCAATGCTGCGATAATCGCGGAACGTCGACACCGTGACCACGCCGACGCGATGGAGGAACATCATTACCAGCGGCGTCTGAAAGGACAGACCAAAGACGATCGGCATCATCAATGCAAAGCCAAGCCATTCCTCGAGGCGAAGGTCCACGGACAAGCCGAGCCATTCGTTGAACCACAGCATCGCCTCGATCGCCTTGGGCATGACCACCATCTGACAAACGACAACGCCGATGATGAACAAAGCCAGGCTAAAAGGCAGATAGAGGTTGACCAGTTGTTTTTCGTGCGGATACAGCCCAGCTGCGATAAACATCCAAATGTGATAGAAAACCCACGGGCTGGAGATCACTAATCCCGTGTACAGAGCGATCTTCACATAGACCATGAACGATTCGGTAATGTGCAGCGTGGTGACTCTCGGCCGACGCACTTCGGCCTGGATGTCGAGGATTCGCTTGGCGACCTCCATGGGATCGGCAATCTCCGCATAGACGGTTCCCATCGTCGTCTGACGCCGGGCTTGCGCATCCAAAGCCTCATAAACGCGGAGGTCCGTGAGAACGCCTTCGAAGAATCGGGGAATTTTGTCAAGAACTCGTGGTTTTTCTTCTTCCAACCCCACCAAAACACGAAGGTCTTCCCTGCTCATATTGATTGGCGCCACGATCGTTGGAACGACAACGCCGCCCTTTTGAATCTTGTCCGTCGTCTCATCCCATTCTCTTCTGAGTTTTCTCTTTTCAAATTCCCAAAGTTGATCTTCGACAGGCTTGATGATGAATCCCAGAACATGCGGGCCGAGCGGCCAGAAGCCGAGCACCATGCCGATGAGGAAGCCTTGCAAGGCCCGGATGAGGTGCGTGCGCAAATCCTCGATGTGATCGCCGAGGCTCATGCGTGTGTCGGCGAACATGTCTTCCGGATCGGGTGGTTCCTCCGGTTCGGCAGGTTCTTCGTACTTTTCGGGTGCGGTGCTCATGAAAGCCGGCTGACGAGGCGTTGTGCGTGGGGGGAACGATTCAACTGCACTATTCTACGAATTGGGGTTGCCGATCTCAAGTTTTACGAGAATGTAAGAATCGCGGGCTGAGGTCCTCCCAAGCTCACGCGTCAGGAGGACCTGCCCCCTCACGGCTTCATTGCCTCAGCGGAAACGGCCATGCATTCGCTTGTCGTTGATGTCCAGAGTCATGCCGAAACGGAAGCACTGGGCCAGGCGCTGGGGCGGCGCATGTTTCCTGGCGCGGTGATCGCTTTGATCGGCACGCTCGGCGCGGGCAAGACGCAGCTCGCTCGCGCCATTGCCGTCGGCCTCGACATTCCGAATCCCGCGGTGGTCACCAGCCCGACGTTCGTTCTCATCCAGGAGTACGACGCTCGCTTGCCGATCTATCACTTCGACGCTTACCGACTGCAGAACGAGCGGCAATTCGTGGAGCTTGGTGTCTACGAGTATTTGGAGGGGGAGGGCGTTTGCCTGGTGGAATGGGCGGACAAAATATCGTCGGTATTGCCGGACGATAGATTGGAGATTCACATCGCTGTCACGGGGGAGCTGACGCGGCGGATCGAGCTTGCGGCGTTCGGCCCTCGACATGCGGCGTTGATCCCCGTTTAGCATTTGCGCCGCGCCGCGTGAACGCCAGACGAGTCACCGAAAAAATGTGGCTCGCGTTTTCTCTGCCTGCAGCTTCATCTCGACGTAGGAACTTGCCGCCAGTGACTCGACGACTGGATAGATCGCTCGCAAGTCGGACGGGACATCGGTCTTTTTCTCCGTCTTTCGCTTTTCGTGCCAGGCGGCGATGGCCTTCAGAGCGCTGAGCATGTTCGCCCGAGCGGCCGCTTCATCGTAGACGTCGTTGCCGTCGGCATTGCGCGCCCGATAGTTGCGCATCTGTTGCTTTTCATCAAGCATCTCACGAAGGATGACCCAGGGGACTTTGTCGCTGCCACGTCGAGCCAAGGCCGTCGCGGCATTGTAGCGCACTTCCCAGCCAGAAGCGCTGGGCAGCGTCTCGCCCAGTTGGTAGACCGAGTACCAAGAAACGTTACCTGGAAAGCCGCCAGGAAGAATGAAAACGTACGATGGAATATGGCGTTCGGGCGGTTCGCTCGCAGCGACGGGCTGTGGCGCGTTGCGCCAGAAAAGCAGGCCAAGCACGATGAGGACGAGCACGGCGATTCCGCCCAGCAGCAGGAATCCTCGCAGCAATATCCCTTGGTCTTCGTCTTGTGCCATTCCGAATTTCCCGTTTTCGTTTAGCGTCCGCCTAGCGCCGATCGGGCGCTAAACGAAGAATCGGAGGTGCTTGCGTCAGTCATTCTCTTCAACGCGTATCAGCGTGCCGTGGCCGCGATCGTTGACAAGCTTCAGCAGCGTCGCCTCAGCTTTGTCGCCGTCCCAGAAGTTGAAGGCCATTGCCGTTAACTGGCGCAAAAAGCGATCTTCGGCATCGGCGGCTTTGACTAGATGCTCGTCAACCTTGACGATGTCGTTGGCTTTGCCTTTCGGGAGTGCCGCCTTGTCGAGGTAAAACAGCGCCGTTCGCGCCCAGCCGGCGCGAGGCTCTTTCGCGCTGTCCGCCTCCTCTTTCAATCCCGCGATCAACGCCTGTTGTTGCTCCGTTTTCATACTGGCGAATCCTCTGAGATTCTCGCCCATGTTCACCAACGCCCAGAGCGCCTTGCGGCGTTGCATGGTGTTTCCTTTGATGTCGGGGGATTTGTCGTAATCCAAAATCTTGCAGAGAATCGGCACGCCTACCGGAGCATGAAATTCCCCCAAAGCAGCGATCAAGAAGCTGATGTGATCGCGATCGGTGCGCAGCGGCCTCCAGAGGAGTGTCTTGCGGTCCGCATCCGTAGTCTGCGCGACTTGGGCGCCGATGGCAGCCTCTTCTTTCAACAACCGTTGGAACGCCAGGTCAAGACGTTCCGCAAGATCCAGTGCAAATTTTGGATCAGCCTTCCAGCGCAACGTTGCCGGCTCGGGACGTTTGAGGATCTGTGCGAGGTCGCTGGCGCCGCGCCAGCGGATGTCCGCGTTGTCGCTGTCGAGCTTTTGCAAAAACTGGGCCGGATCATGCTCGCGCCGGACAAAGTAGGTCGACACCAGGAACAGGATCACCAGGACAAGAATGATCAGCCCGGGAATGATGAAGAGTTGCGCGATGAATCGCCCGGACGGCGGCTGCACGGGGGGCAACCCCGGCTCTTGAGGTTCGGGCTCACCGGCCGTGGCCAGCGCGGTATCGGTCGGCCCTGGGTCCGACGTTGGCTTGGGCGCATCGCTCGCAGGTGGTTGTTCCATCACATGCTTCTCGTTCCGGGCATCGGACATTAGTGTTGGTTTTAGTAAATCAACCCATGCAAACCAAGGCTACGAACGATTAGCTGCTCGCCTTCGGCGAGCGCGGAATGGGCCATGGCGATGACGTTGGAACAATATGCGGAGTTTCTGACGACGCGGGACCTGGTTTGGCCCATGCCGCCGCCCCCGCGCCCTCCCAAGGCCCGACCGAAATTGACGCGCCTCCCGGACGTTCGTGCCGTCACCTGGAGCGTTTACGGGATCCTCCTGAACATCTCCACCGGCCAGCTCTTGTTTGAGCATCCGGACAAGTTCGTGATGGACATCGCTCTGGACAAGACCGTGCAAGAATTCAAGATGTGGGGCTCGATGACGCGCAAGCCGGGTCAGCCGTCGGAATACATGGGGCAGATTTATCGTGGCGTGCTGTCCGATCTTCGTCTGGCGCCGTCGCACAAGGAAAAACACCCGGAGCTTTCGTCGCACCGTGTGTGGGAGGAGATCGTCAAGAAGCTACAGAAAAAGGAGTACACGTACGATGCCGCCTTCTTCGGCTCGATGAGCGAGTACTGCGCCAAGATTGCTTACTTTTTCCATGCGAGCCTACAGGGGACGGCCTGTTATCCGGGGGCCGGCCAGGCGCTGGAATCGGTGCATCACAGTGGACTCAAACAAGGCCTCATCGCCGACGGGCAGTGCTTTACTTTCGTACAATTACACCGCGGGCTTGCTCAACAAAGCTGTGGGATTGCGGCCGACCTGTTGTTCGATCGCTCGACCCGGGCGCTGTCGTATGAGATCGGCGGTCGCACGCCTTCGGAACGACTTTTCAAGCAAGCGCTCAAGGGACTTGGCTTGCAGCCGGCTCAGGTGCTTCACGTGAGCGCTCGGCTGGAGACCGACCTCCTCCCGGCCAAGAAGCTGGGGATGCGAACGGCTCTCTTTGCCGGCGACAAAGGGTCGCTGCAGGCGACGCCGGAGCAACTAAAAGACCACGCAACGCGCCCGGATGTCATGTTGACTGAATTGCCGCAGATTGCGGACGTCGTGGGATCGTAGAGGTATGTTTAGAGTCTATCCGGGAAGGCCCGTGGGACACGTTTTCAACGTGCGATGTCCCGTGTTTTTCCGGGTTCTGGCACGTTAAAAACGTGCCCCACGCAGCTTGCCGGATAGACTCTTAGCCGCTCGCTCGGGCGAGCGCGGGATTCGAGCCATGCCGCCTGACGTACATTTTGACCTGACCCAAGTCGACTTCAGCAACATCGTTGCCGACCAGGAAGCGATACGCAAGGTGAATCCGCAACGATTCGAGATGCAGCAGCTTGACGGGGTGGTGTTCCTCGATCCGTCGATCCACATCATCGTCGGGTACAAGGACGTGCGCTTCGACGAATTCTGGGTGCGCGGACATATGCCGGGCTATCCACTCTTGCCGGGCGTTTTGATGTGTGAAGCGTCGGCGCAGCTCTGCAGCTATTACACGATGTCGCAACACGATCTCGGGCCGGACCATTTCCTCGGCTTCGGAGGGCTCGAGAATGTTCGTTTTCGCAGCCCGGTTCGGCCGGGGCAGCGCTTGGTCCTTGTCGCCAAGCAGACGAAGTTCCACCGCCGGCAGATGATCTACAACGTGCAGGGTTTCGTCAACGGCGTCATGGCGTTTCACGGCGACATCATCGGTGTACCCTTAAAGCGCGGCGAGGAATAGCGGTGCGGACGAAGCGTCGATTGCCGACCGAGGCGCTGGCGCCGTACCTGCTCGACGTGCCTAACCCGCGCAAGCTGCCGCCGGATTCGCCGCGACTGGCGAAGGCGCCGGCTTTCGATTTCTTCGCCGTCTTCGGAAACCATCATCCCGTCGCAATCGAGATCGGCTTCGGCAAAGGCCTGTTTCTTCAAACGCAAGGTCAAGCGTGCCCCGACGCCAACTTCCTCGGCATCGAGATCGAACGCAAATATGTGCTACTGACGGCAACGCGACTGGCGAAAGCAGGCCTGACCAACGTGAAGGTCGCATGCACCGACGCACGCTGGTTCCTTCGTGAACGAATCGCTCCCGAGAGTGTTGCTGCCATCCACGTTTACTTCCCCGATCCGTGGTGGAAGACGCGCCATCGTAAGCGCAAGCTGCTCGATCGCGACTTCGTTGAGCTGTGTGTCCGCGTGCTCTGTGCGGGGGGCGCCTTCTACCTCAAAACCGATGTAGCCGACTATTTCGCCGAATCGATCGAGATGCTGAATGACGTCCCGGGCCTGCGTTCGGAGCCGACTGGCGCTGATGAGAACTCTGCGACGAACTTTGAACGCAAATATCGCAAAGAAGGCCGTGCCATTTACCGTGCGGTGTATGTAAAAAAAACAGTGAACGACAGCGCGATGACAACGGTGTGAAATGTTCACGCGAATCTACGATCAAATTGCGAATGACTACGTCAATCTGACGGCCACGATCATCGGGTTAATCGTGGTGGTAGCTGCCATTGCCTACGTCGTCGCGTATCCTCGCCTGTTCATGCTCGGCGTCAAGAATCTGCAGCGCAACTTCCTTCGCACGGGGCTGACGGCCGGCGCCATCGCCGTCTTGGGGCTGATGATCACCATCATCTGGACGATCATCTACTTCATCGACCTGATCACGGTCGAGCGGTCGAAGGACCTGAAGATCATCGTGACGTACAAGTGGTCGGTTCCCAGCCAATTGCCGATGCCCGACGCGGATTACCTCGATCCATCGTCGAAGAAGTTCTTGCCGGAACTCACGGAGAATGGCAAACCGCTGTATGGATCGAAGGACTTCATGATCTGGTCCTTCTACGGCGGCACGACCGATCCCGCGAAGATCACGCCGGACACGTTGATCTTCTTCTTCGTCATGAATCCCGAGCAGATCATCCCGATGATGGACGACATGCAGGACCTCGATCCCAAGCTCGTCGAGGCGCTGAGCGACGAAAAAAAGCCCTACGCTTGCTTGCTTGGAGTGGATAAGCTCAAGGCGCTGAACAAAAAGGTTGGCGAGCGATTCAAGCTCACGAGCGTCAACTACAAGGGGATCGACCTGGCGTTTGAGATCGTCGGAGTTTTTCCAGACGGTCGCTACAACGCCAGCGCCATCATGCGCATGGATTATTTCAATCGAGCGTTCGACTTGTACAAACAGAAAAACAACAACGCTACACACCCGCTCGCCGACAAACGGCTCAACTTGATTTGGATTCGCGTCGGCGATCGGGCCATGTTCGATCGCGTCGGCTCGGCCATCGAAGGATCGAAGATGTTCAGCCGCGAGGTGAAATGCGAGACGGCGTCGTCGCTCATCGGCTCGTTTCTCGAAGCCTATCGCGATATCATCTGGGGCATGAAATTCCTTCTCGTCCCAGGGATGATGGTCGTGATGGCGCTCGTCATGGCCAACGCCATCAGCATCACCGTGCGCGAACGGCGCACCGAGATGGCAGTCATGAAAGTGCTCGGCTTTACGCCCAATCAGATATTCTTCTTAATCCTGGGCGAAGCGATGCTGGTCGGCGCTCTGGCGGGATTACTGTCGGCCGGCGGGACGTTTTTGTTTTTCAACCTGAAATGGGGCGGTATCCCGTTTCGCATCGGCTTCTTTCCCGTGTTTCGAATACCGGAGTCGGCGTGGATGTGGGGATTGGCGATCGGCTCGCTGACCGCGTTTATCGGAGCGGCGATCCCGGCTTGGTCCGCGCGCGAAGTCAAAGTCTCAGAAGTGTTCTCAAAGGTAGCGTGAAACGAAAAGGCCTTGGTTTCTCTCATGCGGACGTTTCGCAATCCATTCCTGAATTGGCTCGCCGAGAACCCCGGCTTGGCGGCATTCGCGTTCATCGGCTTGGTTATCCTGCTGCTGGCTCTTGTGCCGATCTTTTTGTATCTGATGCCGATTCGCAAGGTGCCGATCATCTACAACATCCGCAACCTCCAGTCGCGCTGGAAGACAACCATCGTCACCGCGCTGGCGTTTACGCTGGTGACCACGCTGCTCACATTCATGCTCTCATTCGTCAAAGGGATGGATCGCCTGATCGAAGCCAGCGGCGATCCGGGCAACGTCATGATCCTATCCGACGGCGCCACCGACGAAGCCTTCAGCAACCTTGGAAACTTTGCCGTGGAGCAACTGCCGGGCGATTTGCAAGCGCAGATCGATTTCTACGTCAAAGAGGTGTACGTCGTCGTCATGTACATGGTTCCGGACCCGCTGCCGGGCGCTCGGCCGCGCCGCTTCGTGCAGATGCGAGGATTGGACAACATGCCAAAAGCCGCCCTGATGCATGGGGTCGAACTTACGGCGGGCCATTCGTGGGTCAGCGACGCCGGCGCCAAGTCGATAGGCCCCAACGAGACGGCCAAGGAAATCGTGCTCGGTCACGGCGTCGCTCGCGCGTTCGGCGAGGACCTCGGCAAGTCCATCGTGGAGCCAGGCGATGTCATTCGGCTCGGGCCGGCCAAGTGGGTCGTCGTCGGCGTCATGCAAGAAGGCAGCGCCGCCTTCGGGTCCGAAATCTGGACGCGCGATCAGAACGTCATGCAGACCTTTGGCCGAGAGAATTCCTACTCATCGTATGTCATTCGCATCAAGGACGGCAGCATCGAGCGGGCGAAAAAGGCCGTTGCTGCCTTGAAGGATGTCAAAATTGAGCGGAACTTCCAGGTGTTCACTGAGAAGGAATACTACGCCAAGATGAGCGACACCAGCAAGCAGTTCAGCGCTGCCAGCTATGTCGTCGCTTTCATCATGGCCATCGGCGGTATCCTGGGCGTAATGAACACGATGTACGCCGCCATCAGTCAACGCAGCAAGGACATCGGCGTCCTGCGTCTCATGGGATATCGTCGCTGGCAGATTCTGCTCTGTTTCCAGTTCGAGGCGCTCCTGATCGCCATTCTCGGCGGCATCGTCGGCTGCTTGATTGCGTTTCTCTTGTTCAATGGCATGACGGTGACAAGTATTATCAGTTCCGGCGCCGGCGGCGGAGGCAAGACGGTCGTACTGCGCCTTATCGTCGATGGGGGCGTCCTGTTCACCGGCATGGTCTTCAGCATCCTCATGGGCGCGCTGGGCGGCCTCATCCCCGCGCTGAGCGCCATGCGCTTGCAGCCGCTGGAATCGCTGAAATAATCCGCGCAATCGTCAGATCCTGAAGCGTCAGCGAAGTTTTTCGCAACCAATCGCCCACTTGACGCGGCGGCATGCGCTGCGAATGATGACTATTGCCGGCGTTTGACTGAAGCCAGGTCGAACGTCAGGCGATGGTAGTATGGGGAAAGTGGCACCACGAGCTTGCACCATGCGAAAACTGTTGATGTTCGCGTTTATGAGTTCGTTAGTCGGCATCGCGAGTTCTGCATCCGCCTGGGAGTTTTCGCCGGCGGAGTTGCTTGACTCCAAGAAAAAGGCGCCGCTGCCCAGGCTTCAGAAAATCGCCGACGACGCCGCGGCCGCATCGAAAGCGTCGCGTCAAAGGCTTCCCGAGCGTGGCTTGCCGGCGCACTACTGGCTGGGCGAGCACGATCCCTACGCGGTTCTGTTTCTCATGGATCAAGAGCCGGGCGATCAGGATCCCCATGAGGAGGGCAAAAAGGACAACAAAGCCGACCCGAACGGTCGCCGCGACGGTCGCGCCAAGGTCGACCCCGACAATGGGGGCGCCGCCTCGTCCCTTCTGTCCAACACCACGGTCGCGGTGATCTTTTTTGTCGCCGGCATGATCGGCTGGGTTGCACTGGGGGTGAGCGCGTTTATTCTAGAGCGCCGCCAAGCACACTCGAGCGACAGCGGCGGTGACGAAAAACCCGAGCCGGCCGCGGCCCCGGAGAAGTCGGCGCCAAAGGTGGAGCCTCCGGCGAAGCCGGACGGCATTAGCAAGCCGTAACGGCCGCTTACTCCGTGCGCGGCTCTTTGAGACGCTCCATTTCATCCAAGTCGCGGTAGCGCGGCCCCGCGTCGAACGTCGGCAACGGCAACGACTCGGCACGTTGCACCGCTTCCTCGGCGCTCATACCTTTTCGTGTGCCCCAGCCCCGAAATACTGGATAGCCCCGCTTCATGGCGATGATTTCCCGGCGCGTTCGGCCGCGTGGAGTGTCAGGCCACGAACCGTTCTGTTCGTGGAAATCGAAGAACCCTGGAAGGACTTGTTGCAGATATCGCCAGTACGGGGCGTTATCGGTCTGCACGAAGATCATGCCGGCCGGTTCCACCACATGGTGAACGTCGGCCAGGAAGCGTGGCGTCAACAATCGCTTGGAGCGGTCCCTGGCGATGTGGTACGGCTGCGGGTGATAACAGTGGATCTCGCGGACACTTCCTGGCGTGAGGTATTCGGCGACGAAGCGTTGGGCGTCGATGGCGGCGAAGCGTAGATTGCCCAGCCCGCGCTGATTGCCCCGTCTGGTGGCGTACCGGAGCACCATGGGGAGTATGTCGATGCCGATGTGATCGAAATCCGGTCGAGCAAGTGCCGAACCGAGCAGGAATCGCCCGTTTCCGCAGCCCAAATCGACAACCAAGGGGGCGCGCCTGCCGAAGAGTGCCGTGACGTCGAGCGGACCGACCGCGGGGAGCTTTTTGAGTGCGGTTTTCGTCCATCGCGCGGGTTCGAGAATCTTGCCGGGTATCGGCACGCCAAACTCGAATTCCACGTCGGTTGGCTTCGTCATGCGACCCCCGGACTCACATTGGAAACATCTGTTAAATGTTGTACGATCAAGGATGTTTGGAGAATCGAAAAGGTCACAAACTCCCGCTGTCCGCGTTGTATTGAGTGATCGGTTTTCCTTCGGGATCCCAGGGGCCCGTTCCACACGCCCTTGGGTTTCTTGTTTAGGTGATGTATGAGCAACGATCCCAGCCAACAGAATCAGGGCTCGATGAACCCGGCTGAAGCCGCTCAGATTGAGGCGGCGCGAAGGCAGATCAACCAGCTGGCCGACGAGATTGCCCAGCTCTCGGAAGCCGATGTCGCGCCGCAGGCATATTACACCGACTTCCTGCAGCGTCTTTTTTTCGCAGCGCAGGCGTTCGCAGGCGCCATCTGGATTCGCACGCCGCAGGGAAATCTCCAACTCCAATGCCAAATCAATCTGCGCGAGGTCGGTTTGGAGAGTACACCCGATGCCAAACCGATGCACGATGAATTGTTGCGCCAGGCGACGATCCAGGGCAAGGGAGGCGTCATCGGGCCACGCTTCAGCCACAACTTCGGCGCCGAAGGAGATCAGGTCGCCGGCAACGCCAGCGATTTCGTCGTCCTCCTCGCTCCCGTAGTCAAGGACCAGCAAACAGTCGGTTTGGTCGAACTCTGGCTCGACCCGCACCGCGACCCCAACACCATCAAGGGGCTTTACCAGTTCCTGACTCGCATGGCCGCCTACGTTTCGCTCTACCTGCGCAACTACCAACTTCGTCAGATGCTCGGCCAGCAGGACCTTTGGCTGAAGTTGGAAGCGTTCGCCCGGCAAATCCACGGCAGCCTTGATACGACCGAAGTTTCCTACCTCATTGCCAACGAAGCCCGTCGGCTCATCGAGGTCGATCGCATCAGCGTCGCCACACGACCCGGCGACGACTGCGAGGTGACGGCCATCAGCGGCGCCGACGTGGTCGAAGCACAGTCCAACCTCGTTGTGCTCATGCGTGAGCTCTTCGACGCCGTCATCGAGTGGGGCGAACGACTCGTCTACACCGGCACCAAGGACGACGCTTTGCCGCCGAAAGTTCTGGCCGCGCTCGATTTGTATCTGGAAGAAAGCAACTCAAAGATTCTCGTGATCATGCCGCTGCACGACGAGCGCGACAAGGACACCGGCATTCCGGCCCGATCGGCCCTGATGATGGAATGTTTCGAAACCAATCTTGCCCCGGAGCAGCTGATCGCCCGGCTTGAAGTCGTCGGCCGACACGCGGGCCCGTCCCTTTTCAACGCACAACAATATTATCGCATTCCGATGCGCCTGCTCTGGCTGCCACTGGCATACGTCCAGGATGGCTTAGGGGGAAAAGCGAAAGCCATCACGGCGTCTATTCTGGCGGGACTGACCATTCTCGTATTGGCGATGATCTTCGTCCCGTTCCCGCTCAAGATGGAAGCTAACGGCGAGGCCCTGCCGAAAGATCGCGCCTGGGTGTATCCGCCCTGGCCGGGAGCCGTCGTCGACATCCCGGCCGGTCTCGCCTCGGGCAGTCGCGTGACGAAGGGTCAGCCGCTGATGACGCTGTTCGACCTCGAACTGGCCGAAAAGATCACAAAGATGCAAACGGAGATCGCCACGCTCGCCACCGAGATCAATGCGCCACCGACAAAACCAGAACCGGGCGGCGCGAGTTCAAGCCCCGATACGGTGAACATTGAGAAGGCAAAAATCACGCGACGCGAGGTGATCAAGAACCTCAATCGTCTCAAGGATCGGACCAATGCCGATCTCAATCGGCCCGGGTTCTTTACGATCGTTTCGCCGAAGACCGGCATCATCCTGAGTTCCGATTTTCGCGAGAACCTGTTGGGCAGGAACGTCAAGCCAGGCGACCCGCTCATACGCGTCGGCGCGACCGATGCGGTAAATCCCAATGTCAACGAATGGGAGATCGAACTCAAAATCCCGCAGAAGCATGTCGGCCAAGTGCTCCGCGCCTTTGACAAGCTCAAGCCGGGCGAAGAGCTGGAAGTGGACGTTATGTTCTTGTCGCACACGACGACGTGCTATCGCGCTCGCCTGGCCAAGGACAAGATCGCGGCCCAGGCCAACGCGCAGAAGGACGAGCACAACGAAAACGAAGCCGTCGTTCTGGCCAAGGCGCGCATCAGCGGCGCCGGCATCCCGCGCGATTGGCAGATCACCTCGGCGCAACTTCTCAGCGGCAGCGAAGTCCACACGCGCATCCGTTGCGGCAACCGCGCCATGGGCTATTCGCTCTTCTACGGCGTTTACGAGTTCACGTACGAAAAGATCATCTTCCCGTATTTCCAATGGTGACACGTTCCGCCGCTTGCGGCTTCGCGCTCGGAAGGTAACACCCGAACGCAAAACAGCAAGCGGCATTGAGGAGTCCACGCATGCTACGTATCTTCCTGGTGATGCTTCTGGGCGCTGGCCTGTTCATGGGCGGAGCGTGGTATGCCGGATTGCTCGAAATTGATCCGGCGCGGCCGACCGATGGGTACGCGCCGCCCAAGAAAGCCGTCTCGGTCGCGGAACTGGGCGACGACCTCTACCAGCCTGCACCGTTTCCGGAAATCCCGAAGGCCAGACCCAGCGCCGGCGTTCCGACCGTGCTCTACGGCGTGATGAATCCGATCGAAACGCAAGAGGTTCCGAGCGAAGTCGGCGGTAAGATCTGGTTCGTCGGCGACCAGATCGACGAGAGCGTCGTGCTCGCTGCTGGGTCGGCGGCCTTTCTCGCCGAGCCGTATTATCCCGCCAAACCGATTAAAGTCGGCGCCGACCATGTGTACACGTTTTATCGAAGGCACTACGAAGGCCAGACCGTAAGTCATGGCCAGATGCTTGGGATGATCGGACCTGCAAAAGCGATTGCCGACATCGAAGCCAAGCAGGCCAAGATCGACGTTTCGATTGCGAAATGGAAGGCAGCAATATCGGCGGAAGCTGAAGGGCACGAGCGATTTGCGCGCGCCTACGACCTCTACTTCAACCGCCGACCTCCTGCGATCTCGAAGGAAGAACTCGGCGCCGCCAAACTCACCTATGAAAAACTCAAGAGCGAGCGCATCGGCGAGGAAGGGAACATTATCATTGCCAAGGCAGAAAAGAAAATGGCCGACACCGAGCTGCATCTGCACGAATTGCATGTCGCGCTGCCTTACAAACTATGCTCCATCAAAACGATCGTCCGCCAGGCCGGTTACGCAGTGAAGCAAGGCGATCCCGTGATCGTGGTTCAGAATCTCGAACGTCTTCAGGCCGAGGCGTTGATCGAAGAGCAGTATTTCGCCGACATCAAGAATCGCATTGCCGAGGTGCACGCGGCCCGGACCAAAGACCATCGGCCCGTCACGGCGACGATCGAGCCGACGATCCTTGAAAAGCCCGCGTTCGAATTCCCAGGTCACGATCTCGACGTGACTAGCGTTGCCGTGGCGAGCGATCTGCGCATCGTCTCCGGCAGCGAAGACAAGTCGGTGTGCGTCTGGGAGCGCGGCGTCAAGGAACCGCTCTGGACGCTCCACCACTCCGAGGCGGTGCGCGTCGTCGTATGCTCCCCGCCGACCAAACCCGGTGACAAGAAGGCAAGTGTTTGCCTCGCCGGCTGTGCGAACGGCAGCATCTACCTCTGGAACCTGGGCGGCAGAACCGATGAACCGAAGCTGATCACCGAGATTTCCAAGGCCCACGGCGAGAACACCGCGATCACCGCGCTCGCTTTCAGTCCCAACAGCGCCTTCTTCGCCAGCGGCGGTTCCGACGGCTCAATCCGCATGTGGCAAGCCGACGGCGGTAAGCTTTACACCTTCGATTGGGAGCACGGCGTCACCAAGGGGCACGAGGACTCGGTCACCAGCCTGCACTTCACGCCGCAATGCCGGCTCATCTCCGTGGGCCGCGACAAGACGCTGCGAACGTGGATACTGAAACGCAAGGGGGCCGTCGCGGATCGCAAGGCCATCGCCAATCGCGACGGCAACGTCCCAGGGCTCGGCGTCAGCCCCGATGGCATGTGGATGCTCTTCGACCAGGGCCGCACGCTCAAGCTTTACTCGGTGCAGACGCAGACGCTCAAGCACACGATCGACATGCCATCGAACTCGACGCCGTTCGATACCCTGGCGCTGTTTTCGCCGGACAACAAGTTAATCTTGAGCGCCGGCGCCGCGGAAGGGCGGCTGCAGCTTTGGCGCGTCCCCGAAGGCGACAGGCGTGCCTTCGAAATACGGCAGTTCGCAACGCGTGATCGAGTCCCGGTGGCCTGCGCTGCATTCGCGCCGGTCGCGGGCAGCGACGCGCTATTCGCCGTCTCCGCCAGCGGACAGAAGATTTACGTCTGGTCGATTCCGACACAGGACGACATCGCCACCCACCCGATTCGCAATGTGCCGATCAGTCTGATCAGTCACTCCATCGATCCGAGTACCAAGCAAAGCCGGATTGGGTTTGAAGTGCAGAATCGCCCGGAGTTTCCGCGGTATCCGAACGGCCGCTTCGAAGCGGGCCGCCCGGTGACGATTGTGATTGAGTAACGTGTCGCCGCTTGCGGCTTCGCGCTCGCATGGCGCGATGTGAGCGCACAGCCGCAAGCGGCAAACAGGAACCCCTATGTCCGCCGCCGCTCCTGCCAGCGACCTGGAACGACGCAAGCAAGTGCGCCTGCGCCGCCGCACGGACCTCACGATCGTGCCGCAACGCTACGAGGGGCGCGCTTATTACGTCGTCAAGGACCCGGTCAACCTGCGCTATTATCGTTTCAAGGAGCAAGAGTATTTCCTCTTGATGCTCTTCGACGGGACTGTCACGCTCGACGCTGCTCAGAAGGCATTCGAGAAGCGCTTTCGTCCCGAACGCCTCAAACTCGAGGACCTCGAGCAGTTCGGCCAGCAGCTTCTGAAAATGGGTCTCGTGCAGAACGAGACGCCCCAGGCCGGCAAGCTGCTTTACGAGCATCGCAGCGAGCGCGTCTGGATGGAGTGGATGCAAACGCTGACGAACATCCTCTACATCAAGATTCCCGTCTTCGATCCGGAAAAGACGCTGAAGGTGATGCTGCAATACCTCGGCTGGATGTTTACCTGGTGGTTCTTCGTCGCCAGCGTCGCGTTCATGGTCGCCGCTGCCCTATTGGTGCTCACGCATTTCGAGACCTTCTACTCGCGGTTGCCGTCGTTCGAGAGCTATTTCAACTTCAAGAACATGATCTATCTCTGGATCGCGCTTGGCGTGGTCAAGGTGATTCACGAGTTTGGCCACGGGCTATCGTGCAAGGCGTTCGACGGCGAAGTGCACGAGATGGGCTTCCTCTTGCTCTGCTTTTCACCGGCGATGTACTGCAACGTCTCGGACGCCTGGCGGCTGCCGAACAAATGGCATCGCATCATCATCAGCTTCGCCGGCATCTACGTGGAGCTCATGATCGCGGCCGCGGCCACGTTCATCTGGTGGAACACCGAAAGTCAGCCGTTCATCAACAACTTGTGCCTGAACCTCATGGTCGTCTGCTCGGTGAGCACGGTCGTCTTCAACGGCAATCCGCTGATGCGCTACGACGGTTATTACGTGCTCACGGATTGGATCGAGATTCCGAACCTGCGCGACAAGGCGGACAATTATCTGCAAAAGCTGGCAATGGAGCATTGCCTCGGCATCGAGGTGCAGCCGGAGCCGTACATGGAGCCCTGGCGGCGAGTTTTGTTCGTGGCTTTTGCCATGGTCAGCTGGGTGTATCGCTGGGTGGTGACGTTCATCATTCTGAAATTCATGGCCACGTTCCTCAAGCCGTACAAGCTCGAAGTGGTGAGCGAGATGTTGGCGATCGGCGCGTTGGCGTCGATGGTGGGCTGGCCGATTTACAACCTGATTGAAAGCACGCGCAAACGTGGGAGGTTGCCTGACATGGATCCGATTCGAGTGACGATCAGTGCTTCGTTGGTGGCGGCGGCGTTGTTCGTGGTCTGCTTCATTCCGATGCCGGTGACGCGCATTCGCGAGCACGGCTTTGTGCAGGTACAGCCGACGGAGATCACGCAGGTCGCCGTCGAGGTGCCTGGCTTCTTGAAAGCGGTGTACGTGTCCGAAGGGCAAGTGGTCAAGAAGGGCCAGCTCCTGGCGGAGTTCACGCCGTTGCCGGAGATGGAGAATCAGCGCTCGCAGGCATCGATGCAGGTCACCATCAAGGAAAACACGGTGAAAACCGTCGAGGACCTTTACAACAAAGAGAAGGACGACGCGCAGAAGGCCAAGCTCAAAGACCAGGCCATCAAGGCCGACGCCGAGTATCGCCAGGCGGTGGACGAGCACAACCTCGTCATCAAGAAGTTGAAGAAGCTGAAGCTATACGCGCCGCGCGACGGTGTCGCCATAAACGTGCCGCGCATCGACGAGATCGACAAACGCTGGGACAAGGAGCAGCAGACGGTGTTCTGCAGCGTCGGCGATCGCGCCAAGCTGCGCGTGCTCGTGCCTCTGTCGCCCGCCGACTATGCGCTGCTCAAGGAGAACATCGACAAATCGACCGAGCAGAATCCGCTGCAATCGACGATCCGCGTGCAAGGACACGGCCTCAAGCTATGGAAGGGCCGCATCGTCAAGGCGTCGTTGCCGAAGTCGGACGCCAAGGAAGTACCTCCGCAGTTGACGAACAAGATGGGCGGCCCACTGGCGATCAAGCCCGGCATCGAGGGGAACAAACTGGTTCCGCAAGGCCAGGTGTTCCTCGTCGGCATCGACTTTGAGCAGCCCGACGATTCGATCGCGATCAATTCCAATGCCCAGGTCAAGATTCACTGCGAATACCGCTCGTGCGCCTGGTGGCTGTATCGCACGGTGAGCAGCACATTTGATCTGGGTTTGTGGCGGATTTGACACGTATTCGCTATGAAGAAGCTCTGATGGTTGCGTCAGGTCGTTCGCTCGGCGGTTTCGCGCGAAACCGGCAAGCGAGCGATTTCCTGCAGCCCAAGTAACAGGAGCTTCTTCGCCATGATTCGCATCCTGCGCATCTCTGTTGTCGTTCTTCTTGTTGTTGCCGGGAGTGCTACGCCCCAAGCAGCGAAGAAGCGGCCTATCACGCTCGAAGATATCTGGAAGGTCCAGCGCCTGGGCAAGCCGTCCATCGCGCCGGACGGCCAATCGGTCGCCATCGATGTCACCAAGTTCGACATGGAGGCCAACACCAGCTCCACCACGGTATGGCTCTGCTCCACCGACGGCAAATCGCAGGTGCAACTCACCAGTTCCAAGGGCGGCGGTTTCAGCCCGGTCTGGTCCCCCGACGGCGAATCGATCGCCTTCCTCTCCAAACGCTCCGGCGATACCCAGATCTACGTCGTCTCGCCCCACGGCGGCGAGGCGCGGCAGGTCTCGCGACTGCCCATGAATGCGACCGGCATCAAGTGGTCCGCCGACTCCAAGGCGATTTACTGCGCCGTCTGGACCTGGCCCGACACGCCCGACGATGAGAGCTATCGCAAAAAAGCCAAGGCCCAGAAAGACAGCAAGGTGCAAGCTTACATCATCGACGACGCTCTGTATCGCGTCTGGGACAAGTGGGTCGCCGACGGCAAACGGCCCGTCGTCTTCGCCGTCGATGTCGCCAGCGGCAAGCACCGCAACCTGTTCGCTAACACGAAGCGCACGCTTCCCGTCAGCGGCGGATCGGCTGCCGAATACGATGTCTCGCCCGACGGCAAGGAAATCTGTTTCGTCTCCGAGTCGAGCAAAGAGCTTGGCATGGATTACAACCTCGATCTCTATGTGATGCCCCTAGATCAGAGCCGCGACCGTGAGGGAGCGGGGGAACCCAAGAACCTCACCGCCGACAACCCCGCGAACGATTCGGCGCCGGTGTATTCGCCGGATGGCAAGCATATTGCATTCTCACGTCAGGTGACGAAGTACTTTTACGCGGACCGCGTTCGCTTGATGCTGCACGATCGCGGCGCCGGCACTCATCGCGAATTGACCGCCAACCTTGACCATAGCGTTGGTGGCGTGCGCTGGGCGCCCGACAACAAACGCCTGGCATTCGATTCAGACGACACCGGCTACCACCAGATTTACTTCGTGTCGACCACTGGCAACGACGCCAAGAAGTTTCCGACGCCCGGCGTGTCCGAACAATCGATCGACTTGGCTCGCGGCACTCGCATCGGCGCCTACCTTGCATCGAGTTTCTCCCTACCCGGGACGTTGTTCACGCACAGGCCGGGAGGCAAGCCCTCGCAGGCTTCTTTTTTCAATGACGCGATGATCCAGCAATGGGACCTCGGCAAAGTCGAAAACGTCACCTACAAGGGCGCCGATGACGACGACGTGCAGATGTGGATCGTCTATCCGCCCGGGTTCGACGCCAAGAAGAAATGGCCTTGCCTGATGATGATTCATGGCGGGCCACATAACGCTATCACCACCGATTTCCATTATCGCTGGAACGCTCACCTCTTCGCGTCCAAGGGCTATGTTGTCGCCATTCCGAATTTCCACGGGTCGTCGGGCTTCGGGCAGAAGTTTACCGACTCGATCACGGGCGACATGGCGACCAAGCCGTTCATCGACGTCATGAAGGCGACCGATTACATGGAAGCCAAGCCGTACATCGACAAGACGCGCACGACCGCGGCCGGAGCGAGCTACGGCGGCTACATGATGGCCTGGCTGAACGGGCACACCGATCGCTACAAGGCGATGGTGTGCCACGCCGGCGTCTACAACTGGGACAGCATGATGGCGTCGGATTTCGTGCGCAGCCGGGAGCGAGCCCTTGGCGCCTTCCCGTGGGGCGATCGCGACAAGATCGACAAGCAGAACCCGCAACGCTTCGCCAAGAACTTCAAGACGCCGACGCTGGTGATGCACGGCGAAAAGGACTACCGCGTGCCGATCACGCAGGGGATGGAGTACTACAACACGCTGCGCATCAAGGGCGTGCCGACGCGGTTCGTGTACTTCCCGGACGAGAACCACTGGATCCTGCGGCCCCAAAATGCGAGGCTCTGGCAGCGCGAGTTCTTCGCCTGGCTGGAGAAATACGTGGGCAGCGGGCCGACGAAGTGAATTACTCTCAATGTTGGCCATTGCCGGACGGCGACGCTTCCGCGGGCAGCGCTTCGAGCGCGGCGACGTGCAGCATGGGAAGCAAACTCGAGCGATCGAACATGGTCGGGTTATCCTCGCTGGCCGTCCCGACAAAGAGATGCCGTTTCCCGACCAGCACAAGGTCGGGATGCTTGATATCGTAGAACTGCCCGGAACTCATGATGACGCGAAACGGCACGAACGGACGTTCTTTTAGCTTTTCTTGGATGTTATTGGCTGTAATCACCGTGGGCCTCCGAACTGACGACAATCTGGTACTACCAAACCAATGCTGCGCGGCGAGATCAATTTGCTAGGTTGAATTCTGGCCGTCTCGAATCAAGACGATTGTCGCGGCTTTTCGATTCCCACTCGTGTTCAAAGCGCAGCTCGCGGGCGGTAACGCCGTGACCGCGCCGGTGCAATGTTCCCAGTGAGCACGCAGGTGCGGGCTCGAGCACTTGCTTGTGCGCCGTGCTCTGAAAAAAACCTGGCAATGTGCCGACAAAAGAGGTACGATAGGCAACATCCACAGGCAGGGGTTTAGCGATGAACGACGCAAGCCACTTGATGCATCCGTATCTATCCCGGCGCACGATGCTGCAGGCCGGCGCCATCGGTTTGCTGGGCCTGGGCATGAATCACTGCGCGGCATTGCGAGCCGCGGCGTTCCCTCACCCCCAACCCCTCTCCCAAGGGGAGAGGGGAGGCCGGGCTCGTTCGTGCATCTACATTTTCCTCTCCGGCGGGCTGTCGCAGCACGAGAGTTTCGATCTCAAGCCGGACGCGCCCGAGGGCATTCGCGGCGAGTTTCGGCCGGCGGCGACGCGCACGCCGGGCATCCAGATCAGCGAGTATCTGCCGCGCTTGCGTGAACGTAGCGAGCACTGGGCGATCGTCCGCTCGCTGACGCATCCGACCAATGGCCATACGCTCGGTCATTTCTACATGCTGACGGGCCGCACGACCCATCCGCCGGGGTTTCGCGATGAGCGCGAGACACGGCCGACGCATTGGCCGGCGATCGCGTCCGTCGTGGGCGACGCGATTCCGCCGCGCAACAACAATCTGCCGCCCGCCATCGTATTGCCCGAGCGGCTCGTGCACTGGTCGGGCGGCACGATCCCCGGCGCTTACGGCGGCATGATGGGCCGACGCCGCGATCCGCTCTTCATCGAAGCGTCGCCGTACGGCAATCCGATGTGGCGCGGCGCGTATCCGGAGTACACGTTTCCGAACAGCCAAAGGCACACGCCGAGCACGCCCGACGACCGCGTCTTTCAGGCCCCCAACATTGCGCTCTCGCCTGGCGTCAACGGCAACCGCTTGGCTGGCCGCCTCGATCTATTGCGTCAGGTCGATGAGCAGCGTCAAACGCTTGAACGTGGCGCCACCACGCAGAGCTTCGACGAGCATCGCCAGAACGCGATTTCGCTCTTGGCCGACCCGCGTGTGCGCCGAGCTTTCGATGTGACCAACGCTGATGCACGCACTCAAGAACGCTACGGCCGCAATAGCTTCGGCTGGTCGCTCCTGATGGCGTTTCGCCTGGTCGAAGCCGGCGTCAACATGATCCAGGTCAATCTCGGCAACAACGAAACCTGGGACACGCACGGCGACATCTTCCACCGCCTGCGCGACAAGCTCTTCCCACCGACGGACCGGGCTTTGTGCGCCCTGATCGATGATCTACGCGCAACCGGCCTTTTCGACAGCACGCTCATCGTCATCGGCAGCGAGTTTGGGCGTACGCCTCGACTCTCGACGCTGGCCGACTCGTACAACGGCGCCGGGCGCGATCACTGGGGCGCGGTGCAAAGCATCTTCTTCGCCGGCGGGGGCATTCGCGGCGGAGCCGTCGTCGGCTCCTCCGATCGCCACGGCGCTTACCCCGCGTCCAGCCCGCAATCGCCGGAGAGCATGGCCGCCACGATCTATCACGCTCTCGGCATCCCGCACACCGCGATGTGGCGCGACACCATCGATCGGCCGCACCACGTCTATCACGGCGAGCCGATCCCGGGGTTGTTGTGATCCGTCCAGGGGACTGCGTTATCGGAAGGCGAAACAGGATGGATTGTGGCCTTCGTTTTGCTTGTGAAAGGTAGAAGATGCCGTCGCCGCCCGAAGAATCGATTCAGAGTCAAAGACCGGTCGAGTTTCGTTCAACGTCCGAAGAGGTCGCAGCCGGAGTGCTCGTTGGAGGATTGATTGGAGCGACCTCCGCGTTGTTTTTCGGTGCTCTCGTGGGATTAGGCGGCTACCAAATCGGCGAAGCGTGCGGCGGATGGGGAGTTGTCGGCGGGGCAGTTGTTGTCTGGCTGCTGTATTGGATCGCTCCTGTTTATTTGCTCTTGCCGTTGATGCCGTGGTGGAGATTCGCGTTGGTCTTGCTGGGCGGTACCGTCTATCTTGTCGCGATGCAATGGCATATCCAGAATCGCGACATTGGCGACCTTTACCGATGGATACTCACGGCACTTCCATTTGGGATCGTCTTGGGTACGATCTTCGAGCCGCTCCGCCTTGCCGAAGGTGGAGATACGAAGTTCTACGCAGAGCGCAGCCTGATGGTTACGAGCTACTCTGTTGCGTACGGGAATAACAAAGAGTATCTACTGGCGATAGCAGCCATCATCGGCGCAATTGCGCAGATCGCATCGGCGGGCAGCGAACGCATTGCCGCCGCGCTCAGCGGTCTGGTCGCCGGCGCACTCATTGCTTTGGGGCCCTCGGCACTCCTTTCCTGGCGTGGTGACGTAGCGGTCGCGGACTTGTTTTTTGGAAGTGCATGGAACATCGCTTGGGCATGCACGGTGATCGGTGCAACCGCCGGTGCTGTCGGCGGCTATGTTTCGGCGGTGCGTCACGAAGAGCAATCGTACCGCCACGAGTCACTCGGCCAGCCGGTGGTGTGACCCTTCAAAAGCAGTCCAGTTCAAATCGCGCTATCGCGGTTCGGGCGCTTACTTCGTGCGCGGCTCTTTGCGCTTCCGTAGGTTGCCGATACAACAACTCTTGCCCGCCTGCGGAAGTCGCCATGTTCTCACGCTTCTTCATCGATCGGCCCATCTTCGCAACCGTGATTTCTGTCGTCATCACATTGGCGGGATTCGTAGCGGTGTGGACGTTGCCGGTGGCTCAGTATCCCGAGGTGACGCCGCCGACGGTGACGGTGACGGCGTTCTATCCCGGCGCCAACGCCAGGACCGTGCAGGACACCGTGGCGGCGCCGATCGAGGCGCAGGTCAGCGGCGTCGAAGGCATGGTGTACATGTCGAGCCAGTGCACGAACGACGGCGCCTACAAACTCACCGTGACGTTCAAGCTCGGCGTCGATTCCGACATGGCTCAGGTGCTCGTGCAGAACCGCGTCTCCTTGGCGCTGCCCGTCATCCCGCCCTTGGTCCAGAACGAAGGCATCAGCGTCAAGAAGATGCAGCCCAACACGCTGATGATCGTCAACCTGGTGTCGCCGAAGGGACGCTACGACAGCATTTTTCTTTCGAACTACGCAACGATTTACGTCAAGGACGAGCTCAATCGCGTCAAAGGCGTTGCCGGCATCACGTACTTGGGGCAGCGCGATTACAGCTTGCGAGCCTGGCTTGATCCTGACAAGATGGCGGCGTTGAATTTGAGCGCCATGGACGTGGTCGCCGCGATCGCGCAGCAGAATGTCCAAGTCGCGGCCGGCCAGATCGGGCAGCCGCCGACTCTCAAAGCGCAGCAATCGCAGCTCACGATCAACACCCAAGGGCGATTGACCGATCCGAAGCAATTCGCGGAAATCATCATCAAGGCAGGCCGCAATGTCGCCGGTCAGCCGGCGCAAATCACGGCGATTGTGGAACGCCCTGGCCAGGCGACGCCGATCGTCCGGTTACGCGACGTCGTCCGGCCCAACAAGTACTTCATGCGGATTCGGCTCGATGGTGAAAAGCTCAAGGCCAACCATCTGGCGAGCGAGCATATCGAGTTCTCGCTGCGTCCGGCGCCGCAGTCGATGACGGTCGATCCGGATGCCAAGGACGATCCGCTCACCTGGCTGGCAATCTACGGTGGCGATCAGCCGCCTCATCTCGACGAGATCCGAAAAACACGTGTCGCCGTCGACGCGGCCAAGCCGCTGCTGCGCCTGGCCGACCTCGTCGTCAAGAAAAACGGTATCGAACATCTGCAATCCAAGGACGAGGAGGGCGTGCAACTCGGATCGCAGCAGTACGATCAATCCTGTACCCTCAATGGGCAACCATCGGTCGCGCTGTCTATCTACCAACTTCCCGGCTCGAACGCGCTGGAGACGGCGGAGGGCGTTTACGCCAAAATGCGCGAGCTGAAGACGCGCTTTCCGGATGATCTCGACTATCGCATTGTCTATGACACAACGCCGTTCATCCGCGAATCGGTGAACGAAGTCTTTCACACGCTGCGTGACGCTGTCATCCTGGTGGCAATCGTGGTGTTGCTCTTCTTGCAGGATTGGCGGGCCATGATCCTGCCCATGATCGACGTGCCTGTGTCGCTCATCGGCACGTTCGCGATCATGGCGGCGATGGGGTTCACGCTCAACAATCTGACGCTGTTCGGGCTTGTGCTGGCAATCGGCATTGTCGTCGATGATGCAATCGTCGTTCTGGAGAACATCGAGCGGCAGATTGCGACTGGGCTGAACGTGCGCGACGCCACCATCAAGGCGATGGACGAGATCACTGGGCCGATCTTGGCCATCACGCTCGTCCTGAGCGCGGTGTTCATCCCCTGTTGTTTTCTGGGCGGTATCACCGGCCAGTTCTTCCGGCAGTTTGCCGTGACTGTCGCCGTCTCGACGATCATCTCGGCGGTTAACGCCCTTACCATGACGCCGTCGCGGGCCGTGATGATCTTTCAGACCGAAGTCGTTCAGACGCACGGCGCAGGGCATGGGTACGAACTCAAGCGCGAGGCGCTGCCGTGGTGGGCCTTCGGCCTTGTGGGCCTGGTGACCTACGGGCTCGGCCCGATGCTCTTCGCCGGAATTCTGGACCTGCCATCGGCCGACCGGGCCGATGACGGAACGATGTTGGCGGCATGGCAAGTCTGGGGCATCAACGCAATCTATTTTGCACCGGGCATGGCCGTGGGCCTGGTGATCGGTTGGTTTGCAATCGATTCGGTCAACGCGGGCTTGGGTTGGTTCTTCCGCGGCTTCAATCGTGCCTTCGACTGGATGACCGACGTTTATGGCGTGGCGGTTTCCAAGGTGCTGCGGATTAGCGTCATCGTGTGCACTGCTTATGCCGGGCTGCTCGTGCTTACGGGAGTGCAAATCGCGACGGCGCCGACCGGATTTATCCCGCAGCAAGACAAGGGTTACCTCATCCTCACCGTGCAACTCGACGATGCCGCGTCCGTGCAGCGAACGGAAGAGGTGATGGCCCAGATCGGCGAAATTGCGCTGGGCGAGAAGGGCAAAGGCGAGGAGGCGATCCAGGGAGTCCCGGGCGTTGCCAATGCCGTCGGCGTCTCGGGGCAGTCGCTAATCCTCGGCGCCAATGCGTCGAACTTCGGGTCGATGTACGTGATGCTGGACGAGTTCAACCGACGCACGGACGGCGATCGGACAGCGGACGCGATCGGTGACGAGTTGCTGCGCATTTGCCGCACCGGAGGGTGCCGCTTGACAGATGCGACCTTCACGGCGCTGCGGGAGGCCGGCGTCGCCAAGAGCGTCATGAAGTCGCTTCGTCCCCTGAAGAACAACGCCTACAGCTGGCATCGGCTCGAGGACGAACTCGATCGGCGGCTCAGCGCCAAAGAGATCGAAGACCTTCGGCCCCTGCTCGCCAAGCACGTCAAACGCATCGCTCCCGTGCTCGCCAACGTTGCCGCGTTCGGCGGCCCCCCGGTCGACGGTCTCGGCACCACCGGTGGTTTCAAACTCATCATCGAGGATCGCGGCAATCTCGGCGCCGATGAGCTGCAGCGAATTACCGATCGCATTGTCGCTCACGGCAACCGATCCGATCTAACGGGCCTCGCCGGCCTGGGCCATAGCTCGCGCGCCAGCACGCCCTGGCTGTTTCTCGAGATCGATCGCGTCAAGTGCATGGCCCTGGGAATCTCGGTCAGCGATGTCTTCAACACGCTGCAAGTGTACCTCGGATCGTACTACGTCAACAATTTCAACGAGTTCGGTAGAACCTGGCAGGTGCTGGTTCAAGCCGACCAGCGCTTTCGCACAACGGTCCCGGAGATCGCGCAGCTTCAGGTGCGCAACAATCAGGGGCAGATGGTGCGCCTGGGCACGTTCATGACTGTGCGCGACACGACGGGACCAGTCATGGTGTTGCGTTACAACATGTACGCCGCCACCGCGATTACGGGCAGCACGTTGCCGGGCACGAGCTCCGGCGAAGCGATCGACGTCATGCAGCGAATTGCCGAGCAGGAGTTGCCTCGATCGATGGCGTATGAGTGGACCGAACTGACTCACCTGCAGCTCGAAGCGGGTAACAAAGCGATGTTCGTCTTCGCACTCGCAGTCGCGTTCGTGTTCCTGGTGTTGGCGGCGCAGTATGAAAGCTGGTCGCTGCCCCTGGCGGTCATTCTCGTTGTGCCGATGTGCTTGTTGTGCTCGATCACCGGCGTCATGCTCGCCAACATGGAGGTGAACATCTTCACGCAGATCGGCTTTGTCGTCTTGGTCGGTTTGGCCAGCAAGAATGCTATTCTCATCGTCGAGTTCGCCAAGGTTCGCCACGAGCAGGGGGAAGACCTCTTGAACGCGACCGTGGAGGCGTCGCGCTTACGGCTGCGGCCCATTCTCATGACGTCG
>Ga0194132_10003352_pt1 | contig 28615 bp, 25 predicted proteins | sample TA2KigOf80mmetaG_FD_148612 | JGI IMG/M metagenome (GOLD analysis project Ga0194132, IMG submission 148612) | Freshwater microbial communities from Lake Tanganyika, Tanzania - TA2015054 Kigoma Offshore 80m | ecosystem: Environmental > Aquatic > Freshwater > Lake | place: Tanzania: Lake...
CCCACCTGCGGTCGTTCCTGATCGGCATCGCCACCGTGGAGGTCGTCACGTCGACGGGCCGACGACTCGAGTGGCGCTGCTGACGGTGGACTCGAACGGATCGGCGGGTCAGGCCGACAGCACCCGGGCGACGCGCCGCCCGACCCGTCACTCCGACGACAACCTGGGGAACGTCAGGGGCGTCCGCGGCGGGGGCGGGTAGGTGTCGGCCAGCAGGAGCACGTCCACGAGTCGGCGACCGGACTCCTCTGCGTCGCGGGGAGGCGGCAGGCCCGACGCCGGCATCGCCGAGGAGACCGGAGGTGCTCCCCCGTCGAGTCGGCCCTGCGTAGCGGCGCTCCGTCGGCCGGCGAATCCTCGCCGCAGCGCCCGACCGAGGCCGGCGGTCACCCGGCTCGGAGTTTGGTCACGTTGCTCGAGCCGCGGTTGGCCACCCACAGGTTGGTGCCGTCGACCGAGATGCTGCGCGGCGAGTCGCCGACTGCGATCGGCGTCCCGATGACGGTGGCGGTTGCGGCGTCGATGGCGGTGACCGTGTCGGCGAGCTCGTTCGTTACCCACACGCGGGTGCCGTCGAATGTGATCCCGTAGGGGCCGTCGCCGGCGGTGACCGGTGTGCCGATCACCGTTCCGGTTGCCGCGTCGATGCGCGTCACGTTGTCCGAGAGGCGGTTCGCGACCCAGATGCTGGTGCCGTCGAACGCCACGCCACGGGGACCGTCCCCGACGGTGATGGGGCCCCGATGAAGGTGCCGGTCGCCACGTCGACGCGTCGGACATTGTCGAGGGCGAAGTTGGCGACCCACATGGTCGTGCCGTCGAACGCCAGTCCCTGCGGCGAGGTGCCGACGGTGATCGGTGAACCGACAGTGGCGCCGGTTGCGGCGTTGAACCGGGCGATCGTGCCCCCGTTGGTGTTGACGGCCCAGATGTTGGTTCCATCGAACGCAAGCGGCCCGACGCCGCCGACGCCGATCGGAGCACCCACTGGCGCACCGGAGGTGGCGTTGAAGCGCTGCAGGGTGCTGTTGGCCGTCACCGTCCAGATGTTCGTTCCGTCGAAGACGAGGGCCTGCGGTCCGATGTCAGTGGGAATCGGGGATCCCACGACGAGGTTGGTGGCGGGATTGATGCGGGTCACGTTGTCCGAGTTGGAGTTGGTGACCCAGATGTTGGTGCCGTCGAACGCCACCCCGAGCGGGGCGGCGCCGACGGGGATGGTGGCCGGCTTGGCGAGGTCCTGGTCCCACCGGTTCTGAGCGAGCTGCGGGTTGGTGAGCCGCGCCGCGGTCGTGTACCCGGCCACATCAGCGATGACGTTCACCGGCCCACCCGAGGCGAAGAAACTCACCTGCCCGGTCGCACCGAGAGCGACGGTCACCTGGTTCGGAGTCGGAGCCTGCCCGGCCACATAGTTCAGGTTCGACGCCGTCGGCAGTGGCGCACCACCCGGGAACACCGTGAGGAACCCGTTCGAGCCCGGCCCCACGATCGTCACGTTCATCACCACACCACTGGTGCCCGACGGGATCGTGCAGTTCCCGTTCGAACCAGTCACCTGGATCGAGTACGTCTCACCACCCGCAAGCGGCGTCGAACGCGGCCCGACGTTGTCTGGAACCGAACGTGTGTCCATGATCCGACACGGCGTGATCAGCGTCTGCGACGGCGTGACCTGCGCGTTCGTCGCACCCGAGAACGCCACACCACCAGTGCCCGCCACCACAGCGATCGCAGCACCGATCGCCGCCCAACGAGCCCGCCAACCCCGGGACCGACCCCGAGCATCAGGAACCGGCCCCGCAGGTGCGGGGACCGGCCGGTCGAAGTGCGAGATCACACCAGCACGAGAACGAACAGACGAGGTGACGGACATGATTCCTCCAGGGACACGAGTGAACCCCGAGAGCTACCAACACCCCGCACGCCACCGCCCCCACACGCCACCGCCCCCACATGCCACCGCCCCACCCGGGGCACCCGCCAGGCCACAACGCCCGGCCACAACGCCCGACCGACGGCGGCGTGCGGGAGCGGTCACCCGGTGCGGAGTTTGGTCACGTTGTTGGAGCCGGCGTTGGCGACCCAGATGTTGGTGCCATCGAACGTCACACCGACCGGGTTGGCCCCGACGGCGATCGGTGCGCCGACGACGGTGCCGGTCGCGGCGTTGATGCGCGTCACGTTGTTGGAGTTCTGGTTGGTGACCCAGATGTTGGTGCCATCGAACGTCACACCGACCGGGGCGGTGCCGACGGCGATCGGATCGCCGACGACGGTGCCGGTCGCGGCCTTGATGCGCGTCACGTTGTTGGAGCCGGCGTTGGTGACCCAGATGTTGGTGCCGTCGAACGCCACACCGGCCGGGCCGAGGCCGACGGTAATCGGTGCGCCGACGGCACCCGTCGCTGCGTTGATGCGCGTCACGTAGTTGGAGCCGGTGTTGGCAACCCAGATGTTGGTGCCGTCGAACGCCACCCCGAGCGGGGCGGCGCCGACGGTAATCGGTGCGCCGACGACGGCACCCGTCGCTGCGTTGATGCGCGTCACGTTGTTGGAGCCGGTGTTGGTGACCCAGATGTTGGTGCCGTCGAACGCCACACCCTGCGGGCCGGTGCCGCCGACGGCGATCGGTGCGCCGACGACGGCACCCGTCGCGGCGTTGATGCGCGTCACATTGTTGGAGCCGACGTTGGTGACCCAGATGTTGGTGCCGTCGAACGCCACACCGACCGGGCCGAGGCCGACGGGAATCGGTGCGCCGACAACGACACCCGTCGCGGCGTTGATGCGCTTCACGTAGTTGGAGCCGGCGATGGTGACCCAGATGTTGGTGCCGTCGAACGCCACACCGACCGGGCGGGGGCCGACCACAATGGTGCGCCGACGACGGCACCCGTCGTGGCGTTGATGCGCTTCACGTTGTTGGAGTTGAAGATGGTGACCCAGATGTTGGTGCCACCGAACGCCACACCGGTCGGGGTGGTGCCGACGGCGATCGGTGGCCGGCCTGGCGAGGTCCTGGTCCCACTGGTTCTGCGCGAGCTGCGGGTTGGTCAACCGCGCCGCGGTCGTGTACCCGGCCACATCAGCGATGACGTTCACCGGCCCACCCGAGGCGAAGAAACTCACCTGCCCGGTCGCACCGAGCGCGACGGTCACCTGGTTCGGCGTCGGAGCCTGCCCAGCCACGTAGTTCAGGTTCGACGCCGTCTGCGACGGCGTGACCTGCGCGTTCGCCGCACCCGGGAACACCACACCACCAGTGCCCGCCACCACAGCGACCGCAGCACCGATCGCCGCCCAACGACCCCGCCAACCGCGGGACCGACCCCGAGCATCGGGAACCGGCCCCGCAGGTGCGGGGACCGGCCGGTCGAAGTGCGAGATCACACCAGCACGAGAACGAACAGACGGGGTGACAGCCATGGTTCCTCCAGCGACCCAAGCAACCGCCAAATCTACCAAACCACCGCACGCCACCGCCCCCCCGGGCACGCACCCCCCCCGGGCACGCACCACCACCGGGCACAACACGTCACCGAGCATCGGCGCTGCCACTGAGCGTAGGCGGCGGGACGAGTCCGCCGCTCGGTCAGGCCGCCGAGGCTACGACGACACGTAGGCAGCGGTCTGCCACCGGATGCTTCCGCGGAAGCAGCCTCAGCCTGCGGCGAGATCGCGCACGGCCTGACGTACGTCGTAGCCGAACGGGAGGAGCGCGAGCGCCGGCGTGGTCACGCCGTTGGCGACACAGGGGAAGCGGCCGCAGAAAGTGTAGAACAGCCAAGAGACATCGGCTCCGTGAGCAGCCACCGAGCCACTGGTCGGGCGTGACCGACGGGGTCGTCATCGCGGCCACAGCGAACGGGGAGGACCGACCGTGAACGACGCATCCATCACCATCCACCTCGACGAGTTCGACGACGTCCTGGGCGACACTGTCGACGATCTGGTCCGGCGTCACGGCGAGGAGATCGCCACCCACCTGCGGTCGTTCCTGATCGGCATCGCCACCGTGGAGGTCGTCACGTCGACGGGCCGACGACTCGAGTGGCGCTGCTGAGGGTGGGCCCGAACGCATCGGCGGGTCAGGGCGACAGCACCCGGACGACGCGCCGCCCGACCCGTCACTCCGACGACAACCTGGGAAAGGTCAGGGGTGTCCGCGGCGGGGGCGGGTAGGTGTCGGCCAGCAGGAGCACGTCCACGAGTCGGCGACCGGACTCCTCTGCGTCGCGGGGAGGCGGCAGGTCCGACGCCGGCAGCGCCGAGTCCACCCGGAGGCGCTCCCCCGTCGCCTCGACGAGTCGACGCAGCGTCGAGAGGGTCGGGTCCCGCCGACCTCGCTCGTAGTCGGACACCACCGACTGGCTCACACCGGCCCGTTCCGCCAGTTCCGCCTGGCTCAGGCCCCGCCGTCGACGGGCCGACCGGATCACCGATCCTGCGTCCATGCTCGGAAGCCTAACGCTGGGCATCGACGATCGTCGATGCCCAGCGTTCACGGCCGCAGGTCACGGTGCCCGCCCGCCCCGCTCGGGACGGACGGGCACCCGGGACTCACTCCGAGGCGTCGAGCACCAGCAGCTGCCGGTCGGCGATCGTGGTGCCGTAGGCGTACAGGACGTACAGGCCGCCATCGGCGATGTCGACGTTCACCGGCGCCAGCCCGGTGGCGCAGTCGGTGTTCGCATCCGAGGCGAGCACCTCGACCGACCCGGGCGTGGCCGCGTACGCGGTGCCCAGGTTGCCGGTGTTGGCGTCGACGTCGTCCAGGTCGCTGAACAGGTCCCAGGCGTCGCACTGGCCCTGCGGGGACAGCGCCAGGAAGTCACCGTCGTCGATCGCCTGCACGCCCACGTCGTTCAACACGACCATGGCCTGACCGGGGGCCGGCTCGGTGATCCCGTCGAGCTTGCCCAGCATGGTCGAGGCGCCGGCGGCGTTGGTGCGGTCGGTCTGGTCGGTCGCACCGATCACGCTCACGAACCGGGTCGTCCCGTCGTTCAGCACCTCGGTGTTCTGGCCGAGCGGCTGACCCTCGGTGGCGCCCTCCGGGTAGAAGGACACGACGAGCTCGTCCTCGCCGTCGGACCGGCCGAGCATGGGGTTCGACTCGATCTCGAGCGGCACCGGATCGCTGATCGTGGCGAAGGGGACCGTCATGATCTTCTTCCCGGTGCTGATGCTGCGACCCCAGTAGACGTCGATCGCCTCACCGGAACCGCCGGTGGCGTAGGTGTTCACGAACCGCATGGTCACCCCGGGCACCTCCTCGAACTCGGCCTCCATGCGGGCTCCCGACATGTCCGACGGGTCAGGGAGTCCGGGCAGGTCCGACGACTCAGGCAGCGACGAGTCGATCTCACCCATCTGTTCGAGCACCGAATCCATTGTGCGTCGGGCCTCGTCCTCGGCGGACTCGCCGCCACCACAGGCGGCCACGCCCAACAGCACGGTCACTCCGATGAGTGCGGTGAAGATTCGTCGAATGGTGGTCACAGGTCGCCTCCTGGCTTTGGTACCCGACGCTCTGCGTCGGTGAGCGGCGCAGGGTGTTCCGCACCACGAAGGTCCAGACTTCGACCGGTCGTGATCTGACACTTTCCCGGCTCGCTCCCCCGCCGGTACTGTCCCGATGTCTGAACGGCGACGTTTCAGGACTGACCGCACGGCACCGCCGTCGGCCACGAGCAGGTGGAGGCGCAGACGTGCGAGAGGTCCGCATCACCGACCTGCGTGAACCCCGCCGGGACGCCGCCGAACAGCAACTCCACGACGTGGCCCTGTCCATGGAGGTCGACCTGGATCCCGACGGGATCGTCGCCAGCGCCGTGCGCCGCACGGGCATGGACGACTTCGGCGACGATCCGACCCTGTTCGACCGGCTCCGGGCCCAGACCGCAGCGGTCGACGCGGACGCCGGCCTGTCGGGACTCGGCCGGTTCCTGGTCCGCCGCCGGCTCGTCGGCCTGCTCGCCGCCCGGCTGCGCCTGGAGGACTTCGTCCGACGCCACCCCGAGGCGCTGGGGGTCGAACTGGAGCCGCCGGTGATCGTGGTCGGACTCCCCCGGTCGGGCACCACGCACCTCGTGAACCTGCTGGCGCAGGACCAACGGTTCCGGTCCATGCCCTGGTGGGAGGTCGCCGAGCCGATCCCCGTGATCGGCGACGGCCCCGGACCCGACGGTGTCGACCCCCGCTACCTGCGCTGTCTGGCCGACCACGAGACCACCCAGCAGGTGTCACCGCTCACCGCGCTCATGCACGACCGGCCGCCAGAGAGCATCGAGGAGGAGTGCGAGCTGATGGACCTGGACCTGTGCACGTACACCCTCGAGTGGATGGCACGGGTGCCGACGTGGAGGGACCACTACCTGCACGACCTGGACCAGCGCGCCCACTACGCGTTCCTGCGCCGGGAGCTGCAGGTGCTGTCGTACCTGCGGGGGCCGAACCGCTGGGTGCTCAAGTGCCCGCAGCATCTGGAGCAGCTCGGCCCGCTGGTCGAGACGTTTCCCGACGCCACGATCGCGTTCACGCTCCGCGACCCGGTCGCCGTGCTGCAGTCGGCCATCACCATGCTCGCCTACGGCGACCGCAACCGACGGGTGTCCATCGACGCCGACGAGCTCGCCGCCTACTGGGTGGACCGCGTCGAACGCCTGCTGCGCGCCGCGGTGCGTGACGCGCACCTGATCCCCCAGGCGCAGCGCGTCGACGTCGAGTTCGGCGAGTTCATGGGCGACGACGTCGCGATGGCCACCCGGATCATCGAACTGTCCGGCCTGGAGGTCACCGACGAGTGCCGCACCGCCCTGTCCGACTACGTGGCCGGCAACCCGCGGGGCAAGGACGGCCGGGTCGTCTACGACCTGCGCGGCGACTTCGGGCTCGACCCCGACGAGCTCTACGACCGGTACTCCTTCTACCTGGAGGCGTTCCCCCAGGTCCGACGAGAGGTGACGTGATGGCGGGCATCCACCGCGAACGGCCCGGCGCGGACGCCATGTCCGGCGCCACCGGCGAACCGGCGGTCGGCATCGGCGAGCGGGTGTGGATGTCGCCGGGCTGGTCGAACAGCTACCTGGTCGGCACCGACGACGGCCGGGTCGTGATCAACACCGGCATGGGCTTCGAGGGGCCGCTCCACCTCCACGCGTACGAGACCGCGGACCCGTCACCCACCCGGGCGATCGTGTTGACTCAAGGCCACTACGACCACGTGGGCGGCGTGGACGCGTTCCGTGCCACCGGTCCCGACGGTGGGCCCGAGCCCGACGTGGTCGCCCAGGCCAACTTCACCATCTGGCGCGACGACAACGAACGGCTCGAGTCGTTCAGGTCGCGCAACTCGGCGTTCGCGTTCATGGACGCAATCCTGGCGGCGGTCGAACACGCCCGCGCCGCCGGGTTCGACGCAATCCCCCAGTCACGGCCCGAGCCGACCGTGCTGGTGCAGGATCGCCACACGCTCACCGTCGGCGGCCGCACGATCGAACTGATCGCCACGCCGGGCGGCGAGACGACCGACGCCATGGTCGCCTGGCTGCCCGACAGCCGCACCCTGTTCAGCGGCAACCTGACCGGCCCGCTGTTCGGCCACGTCCCCAACCTGGTCACGATCCGCGGCGACCGCTACCGCGACGCGCTCACCTACATCGACTCCCTCGACGTGATCACCGAGCTGCAGCCCGACCGGCTGGTCACCGGCCACTTCGACCCCGTCGAGGGCGCCGACCGGATCGCCCAGGAGGTCGCCGACCTGCAGGAGGCGATGCGCTGGGTGCACGACCGCACCGTCGACGGCATGAACGCCGGGACTGACGTGTGGGAACTGATGGAACAGGTTCGCGTGCCCGAACACCTGGACGTCGGCGAGGGCTACGGCCAGACCAGCTGGAACGTGCGCGCCATCTGGGAGAACTACGCCGGCTGGTTCCACCACCGCTCCACCACCGAGCTCTACGGCGTCCACCCGCTCGCCACCGCATCCGATCTGGTGGAGCTCGCCGGGTCCGACGCGCTCGTGATCGCAGCGCGTAACCACCTCGACGCCGGCCGGCCGGTCCACGCGCTGCAGCTGACCGACCTGGTACTCGCCGTCGAACCGGGGCACGCGGGCGCGCGTGCGGTGGCCACGGATGCGACCGCCGCGCTGTTGGAGTCGACCGGCAACTTCTGGGAGGCGGCGTGGCTGCGCCGCTCGCTCGCCAAATTGACCGAACCGGGCGCGCCGTGAGCGTGCCACGGACGACTGCGAACGGGGACTGAGATGCTGCAGGTGCGGGTGCACGGACCGGGCGACGTCCGGGTGGACGACGTGGCCGACCCCGACCCGGGGCCCGACGACGCCGTGGTGCGCGTCGAGGCGTGCGGGATCTGCGGGAGCGACCTGAGTTACATCCGCATGGGCGGCCTGGCCGGGCCCGGGCCCGAACCCATGTGCCTCGGCCACGAGATGGCCGGGGTGGTCGAGGCGGTGGGCGAGAACGTCACCGCGGTGACGCCCGGGGACCGGGTGGTCGTGCAGCCCGGCAACGAGGAGCTCGGCCGGATCGGCGGCGGTGGCCCCGAGGGCGGCCTCACCCCGCTGCTGCTGGTCCGGAGCGCGGACGACGGGCTGCTGCACCCGGTGCCGGACTCGGTGCCGCTCGACGTGGCCGCGTTCGCCGAACCGCTGGCGGTCGGCATGCACGCCGTGGAGCAGGCCGAGGTACGCGACGGCGAGGCGGTCGCGGTGTTCGGCTGCGGACCGATCGGGTTGGCGTCGGTGGCGATGCTCGTCGACACCGGCTGCGAACACGTCGTCGCCGTCGACCTGTCGGCGCGGCGCCGGGAGCTGGCGCTCGGCCTGGGGGCGCAGGCGGCGCTCGACCCGGCGACCGACGACGTGTGGGCGGCGCTGGCGGACCTGCACGGCACCGTGCCGTTCATGTTCGGCCCGACGCCGGCGACGGCGGCGTTCATCGAGGCGTCGGGGTCGGCGAAGGTGCTCACCCAGATCCTGGACCGCGGCCGGGTGGGCGGCCGCTGCTCGGTGGTGGCACTGCACTACGAGCCGGTCGCGACCAGCTACCTGATGCTGTTGATGAAGGAGTTCACGCTGCGCGGGTCCATGGAGTACCCGGCGAGGTTCGCGGACGCGATCGACCTGCTGGCGCGGCGCGACCTGTCGGCGGTGCTGACCGACCGGGTGCCGCTGGAGCGCTTCGACGAGGCGCTCGACCTGCTGCAGGGCTCCGTGGAGTGCGGCAAGGTCCTCGTCACGCCGTGACCTGCACCCGCGGCGGTCAGCTCAGCGGGTTCGAGGTCGAGCCGCGGTTCAGCAGGCCGGACCGGAACGGTTGGTCCGGGATCGACAGGGCAAGACAACTAGGCGGCTGCGTCGCCCTGCCGGGCGATCTCCCGCTGGATCTCCTCCTCGGTGATCGCCCGTTGGCCGAAGATCCGCCACCACGAGAAGGCCAACCCGAATCCGGAGAAGATCGTCACGTACGCAGGCCAGGGGAACCCCGACTTGTCGTCGGTGAACAGCCAGATCCCCCAGAGGAGGATGTTGACCGCCACGAACGAGAACACTGTCTGGTAGAAGCCCTGCTTCTGGTGGAGCGAGCTGATCGCCCGCTCCCGGGCACTGTTGGAATCAGCCATGGCATCACGATACCGGCACTGTTTGCTTTCCGGTCGGGAATCGGGGGTCGACCGGATCACTCGGCTCACGAGCGGCACGAGCGGCCCATGGCGCGAGGCCGCTGTCGCAACCGGACGCGTCGCCCAGGTGCCAGCCGGCCCTGAGGCTCGGTGTCACATCTAGCCGTCAGGATGCTCAGGGATACCGAACCTGACCGCGTCGACCCTGATCGAGCCGAGGAGCACACCATGAACACGTCCGACGATCTCCGCAGGCAGCTGGGCCGAACTGCTGCTGAGCGACGCTCCTCCGAGACACCGGTAGTCTCGGCGAACCGCCCACCGAAAGGAGCGACCGGTGACCGACGAAGACGATCCGAGCGCCCGGATCATGGCTCGACTCCAGGGCACCGACCCGCCCGACGGGTTCCTTCGGTCACAGCAGCGCTCCGTCCAGCGGATCACCCCCGACCCGCACGATCTTCCACGAGTAGGTCCTGTGCGTTTGACCGGCATCGGATACGCGTCGGCGCTGTGGTGACCTCGCCGCTGCTCGCCGGGTGGGACCGCCTGGCCCGGCTGGTGCCGGGCCCGAACGAGGTGGCGGCGCGTGTGCTCCCGCAGGGGATCCCGCTGGTGCGCGACGAGTTCCTGGCTCGCACCGGACTGTTTCGCACCGCGCTCGACCCCGACGCCACGCCCGGTGATCCGGGGCTGTTCGGCCCGGACTCGGTCACCTGGAGCGTCGTCGGCCACGTGTCGGTGGCGATCGCCGGCCTGCGGGCGGCACTGCTGCAGACGCTGTCGGTCCCGGTGCCGACCGCCGTGGACAGCACCGGCGCGTTCTACGACGACTTCATGGGTCGCGTCGGTCGGACTGGGGCGTTCGTCCAAGCCCAGAACCTGGGGTCACTCGACGAGGTGCACCGATCCGCCCGACGGGTGCGCGCCCTGCACCGTCGCATCCGCGGCGTCGGCCGTGACGGCACCGAGTTCGACGCCACCGACCCGCACCAGACGGCCTGGGTGTCGGTGACGTTGACCGAGTCGTTCCTGGTCGCCGCCGAGCGATTCGGACCGGGTCGGCTCGGTCGGGCCGACGCCGATGCGTTCGTCCGACAGCAGTCCACTCACGCCGCGCTCCTGGACGTCCGGGTGGACATCGACGAGGTGTTCGCCGACCCCGATCAACGGGCCGCGCTGCAGGCGGGAACGCTGCCGCTTCAACTGATCGAGGAGGGCGAGCTGCCCACCACCTACGACCAGTTGCGCGCCACCATGCGCGCCTGGACCGACGAGCTGTCGGTGTCACGACTCACCCGGGCGCTGCTCGACGGCACCGTCCGGCTCACCCACGTCGACGGGCCAGCGCACACTGTCGGCCGGGCGTTCGTGCTCGCGACCCTCGCCACGATCCCCGACGACTGGCACGAACTGGTGGCTCCGGGATCCAACCGCCTGGTCGAACGGCTCGCCGCTGAGTCCGTGCAGGTTCCACTCGCGACGCTGCACGCGCTGATCGGCGAGCTCCCGTCGGCCCGAGCCGCGCGGGCCCGAGCTGCGCAGGTCTGCGCCACCGCCACCTGACTCCCCCCGAACTTGTACCGCTCATGCCGTTCAGCGCAACGAGGGGTACAAGTTCGGCCGGGGAGGTGGGGGTCAGGAACGGGGAAGGCGGCCGAAGGACCGCACAAGAGCGACCGGGGTCTGCTGGGTGCCCTGACCCAGCGGGTTGTCCCGGAACAGCGACTCGACCAGATCCTCGGACAGGCCGGGACTGGCGCCGAGGACGTTCACACCCCGGTCGTTGGCATCGATGATCGCCACGTCCACCCCGAGTTCCCGGGCCAGCTCGGCGGCCACCCGTTCCGGCTCCTCGGGCCCCAGGTTGGCATGGGTGTCGTACGGCGGGAGCGTCCCCCGCGTCGGTCCGTCGATGGCACGCGCCCCCGGCCCGGCCACTCGGAAGAAGTCGCCACGGCGACCCACCAGCCGCCCGGCGGCACCGGCGACCGACGCCAGCAGAATGCGGGGCACGCCCACCTGCTCGATCGCCAGCTGCATGGTCTCGGGCATGCCGAGCCCGATCCCTGCGGGCGTGCGGTGCACGAACCGAGACAGACCCTGCGCCAGCGCAGTGGTGCGGACCGAGTCGATCGGGTACGAACGGCCCTGGCAAATGGCGACGGCCTTCTCGCTGATCGCGACCACATCGCCGGGCCGGGGACGCACGGGCTCGTCCTGCTCGGCGAACGCCGCCCGCAGGCCGGCGAGCAGGTCATCGCCCACCTCGAACCGCTCGGTGCGCACCGGGGCCCGACCGTGTACCCGGCCGTCGACGTCCGACCACGCGAAGAGGTGGCGGTCGGGGTTGCGGCGAGCTGCGGCGGCGAACTCGGCCACGTCGTCGGTGCCGACCAGCTCGACGACTGCGGCGTCGCCCGCCTCGGTGATCGACAGCACGGGTGGACGGCCGCGACGTGAGCTGCCGTCCGGCTCGAAGAACACCCGGTGCCACAGCTCCACGTTCATGGCCCGCCAGAACACCGGCGACGCCTCGACCTGCTCGTCACAGAACCGGCCGAACTGATCGGCGATCCGCTCGGCCTCCCACCACGGGCGGCTCACGAACGCCGGCGAGCGGAACAGCCCCTGGATGGCGGCGCGCTGGGAACGCATCCACCGGCTCTCAGGCGTGGTGAAACCGACCTTCCACCGTCGGGTGCGCACCCGTTCGGTGAGCACGCCCCGCAGGCCGCGGCGCAGGATCGATCGGCTCCACCCGTCCGACACGAGCGCCGAGGACGGCAGGCCGAGCACCCACTCGACGAGCTCCTGATCCAGGAACGGCAGACGCGACTCCATGGAGTAGGCCATGGAGTTGCGGTCCTCGTAGCGCAGGAGCGACGGCAGGCTGAACGTCTGGAGGTCCTCGACCAGTCGGGCCTTGAGGTCGGCCTGGTGGCGGGCGGCGGCCGGCGGCTGCAGGCCGGAGACGAACGAGTCGCGCAGCAGCGGCCGGATGGGCACCGACCGGCGCCGCGTGGCGAGCTTCCGTCTGATGAGCGGCGCAAGCACGTCGACGGACTCCCGGGCCTCGTGCTGCAGCCGACCCCACTCCCCCGCCCGGCGGAGCTCCTTGAGGTAGACGAACTGGTACGGCACGTACCCGGCGAGCAGCTCGTCGCCGGCCTGCCCGTTGAGCAGCACCGTCACGTCGGGCTGTGCGAGCCGCATCACGCACCACTGTGCGTACGGCGCCGAGGACACGATCGGCTCGTCCTGGTGCCAGACCATCCGGTCGACCTCGGCGATCCACTCCGCAGCGGACGGTTCCACGAACGACGGCGCCGCGCCGGTGTCGGCCAGCACGTCGTCGATGTAGCTGCGCTCGTCGATCGGGTCGCCGGGATACACCACGCTGAACGTGCGCAGCTGGTCACCCAGGCTCGCAGCGTCGGGCGCGTGCTCACGGAGCAGCTCGGCCGACGTGCACGCGATCGAGGACGAGTCGATCCCGCCCGACAGGCACGTCCCGACGGGAACCTCGGCGATCAGTCGTCGCTCGACCGACTTGGTCCACAGCTCACGGAACCGTTGCGGGTCGTCCGCGTTGGTGGTGTGCAGTCGCGGCTTCCAGTAGGTGCCGCGGCGCACGCCGTCGGGACCGTGCACCTCCCACGTGGCGGGTTCGACCTGGCGGACGCCCTCGAAGGACGTCTCGGGCCGGTGGTCGTGCAGCCCGTGGAGCAGGTAGTCGTAGAACCACTGCTGGTTGGGGACCGGCTCCAGGCCGGGGGCGGCGAGCAGCGCCTTGATCTCGCTGGCGAACAGCATGCGGCCGTCGGACTCGGCCACGTACAACGGCTTGATGCCGTAGTGGTCACGCGCCAGGACAAGCAGCGGCTCCGGGCCGCGCATGTCCGCGATGGCGAGCCCCCACATGCCGTTGAACCGGGCGAAGCAGTCGACGCCCCACGCCGCGTACGCGGCGAGCACCACCTCGGTGTCGCAGTTGGTGCGGAAGTCCCAGCCGTCGGCCAACTCCTCCCGGAGCTCGCGGTAGTTGTAGACCTCGCCGTTGTAGACGATCTGCAGGGCCGGGGTGCCGAGCGGCTGGTGGCCGCCGGCGATGTCGATGATCGACAGCCGCCGGTGACCCAGGCTCAGGCCGCGGTGCTCGAAGGTGCCGTGGTCGTCGGGGCCGCGGTGCTCGATGAGGTCGAGCATCTGCGCGAGCAGCGCGGCGTCCGGCGAACCGGTGAACCCGGCGATCCCACACATCGGTGCCCGACGCTACCGGTCGGCTGACCGGTGCCCCGTCATCCCGGGAGCGCCGAGCAAGTGACTCAGAGCCCGAGCGGCGAGCGGGAGGTTCAGAGCCCGAGCGGCGAGCGGGAGGTTCAGAGCCCGAGCGGCGAGCGGGAGGTTCAGAGCCCGAGCGCCGAGCGGGAGGTTCAGAGCCCGAGCGGCGAGCGGGAGGTTCAGAGCCCGAGCGCCGAGCGGAGCGCGTCGACCCGGTCGGTCCGCTCCCAGGTGAACCCGTCGCCCGTCCGGCCGAAGTGACCGTAGGCCGCGGTCTGGCGGAACACCGGCCGACGCAGGTCCAGGTCCCGCACAATCGCTGCGGGACGGAGGTCGAACACCTCACGGACCGCCAGATCGAGCTTGTCAGGGTCGACGTTGGCGGTGCCGAACGTCTCCACCAGGATGCTGACCGGGTGGGCGACGCCGATGGCGTAGGCCACCTGGACCTCGCACCGAGTGGCGGCGCCGGAGGCGACCACGTTCTTGGCGACCCATCGCGCGGCGTAGGCGGCGGAGCGATCGACCTTGGACGGGTCCTTGCCCGAGAACGCACCGCCGCCGTGACGGGCGGCGCCGCCGTAGGTGTCGACGATGATCTTGCGGCCGGTCAGGCCGGCGTCGCCGACGGGACCACCGATGACGAACCGACCGGTGGGGTTGACGAAGACCTCGTAGTCGTCGTTCGCGAACTGCTCGGGGATGGTCGGCTTGATCACCTGCTCGATCAGGTCGGGACGGATCTGGCTGTCGCGGTCCACACCGTCGTTGTGCTGGGTGGAGATGAGCACCGTCTTGAGCGCGACGGGCTTGCCGTCCTCGTACTCGAACGTGACCTGCGTCTTGGCGTCGGGACGGAGGTACGGGATGGTGCCGGCGCGGCGCACCTCGGCGTGACGCTCGGCGAGCCGGTGCGCCAGGTGGATGGGCAGCGGCATGAGGACGTCGGTCTCGTCGACGGCGTACCCGAACATCATCCCCTGGTCGCCGGCACCCTGCTTGTCGAGCAGGTCCTCCTCGCCGGCCTGGCCGGTGCGGACCTCCTCGGAGTCATCCACGCCTTGGGCGATGTCGGGCGACTGCTCGTCGATCGCCACCAGCACGCCGACGGTGGAGCCGTCGTAGCCGAGGCTCTCCCGGTCATAGCCGACCTCACGGATGGTGTTGCGGACGATCGAGGGGATCTCGACGTACGCGGAGGTCGAGATCTCGCCGCCGACCACGGCCAGACCGGTGGTCACGAACGTCTCGCACGCCACCCGGGCGTTGGCGTCCTCGGCCAGGATCGCGTCGAGGATGGAGTCCGAGATCTGGTCGGCCAGCTTGTCGGGGTGACCCTCGGTCACCGACTCCGACGTGAACGTCCACCTGCTCATCGCGCATCCTCCGTGGTGCAGTATCGCCGGGAACTAAACCCGACCAATTCACTCAACATTCTGGTTCGTCGTCAGCGAACCCGCAAGACTCTACGGGACCGTATTGACGACAGGAACACGGGACAGCGCCGGCTGCCCCGCACCAGCGCCCGCCACCCGTGTCGAAGGCACACGTGGGGCCACGTCCGGCCGGTAGCCTCAGTTGTACGACGACGACGCGAAGAGGGTGATGGCAGGCGGCCTGGTCGGTTTGCTCGACGACGTGGCGGCGCTGGCGAAGCTTGCGGCCGCTTCCATCGACGACGTCGGTGCGGCCACGGGCCGGGCCAGCGTCAAGGCCGCAGGTGTGGTGATCGACGATGCAGCGGTCACCCCGGCCTACGTCAAGAACCTGGCCGCCGAGCGCGAGCTGCCAATCATCCGCCGCATCGCCGTCGGGTCACTGCGCAACAAGGTCCTGTTCATCCTCCCGGCGGCGCTACTGCTGAGCGCGATCGCCCCGGCGGTGGTCGAGGTCATCCTCATGTGCGGTGGGGCGTTCCTGAGCTACGAGGGCGCCCACAAGGTCATCCACGCGCTCGCCCACGACGACCACGATCACGAGGTGCCGGCGCCCATGCAGGGCGACGAGGCGGAGTCCCGCACCGTCGCCAGGGCGATCCAGACCGACTTCGTCCTCTCGGCCGAGATCATGGTGATCGCCCTCAAGGAGGTCCTCGACGAGCCGCTCGTGGCGCGGGCCGCGATCCTGGTGGTCGTCGCCGTGCTCATCACCGTGGTCGTCTACGGCGTCGTCGGGCTGATCGTGAAGATGGACGACGTGGGCCTCGCATTGACCGAGCGGGACTCGCCTGCGGCGCAGCGAACCGGACGGGCGCTCGTCCGGGGCATGCCCGTCCTGCTGCGGTGGCTGTCGATCATCGGCACCGCCGCCATGCTCTGGGTGGGCGGCCACCTGCTGCTCGCCGGCACCGAGGAACTCGGATGGGGTGCGCCCTACGGGCTGGTGCACGACGCCGAGCACCTCGTCGCCGGGGTGGCGGGCGTCGGTGGTGTGCTCAGCTGGCTGGTGGCCACGCTGGCGTCGGCGGCGGTGGGCATGGCCGTCGGGTCGCTGCTCGTCCTGATCGTGTCGAGGCTGCCGTTCGGCAAGGGCGGCAACGACCACGACGCCGAGCCCGACGAGGCACCGACAACGGGCGAACACACCGTCTGAGCGCCGTCGCCGGACCCCGGTGACCAGGTCGGGCCCGGGGGCCGCCGTTCGACGACCGCCGGGCCCGAGCCCCCACCCCTCGACCACCCGGCCCCTGTGGGCCGGGGTCCGCTCAGGCGCCCTTGGCGGCCCGGAACCCGGCGTCCAGGTCGGCGAGCAGATCGTCGACGGACTCGAGTCCGATGCTGAGGCGGACCAGACCCGGGGTCACACCAGTGCTGGCCTGCTCGGCCTCGGTGAGCTGCTGGTGCGTGGTGCTCGCCGGGTGGATGGCCAGACTGCGCACGTCGCCCACATTGGCGAGGAGGCTGAACAGCTCCAGGCTGTCGATGAACTTCTGCCCGGCGGGCGCGCCACCCTCGATCCCGAACGCCACGATGGCGCCCTGCCCGTTCGGCAGGTAGCGCTGCGCCCGCTCATGCCACCGGCTCGACTCGAGCCCGGGGTATGCGACCCACTCCACCTCGTCGCGGGCCTCGAGCCACTGCGCCACCGCGAGCGCGTTGGCCGAGTGCCGCTCCATGCGGAGGCTGAGCGTCTCGATGCCCTGCAGCAGCAGGAACGCGTTGAACGGTGAGATGGCCGCGCCCAGGTCACGTTGGTACTGCAGGCGCGCCTTGAGGATGTAGCGCGCCGGGAACAGCTCCGGCGGCAGCTGCGAGAACACGAGCCCGTGGTAGCTGGGGTCGGGCTGGGTGAAGTTGTCGAACCGGCCGCTCGCCTCGTAGTCGAACGTCCCGCCGTCGACGATCACGCCACCGATGGTCGTGCCGTGGCCGCCGAGGAACTTGGTGGCGGAGTGCGTGACGATGTCGGCGCCGTGTTCGAGCGGACGCACCAGGTACGGCGAGGCCAGCGTGTTGTCGATCACGAGCGGGATGCCGTGCTCGTGCGCCACGGCGCTCACGCCCTCGAAGTCGAAGACGTCGCCCTTGGGGTTGCCGATGCTCTCGCCGTAGAACGCGCGGGTGTTGGGGCGGATCGCGGCGCGCCACGCGTCCAGGTCGTCGGGATCATCGACGAAGGAGACCTCCACACCCAGCTTGGGGAACGTGTAGTGGAGCTGGTTGTAGGTGCCGCCGTACAACGATGCCGAGGACACGATGTGCCCGCCGTCCTCGGCCAGGTTCAACAGCGCAATGGTCTGCGCGGCCTGACCGCTGGAGGTGGCCAGCGCACCGATACCACCCTCCAGCGCGGCGACGCGTTGTTCGAACACGTCCTGGGTGGGGTTCATGATGCGGGTGTAGATGTTGCCCAGCTCGGCCAGCCCGAAGAGGTTGGCTGCGTGCTCGGTGTCGCGGAACACGTAGCTGGTCGTCTGGTAGATCGGGGTGGCGCGGGACCCGGTGGTCGGGTCGGGGGCGGCCCCGGCGTGGATCTGGCGGGTCTCGAATCCCTGCTGACCGGTCATGTGTTGGCTCCTCGTGCTGCTGGTGACGTCTGCGGATCGACGCCGAGGCGTAAATCCGACTGAACTGCTCAGGATTCTAGGTTGGCCGATCGGCCGACCGCAACCGCTGGCGCACCGCAACGACCCGGAACCCCCCGGACACGACCACCACTCGCAAGGTCCAGACGCGGAGCGAGCCGCCCCGAGGGGCGGCCCGCATCGCATCCAGTTGGACAACCCGACTCAGGTGGTCGAACTCTCGCCCGCCGCTCCTGCCGGGAGCCCGATCTGGTCGGGATCGAAGCCGTCCTCTCGGGATTTGGTGATCGCAATCGCCACGACCAGCAGGCCGAACAGCGGCTTGGCCAGCACGTCACCGATCGAGTAGCCGACCTGGCGGACCACCTCGGCCGTCGCTTCGTTGCTGATCCACGACGGTGCGATGTACGCCAGCGGATAGATCCCCCACGTGATGAGGATGATGTATCGAAGGCTGTCGACGAGCTTGCGCACCCCGCTGCTCTGACGCTCCAACGACCGCCCCAGTTCAATGAACAACACGTAGAGGATGTAGAGGAACGGGATGGTCGACGCAATCCCCCACACGGTCCGGGCGGTCGAATCAACCGGCGAGATCTCACCCGGCCATCCCAACAGGATCATGGCGACCGCAGCAATGATCAAACGAGTGAGCAGGCTCTTCGTCGAGTCCTTCGGGAGCTTGAGCACGACGACCAGCTCGGCAAGGAGGAGCGGCACGGTGAGCAACCAGTCGACGTACCGGTACCCCTCGTTGAACGGCTCGCCGTCCTGGACGAACTCACCCCCGATGAAGCTGAACGCGGAGTTCCACGAATCGAAGATGCGCACGTAGTGGTAGAAGGCGATCGCCACGACGAGTGTGGTGAGCGTCAGCGCAGTGTGGTACTTCGGTGCCACCCGTCCCCTGACGAGCAGGAAAAAGATGAATGCTGCTCCCATGCTCGCGATGACGAACGAGAATGCGTTGTAGACGAGGTAGAACTGCGCTTCGGTCAGTGTCAGGTCCATGTGTCCCCCCTGTGAGACGTTGACGGCGTGGCTAACTTATGGTGCAACCAGCGACATGGAAGTTCATTCCCCGAGAGCGTGATGAACAGTGTTCACCGCCGGGGCGTGGGCACTGTCTGACAGGTGGTGGTGAGCGAGGACCGGGAGTTCCGACCCCAAGCGGAAACCTCAGGGGGCAGCCGTTCACGCGGCGCGTTCGATGCGCACCAACATGGCCGCCGACGGGGTGACCCGTCCGCTGGCGTAGGTGCTGAGACGTGACGCGCTCGTGCCCACCAGCGCAGCGAACTGCGCGCTGGTGAGACCCGACCGTTCAACCGCGGCCCGCACCCGCGCCGCCACCTCGTCCCGGGCGTCATGCTCCGCCTGCTGTCGGGCCCGTTCCACGGCGAGCCGGAACAGCGTGCCGACACCGTCGGGGTCGCGGTAGGCGAGGTAGCGCTCCACCCGGCGCGCCGTGGGTCCCCACGGTGATCGGCGGATCTCGGCGAGCACCGGCTGCCAGTCCGGGACCAGGCCCCGGTCGATCACGGTGACGAGCGCCTCGAACGGCCAGGTGCGGACGTCGTCGTGCGGTGACGCGTCGACGTTGCGGAACTGCACCGGCATCAGAGCGCTCCACTCAACCGCAGCGCGAGTTCCTGACACGCGGCCACGACGTCGGACCACTGGTGCCAGCGTTCGTCGAGCGCCTTGTAGCGCGGCAGCTCGTCGATCACGTCGACGTCACGCGGCTGGGGGTCGGCGAGCGCGGCGACGAGCGACGTGAGGACCGACGCCGGCTCACCCGACCGATCGACGTAGTAGTCGTCGATGCCGGCGAGCACCCGCAGCGACTCGTCGATCCCCAGGTGATCCGCGAGCGCGACCACGTCCAGGTGGTCACGCACGGCGTTGCGCTGCACGACCAGGTACGCCTTGACGCGGAGCGCCTCGGCAGCGGTCGGTGCCACGACGACGTGTCCGTCGCCCACGTCCACCTCCACCGTCTCGAGCGGACGGACCCGACGCATCTGGCGGAGTCCCGCCTCCACCCCACCGAGACTGCCCATGATCGTGAACGGCGGCTTGGACGCGCGCACCGAGGTGGCCCAGCCGTCGGTCGCCTCGACGGCCTCGAGCACCTCGTCGTAGCGGTCGACCAGGTCCGACAGGACGTGGTCGTGGCCGAAGGAGTCCCGGTGGCCGGCGTGCAGCGCGGCGGCCGAGCCGCCGACCAGCACGGCGTCGGGCACCACCTCATGCAGGCGCGCCGCCGAGGCCAGCACGGTCCGCAGGGTCTCGCTCAGCTCTGTCACGCTGATTATCGTATCTGATAATCAGCGTGACCGGTTCAGCCCGGGCGACGGGCGAGGGCCAGCAGGTGCAGCAGGTCCATGGCGACCGTGGCGGCGGTGATCGCCGTGGTGGCCGTCGGGTCCAGGTGCGGCGCCACCTCCACGACATCGGCGGCCACGACGTTGAGCCCCGACAGCCCCCGCCGCAGCCTGCGGGCCTGACGGGGATCGGGGCCATCGACGACCGGCGTGCCGGTCCCCGGGACGAACGCCGCATCCAGGAAGTCCACGTCGAACGTCAGGTAGACGGGGTGGTCGCCGACGCGCTTGCGGATCTCAGCGATCGTGACCTCGAGCGGCCGGTCCAGGAGTTCGTCGGCATCGACGATCCGGAATCCGAACGTCTCGGGGTTGGGTGTGCGCATCCCCACTTGGATGGATCGCTCGGGCACCACCCAGCCCTGCCGGGCGGCCAGCTTGAACATCGTCCCGTGGTTCAGGTCGTCGCCCATGTCCCAGGTGTCGGAGTGCGCGTCGAAGTGGACCATCGACAACGGACCGTGGTGCTCGGCGGCCGCAGCGAGCAGCGGGTACGCGATCATGTGGTCCCCCGCCGAGCGCGAACACCGACACGCCGGCGCCGTGGATGGCGGCCACCGACTCGCGGACCTCGTCGACCATGCGGTCCGGGTAGCCCGGCCACATGACGGTGTTGGGTGCGTCGCCCCAATCGACCACCCGGGTCTCGTCCCAGATGTTGAAGTCCCACGGCCAGTGCCCCCACGGGTACTGGCCGACGAACACCAACTGCACGCGCACCGCACGAGGGCCGAACCTGGCGCCGGGCCGGTAGGTCGTGCCCATGTCGAACGGCACGCCGACCACGGCGATGTCGGCTGCGGCGAGCCCACGGTCGAACGGTCGACAGGCGAAGGTGAGCGGGCCCGAGTAGGTGGCCTGGGTGAGCGCGTAGACGTCGATGTTGTTCATCGACGGCGATCGTGGACATCGCCTGTCAGGCGACGGGCTGCATCGCACATCGACGGGACAGACCGACCAGCGCGAGTGGCAGAGCGACCCGCGTCAGTCGGATGCGCGCAGCGTCAGCGCCGCGAGCGAACACGGCGGCAGCACCGCCTCGGCCGAACCGTCGGTCACGGTGACGCCGGTGAGCGGCCGGGCGCGCACCCGGTCGGGGTCGCTCCAGGTGTTGCGGGCTCGCGGGTCGTCTGCGGTGAGCACCTCGCAGTCCCCCACCCCGACGAGCCGACGGCCGACGAGCTCCACCTGCAGCGGTGCGGACCGGCGCGGGTCGCGGTTCACGGCCATCACGTGGAGCTCCCCGTCGCCCAGGACGGAGGTGACGTCGAGCACCGGTTGGGTGCCGGCACGCCACAGGTCGAACGTCGGACCCTGCTGAACGACACGCAGGGAGTCGCCGGCACGGCGTTCGCTGAACATGCGGAACGCGTCGTGGATCGACTGGACCAGCAGGTCGTCACCCTTGGTGAGCAACGGTGCGATCACGTTCACGATCTGGGCGATGTTGGCGATTCGCACCAGGTCGGCGTTGCGGAGGAACGAGTTGAGGAAGCCCGCCACGACGAGCGCGTCCTCGAGCGTGTACACCTCCTCGATGAGCGGCGGGGCGAACCCGTTGACCTTCGCCGGCAGTCGGGTTTTCAGCAGGCTGGTGGGCATGGTCCGGTACCAGACGTTCCACTCGTCGAAGCTGAGCGTGGGGGTGTGCTCCCACCCCTCGGCGTGCGCAACGTCCGCAAGCACGGCGCGGAGCTGGTCGATCTGCGCGTCCACGATCCGACCGAAGGACAGCCAGCGGCGCGTGTCACGGGTCAGCTTGCGCGCGTAGCGGTGCACGCTCAGGTGGTCGAGGCCGGGGCCGAACCCGGCGAGCACCTTGCGGTCCCAACTCGGGAAGTGCCGCAGGTTCGGATCGCTCGACCCGCACGCCACCACCTCGATCCCGGGGCTGACGTCACGCATGCACGCCGCTGCCTCACGGGCACGGCGCGTGTACTCCTCCACCGTCGTGTGCCCGATCTGCCACGGGCCGTCCATCTCGTTGCCCAGACACCACAGGTCGACGTCGTAGGGGTCGGGGTGGCCGTTGGCGGCGCGCTCGTCACCGAGCGGTGTGCCAGTCGGCGCGTTGCAGTAGGCGACGAGCTCGCCGGCCGACTCGGGCGTTCCGGTGCCCAGGTTGACCGCCATCATGGGCGTCCAACCCATGCGGTCCGCCAGCTGCAGGAACTCGTCGGTGCCGAACTGGTTGGACTCCAGGTTCGACCACGCCCGATCCACGCGCACGGGGCGGTTCGCTTTCGGCCCGATCCCGTCCCGCCAGTCGTAGCCCGAGACGAAGTTCCCACCCGGATAGCGCACGGCGGTCATCTGCAAACGAACGAGCTGTTCGAGCACGTCGGTGCGGCACCCGTACTCGTCCGCGTGGCGACTGGTCGGCTCGTAGACGCCCTCGTAGACGCATCGACCCATGTGTTCGAGGAACCCGCCGAACACGCGCGGGTCGACATCGGCGATCCGGTCTGCGGCGTCGAGCGTGACGGTGGTCGCCCGGCGGACACCGTCTGTCGCCGACATCTCCTTGCCGTCGCGAGCGGGACTCACGCCGTTCCTCCGGCAGCGCGAACGGCGCGGGCGATCTCGGCCCAGCGACCCAGGTGGTCGGGGTGGGCTGCGAGGTCCTCGAACGTCAGGTACGAGGTGACGGTCGCGGCGAGTCCTGCGTAGCGCTCGACGAGTCGGTCGGCCACCTCGTCCCACAGCGCCACGACGGCGAACTCATCGAGCATCTCGTCGGTGATCTCGGCGGCCATACCGGCCAGGTCGCCCGCCTTGAGCCGGTCGTTGAGGCGGGCCGAGGTGCCCTCCCAGCCGAGGTCGTCGAACTGGAACGCGTAGTTCTTGGTGGATCCGTAGAACGCGATCTGCATGCGGGTCCGCTCGACCAGCGCGGCGCGCTCCTCGGGCGTGTCGCCCGGCGCAATGAACACCGGCACGAGCAGGTCGACGTCCTCCACCGGCCGGCCGGCGCGGGCCGCTCCCTCGGCCACCGCCGGGACGAGTCGCTCCTTCAGGTACCGGCGCGAGTGGAGCGGGTGCACCTGCACGCCGTCGGCGACCTCGCCGGCCATCCGGGTCATCCACGGACCGACCGCCGAGATGTCCACCTTGATGTCGCCGAACTCGTGGCGTCGTGGTCGCCACATGTCGGGCAGCAGCGTCAGCGACCAGTACGGGCCCTGGTGGTCGAGTCGTCGCTCACCGGCGAACGCGGCGAGCACGTCCTTGACCGCGAGCACGTAGTCACGCAGCCGTGGACCGGGCGGGTCGAACTCGGCGCCGTAGCGCCGCTCCACGTGCGCCCTGACCTGGCTGCCGAGCCCCAGCCGGAACCGGCCGCCGGTGTTGCCGGCCAGTTCCCACGCCAGGCTCGCCATGACCGTCGGGCTGACCGGGAACGCAACCGCCACGCCGGTCGACAGGCTCAGCGACGGCGCCGCGGTGGCCGCCGCCGCCATGGACATCCACGGGGTCTGGCCGGTCTCGGTGAACACCAACCCGGAGCAGCCGGCCCGCTCGGCGAGCACGGCCAGACGAGCCGCCTCGGCCCAGTCGACCGCACCGACCATCACATCGAAGTCCACCACGCACCCCCGTCTGCCAGCCGCTGCCGGGGCGATGGTAGGCGGGTCGGGCGTGAGCGGGCCGGGTGAGTCAAGCGAGCCGGGACCAGTGCACCGAACCGAGGTCGAACTGGCAGCATGGTGGAGCGTGCGTGTTGCGGTGAGTAGATGATGATCGCGAGTGTTGAGAGTGAGCGGAGAGGAAGTGGAACTGGTCAGCGATGGCGACGGGCTGGCCATCATCGGTGGCCCCTCGGCCGTCGAGCGCTTCATGGCCGCCGTCGGCCTGTCCGAGGAGGGTTCGGCCCCGATCGGATCCGTGCTTCGGACCGGGAGCGTTGCAGCACTGACCGGCTCGGAGGTCGCAGCGAACGCCGGTCGGTGGGTGAAGCTGACCGAGGATTCGGCCCGAGCGGTCAAGCAGTTCGGGCTCACCCCCACGAAGAGTCCGGGTGTCAGTCACGCCATGGTCGGCGAGCCCGGGAACATCAAGCAGTGGATCCAGGTGGTGAGGACCCCCGCATCGATGCTGACGAATCCGGCCATGCTCGCCGGGGCTGCCGGGCTCATGGCGCAGATCGCCATGCAGCAGCAGATGGATGCGATCATGGACTACCTCGCAGTGATCGACCGGAAGCTCGACGATGTGCTCCGGGCCCAGACGAACGAGGTGCTCGCACGTCTCGACGGGGTCGAACTCTCGGTGAAGGAGGCAATGGCTGTCCGTGCCTCGGTCGGCCGCGTCTCGGAGGTCACGTGGTCGAAGGTGCAGGCGGGCGCCCAGACCATCCACGAGGTCGAGGGGTTCGCGCTCCGCCAGCTCGGAGATCTCGCCGAGCGCCTCGAGCGGAGCCGCAAGGTCGGTGATCTCGCCGATGTCACCAAGGAAGCGGAAGCCGAGGTTCAGAAGTGGTTGGTGACCCTCGCTCGCTGCTTCGAGCTCCACGACGCAGTCGGGGTGCTGGAACTCGAGCGGGTGCTGGACGCAAGTCCCGACGAACTCGACCGGCACCGCGTCGGGCTGCGATCAGCACGCGACGAGCGGCTCGCTCTGATCACGGACCACACGGACCGACTCCTCGACCGCATGCACGACGCCGTCGGGATCGCCAACTCGCAGGTCCTACTCAACCCGAGACAGTCACCGGCGATCGTCAGGTCGAGTAACCACGTGTCCTCCGACGTCCACGAGTTCCGCCAGGTGCTGGGGATCGAGTCGGGCCACGACTCCTCGACGAGTCGGCGGTGGCGCGAGGCGGCAGCCGACACCCTGGACCAGGCCAAGACGGTGGGCGGTCACGGTGTCACCGGGATCAAGCGCCTCGGAACCGGAGCCCAGCGGGGCGCGAGCGCGGCAGCCCGTCAGCCGGGAAGATCGATCTCGTAGACGATGAAGCCCCGGTGCTCGGCGACCCGGTCGTAGAGACGGCGGGCCGTGTCGTTGGTGGTGTGCGTCTGCCAGTAGAGCTTGCTCGCCCCAGCCGCCTCGGCCTCACCGGCGGCGGCTGCGATCAACGACCGGCCGACACCCCCACCCCGGCGGTCCGGGCGCACGAACAGGTCCTCCAGGTAGCAGTACGACGAGGTCGACCAGGTGCTCGGGTGGAACACGAGATGGCAGATGCCCACCAGTTCCCGTCCGTCGAATGACCCGAGCCCGACGACCGACGTGTCGTCACTCGAGAGCCTCGCCCAGGTCCCGTCCGTCGTCGCCTCGTCGAGCTCGTGCTCGTAGAACTCCAGATAGCCCTGCCAGAGCGGCCCCCACTGGAGCCGGTCGGCGGGGTCGAGGCGTCGGACATCCACGACCTCGTCCTACCACCGACCCGACCGCACCCGCACGGGCAGACGGCAGGGGACGGGCCGTCGCCCCACCGGATCGACTCAGCGGTCCCGCGACGGCACGCCGAAGCGGGAGCGCACCTCGTCGAGCGGGAGGTCCGCCATGGCGAGGTGGTCCACCAGCGAGAAGTCCTGGTCCGTCCGGGTCCCCCGCTCGAAGGCGTGGGCCACCACCTCCATGGCCCCGGGCGCTGCGAGCACCGGCGGACCGTCGATGTCATGGATGAAGCGGGCCTCGTGCACGCCCAGGTTGCCGAGGAACTGGATCCAGTGGGCCTCGGTGTCGGCCATGCCGATCTGCATGGCCCCGAGCGCCACCTCTTCCAATCCGGACGGGCCGTACGCGGCGATCACGTGGGTCATGTCGTGGGCGGCGAACACCCCGGGGTACGGGTCGTCCGGGTGGGGCAGCTCGAACCCATTCGTCTCGTAGAACTCGGCGAACGCCCGCCCGAGCGACCCCGCAGGGCAGTCGCCGAGCGAGCGGATGCGTTCGAACACCTCAGGGGGGACCTCCTCACCACTGTCCGCTGGGCGGGCGAACACCGGCTCCTCGAGGTCCGCACGGTGGGCATCGAAGAACCGCCTGAAGTCGGCCTCGGCGACCGCTCTGCCGCGCGCCACCAGGTCGCGGGCCACGCGCTGGCTCTCGTCGGTGATCCCGAACGCCCGCGCGTATGCATCGGTGCGTTCCACCTGGGCCTCGGTGAGCGGGTGACGACACTGCTCGGCGAACACCATCATGTGGAAAATCCGATGGCGACGCGCCTCGTCGTCGACCCGGCCGGCCGCCCGTTCGGGCGACAACGGGTCCAACGACCTGGGGTCGATCGAGGTGTGGAACCAACCGGTCGCGAGCGCCCCGATGAGGGCCCACTGCTCGTCGGTGGGTCCGCCGTCGACGTCACAGGAGCCGATGAGTGCGGCCAGGGTGGCTTCCATCCGGGAACGGTCGAGCGTGCGATCCATGTCATGAGCCATATCGCGAGTATGTGGCGCAAACTGCGTAAAACCAACCAGCGACCCCGGCACCGTCGCGACAGGGAGCGGCGACCGACGGCCGACCGACGCCGCCACCCCGGGTTCACCGGCCTCCGGCCCGGCGTCCGACGGACCGGAACGCTTCGGCCGACACCCGTGGTCGCCGACCGGAAGGGGTGCCCGTGACCACGAGCGTCCGCCTAGCGTCCCGCAGGTGGAGCCGATCCCTCCCGCCCTCGAGGCGACCATCCGGACCCGGCTGCGGGAGCGCCTGACGCAGGGCCTGGCGTTGGCGTGCTTCGACGCCCGGGGCATCCGCTTCGCCGGCGGAGTCGGCCACGCCGACGCCATCACCGGGCTGCAACTCGTCCCCCTGAGGGGGCCGAGAACTGATCCGTGGCTGGGTCGGGGCCGTCGCGGCTGACCCGATGGGGTCGGACCCGGATCTCGGGCGCGTCGAAGCTGAAGGGTTGTGAGGTGTCTGTCGGCCTTGGCGTGCTTCAGGCAGCGGAGCGGTACTCGTTGATGAGTCCGCCGCAAGTGGCGTGTCGCTGGATCGGTTGGCCTGAGCCGATCGGGACGGCCTTGCCCTGGTCGTCGGGTGCTCTCTGGTGGAGGCTCCGGTGCGGCCGGTGGCCGTTGTAGTGGGCGATGTACTCCGCGAGGATCCGGCAGAGCTGGCGTTCGTTCCAGATGATCGTGCGGTCGAGGAGCTCGTGTCTGAGCGTTCGTACCCATCGCTCGGCGAACGCGTTCGATTGTGGTGCTCGAGGTGGGGTTCGGATGGCGGTGATCCCGGAGCCGGCGAACACGCTGTCGAACGACGCGGTGAACTGCCCGGCGCCGTCGCGGATCAAGAACCGGAACAAATGGACGTCGGGAAGCCGCATCAGCAGGTTGCGGGCCGCTTGGGTGGTCCACGGACCGGTCGGGTTGGTGGTGACCCCTGCGAGGTGCACGCGGCGGGTGCCGATCTCGATGACGAACAGCACGTGGAACCGCCGCAACAGCGCGGTGTCGACGCACGCGAAGTCGGTCGCGATGACCGCTTTCACTTGGGAGCGGATGAAGTCGGACCAGGAGGGCCCGGTGCGGTCACGGGCCGGGTCGATGCCTGAGTTGCGGAGGACCTTCCAGACGGCCGACGCGGCGACGCTGTGGCCGAGGCGAAGAAGCTCGCCGTGGATCCGCCGAAAGCCCCACGTCGGGTTCTCGCGTGCCAGTCGCCGGAGATCGGGGTCGATCGGAGGCCGCCCGGGCTTCGCGGTGGGTGGCTGGGTCCAGTGGAGGGCGACGAGGCGCCGGTGCCAGCGAAGGACGGTCTCGGGGTGAACGATCAGGAACGTGGTTCGCTGGTGGGCGCGTTCCATCGCCGTGGCGAGAACAGCGAGGATCGTCCGGTCGGTGTCGGTGAACTGCGGTCGGCCGATCTGGCGTTGGAGCACCAGGACCTGATGGCGGAGGGCGAGGATCTCGGCGTAGCGAGCATCTCCGGTGGCGAACACCCACCGGAATCGGGTCAGAACGAGGCGTGCCAGAGGCGGGAAGAGGGCCACGAGTGCAGAACGCTACCCGCCGTCCCGCCGCCCGAAACCCTTGAGAATCCGGGGCGGATGAGTATTCGGCCCCCTCACGGCCGGTAAGCCGGCTCGCTCCGCCAGCTTCGCCGAGAGCACGTCGTACACGCCCGCGATGGCCACGACCTCGCCGTCGGCCAGCAGCGGATGCACCGCCTCGTCACGCCTGGGGACGGATCCTCTCAGCTCAGCAGAGCCCGCGCCGCCGAGCCAAGGACCCGGTGATGGTGGACCCCGTCGCCGAGCTCGCGGGCGGCTACCCCGTCGTGGCGAGGGGGGCTCGTCCGTCGGGGTGGA
>Ga0194132_10003353_pt1 | contig 28603 bp, 35 predicted proteins | sample TA2KigOf80mmetaG_FD_148612 | JGI IMG/M metagenome (GOLD analysis project Ga0194132, IMG submission 148612) | Freshwater microbial communities from Lake Tanganyika, Tanzania - TA2015054 Kigoma Offshore 80m | ecosystem: Environmental > Aquatic > Freshwater > Lake | place: Tanzania: Lake...
GCGTTGCCGGGGCGTGGCTGGGGCCGGCGCGGGGCGCGGCTCCGGGTCGGGCTGCCCTACCCTGGCGACCCTTCTCAGCTCGTCCAAGTCCTCGCGGCTGAGCTGGCGCGCCTTGCCGGGGCCGAGGTCGTCGAGGACGATGGGGCCGATGCGCACGCGGACGAGCTCGCGCACGGTGCGCCCGACCGCGTCCATGAGCAGGCGCACCTCGCGCTTCTGGCCCTCGGCCACGGTCACGGAATAGCGCATCCCGGCGCGCACGCCGGCCGGGGCGTCGGCGTCGAGGCGCGAGATGGCGATGGCATGGGCGACGCCGTCCGGCAGGGGCACGCCGGCGAGCAGGCGCTCGCGGTCCGCGCTGGAGAGCGGGGCATCGAGGACAACGTGGTACTCCTTTTGCACCTCGTAGCGTGGATGAGTGACGTGGAGCACGAGGTCGCCGTCGTTGGTCAGCAGCATGAGGCCGGCGCTGTCGAGGTCGAGGCGCCCCGCCGGCACGAGGCCGGGGGCGCGGAGGGCCTGGGGCACGAGGTTGAGCACCGTGGGCCGGTCATGCTCGTCGCGAACGGTGGACAGGTAGCCGGCGGGCTTGTTGACGGCGAGGTAGACAAACCGTGGCTTCGATTGGGGGGCGACGCGCCGCCCGCCGGCCTCGACGCGGGCGCCCGGCGGCACCGGGTCGGTGATGCCGGTGGCGACCTTGCCGTTGACGCGCACCCTGCCGGCGCGGATGAGCTCGGCGCAGGCGCGGCGAGAGCCGAGGCCGGCATGCACGAGGTACTTCACGAGGGTGAGGGGGGCGTCGTTGGGGGGCCGATTCGAGCGACGTTCCATGAGCAAGAGCCTAACACAGCCGCCCGTGGCCGCGGAGTGCGCCGACAAATCCCCGTTGACGGCGTACCCGTTCGAGACTATAAGGTCACCGTTGCAAGTCCATCCTGAACGGCTCGATCGGGCTCGGTCGCGAACCAGCCTCACCCCCACGCGAGGAAGACACCGTCGTGGTAGCAACCCAACCGCGGACGGCCAAGACCTCGAAGTCCTCCACTGGGAATGTCGTGCTGTTGGTCGGCACGAAAAAGGGCGGCTTCATCCTGCGGGGCAACTCCTCGCGCAGGGCGTGGACGCTCAGCGACCCGATCCTGCTCGGATCGACCGTCCACCACTTCGTGCTCGACCCACGAGATGGCCGCACGATGTTGATGGCGGCGGTCACCGGCCACCTTGGCCCCACCGTTTTCCGCTCGACCGACGCCGGCAAGACGTGGAAAGAGGCGTCGCGCCCGCCTGCCTTCAAGAAGGCCAGCGAGGGGGAGGCCGGCCTATCGGTGAAGCACGTCTTCTGGCTGACCCCGGGCCACGCGAGCGAGCCGAACGTGTGGTACGCGGGCAGCTCGCCGCAAGGGCTGTTCCGCTCGGATGACGGCGGCGTGACGTGGGAAGGCGTCGCCGGCTTCAACGAGAACCCCATGCGCGAGACGTGGACCGGCGGGGCGCAGGATGGCACGCCGGACGGCCCGAAGATGCACTCGATCTTGATCGACCCGCGTGACAAGCGGCATCTCTACATTGGGATGTCGAGCGGCGGCATCTTCGAGAGCACCGACGAGGGCACGTCGTGGGCGCCGCTCAACAAGGGCTGCGATTTCCCCTACCCGATACCGGGGCCGCTGCCCGAGTTCGGGCACGACCCGCACCGCGCCATGCTGCACCCGCTGATGCCGGACCTGCTGTACCAGCAGAACCATGCGGGCATTTACCGCATGGAGCGCAAGGACGCCCAGTGGACGCGCATCGGGAAGAACATGCCGCCGGAGGTGGGCGACATCGGCTTTCCCATCGTGCTGCGCCCACGCGACCCGAAGACGGTCTGGGTTTTCCACATGGACGGCACCGACGTTTGGCCGCGGACCAGCCCCGGCGGCAAGCCCGCGGTGTATGTGACGAACGACGGCGGCGAAACCTGGCGCCGCCAGGCGAACGGGCTGCCCAAGGCGAACGCCTGGTGGACCGTGCTGCGCCAGGCGATGACGTGCGACTCGCGGGACCCACTGGGCCTGTATCTCGGCACGACGACGGGCCAGTTGTGGGGCAGCACGGACGAAGGCGGGTCGTGGAGGCTCATCGCCGAGCACCTGCCGCACATCTATGCGATCGAGGCCGTGGAGCCGCGCTGATGGCGAGTGAGGGCGTGCGGCAATGAACGTGCACAGCCCGTCGCAGCTGCGCTCCTATATCGGCGCATCGCTGGTGGAGGCGGACGGCGCCACGCTGGACGAGGTGCTGCGCGGGCTCGACCGGCGCTATCCGGGCGTGCGCTTCCGCATCATCGACGAGCAGGACCGCGTGCGCGAGCAGATCCGCATCTTCGTGAACGGCGAGCAGGAGTTCGACATCACCTCGCCCGTCGGCGCCCGGGACGAGATCGTCATCGTCGGCGCCCTCAGCGGCGGGTGACGGGCGGCGACGCCGGCCACGAACGCATGCGGTCGCTGGGCGCGCGCGCCACGCAAGCGCCCGGCCGGCGCAAGTCGTCATCGCCGCCTTTCCTTGTCGGGCCGGTGAGCGGCTGCTAGAATGCTCCTGTTGTCACAAACAAGTCTACGGCCATGTAGATGGGCTTTCGCCTATTACGGCCAGCAAGGAACGGGTGCCATGGGACAGCTCATCGAACGACTGGAACGCACGACCCGGGGCTACGCCAAGCCATTTGGCTTCGGGGCGGCGGCGAAGCGAGAGAAGATCCCCCCCATGCTGCTGTTGGGAGCCGTCGCGCTGGGCAGCGACGCCGATGCGCGCAAGGCGGCCGAGGCCGGCCTGGACGGCGCGGTGGTGGCCGCCAAGGGAGCGGGCAAGAAGGCGGACGCCGAGAAGTCGGCGAAGGCGCTGAAGGAGCAGACCTGGGGGCTATGGCTGGACGAGCCGCAGAAGGAGGCGCCCGGCGAGACGGACTTCCAGGTGTTCTCGTCCGACGGCACGCCCATCGCGGTGCTGGGCGGCGAGGGGCGCACCGCGTTCATGCAGGTGAACCCCGACTTGGACGACAGCCTGCTGCGAACGATCGACGACCTGCCGGTGGACGGGTTCCTGGTGTCGCTGGCGGACGCGAGCGCGCTGACGGTGCGGCAGCTGATGCGAATCGCCCGGGTGCGCGGCGTGACCTCGAAGTGGCTGCTGGTGCATGTGACGCAGCCGCCCAGCCAGGACGAGCTTGGCCGGCTGCGCGACGCGGGCGTGAACGCCGTGGTGGTGGACGTGGCCGGGCATGGCGCCGAGGCGCTGAAGGCATGCCGCGAGGCGCTGCTGGAGCTGCCCAAGAAAGAGGACAAGCGCAAGAACGGAGCGGTCGCCACGCTGCCACCGATGCGGCAGGCGGCATCGCCGTCGCGGCGGACCGCCGAGCCGGAGCCGGACGACGATGACGACGGCGGCGGGGACTTGCCGCTCTAGCCATGCTGCTCGCGAACTTCAACCTGCTGTTCGACGACCCCGGCGCGTTTTTCGTCCTGGTGGGCGCCGTCGCCGTCTCGCTGCTCATCGCCATCTCGGTGCACGAGTGGGCGCACGCGGCATCGGCGGCGCTGCAAGGCGACTTCACCGCGAGGCGGCAGGGGCGGCTCACGCTCAATCCGGGGGCGCACCTGGAGCCGGTGGGCACGGTGATGCTGCTGGTGGCCGGCTTCGGCTGGGGCCGGCCCGTTCCGTTCGACCCACGGGCCCTGCGGACGGGCAGGCTCGGCGTCGCGCTCGTGTCGTTCGCCGGGCCGTTGTCGAACATCGTGCTTGCCCTGCTGTTCGCGCTGCTGTTCCGCGTTGGGCTGCTGGACGCGGGCGAGATCACGCGCGGCGCGCTGCATGCCGGCAACGTGAGCGCCTGGCTGTCGCTCATCGGCATCTACAGCGTGACGCTCAACCTCATACTGGCCGCGTTCAACCTGCTGCCGCTGGCGCCGCTCGACGGCTCCGGCATACTCACCGGCCTGGCGCCGCGGCGCTGGCTGCCATTGGTGCGGCGCGTGAACGTGTGGGGCCCGGTGGCCTTGGTCATGCTGATCCTCTCGAACCTGGCGTTCGACGTGAACGTGCTCGGCTTCGTGTTCGACCCGGTGATAAGATTCGCTGACCGCCTGGTGGGCGCGTAGCTTCGAGCGAGAGGGCCGATCGCATGCAGCAGGCGACACGCCTGATACGTCCGGCGCACCGGCGCATGAACGCGACGGTGACCGTGCCGGGCTCCAAGAGCGTCACGAACCGGGCGTTGCTGGTGGCGGCGCTGGCCGGCGGCGAGTCCCGGCTGAGCGGCGTGCTCGAAAGCGACGACACGGTCGTGTTCATCGAGGCGTTGCGGTCGCTGGGCTTCAGCGTCGCATACGACCGGGCCGCCGCGACCTGCCGCCTGGTGGGCAACGGGGGGCGCGTTCCCACGGCGCGCGGCAAGGTGTGGTGCGGCAGCGCGGGCACGGCGTCGCGCTTCTTGCTGGCGGTGGTGGCCGCGGGCGAGGGTACTTTCGAATTCGACGCGACGGCGCAAATGAAGGCGCGGCCCATTGGCCCGTTGATCGACGCGCTGCGCGACCAGGGCGCCGAGGTGACCCTGTCGCCCTCCGGCTCGTTCCCGCTGACGATGCGGGCGCGCGGACTGCGGGGCGGGCGGATTCAGCTGTCGAGCGGCGACCAGAGCAGCCAATACCTCTCGGCGGTGCTCATGGCGGCCCCGCTGGCGTGCGCGCCGGTGGAGGTGCTGACGGCGGTGACGGTGAGCCGTCCCTATGTCGACATGACGCTGCGGATGATGGCCGATTTTGGCGTTGAGGCGCACCGGGAGGGCTATGAGCGTTTCGGGATCGCGGCGCCGGCGCGCTACCGTGGCCGCGCGTACACCATCGAGGCCGACGCTTCCACTGCTTCGTACTTCTTCGCGGCGGCGGCCGTGACCGGGGGCCGCGTGCGCGTGCCCACGTTGTCGCGGACGAGCATGCAGGGCGACACGCGGTTCGTGGACGTGCTGGAGGCGATGGGCGCGCGAGTCACGGACACGGGCGATGGGATCGCCGTCGAGGGGCCCGAGCGGCTGCGCGGCGTCACCGTGGACATGGGCGACATTTCGGACACCGTGATGACGCTGGCGGCCATCGCGCCGTTCGCCGATGGGCCGACCACCATCACGAACATCGGGCACATCCGCCTGAAGGAGTCCGACCGCATCGCGGCGATGGCGGACAACCTGGCGCGCACCGGCGTGCGGGCGGAGGCGGGCAAGGACTTCCTGGTGGTGCACCCCGGCAAGCCGCGCGGGGCCACCATCGACCCGCACGGCGACCATCGCGTCGCGATGGCCTTCTCCGTCATGGGCCTGGTGGCGGACGGCATCGTCATCGCCGACCCGGCGTGCGTGGCAAAGACGTGCCCGAACTTCTACGAGCTGCTCGAAGGGCTGTATTAGCATGGCGGCCTCCAGCGACGGCACGAAGCAGGCACCCCACGCGCGCCGTCCCCTGCTGGTCGTCATCTCGGGCCCGTCCGGCGTGGGGAAGGACGCGGTGCTGCACGCGCTGCGCGCGTCGCACCCCGAGCTTTTCTTCACCGTGACCGCCACGACGCGGCCAAGACGCGCGGGCGAGGTGGACGGCCACGACTATATCTTCCTCACGAACGAGCAGTTCGAGGAGTTCGTCGAGCGCGGGGAGCTGCTGGAGCACGCGCAAGTGTATGGGCGTTGGTATGGCGTGCCGAAGTGGCAGGTACGCAATGCGCTGGCACGCGGGCAGGACGCGATCGTGAAGGTGGACGTGCAGGGCGCCTCGACCATCCGCAAGGGGACGCCCGACGCGGTGCTGATCTTTCTCGCGCCGCCATCGATGGAGGAGCTGGAGCGTCGCCTGCGCTCGCGCAAGACGGAGGACGACGAGCAGCTGCGGCTCCGCATGCAGACGGCGGCGCTGGAGATGCAGCAGGCGCGTTGCTTCGACTATGTGATCGAGAACGAGACCGGCGCCATCGACGATACCGTGGCGCGCGTGATCGAGGCGATGGAGCGCGAGCGCGAGAAGCACCCCAACCGCGAGGTGCGGCTCTAGCGGCAGTCCCCATGGAGCAAGTCACCCTTTCGGAGTCACCACCGCATGTCTGACCGGTTCGACCTGTTCGAGGCGATCTACACGACCCGCGCGATCCGCAAGTTCAAGCCCGACCCGATTCCGCCGCCATTGCTGCGGCGCGTGCTGGAGGCGGCCACACAGGCGCCCAGCGGCATGAACCGACAGCCTTGGCGTTTCGTCGTGGTCACCGACCCGGGGCTGAAGCGGGAGCTGGGCGACATCTACCGGCGGGGCTATTTCGGCAACCGCGGCGCCGACTTCGCGAAGCAGGCCGAGGCCGACCCACGCGCCTATTTGGGCCTGCACATGGCCGACGCGCCGATGCTGGTGCTGGCATGCGGGCCGGCCGTGCGCCCCGACTCGCACCCGATGCAGCACGTCGCGCCCTATGCGTCGGTGTTCCCCGCCGTGCAAAACATGCTGCTCGCGGCCAGGGCGCTGGGGCTGGGCGGCGTCATCACCATCAACCACCGCTGGTTCGAGCAGGAGGCGGCGCGGCTGATCGACCTGCCGGCGGACCAGCAGATCATGGCGATGGTCCCGCTCGGCTATCCGACGGAGCGGCACGGCAAGAAGACGCGCATGCCGGTGGAAGAGGTGACCTACCTCAACCGGTGGGGCGCGCACGCATCGTTCGCCAACGATTGACGGCGGAACCACCGTGCGCATTCTCGTCGCGCCGCAGGGGTTCAAGGGCACGCTGACCGGCAAGCAAGCGGCGGCGACCATGGCAAAGGGGGTGCGGCGCGCGCTGCCGGACGCCCGGGTCGAGGCGTGCCCCGTCGCCGACGGCGGGCACGAAACGCTCGACGTGCTGCTGGAGGCGACGGGCGGGCGCTCGTTCGTCGCGACCGTCGAGGGGCCGCTTGGCGATCCGGTGGACGCGCGATGGGGCGTGCTGGGCGACGGCGAAACGGCGGTGGTGGAGATGGCGCGGGCGTCGGGGCTGACGCTGGTGGCGCCGGCGCGACGCGACCCGTGGAAAGCCAGCACCCGGGGCACCGGCCAGCTGATCCGCGCCGCGCTCGACGCGGGATACCGCCGGGTCATCGTGGGCGTGGGCGGCAGCGCGACGAACGACGCGGGAGCGGGCGCCGCGCAGGCGCTCGGCGCTCGGCTGCTGGATGCCGGCGGGCATGACATTCCACGGGGCGCGGCGGGTCTCACGCGCCTCGCCGCGATTGACGTGACGGCGCCGCTCGCGGCGGCCTTGCTGGTCGCCGCTGACGTGGCGAACCCGCTGTGCGGGCCGGACGGCGCGACGATGACCTATGCGCCGCAGAAGGGCGCCCGCGGCGATCAGCTGCCGGCGCTGGAGGCCGCCATCGCCCATTTCGCCGCGGTCGTCGAGCGCGACGTGGGAATCCACATCGCCGCGATGCCCGGCGGGGGAGCGGCCGGCGGCCTCGCCGCGGGGTTGGTGGCGTGCCGGGAGGCTCGGCTTGCGTGGGGCGCCGGCCTGGTGTGCGACGCGCTGGGCATCGACGAGCGCATTGGAAGGGCCGACGCGGTCATCGTCGGCGAGGGACGCATCGACGCGCAGACGCTGTTCAACAAGGCGCCATTGGAGGTGGCGCGCCGTGCGCGTGCGCTGGGCAGGCCGGTGGTGGCGATTGGCGGCAGCGTGGGCGCGGGCGCCGAGGGGTTGCGCGCGCATGGCGTCGTCGTCATCGAGAGCGCATCGGAGGACGGGGCGCCGGTGCCGGGGGACGCCAAGGAAGCGGCCCGGCGCCTGGCGGATGCGACGGAGCGGGCATTACTTCGGGCGCTGGCCGAAGGCACGCTCCGCGATCTGGCCTAGCCGGCGTCTCGCGGCACGGGCGTGGCAGGCGGACGCCGGAGCGGCGCGGCTGGCGGCGCCTAGCCGGTGCCCGCGACGGAGCCCTTGGCCGGCTCGGCCTTGGGCGCGGCGAGCGGGCGCGCCAGCCACACCAGCAGCGCGGCGATCATCCAGAAGGCGAAGATGAGCCAGAAGGCCAGCGTGTAGGTGCCCGTGGTGTCGTGGATGAACGCGATGAGGAAGGGCGAGGCCGCCGCCACGAGCAGGGCGTAGGGTGCGAAGGCTCCGCGAATGGCGCCGAGATAGCGGCGGCCAAAGTAGTTGGACCAGATGAGCGGGTTCGTGGCGACATAACCGCCGAGCGTCACGCCCGACATGGCCGAGTAGATCATCGCCGTCACGGGCGAGGAGACGGCGAACAGCAGGAACAGCAGCGTGAGGCCGGTGCCGGCTGAGAGCACCACCATGATGGTGCGGATGTGGTAACGATCGCCCATGTTGCCCCAGATGAGCCGGCCGGCGATGGCGAACGCGCCGTACATGGACACGGCAAGCGTGGCGCCTTCGGCGGAGATGCCATTGTCGATGTAGTGCGGGTACCAGCTGGTGGCGAGGCCCTGCAACGATGGCGCCGCCAGGATCGTCGCGCCGACCAGCAGCCAGGTGGTGGGCTTCCGAACGACCTCGCGCACGGTGAAGCTGTGCTCCTGCCGCATGCGTTGCGCGCGCGCGCCCGCCGCGGCGGTCGATTGCTCGGGGGGCGCGCCGTCGGGCGTGAGGCCGAGGTCCTCCGGCGAGCGGCGAGTGAGGGCCGAGATGGGCACCATGAGCACCATCATCACGATGCCCGTGAGCAGCCAAGTGGTGCGCCAGCCGTATGCGTCGACGGCGGGGCGCACGAGCAGCGGCGATATGAACGCGGCGACGGAACTGCCGAGCGTGCCGATGCTGACGGCGATGCCCCGCTTGCGGATGAACCACTTGGGCACGAGCGCCTGGTAGAGCAGACCGCTGGCGCCGGCGGAGCTGAGCCCGCCGATGACGCCGAACACGACGTAGTATTCGACGACCGACGACACGCGCACCAGGGCGATGGTGGTGGCGGCGAACACGGCGGAGGAGGCGACCATGACGATGCGCGGCCACTTGGGGTGGTCCATGAGGCGGCTGGTGAGCGGCAGCAGCAAGATGCCGATGACGAGCCGCAGACTGAGCACGCCATAGATCGTGGAGCGGCTCCAGCCGAGGTCGTTGCCCATGGGGACGGCGAACAGGCCAAAGGCCCACACCGTGGGGCCGGCGGTGGCGGCGGTCGTGAGGAACTGGCCGGCGACGATGAGCCAGCCGTAGAAGAATGGCAGGCGGCGGGCCCATGCGGGTCGAGCGGGCGTTGCGTTCACATGACCACTGACGTTTCGCTGAGTGGGTGGATGCTACGGCGCGCGGCGCGGCGAGGCAAGAGTGCGCGCTATTCCCGTCCGACGATGAGCATGTGGACGACGCCGGGACCGTGGACGCCCACGGTGAGGGTCTGCTCGATGTCGGCGGTGCGGCTGGGGCCGGAGATGAAGTTGGCGTAGGCGGCGACGTGCCCCCTGCCCTTCATGTGCTCGAGGCGGACGGTGGCGAAGTAATCGTCAAGCGTTTCCAGTATCTGCTCGATGCCGACGATGGCGACATAGACGGGCGGCGCGAGGGAGGCGAGCCGCGCCACGCCGCGACGCGGGACGATGACGCAGCTGGCCGTCTCGGCGATGGCCCACGACACGCCCGTCACGCCGAGGTCCGCGTCGAACGCCGTCGCCTTGAGGGAGTCGCGCGAGCGGTTGCGGCCGGAGGCGAGGATGATGGGCGCGGCGCGGGCACGGCGTAGCGGCCCGTCGTAGTCGGCCTGGCGAAAGCAGTCTTCGGCGGTCCGCACGACATTCCGCGCATGCAGGCCGGCGGCGATGGCGGCAACGGCGGCGGCGGCCTCGTCGTGCGTCTCGACGCGGTGCACGTGCCAGCCCACCTTGGTGGCGTTTTCCGCCAGGCGCTCCGCGTTGCGCTCGCGACGGGCCTCGACCTTGGCGCGGATCGTCCGCAGCTTTTCCTCCTGGCGAACCAGGTTCGTCTTCAGCGGTGGATGGTCGGGCGGCGAGGTGGCGGGCTCGGCGCGGCCCAGGGCCTGGCGGATGCGCTGGAGGAATGCTTCCTTTGCGGGAGAGGCCTCGGGCTGGGTGGTCATGGCTCAGCCCGCGAGAGGCCGTCGCGCCAGCGCCGCGCGAAGCTCTTCTCGGCGACGGCGGGGAAATCGCGCGCTTGCGTCCACGCGGCGAGCAGGGGCAAGCGCGAGCGCCTGATGACGCCTTCGCGCGACAGGGGCCGTTGCATGAGGCGGGCCAGGCGCGACGAGCGTTCGAGCGATTCGCGCGCGCGCATCATGTCGACCCAGCGGCGCATGAGCAGCCGCTCGGCCCAGGTGCCCGTGCGACGCGCGGCCTCAGGGCGCAGGTCCAGCAGCAGTTTGGGAATGTCGATCTTGACGGGGCAGACATCCTTGCAGGCGCCGCACAGCGTGGAGGCGAACGGCAGGTCGGCGCCGCGGGCGAAGCCATTCATGGCGGGCGTGACGATGGCCCCGATGGGCCCCGGGTAGACCCAGCCGTAGGCGTGGCCGCCCGTTTTCTGGTACACGGGACAGACGTTGAGGCACGCGCCGCAACGGATGCACTTCAACGCCTCGCGCAGCCGCTCGTCCTTCAGCAGATTGAGGCGGCCGTTGTCGACCAGCACCAGGTGGAACTCCTCGGGGCCGTCCTCGTCGCTGGCGCGGCGCGGGCCGCTGATGAAGGAGTTGTAGCTGGTGATGCGCTGGCCGGTGGCGGACCGTGGCAGGAGGCGCAGGAACAGCGCGACGTCCTCGATGGCCGGGATGACGCGCTCCATGCCCGCCAGCGCGACGTGGACGCGGGGCACGGAGGTAGTCATGCGGCCGTTGCCCTCGTTCGTCACCAGCACCACGGTGCCGGTTTCGGCCACGACGAAGTTGGCGCCGCTGACGCCCATGTCGGCGGTGGCGAATTGCTGGCGGAGCGCATTGCGCGCGATGGCGCAGAGCGTCTTGATGTCGTCGGTGGGGGCACTCCGCAGCCAGTCCTGAAACAGGCGGGAGACGTCTTGGCGCGTTTTGTGCATGGCCGGGGCGATGATGTGGAACGGGGTTTCCTTGGCGAGCTGGATGATGTATTCGCCGAGGTCGGTTTCCACCGGCACGATGCCCTCGGCTTCGAGCGTCGGGTTGAGGCGCATCTCCTCGGAGACCATGGACTTGCTTTTGATGACGCGCTTCACCGCGTTGCGCTTGGCGATGTCCAACACGATGCGGTTCGCCTCGGCGGCGTCGGCGGCGAAGTGGACGTGGCCGCCGTTGCGGCGCACGTTGCGGTCGACCATGTCGAGGTAGAAGTCGAGGTTGAGCAGCGTTTGGAGCTTGATGGAGCTGGCGCGCTCGCGCATCTGCTCCCACGTCTCCGGCGGGAACTCGCTGGCGACGGCGGCATCGCGGGCCTCGGTGAAGTGGCGGACGACGTGGTGGAGGGTCTGCTGCAACTTCGGGTTGCGGACGGCCACGGCTGACGAGCGTTTGAACGCGGCGGCTTTGGCGGCCAAGCGCTAGCCCCCCTCGCCAGCGAGCAGCTCGGCGATGTGTAGGGCGCGCGTGTCGAGTGCGCGGCGACGCATGGCGCCGGCCATGTGCATGACGCAGCCGCAATCCGTGGTGACCACGGCGCGGGCGCCGGTGGCTTCGACGTGGCGGAGCTTTTCGTCGAGGATGGCGCCCGAGACCTCGGGGAACTTGACGGAGAAGAGGCCACCGAAGCCGCAGCAGGCCTCGCTGGCTTCCATCTCGCGCAGCTCGGCGCCCTCGACGGCGGCGACCAGGGCGCGCGGCCCCTGCTTGATGCGGAGCTCGCGGAGGGCGTGGCAGCCATCGTGGTAGGTGACGGAGCCGCTGAATTTCGCTCCCACGTCGTCGACTTCGAGGACTTCGGTGAGGAATTCGGTGAACTCATAGGTGCGGGCGACCAGCTGGCGCACGCGCTCCAGCGTGGCCTCGTCGCCTTGGAACAGCTCGGCGTAGAAGACCTTGATCATCGACGCGCAGGAGCCGGAGGGCACCACCACGTAATCGTCGCCGGCGAAGATGTCGAGGAAGCGTCGCGCGACCGCCGTTGCCTCGGCGCGGTAGCCGCCGTTGAACGCGATCTGCCCGCAGCACGTCTGCTGCTCTGGAAACGAAACGTCGACGTCGAGGCGGCGGAGCACCTTCACGGCCGCTTCGCCGACATGGGGGAAAAACTGATCGATGAGGCAGGTGACGCAGAGCGCCGCCTTGACACGCCGCGGCGATGGTTGAGAGCGCCCACTACGGGGCCGATGACGGGCCATGGCGCAACGCTATCAAAGGGCGGCTGGCGTGGCAAGCAGGCGGCGGTGTCGTCCGGCCCCATGCGCCCCGGGAGCGGGCGCTCCCGGGTGCCCGCCGGCGCGACCTAGGCGGCTTGCCGTTCCTTGGCCTCGCGGGCCGGGCCGGCGACGAGGACCGCCATGTCCTCGAAGCGCTCGGCCGCGGGGGCCGAGGCGACTGCCTGGCTGAACAGGCGCGGCGTGACGCCATCGGTGATGGGGGACTTGCGGATCGTGTCGCCGCGCAGGCCGCGGAGCCAGCCGGCGATCCTGACGATGCCGGGCTCTCGCTTGGCGGCCGGCAGGGGCGTGGGGCGCAACACATCTCCGAGGTTCATAGCGGCCTTCCACTCTTCTTTCCGGGCGGCATGTTTGGGTGCCGCCGCCGTTCCCACGACATGCCAACCATTGTTGGGCTGTCCCGAAAGCATTGTGCGGTATCCGCAGGCATATCCACAAATTTCGTAAACGGCACCGAAGGGCAAGCGAGGATGCGCTTTTCCCCTCGGCCGAGGGGGGTGATGCGTCCTTGGCGCTCGGCGCGGGCGAGCGTGACGAGTTTCGTAGAGAAAGGGCGGCTCGTCAGGGTTGCGGCGGGCCATGGCGGACGAAATGGCGCATCGCGCATGGTCCGGCCCTTGGGCGGCGGGAGGAAGGCGGCGCGGGGCGCGTCACTCGCGCTTGGCCGCGACGGAGCCGGCGGCGCCCGGCACCTCCTCGGGTGGGCGCACGCGCCGGAAGTAGGCGAACAGCGCCAAGTCGTAGCCGATCTTCAGGACGCCGCAGGCGACGAACGGCGCGGCGGCGGAGACGGCCTCCCACAGCGCGGTGGAGAGGCGCGGCCCCACGGTGGAGGCGACACTGCGCCCCACCATGTGCAGGCTCGCCATCGCCACGCGTTCGTCGGGGCCGACGATCGCCATGGTGTAGGAGTCGCGGGTCGGCACGGCCATCATGCTGAACAGCGAGCGCGCCTGCCAGAGCACGACGGCGAGCGTGGCGGTGGGGGCGAACGCGGCACCGATGAGCAGCAGGCTGGCCGGTATGTGCGTGAAGACCATGGTGTTGAGCAGGCCGATGCGGGCGGCGATGCGCGCCGCGGCCCAGAGCGACAGCGCCGACAGCAGCTGCGACACGAAGAAGACGACGGCGAGGGAGCCGACATCGAGCCCGAAGCGGGTGTTGAACCAGTAGGCGACGAGGCTTTGCATGATGAGCGCGCCGCCGAGCGCGTCGACGCTGAAAAGGCCGACCAGGGTGAACATGGGCCGGCGCGACGGGAGCCGCAGCGGATTCGACCAACGGCGGACGGGCCGCGGAGCCTCGACCGCCGGCGACAGCAGCGCGAACAGGAACGTGGTGACGAGCAGGCAGGCCGCGAACGCGCCGAAGGCCAGCCGGAAGCCCGTGAGCTCGGCGATGCCGAACAGCCGCGCCAGCCACTCGGGCGCCCCGGCGAGCAGCGCGCCGCAGGCGGCGGCGGACGTCGCCACCATGCGGTAGAGCGCCTAGATGTCGGTGCGGCGCCGGGCTGGCGCGGTGTCGGCGAGGCTCGCCGTCTCGATGGCCTGGGTCGCCGATCCGAGCGAGCCGCCGGCGCCGGCCAGCATGCCAACGATGGAGGCGAGCAGCAGCAGCCAGTAGCTCTGGGTGGCGACGAGCACGAGCGCGGCGGTCACGGTGACGAGGCTGAGCGCGATCATGGCGCGACGCCGCCCGAATCGCTCGCCGCCAACCGCCATGAGGGTGGCGATGACCGCCGAGCCGCCGACGCCCGCGGTGAAGAACCAGCCGATGCGGGTGAGGGAGAACCCGAGCTTGCCGAGGTAGACGCCCAGCAGGACGGCCATGAGGCCGTATGCGAGGCTCCGCTCGGCCTGGGTGGCGATGAGCAGGCGTCCGTCCCGGCTTATCCACGCAAGCGACATCGAGAGGGTGCCCCGCACCGGTGAATGGCGAGACTCTACCACCCGCGACGCGCCGGCGGCGCCGAACCGTCTACGGCTGCCGCTGCTGGTTCCAGATGGACAGGTTGTTGCAGCGCTCGCACGTCTCTGGTGGGATGAACCCCCATTTCATGAGGAAGCCGAAGACGAGACAGCCGGCGCAGAAGGCGAGCGCGGCCTCGAGCGCGGCGAACACGACAATGGTGCCGAGGACCGCCTTGGCGATGCCCACCTCGCCGAAGCCGTACATCAGCACGAGGGCGATCGAGGAGAGGGCGAGGCCGATGGTCTGGGCGAACTGCTTGGGCGGCCCGGCCACGGGCTTGTGATGGCGCAACACCTTGGGCGCGATGACCCGCGTGGCAAGCGAGCCGATGATACTGAGGCGGGGCCCCGCCAGGACGTGGGCAAGGAAGCTGTAGACCATGAAGAAGGTGAGCCAGCGAATGTCGAACACGATGATGGCGAGGCCCAAGAGGAACGTCATCGCGGCCACGCTGCGCGCGGCGTATTCATTCACGGGATGGGGGAACGAGAAGAAGGCGCGGAGGCCGGTCTTCGTCTCGGCAGCTGTCGTCGCCATGTCCACCTCTACGTCGAATCGATCTCGGAGGCAAAAGAAAAGCCCTCGCCATGCACGAGACATCCCGCAGACAGCGAGGGCGGGCCGCGCGGCGCGGCCGGCGTTGTCTACGGGACGCTGGTACAGACGCAGGGCACGAACTGCATACATCCATCGTAGGAATCCGCGCCGCCCATGTCAAGAAACGTCGTCCGAGCAAGGGTGCCCGCCCCTCGTCGAGCGCGCTCCGTTTCCCCCATGCCGCCTGGTGGTGAGCACGATTGGCCGGGGCGCCGGCGTCTGACAGCATCGGGACGAGATTCAACGTCCTCGTAGAGCGACAACGCATGACGCCTTGGCGACAATCGATTTCGTGGATGCGCCGGGCCCCCTGGCCCGCGGCGCGAAGGCAGCGGGGCATCACGGGGCTGGAAACGGCCATCATCTTGATCGCCTTCGTCGTCGTGTCGTCGGTGCTCGCCTACACCGTGCTGTCGGTCGGCCTTTTTAGCGCGCAGAAGGGCAAGGAGGCCACCCACGCCGGTCTGGACCAGGCCGGCAACAGCATGGAGATCGTCGGCCAGGTGACGGCGCGTGGACGGCCTCGGCGAACGTGACGGTCGCCACCGACAGCGCCGACCCGAAGGAGGGCGGAGCGAGCGCGGTGCTGACCGTGGCGGCGGGCTTCACCACCGGCCTGGTGGCCTACGTGGGCCTGGGGGCGCCGGTGGACATTTTGGGCAACTGGTCGGCCGGCCTGTGCATCGAGTCCAGCGCCAGCCTGCCCGCCGGAACGCTGCAGCTGGTGTTGGACGATACCGCCGGCTGCGGATCGCCGCTGGAAACGCTGGACATCGGCGCGCTCTCGGCGGACACGTGACAGCGCGAGGTGATGCGCCTGACGGCACCCGCCGCGCTCAACGCCGTGGCCTGCGCCGGCATCGCGGCCGCGTCCGACCCCGGCGCCGTCACGCTGCACGTCGACCAGATCGAAGGGCCCGCCGAAGTGCATACGGTGCATTTGACCTTGGCGACCGCGCTGCGCGGACTGGGCGTGTCGTTCATTTCGACGGCGGACGCGGACGGCGACGGCCTGCTATCGGACGAGACGCCGCGCAACCACAGCGTCGCGGTGAGCTACCTCGACAGTACGCAACTGGTGAACGACCTCGCGTGGACCGTCACGCCGCTGGGCCGCGACGATGGCGACGACGTGTTGGAGGCGGACGAGAAGTTCGTGTTGAATATCAGCCTGCGGGCGCTGGACCCGACGCCCGTGGGCGGTATGCCCATCAACCTCACGATTCGCCCGAACGATGGCGCGTTCCTCGGCATCGAGAAGCGGACGCTATCGTCGATCACGCCGTCGATGCTGCTGCGATAGCGTCGATGCCGCACCCCGCGCCGCTCGGTTGATTCGCGTGGGCTGGTACGGTAGGGTGTCGAATGCCAGCCCGGCGCCCCGAGCTGCGTTCCAGCCCACGATGGAGGCGGTGCGCTCTTGTCTCAGGAACTCGTCCTTAGCGCCGTTGACCAATCTCCCATGCGGCGCGGCGGCACGGCCGCCGAGGCTCTGCGCGACACCGTGCGCCTGGCCCAGGCGACCGACCGCCTTGGCTATGCGCGCTTCTGGGTGGCCGAGCACCACAACGCCGGCACGTTCGTCGGCACCAGCCCGGAAATTCTCATCGGCCAGATATTGGCGAACACCCAGCACATCCGCGTGGGCAGCGGCGGCGTGATGCTATCGCACTACTCCGCGCTGAAGGTGGCCGAGCAGTTTCGCATCCTCGACGCGTTCTATCCGGGCCGGGTGGACCTCGGCATTGGGCGGGCACCGGGCAGCGACCAGCTCACGGCGTCGGCTCTGGCTTACCCCAAGGTGCCGGCCGACATTCGCCACTTTCCGCAGCAGGTGAACGACGTGGTGAGCTGGCTGCACGGCAAGCTCGACGAGAAGCACCCCTTCCGCAACATCAAGGCGCAGCCGGGGCCGCAGCCGGCCACGGTGCCGGACGTGTGGCTGTTGGGGTCGAGCGACTATAGCGCGCAGCTGGCGGCGGAGCTTGGCCTGCCGTTCGCCTTCGCGGACTTCTTCGGCAACCCCTCGGAGTATGGCCCGGTGGTCGCGGAGCTCTACCGCAAGAATTTCAAGCCTTCCGCTTATTTGATCGAGCCCCGCTTGCACGTGGCGCTGCAGGTGTTGTGCGCGCCCACGGAGGAGGAGGCCGCGTTCATTGGGTCGAGCCGTAACTTGAACAAGATGAGCCAGATGCTGGGGCTGCGCGAGGGGCTGCTGCCGCCGGAGGAGGCGCGCGCCGTGGAGGAGCGCCTGACGCCGCAGCAGCGCGAGTTCCGCGAGGGGTTCCGCAAGGCCTACATCGACGGCAACCCCGCGCAGGTGAAGGCCGGCATTCTGGCGGCCGCCGAACGCTATGGCACCAACGACATCGGCATCGTGACGATCTGCTACCACTTGCGCGACCGCATCCGCTCGTACGAGCTTATCGCGCAGGCGTTCGGGCTGCAGCCGCGCGGGGAGCAGCGCGAGGCCACCTCATCCGCCGGTTAACGGGAGACGACATGGGCGCCATCGACGACCGTTTGCGCGAGCTGGGGATCACGCTGCCGAAGCCGCTGCGACCCGTCGCCAATTACCTGCCGGGCTACCGGGTGGGGAATTTGGTGTTCCTGTCGGGCGTGGGGCCGCGCACGAGCGCGGGAGAGCTGATCTCGGGCAAGCTGGGCGCGGACTGCACGGTGGAGCGCGGCTACGAGGCTGCGCGGTGGTGCGGTCTGCACCTGTTGACCAATTTGCAGGGCATCGTCGGCGACTTGGACAAGGTCGTCCATTTCGTGAAGCTGCTGGGCATGGTGAACGCGACGCCGGACTTCAAGGACACGCCCGCCGTCATCAACGGCTGCTCGGACTTGCTGGTCGAGATATTCGGCGAGCGCGGCAAGCATGGCCGCTCGGCGGTGGGCATGGGCACGTTGCCGTTCGGCATGGCCGTCGAGATCGAGGGAATCGTCGAGGTGCGCGACTAGGCCGAGCGGACGTTTCAGCCGTCCAGCCCGTATACTTTCCGGCGTCCGGTGGAACGCGCCGCCCGCACGGGTGGACGCCCGCCGCCACCACGCCAGGAGTCCGTCGCAGCCATGATGCCTGATTTCGCCCGCGGCCATGTCGGCTGGGAATTTTTCTTCTCCGGAATGATCTTCGTCCTTTCGATCGTCGTCGCGCTGATCGTCCACCCGGTGCTGACCAGCATCGCGAAGCGCGTGACGAGCAACACGAAGGGCACGCTGGACGACCGCATGGTCGAGGCGCTCACGGTGCCGCTGCAGGTGTTCGCGCTCACGCAAGGCGTGCTGCTGGGTCTGACGAACACCACCGATCTGAGCCAATACCAGGGCACGATCAACGCCGCGTGGGTCATCAGCCTGGTCCTGAACATCGCGTTCGCCGTGAACCGCGTCATCGGCGCGTTCATCACTTGGTAAGGCGAGACGCTCGCGGTCAAAACGAAGACGAACCTCGACGACCGGCTCATGCCGCTTGGGCGGCGGCTCGGCTTCATCGTCGTCTACACGCTGGCGTTCCTCACCATCGCCAACCGGCTTGGATGGTCGCTCACGCCGGTCCTCACGGGGCTGGGCCTCAGCGGCCTGGCCGTCGCCCTGGCGCTACAGCCGACATTGAGCAACCTGATCGTGAGCGCGTGGCTGGCCGGTGACGGGACGCTGTCGGTGGGGGACATCGTCGAGGTGCAGGGCGGCCCCGCCGGCACGGTGACGGACGTGTCGTGGCGGACGACACGCATCATGACGCCGGCCGGCAATATCGTCATGATCCCGAACTCGACGCTCGTGAACAGCACCGTGACCAATTTAAACAGCGTGACGCCGGAGATGAACGCCGTGGTGAACTGCGGCGTGTCGTACGACGTGAACCTGGCGCGGGTGCGCGACGTGTGCTTGGAGGTGTGCCGCGAGACGGCCAATGCGCTGGGCGATTCGGTGGTGGTGAGGAGTTTCGAGCCCTTGGTGCGCTTCCGCGAGTTCGGCGATTCCAACATCACATTCATCCTCATCATGCGCGCCACGAACCGGGGCAACACCTTCCTGATCCAGCACGAGCTGGTGATGCGCCTCCATGAGCGTTTCGGCCGCGAGGGCATCGAGATCAACTACCCGGTGCGGAAGCTGGTGCTGCCGCCGGAGCTGGTCGGGGGCCAGCAAGCCGCCGTGCTGACGAGGCCGTCGGCGGCGAAATCCAACGGGGGCGGAGCGGAGCAGTAGCGCCGGCGCGAGGCCGGGGATGACCGCCCGCAGACAAGCGCCATTTGTGTCCTGATTAATACTGCCTCATTCGGCGTGTAATGCCGGCTTACCATGCGCGTGGCCGCCGGAGCCCGCCGAGGACGAGGAGCCATGCTGCCTGATTTCGCTCAAGGCGACCCTCTGTGGGAAGCCGCGTTCGGGGTTGGGATATTCGCCATTGGCATCGTGCTGTCGTTGTTCGCGGAGCCGGTCATCGTCCGGGTGACGCGGCGGCTCACGAAGCAGACGAAGACGAGCCTGGACGATCACATGGTGGAGGCGCTGGCGCGGCCGCTGCAGCTGTTCATCCTGGCGCAAGCGGCCGGCATCGCGCTCACCAGCACCACGTTCTTGAACCCCTGGCAAGCCACCGTCACGCTTGGCTGGCGGGTGCTGGTGGTGGCGATCGGCGTCATCGCGGTCGCGCGCTTGTTCCGCGGCCTCACGCGCTGGTACGGCGCGGACGTCGCGTCGCGGACCAAGAGCAGCCTGGACGACCGCATGCTGCCGCTGGTCAACCTTCTCTTCACCGGCCTGATCGTGGGTATCGGGCTGCTGGTGATCGCGAGCACGCTCGGCTTAAAGGTGCAGCCGGTGCTGGCCGGCCTCGACCTCAGCGGCCTGGCGATCGCGCTGGCGCTGCAGCCTACGCTGGCGAACTTGATATCGAGCGCCTGGATGGCGACCGACGGCACGGCGACCGCGGGGGACTTCGTGGAGGTGCAGAATGGGCCGAGCGGCACGGTGCTGGATATTGGGTGGCGCACCACGCGGATCCTCACGCCGGTGGGCAACGTGGTGATGATTCCGAATTCGACCCTGGCGAACGCCATCATCACGAACTATCAGGCCGTGACGCCGGAAATGAACGCCATCGTCGCTTGCAGCGTCTCGCTCGCGAGCGACCTCAACAGGGTGGAGGGCCTGGCGCTCGACGTCGTCAAGTCGGTGATCCACGACCTGCCGGAAACCGTGGTGTCGAAGGGCTTCACGCCGGTGGTGCGCTTCCGCGAGTTCGGCGAGTACGAGGTGAAGTTCAACCTGCTGGCCCGAGGCAAGGACCGAGGGAGCGTGGCGGCGATCAACCACGAGATCATCAAGCGGCTGCACCGTCGCTTCAACGAGGCGGGCATCGAGTTTGGGATGCCGTCGCGACGCCTGCACTATCAGGGTGCCCTCGCGAGCGGCAACGGCAAGCCGACGGAGCCCGGAGCCCTTGCCAGCGTTCACCGCTTGCGGCGCGATCAGACGGACCCCGACGCGGAGGACGCGGACGTGTAGCCCGATCCCGGTGAAGACCGACCGGGGAGACGATGCCGGATCGTCCCGGCGTTGGGGCGCGGCCACGACCAATTGCCGTACGTTCGCGAGAGGCAGTTCGCCAGGGAGTGCGCGATGATCGGCGCATGGTTTGGATCGCCGCTCGACGTCCTGTTCTTCGTCGCGCTGTCCGCGGTCGGGGCCTACGGCAGCGTCATCATCCTCACGCGCATTGCGGGGCTGCGGAGCTTCGCCAAGATGTCGTCCTTCGACTTCGCGATGACCATCGCGGTGGGGACGCTCATCTCGTCCACGGCCGCGTCGCGGGAGCCGCAACTGGTGCGCGCGGTCGTCGTGCTCGTCATCTTGTACGGCTCGCAGGCGATCATCGGGTTCTTGCGCGTGCGCTCGGCGCGGGTGAAGGACGTGGTCGACAACCGGCCGCTGCTGCTGATGGCGCGCGGCCAGCTGCTGCGGGACAACATGCGGCAGGCGCGCATCACGGAGGGCGACGTGTGGGCCGCGCTGCGGGGAGGCGAACGTGCGAGCGGTGGACGACGTGACGGCTGTGGTGCTGGAGACGACGGGCGACGTGAGCGTGCTGCACGCGCCGGCCGACGGCCAGCGGCTGGACCTTCGCCTGTTCGCGGGGGTGCGCGGCGCCGATCGGCTTGCGGGCGGCTGAGCCGGCCGGCGCGAGGGGGACGAGCGACGCCAACGCAAAGCGCCCCGGCCTTCAGGCCAGGGCGCTTCCATGTTCGCGTTCGGTCGGTCGAGGGCTAGGCTCCGAGCACCTTTTCGATGTTCTTCTTGAGCACCGACTTGGGCACGGCGCCGATGATTTGTCCCGCGACCTTGCCGTCCTTGAAGATGAGCAGCGTGGGAATGCTGCGGACGCCGTATTGCATGGCGGTCTTCGGGTTGGCGTCGACGTCGAGCTTGGTGAAGCTCACCTTGCCGTCGAACTCCGTCGCCAGCTCGTCCACCACGGGGGCGATCATCTTGCAAGGGCCGCACCAGTCGGCCCAGAAGTCGACCAGCACCGGCTGCTTCGACTCGAGGACTGCCTTCGCGAACTCCGCGTCCGACACTGCCTGGGGCTTCGCCATTACCGTACCTCCAGAGGGTTCACGGCGTCGGGCCTGGGTGCCCGGCTACCGTCCCAATGATCAGATGCATCGTATCGCGTTCCGATGCAAGTTGCTCGATGAGGCCAGTGTAACGACCTCATGGCGGCGGGGTCAACGCGGGCGGCGTCACCGCTTCCGCAACGCTTCCTCCTCAGGTTCGACCGACAGGCCGTCCAGGCGGTCGCTTGCCTTGCGGGCGCCCCGGAACAGGACGGCGCTGCCGATGCGCGACATCACGACGAGCGCGATGGCGACCGGCGGCAGGAAGACGAGCACATGCGTGGTGACCGCGAAGGTGACGGCGACCGCGCGGTCGACGCCGAGCAGCGAGTGCAGCGTGTAGGTCATGGCGAATTCGTAGGTGCCGGCGGCGCCGGGCAACGAGGGGACGGCGGAGGTGAAGAAGGTGGTGGCGACCATGATGGTGGTGAGGGTGAGCACGTCGAGCTCCATGCCGAGGCCACGCGCCACGATCCAAACGGTGAACCCAAGCAGCATCCAGTGGAGGATGGAGGCGAGGAAGGATGCCCAGAGCTTGCCGGGCGATTCCTTGAGCAAGTTGGCGGCGACGGCCATTTGCTGCATGAACCGGGTGTTGCGGCCCACGGGCAGCGATGAGAGTCCCCGCGCGGCGATGATGAGCACCAGAAGGCTGGCGATGAACAGCACGAAGGCGCCGACGAGCTGGATGCTGGCGCCGCGCAGCTGGGGCACAAGCAGCACGCCCATGCCCATGAGGATGGCCGTGGCGAAGACGTCCATCACGTTGCCGGCGATGAGGGTGGTGAAGGCGCTGGGGAACGGCACGCGGTATTGCCGGGTGATCATGGCGAGCTGGACCGGCTCGCTGACCATGCGGACCGGCAGCAGGTTGTTGAGGCCGATGCCGGTGTTTTGCGTGAGGAAGACGTGCCACATGGAGACCTTGTCGGCGGTGAGCAGGATGCGCCAACGGGCGGCGCGCAACACCGTGCTGGCCGTGAGCGGCACGAGGCTGAGCAGGGAGGCGAGCACCGGGACATCGAGGAACGAGTCGACGACCTCTTGCCAGCTGAGGCTGCGGGTGGCGAGGAACGCCAGGATGCCGCTGGCGGCGGCGCCCACCAGCAGCTGCACCCACCGATTCGTGACCAGGCGTTGCAGGCGCTGGTACCACACCCAGGCGCGGCCGAACATGCGATTGCTCCTGCGGTGGGCGCGTCCGCTAGAATGAGGCCATGGAGGAGGCCATTACAAGTGCGATGGCTCTAGCGCCGTTGGTTGATGGGCACACCCATATCGATCAGTACGGGCCGGACGAGCAGTCAGGGCTGTTGATGCGCGCTCGAGAAGCGGGTGTGGGCCTCATTATAGCAGCGGGCACGACGCTCGCCTCTTGCTCCGCCGTGCTCCGTTTGGCGGAATCGGAGCCCTTGGTCCGCGCGGGCGTGGGCCTTCACCCGCAAGACCTGGCCGATTGGGTGGACGATGCCACGGTGACGCGGCTGCGGCACTTGGCACGGCGGCCGCGAACGGTGGAGTGGAGCGAAACCGGCCTCGACTATCAGCCGTCGTCGCCGCGGTGGGACCTACAGCAGGACGCGTTCCGCAGGCAGGCGCGACTGGCGCGCGACCTGGGGCTGCCGATGGTGGTGCACTCGCGCGAGGCCGACGCCGACATGCTGCGGCTGCTGCGCGAGGAGGGCGTGCGGGAGGTGGGCGGCGCGTGGCACTATTTCCAGGGCGACCGCGCGCTGGCGGAGCAGGTGCTGGAGCTGGGATTTCACATTTCACTCGCGAAGCCGCTGCTGCGCTCGCCCGAGATGCAAGCCGTCGTCGCCACGTTGCCGCTGGAGCGCATCGTGTTGGAGACCGACTCGTACCCGCAGCCGTTCAAGAAGAACCGCATGGCGTGGACGGAGCCGTGGCAGCTGCCGCAAGTCGCCGCGAAGGTGGCGGAGTTGCAGGGCGTCGCCATCGAGTGCGTGGCCGAGGCGACGACGGCCAATTACCTGCGGATGCTGCGGGGCCGCGTGCCGGCCGGCGAGCTCTCAACATCGCCGCATGGCGCCGACCGCTAGCCGAGCGGCTGCGTATAATGCGGAGAGCGCCAGCAGTGAAGTGCGGTGCCATGGGCATGCCGACGACGTGCAAGGCCGGGCTGAAGGAATGGGCAGTCGCCATCGAGGCGCTGGGCTCGGGGCGCCAGGCGCTCATCATCCGCAAGGGCGGCATTCGGGAGGAGGGCAAGCACTTCCGCGTGCTCTACCCGGAGTTCCTGCTGTTCCCTTCGTTCGAGCACCAACAGCACGAGCTGCTGAAGCCGGGGCTGGCCGAGGAGCTGTCTCGCGGGCTGTCGATGAAGCCCGATCCGGCGTGGCTCACGTTCACGCACTTAGCGCGCGTTCACGCCGTGTACGCGGTGAGCGAGCTCGCCGAGCTGGAGGCGTTGTCGCCGCATCACATCTGGTCGGACGCCTACGCCCAAACGAGGCTGCGCTGGAAGCCGAGGGTGCCGCTCATGGCCATGGTGCTGCAGGTGTACGCGCTGCCCGAGCCGAGGCGCGCGCCGGCGCGGCCGGAATACGCCGGCTGCAAGTCGTGGCTGCAGCTGCTGGACGCCGTCGAGCTTGGCGAGATGACGCCCGCGATGACCGACGACGCGTTCGATACCGAGGCCGCGCGCATCCAACGGGCCTTGGATGGCGTGCGCGCCGCGGCCGCGCGCTGACAACCACACATCACGAAGAGGCTTCCTCGTGCAGTACCGCCGCCTGGGCAAGACCGACCTTACCGTTTCCACCGTTGCGTTCGGCGTTTGGAGCGTCAGCACCGGCTGGTGGGGGAAGGTGGAGAAAGACGACGCGACCAAGCTGCTGCGGGCCGCGCTGGACCAGGGCATCACCCTGTTCGACACGGCCGACACCTACGCCGAGGGCTACGGCGAGGAGATTCTGAAGGAAGCTTTCGCCAAGCGGCGCAAGGAGGTCGTGCTGGGCACGAAGTTCGGGTATGACATCCACGCGCCGCGCGAGGGGCACCAGCGCGAGCGCCCGCAAAAGTGGGACGCGGCGTTCATCCGCAAGGCGTGCGAGGAGAGTCTACGCCGCCTGGGCACCGATTACATCGACCTGTATCAGCTGCACAACCCGCGCCTGGACGCCATTCGCAGCGACGAGGTGTTCGAGACGCTGGACAAGCTGAAGGCGGAGGGCAAGATCCGCCACCATGGCACGGCGCTGGGGCCCGACATCGGCTGGAAGGCGGAGGGTGACGCCTCCATGGCGGAGCGCAAGGCGCCGGTGATGCAGATTATCTACAGCATCATCGAGCAGCAGCCGGCGCGCTATTTCTTCCCCACGGCGCGCGAGCACCAGACCGGCCTGCTGGCCCGCGTGCCGCACGCCAGCGAGATTCTCACCGACGAGTTCGTGAACAAGGCAAAGGTCGAGTTCGACCCAAGCGACCACCGCGCGCACCGCCGCCAGCAATGGCTGGACACCGCGTTCAAGAAGCGCGAAAAGGCATTGTTCGTGGCGCGGGAAACGGGCCGCACCCTGGCCCAGGCGGCCATCCAGTTCTGCCTCGCCGAGCCGCTCATCGCGAGCGTGCTGCCGAACATCGTGCATCACGCGCAGCTCAACGAGTTCGCCGCCGGAGCGGATGTGCCGCCGATCTCGCGAGACGAGGTGAACGAGCTCTTCCGCCTCTACGACGAGGAATTCGCGGCTCTGGGAACCATACAGCCGCAGCGCGCCTGAGGCTTGCAGGAGGCGGAAGGACTGATATACTGCTTTCAGTAAATCAGGGAAGCAGGAACCACATGGCAAGCAACACGACCCGCATCACCATCGACCTCGACAGCGCCGTGCAGCGCCGCCTCAAGGCCACGGCCGCGATCAAGGGCAAGACCATCCGCGAATATTGCACCGACGCCATTGAACGGCAGTTGCAGGCGGATGAAAGCGAAAGCGCCGTTGCATTGCCCCGCTTCGCGCCCGAGGCGGTCGATGAGTTGGCAAGATTGCGGGCAGAGCTCTTCGACAAGAACGCGTACCGGGTCGACACGACGGAACTGTTGCGCGCCGTGCGCGAAGAGCGGGCGCGTTATCTCGGCTCGCAGTGAACGGGGCGCCCGCGGTCGTCGTCGATGCGAGCGTCGCCCTCAAATGGCTCGTCGCGGAGCCTGACAGTCCCGCCGCCGACGCACTCGCCCAATCATGGGCGCGGGCGGGCCTCAGTATCGTGGCGCCGTACCTGTTCGGCGCCGAGATCTCCAACGTGCTGCACCAGCTGGTGCGGCGGAAGCTGCTGTCGGCCGATGGCGCGCTCGCGCTGCTGATCCGGCTCACCGCGTTCCGCATCGTGTACGTGCAGCCGCCAGGGATCAACACGCGCGCGCTGCTGCTGGCCGACGCGCTGGGGTTGCCGGCGGCCTACGACGCGCACTACCTGGCCCTGGCGGAGTCGATGGGGTGCGAGCTGTGGACGGCGGACGCCAAGTTCCAGCGGCAAGCGCGGGAGCGGTTCCCGCGCATCCGCCTCCTGGCGGAGCATGCCGCGTGACGGTGCCGATCGCCACCGCCTTGGCGGCGCGCGTTAAACGCCCATGATGTGATAGCCGGCGTCGACGTAGAGCGTCTCGCCGGTGATGCCGGAGGCCAACGGGCTCGCGAGGAAGAGGGCGGCGGCGCCGACCTCGTCTTGCGTGACGTTTCGGCGCAATGGCGACCGTTGCGCGTGGACCTCGTGCATGCCGGTGAACCCGGAGATGCCGCGCGCCGCCAGGGTGTTGAGCGGACCGGCGGAAATGGCGTTGACGCGTATCTTTCTCGGTCCGAACTCGTAGGCGAGCATGCGGACCTCGTTCTCCAGCGCGGCCTTGGCGACGCCCATCACGTTGTAGCCGGGATACACCTTCTCGGCGGCGTGGAACGTGAGCGTGAAGATGGAGCCGCCCTCGGCCATGCGCGGCGCGACCGCGCGGGCCACGGCCACGAACGAATAGGCGCTGACCTCGAGCGCGGTGCGGAACCCCTGCAGGCCGGTCTTCGAGAAGTCGCCCTCGAGGTCGCCGCGCTCCGCGAACGCGATGCTGTGCACGACGACGGCCAGCGGAGCCGTCTTGGCGGCGGTGTCGACCGCCGCGGCGAGCGCGGCCTCGTCCATCACGTCGCATTCGACGGCGGCGGCGCGCTCCTTGCCTTCGACGAGCTCGGCGGCGCCGCGCTTCAGCCGTTCGTTTTGGTAGGTGACGGTGAGTTGCGCGCCCGCCTGGTGCAGATAGCTTGCGATTGATGCGGCGATGCTGCGGTGGTTGGCGACTCCGAAGACCAGGGCGCCCTTGCCGGAAAGGTCGATCGTGACGGCCATCGGTTAGCGCATCTCCTCGGCGGCCATGGATTCGAGCACGCAGTTGTAGTCGTCGCGCGGCTCGTAACGGGGCAGCCCGCTGCTCGCTGGACGGTGGCGGCGCTGCATTTCGAACTCGATGAACTGGAAGTCGCGCTTGGGGATGAGATGGAGGGGGCCGACGAATGCCAGGGGCCAGCGTTCCGGCGTCCACTTCCGCACGTATTCCATGCGCGGGCCGATGATGCGGGCATCGAGCTGCCGGCGCTCGTCGAGCACGACGTTCGGGGTGAGCTTGACGCGCCAGGGAAACGTCTCGCCCTGTTCGAGCGACGGCCAAGTGAGCGTCTCGTCCTCGAAGAACTCGGACGCGACGGTGGCGGTGGCGGCGAAGCGCATGGCATCGGAGACGTAGAATAGGACGCGGTCGCCGATTTCCATGCGCTGGACGCGTTTCTTCTGCGCCCTGCCCATGCCCAGCAGCGTGAACCCCTGTTTCCTCGCGACTTCGTAATACTCTGGCCGGATGGCCACCATCCAGTAATTGCGTGGTGTGCCGGTGGTCATGGGAGCCCTGTCTCGGCGTGCGGGGGCCGCTCCCTCCGCTACGCTACCGTTGTAATAGCCTACTCATCAAAGTGTAGCACGGCCGGTCGGCCGTGCGTCGGCCTCTTCGTTGCCGGTTAGAACCCGATCGTGGCATTGTCGGTGGGGAGGCCGTCGATTAGAATCTCGTAGGGGGATTACCCATCCGTGTCCGTTTCCGTCCAAGTGCTTCGGCCGTGAGCGGCGCCGCGGTATGCACCGAAACCACCCGTATTCGACGGACAGGAGTAATGTATGGCACTTGCCACGAACCTGGGCTTTCCGCGCATTGGCCCGAACCGCGAGCTGAAGAAGGCGGTCGAGGCGTATTGGGATGGCAAGCTGAACGAGACCCAGCTGCGGCACGCCGCGGAGGAGATACGCCGCGACAATTGGCGCTATCAGCAGCGCCACGGCCTGGCGCACATCCCCTCGAACGACTTCTCGCTCTATGACCACATGCTGGACACGACGGCGATAGTGGGGGCGATTCCGTCGCGGTATGGGCACGCGGGCGAATCCATCGGCCTGGACACCTACTTCGCGATGGCGCGCGGCACCACGGGCGGCAACGGCAAGCCAAGCGTGCCCGCCATGGAAATGACGAAGTGGTTCGACACGAACTACCACTACATCGTGCCGGAATTCGAAAAGGGGCAGCGCTTCCGCCTGCTGGACAACAAGCCGCTGCGCGACTACTTGGATGCAAAGGCGATCGGCATCGAGACGCGGCCGGTGCTGGTGGGCCCGGTGACGTACCTATTGCTGGGCAAGGCCAAGGACCCATCGGTCAAGCCGCTCGACCTGCTGGACAGCCTGCTGCCCGTTTACGAGCGCGTGCTGAGCAGCCTGGCGGCCGTGGCCGCGCAATGGGTGCAGATCGACGAGCCGGCGCTTGGTCTCACGCTCGACGACGCGACGCGAGAGGCGTACCACAAGGCATACGCGCGGCTCGCGGCGGCGGTGCCGTCGCTCAAGCTGCTGACCGCCGTGTATTTCAGCGATCTGCGCGACAACCTGGACACGGCGCTGCGGCTGCCGGTGGCGGGGCTGCATCTCGATCTGGTGCGCGGCCCAGGCCAGCTTGCCGAGGTGCTGCCGAAGCTGGGGCCGGCAAAGGTGCTGTCCGTCGGCGTGGT
>Ga0194132_10003358_pt1 | contig 28587 bp, 24 predicted proteins | sample TA2KigOf80mmetaG_FD_148612 | JGI IMG/M metagenome (GOLD analysis project Ga0194132, IMG submission 148612) | Freshwater microbial communities from Lake Tanganyika, Tanzania - TA2015054 Kigoma Offshore 80m | ecosystem: Environmental > Aquatic > Freshwater > Lake | place: Tanzania: Lake...
TAGAGTGTCCCTCCCCGGCGCCCCCGGTTCATCACGTGATACCACGTCCATGCCAGGTCGATTCGCAACGGTCTCGCCAGTGTCCGTCTCTCATCGACCATCCCTCACTTGTCAACTATTTAGAAGTGACCCCATTGCCTTTTCGCGCGACTAGCAACATCGAGACGGAGACGAATCAGACGATTTAGAGATTGAGTATGACTTCTCCGGCCGGTTACATCCTGTTTCAACACATGCCTCAACCGATGAACCCGGCCGCTCCCGCCTTTTGCAGAATCACCCGAGTCATCCGCGCTTTGGTCGCGCTCAGCCTCATGAACCTGCCCTTCGCCATTTCCGCGGCCGACTCAGGCCCGACTCCGCTGACGCTGATCGCGCCGGGGGCAACGCTCACAAAGTTGGGCGACGGTTATGCCTTTACAGAAGGCCCGGCAGCCGACCGCGAGGGACACGTCTATTTCACCGATCAACCCAACGACCGCATCGTCCGCTGGGACGCTAATACCAGCCAGTTTTCCGATTGGCTCAAGCCGGCCGGCCGGGCCAACGGCACCTACTTTACCAAGAATGGACACCTGCTCGTCTGCGCCGACGAAAAGAACGAGCTCTGGTCCATCGCACCCGATAAGACGGTCACCGTGCTGATCAAGGATTTCGGCGGAAAACTGCTGAATGGACCGAACGACCTGTGGATTCGTCCGGATGGCGGCCTCTATTTTACCGACCCACTCTACAAACGTTCCTACTGGCAGCGCGATCCCAGTGCTCAACAGGACGGTCAGCATGTCTATTTCGTCTCCCCCGATCGCAAGAACATCAAACGCGTCGCGACGGACCTTCGGCAACCCAACGGGATAATCGGTACACCAGACGGCAAGACGCTCTACGTGGCGGACATCGGCGCCCGGAAAACGTATTCCTATGCGGTCACGCCGAGTGGTGAGCTGGAGGCGAAACGTCTCTTCTGCGAACTCGGGTCTGATGGAATGACCATCGATCGCGACGGAAACCTGTATCTCACCGGCCGCGGCGTCACCATCTTCGATCCGAAGGGCAAGCAGATCGAAAACATCGCCGTCCCGGAAGGCTGGACCGCCAACGTCACATTCGGCGGCAAAGATCGCGACCTGCTCTTCATCACCGCCAGCAAGAGCGTCTACGGTCTCAAGATGCGAGTGAAAGGCGCCCAATAATCCAGTTGTCACCACCAACCTCACTCCGGCGTTACAATGCAAGGCGATGCGTCATCCGCGCATCGATCTCCTGAGGCGTGATGGTTCATGACAGCAGAGCCGTTCGATTTCGCGCAAGGCCTGGCCCTGCTTCGTGAAAACGATTCCCATGCATCGGGCTGCTCAGTTTGTTCCAGGATTTGGTGAGAATGTCCAAGCGTCCAAGCGCGCGCATCGACTACTTTGGAGGCTTGAACATGACAGGCACATCGCGGTTCTCCGTGTCCTCCAATGCTCTATGCTCAACTCCGGAGCGCGGAGTGTTTTTCGCGCAGAGTTTTGGCGAACACCGAGGGCAAGCCGATGGAACCTGCCAGCCCCGAGTTCAAGAATGCTGCACGGCCGCACCTCCTCATTTGCGTCCCGCTCCCGGGATTCCTCATCCTCAGTCAGGCTGAAAATCAAATTTCCTATTAGTAATTCAGCGAGTGAGCCGGCCTCGGCATGGTGCGGCACCGCGAGGACTTTTCCCGCATAGCAGAGGGTTCCCGTGGCATCGCGAACGGCGCCGCGGACACGACCGTTGGCCGGTCGATTGTGGTACTCCATCCGACCACACCGGAACGGCAGTCCGTAAAGAAGCGGCCCGGCCAGCAGGTTCAGCCAGGGTGCGTCGAGCCATTCGGCCAGAAAGTAGATGCCGATATGCCCGTGCTCGCGGACGTAGGTCCGGACATTGAGGTAACGATGCGTGCCGAACGGTTTGAACAGTTGTCGCACGAGCCGTCCGCCATAGCGCGGTCGCATGTCCGCGAGTGTGAAAGTGACGAGACTGACAAAGGCACGGCCGTCGTAGAGGTCGAGCTGGAAGGGAACCTCGCTCTGAAGAGAGTCGGCATCGACTTCAAAATGGAGGAAGACCACCCTGGTCCAGTCGCACAGCCAGAGCGGCTCGCCCGGGAGTGCAAGCAATTCGCGACGGGCCTGCTCGGACCGGGTGCACCCGGCCGGAAACTCCTCTACACGCGAATCACAAACGATGCTCGAGATCGCGGATGGCATCTTCCAGCTGGGTGAACTCGAACTTGAACCCGGCGTCACACAATCGTCCTGGCACGACCCGCCGGCTCTTGATGATCAACTCGGTCTCGGTTCGCAGGAAAAACGCGCCGAGTTCGAGCATCCATTCCGTGGCCGGCAGGCCGACCGACCGACGCAGGACGCGGCGCAAGACGGCCATCATCTCGGCGTTGGTCAACGGATTCGGGGCGGAGAGGTTCACCGGTCCACTCAGGTCCTCGCGCCCGATCAGGAACTCGACCGCGCGGCAGAAGTCCGTTTCGTGAATCCACGACACGAACTGCCGGCCGCTGCCCATACGATCGCCCAGGCCGAAACGAACCAGCCGCCGCAGCACGCGATAAACGTTGTTGGCATCGGCGTTCAGGCCGAAGACCATCGCTGAACGGATCGCCACTTTGCACGTTTGCGGCGTCACCGCCTCGTTGAAAGCGTGTTCCCACGCGGTGGCCACTTCGATCGAGAAAGCGTCCCGGGCCTCGGGCGTCGCGCCGATCTCGCCGGTTTCATTCCAGGCCGGTCCGAAAGTGTGCTTGTAGATCGTCGCCGTGCTCAAGTTGAACCACACCCGCGGGGGCCGGGCGCAACGCGCAATGGCTTCGCCGAGGACGCGCGTCGCGTTCACGCGCGAATCGAGCACGAGCCGACGATTGCGTGCGTGGTAACGGCAGTTCACGGAACGGCCGGCAAGATTGATCACCACGTCCGAGCCATCAAGTTCCCGAACCCAGTCGCCAAGGCACTCCCCATCCCATCGAACCTCGCGGCCGGTGGCGTTCGCAGCGTCTGACCGGCGCGTCAGGATCACGATGTCCCAGCCTTTCGCGGCAAAGTGACGGGCCAGCAGCCCGCCAAGGAACCCGCTGCCACCGGCGAGGATGAGGCGCCGATTCGGACTGGTAGGAGCCGACGTGAGGAGGCTCTGAACCGGGATCGGAGTGGCGGAAGGATGGAGGGATGAGCTGTCTGACCCGGATTGAGTCCGGGCCGGCGATCGTTCAACGGTCGCGCGGTCGAAGTTTTGAGCCTCCTCACGTCGGCTCCTGCCCGCACCATGATGGGGTATCCCCAGCAGGTCGCAGAGATCATGCGTGATTCGGCTCATGCGGCCTCCCTTCGCGCGGCCAGCGCCGGCAGCACCCGCCATTCGTGCAGGAGGTTGCGCATCAGCAGCGCGCTGTCGAACTCGAGACTGCCGGCGGGGAATCGCTTCCGGTCATCAAAGAAGCCCGATTTGACGCGCTCGACGAAGAGCGGCTCCGCCCGCCACGAGGGAATGTGGAGGACCATGTCTTCGCAGCTGCCACCGTTATCCATCGACCACCCCCAACTCCCGCGTTGGAAGAACGCAGACGCTTCCTTGAGCGACGCGAAGATCGAATTCACCGGCCAGGGCTCGCCCAACCTGGCCGCGACGCGCACCAGTCGCCGGCCGTCGGCTTCGGTGATGGCAATCTTGAGTCGGCGTTCGGTTTCCCAGGTATCGAAGCGGGCCAGGTGGTGGACGCCCGGAAACACGCGACCACCCAGCAACAGGTTCACACGCGAATCGGTCTCGCGGCGCAGGATGAAAACCCCTTCGCGAGGACCATTGTCCTCATCCCACTCGGCGGCAATCCGGTGCGCCGCGTTTTCCGAGGCCATCCCGAGTGCCGCCGGAAATCCTTTCGGCCGCACGCCTTCCAGCCGGATCAAACACAAACCGGCCATCGCCCAGCCTTGAACCAGCTTCGGCCGGAACGGCGCGGGCAGGAACGGGCGGACGCACTCAGGCCTGACCCGGAAGTTCACGAGCAAGCGTCGGGCGATGGTGCCCTCGATGACGGTTAGATGGCGTTTCACAAGCGACCTCCCTTCCAGGCCGCCCACGCGTAGATCAACGGCAGCACCGCAAATACGAAGTTGGTGGCGTGATAACCGGCGCGACGCCAGCCGTTCGTGAGATACGGCCGCAGATCAAACAAAAACGCCGCGACCAGCAGACGCGCCGTCCAGAAGGCGGCGAGGAACACGCACACCGCGCGGGCCAGAGGTGTACCCCCGGACAACTCGGCGGCCAGGAAGAACGACAGCGCGCCGAAGCACGCAAGCGAAGTGCCGATGAAGCCGTAATACACCCACATCAAGTTGCGGACGAAGGGCGGCACGCCGGCAAGATGACGGCGCAAGCCCACGACGCCGGGCATCAGCGCGCCGGCAGCGAGCAGTCCCACATGCGCGAGCCCCGCGAGTTGGAGGAGGGTGGTGAGTTTCATGTTGGGTTTCTCAGTTGGCGCCGATGGCATTCAGCATCGGCAGGATGATGTTGCGGACGAACACGGGAGGAAGGAGGCAACCGAGCGGCACCAGCAACACGAGCCACGCAAACAACCGGTTCAACCACGGACGACGGCGGATCAGCGGGGTCCGTTCAACGAACAGGCCGACGGCTTGTAGCGCAAAATAAAGTGTGGGCAGACCGAAACCACCACCAGCCGGGAACCCGATGACCAGGTCGTGGATCAGACCCGACGCGAGGAACACGATCACCAGCCCGGCGCGGGGACCGAAGCGCGGGGTGAGCGGACGAAAACCGTAGCGGTCTGCGAGCACGCTAAAGCCGGTGTTCCAGCGCCGCCCCCAGAAGTCCGCCAAGGAACGGGCCAGAAGCGGAGCGTTCATGTTGGGCCGGGCGCTAAAGCCAGCGGCCTGGAGCGTCAGTGCGAGCAGGTGAAACGTCCCGAAGTGCAACATCATGATGAGACCGATCATGCCCACCCAGCCGCGCAGCAGTTCGGCATCGGCCGGGACGACCGGAACGGCAAACCAGACCAACGTCGCCCCGACGAGCGTCTTCGCCGCAGGGGCCAGCCACCGCGCCGGTTCGCGGACAGTCAAGGGAGTTCCAACGAATTCCTTAAAGGACATGCCCGGCCAGAGCAGCAGATATGTGAGGCGCGACCGGAACGGGGCCCGCACTCCCGAGGCCAAGGCGTCCTCATAGGTGAGCCACTTGCAGCCGGCGTAAATGGCGAACGCGAGCAGCCACATGAAGACCCAGGGCAGCAATTCGCCACGCAGCGAGATGATCGTTGACGGAAGCAGGACGAGCGGCAGCCAGCTCAAGGAACGCCGATTTCCAATTCGGCTTGGGCATCGCTTGGCATGCGACGAGCCGATTTGGAAATCGGCGCTCCGAGTTTCGGGCACCCGGCACTTCCCTCCGAAACAGTGGCGATTGCGGGCAATCCATTCGTAGGTCAGCTGGCCGAGTTCTCGGAAGCCCGGCACGAGCAGCAGCACACCCACTGGCCACAACCAGCACACCGAACGGCAGAGCACGCCGAAGGCGTCCGCGTTGTGGCGCACCGCACCGTCGGCGCTCAAGAGGTGCATCCGCGTGGCGAAGGCAGTCTCACTGACGCCAAGCCACTCCGCAGCGCCGGGTGTTTGCAACGGCACCCAGCGGAAACCGCGCGACTCAAACAACCGCCCGGTGCGGTTGCGGCACGCGACACACGCCACGCACCCCGCGTCGTAGAAGATCCAACCACGGGTAGCGCTGCCTTCGTTTTGTATTGGCATTTCTGTATTCACAGAACTTCAGGTGCAAAATCTTTTACTCAGTGGCCCATACCATGCAGCTTGCGGGCTTTGTCGCCGAGGGTCAGCAGTTTGGTGACGGCGCTGGTTGGCGAGCAGCTCGCCTGCGCATACCACGCGGTGGTCACCTCGAAGAAGTCCGCCAGCTCGCGCATCCGGATGTCGGCGTGTTCGCTGGTCGCCTCGTCCTTGTCCGCCTCAACGAGGCACTCGCCGAGCACGGCCAGCGTGGGGTCGATCTCGCGCTTCTTCCGCTCATTCAGCACGGTGCGGAACAGCTCCCACACGTCTTCCATCGACTCGAGATGATCCCGCTTGTCGCCCGGCACAAGGGTAAGCCGCATAATGCCCCAGCCCTGGAGTTCCTTGAGGCTGTTGCTGACGTTCGAGCGGGCCACGGTGAGGGCGTCACAGATGTCCGCGGCATTGAGCGGCTTGGGTGAAATGAAGAGCAACGCGCCAATCTGGGCGACCGTGCGGTTCATGCCCCAGCGGGTGCCCATCTCGCCCCAGTGGAGGACCAACCGTTGTTCGACTGGCGAGAGTTTCTTCATTTCTGTATTGACAGACATTAACGAACTCAGATGATTAGCGCAAGAACTGATTTTCCGGTCACGCAGAACTCATTTGAATCGAGGATCATCCAGTGATTGAACCAGTGCACGCATTCCCTACCCGGCTTCATGACACCAAGTGAGAATCCTCTTGAGCCCTGGCAGGAAAAGCGTTTTGAGAGTTGGATTCTCCTCTGCCGCGATGAGTGACGAGGCGAGCAACGCTGAAACGGGTTTGGCCTTCGTAGCCAGCCTTGGCGAAAGGGGCAGGGCCAACATCCGCCCGCCTTGTCCACGGCGATTGCCCTTGTCGGCGGCGTTGTGCTTTACTGCGGTGTCATCCGTCGGCGCTTGGCTTGCGGCGAGGCCGGGCCGCCGAAGAGCGCGGTTTGAATTCTCCATGATTGAATCTGAGTCCCACATTCGAAGTCGCCCGCCCAAACCGGCGCGCTTGACTTGGCCGGCAGAATTTCCCGGCGCCGCCGGGTACGGCGAGGAGGAGATTAAGGCCGTGACGCGCGTCATCCGCAGCCGTTCGCCGTTTCGCTACTACGGCCCGAAGTGCAGAGGGCTCCAAACAGGCTGAAAACCAGAATCTCCAAACACCATGAAATACACCTACGAACAACTCGCCAAGATGATTGACCACTCGCTCCTGCATCCGACCATGACGGATCAGGAGTTGGAGGACGGCTGCAAGCTCGCCGCGAAATACGGCGTCGCCTCCGTCTGCATCAAACCCTACGCCGTCAAGCGCGCGGCCGAACTCCTCCGCGGAAGCGGCGTCAACGTCGGCGCGGTGATTGGTTTTCCCCATGGCAATTCCACCACCGAATCCAAGCGTTACGAAACCGAACTGGCCTGCCGAGATGGAGCCGTGGAGATTGACATGGTCATCAACCTCGGCAAGGCGTTGAGCGGCGACTGGGCCTACGTTGAGCGTGACGTGAAAGCCGTCTGTGACGAAGCCCACCAACGCGGTGCAGTGGTGAAGGTGATCTTCGAGAACGACTACCTCACCAAGGGCGGCGCCAGCCTGAGCAGTGACGACTTCAAGCGCAAACTCTGTGAACTGTGCGAGCGCGCCGGCGCCGACTGGGTGAAGACCTCCAGCGGTTACGGTTTCGTGAAGCAGGCCGACGGTAGCTACAACTACAAGGGCGCGACTGAACACGACCTCACGCTCATGCGCGCGAGCGTCTCGGCGAAGGTGCAGGTCAAAGCGGCCGGCGGTGTGCGCGACCTCGATGGGCTGATCAAAGTTCGCGATTTGGGAGCGACCCGGTGCGGCGCCACCGCCACTGCTGCCATGCTCGATGACTATCGGCGACGCGCCGCCGCCGGGCAGACGGGCACGGCGATGGAGGGCCGCTCTTCGGCCCTGGGTGCGGGCGGTTATTGAACCCACTCCATTCCACCCATGTACGCGAAACCAAGATCATGCGCCCACTGGCGTCCCGCCGCCGCGGCCCTCACTTGAATCACCGTCCTGGCGGCACTCGATGGATTGAACACGCCCAACGCCTACGGCCATCGCCCGCTCGTGGAGAACGATCCCAAGCGGCCCGACCTGAAAGACGAACCGGACAACGATTGCTGGGACCACGTGGACTTCATCGGGCGTCAGCGAGCCGGGTTAAGTGCCAATGACGAAGTCCAAATTGCGAAGTCCGGTCAGTTCGATAATCGAAACTGGACAACCGAAACCGGCCCAACCTGTCCAGAAGGCCATGCGTCATGGACAATGTTTCATTGTTTCGGCTATCATGGAGTCAATGAGCGGTCCAGATGTAGGCACGCGCTGCGGGCAAACACGCCACGGGCTTCATCCTTCTTCACCATGAACCATGTAGTTTTAGACTGGCGACCGCGTCGGAGGGCCATGCCGGCGTGCTCCCTGTTCCTCTGCCTAACTTGGCTGTTGCCTCTCCATGCCGCTGAATACTCGAATGCCAAGAGAGTCCTTCACACGGCGACGCTCGAATCCCAGAAGCTGCGCGTGGTGATCGCCGACAACACGGCCTACCCACCGGCACACCAGGCCGGATACAACGGCGTGGCGGAGCTGCAATTGGCCGGGTCAGATCAGCCCAACCTTTTCGTGCCGCGCTATTCGGGCCTGAACCTCGAACACATTTTCAGCGGCGACGCGGCTTCGTATGGCTGGCACATCTTCGAGCCACGGCAAGCACCCATGGAGTTGCGCCGGACCTCGATGCGCCGCGTGGAGTTGCGCCAGGAACGGACGAAGCACTGGCCGCTGCGCAGCCGGCTGGTTCACGAGGTGAAAGGTGACGCAATTGACCTGACGTATTACGGCACTCCGCAGGAAGACTTTTGGCGAAAGCACGGATACATCGGCGTTTTCTTCGCCTCCTACATCCAGTCTCCGGAGGACATGGCGATTCAGTTCATCGGACGCTCGCGCCCGGGTTGGGGCGATGCGACGCCGCGGTGGATCAAACACCTGCCCACGAGCCACGGCGTCGGGGCAAGCCATCGGCCCGCCGGCAGCACCTGGGATCCGTCTTTCGACGAGGGCTTCAAAATCAGCCTGGCTTCGGGCTTCTCGGATTTCGAATACGTGTATCCCTTCTACTTTGGGCGTTCAGGCGAAAATGTTCTCGTGATGATGTTCGAGAAACCACATGCCGGCGGGGAAATGCGGTTTGCCCAGTCCCCTTCCGGTGGCGGCTCCGGCAATCCCGCCTGGGACTTTGTTTACTTCCGCCGTGACTACGCCCCTGGGCGAGAATTCAAGTTCCGTGTCCGCGCCGTCTACCGGAAATTCACCCACGTGGAAGACATCGTGCGGCTTTACGAGCGTTGGTCAGGAGAAAGAGTCCGCCGGCCAGACTGAATCTCGCTGATGAATCGCCATCCAACCCTCACAAGCCAGACGTGGCGAGCCGTCCCGTCATGGACCTTGTTCTTCTGTCTGTCCAGCCTGTTGCTGCTCCAGGCAGCAGAGCCAACCAAGCCCAACGTTGTCCCTACGCCAGAGGCTAAAATCGACCACCTGGTCCCGCCCACCCTCTACAGCCCTTCCGTCGAACGGCATCGCTTTGGAGCGTATGGCCCGAGCCTCATTTCTGATCCGGGTTTCTACCCCATCCCCCAAGAGTCGGTGACCCGCGACACCTATTTGCGGTGGTTGGAGGAGATGGACCTCTTCAAACTCGCCGACACGCCAAAGGCGGGACTCTCGGGACCCCAGAGGTTCATGCCCGTGCTGGTGAAATACGTGCAGACCGGCGAGCGCCGCTGGGGCGAAGCCATCATCATCATGCTGAAGGATTGGCATCGTGCGACGATGGAGGAGGTGGCCAGGAAAGGCTGGACTGACCAGTTCATCGAGGAACCATGCTTCATTCCGCTTTATCGAAAACACCTCATCGCTGGCGGGCTGATGAAAGAGGATGACGCCTGGTTCCGCGATCTCTGGGTGGACTACTGCCGGAACGTGCATGTCTGGGGCACGAAACCCATCGAATGGCGCGGCGGCTGCCATCGCTCGGTGCCCGAAGCCCTGATGAAAGGGCTCGCCGCAAAGTGGTACCCAGAAATCCCCGAGGCGGCGCACTGGAAACAATACGCGGAACTGGGCTTCGCCGATTTCTGGAAACACAAGGAAGTGCAGCAGAACGACACGGGTTATTTCCCCGGGCCCATCTTCATGCTGCTCACCTGCGGCGACCAATATCTGGGCGATGACCGGGGGGTGACTGATCCCGGGATGCAACGCCTCTGGAAACGGCTTACGGTCGAAGTCACTCCGGACGGCGCGGTCAATCCCTACGGTCCCAATGGAGGCTGGAACAGCACGGCCGGATTCCGGCTCTTCGCCTTGGAGCTCGCGGCTGCGAAGACACGAAACGGGGAATACCGCTACGCCGCGCACAAAGTGATGAGCTACCTTCGCTACCAGGCCAAGCCCATCCAGGGCGACGCCTTTCTGCGCGAACGGGAAGTCGGTCAGCACGTGGCGCTGGCCTGGCTCTTTGCGGACGACTCGGTGAAGCCTGTGATGCCGTCCCCGGGTTCACTCTGGAACCTGCGCATGGAGGCGGCTCGCGTGCCGCACACCGACAAGGCGGTCGCGGAGCGACTCTTTGGCCACGCCGATCCCGATCCCAACAAGGGCCATCTCTGCTGCTCGTGGTGGCTTACCGGCAAAGACTATCCGGACAAGCTCGTGCTGCGCAGCGGCTGGAATCCCGGGGACTTCTTTGCCCTCGTCGAACTGCATCCCACCAGCGTGCCCTACAACGCCGGCGGCATCATGGGCCTGAACCGATTCGGGGCGGCCTTCACGCAGATCGTCACCAGCAAGGGCGATTCGGTGGAGAACCGGCTCATGATCGTGGACGTGGAGGGCAAAACAAAGCGCCGCCATCACCCCGACCCGCTCCGCTTTGACGAAAACTGGAAGCGCGGCGAAATGCCGGATATCGAGTCGGAGGTGACGTTCTTCGAGGAGCGAGATGACGCCACGTTCGCCCGGGTCCGGGTGAAGAACGTGGACGGTTTTCCGGCGGTGTATGAACGTGAGTTCGTCTTCGTCAAGAATCGCTTTTTGGCCACGCGAGAGACGATCGCCTTCGAGGAATCGTTCAAGGCCCGCGTGTCGCCGCTCTGGAACACCCGCAACATCGGCCCGCAGGTGGGCGCGCACTGGGCAAATACCTTCATGGGAACGTTGGTCGCCAACAACGGTCAGGTCGAGATGCCGTCCCCACCCGTGGACCTGCTCGTGTGGTTTGCGCCGCGACCGGACTGCCGGCTGCAGGTGGTGGACCGACTCCAAGAGGACCCGCGAGCCATCGCGTGCGGCGCGCAGCTTCGCTACGTCTGGGAAGGCACGCCCAAGATCGGCGACAAACTCGTGTTCACCCAGGTCTATTATCCACATCCGCCGTACCGGCCCTCGATCCACAGCAACCACGCCGGAGCGAAGGCCAACTACCGCGACGAACTCCAGGCCACCGCAGGCGCCTCCGGCATCCAGGTCGTGCGCGACGATCCAGAGGTCAGCGTGTTGCGCCTGGAGATGACCCCGGGCAACGTCGAGTGGGTGCTGTTTAATCCGGGCGGACGCGAGGTGGAATTCGCCGGGCAAAGAACCCGAAAAGCCTATGACCAGGGCCAGGGCAACCGTTTCAGAAATTGATTTCCAGCGTCGGGCCGCCCCACCGTCGCACAGGGCGAGCCTCGATCAGCTCGCCCAACCGCTTCAGCCGTCCCGTCGTCTGGTGGCCGTTCCGTTGAGTTGCGCTGCCCGAGTCATCCCCGTGCTCCTGTTGCTCGTCGCATGTTCCCAACGCGCGCTGGCGGCTTCGCCATTGGAGGCCGCGGTGCTGCGTGCCGTGCGCGAGGCGCGCTTCGACCGCGTGCTCGACTTCGGGCCTGCCAATGAGGATGCAGCCAAGCCGGCCTCGCCGAAAACCATCGCCCACGTGCCCCATGTGGATGTTGCGGTCATTCAACTCAATCGGGACGGTCAGGTGACGGCATCCGCCAATGTGCTGCTGTCACGCGACTATCCCGAGGGATTGATTGTCCCAGTCAGCCTGGACCAGGGCGCGGCCGCCGTCCGGTTTCGTCGTTGGGACATCGCGCGCTGGAACGGCGGCGACTTCAAGCCGGGCGAGTCCCTGCCGGTGACCACCAAAGGTTGGACCCACGATCCGCCGTTGACCGAGGACGACGATCTGATTCCCGGGCGCACGAATGCCGCCTTCCAGTTTATGGCCCCCTACCCGGCCTCGCTCTTCAAGCTGCTCGTCGCCTTCCACGTCATGCGGATGGTGGACGACGGATCGTTGACGCTCGACACGCCGCACACCTTTTCCGTCGCGAACCAGAAGGACGAGACCCGTCCGCTCCGGGCCTGGCTGGACCCGATGGTGACCGAGTCGAACAATCGCGCCACCCAGGCCTTGCTCCAGCTTTTGCACCGACACTCCCGCATCGAGACCATGAATCGGGAGTTTCGGGAACTGCGTTTGCCGACGTTGCAGATCAATGGGACCCGCGCGGCAGACGGTCGGAACTGGCAAACGGATCGGATTCACATGACCGCCTTCGACACCGCCCGCCTGCTGCTGCTCATCGAAGGTCCGTCCGGCGATTTGTGGCGCGCCCCGGATGGCCGGGCGGTGAACGCGCGGTTTCTCAGCGAATCGAGCCGGGCCTTTCTCAAACAACTGCTGGCGGAGCAAGGGCTGAACGAGGCGTTGTCCACCGCCAATCTGGCCGGGGTTCGCCATGTGCGCCCGGGCCTGCCCTCGCAAATTGCCGCACGCTGGATCAACCCCACCAACGGCATCGTCGTCGTGGACGGCGTGAACTTCGGAGTCGATGTCCGCGCGAGCAACGCCGTGGCGGAAGTGACCTTTGCGCACAAAACCGGACTCACCTACAACTACGCGTCCGACGCCGGCATCGTGACCTCATTGCCGGGGCGGCCGTTCCGGCGCTACATCCTCGTGTTCCTGAGCAACCTCGGTTACCGCTACGTGGACGAAGTCTTTGCGGATCGGACGAAGGGGCCTTATGCGGATCCCGTCAGTCCGATCAGCTACACTCAGCGCATTCCCGCGCTGGCCAGAGCTATCGACGACGCGATCCGTGAGACGCGCTGAGCGGAATTCGGTGCAGACATTGGAAGCCATCGGCTGGCGCAGGAAGCCGGCATGCCACGCGCGTGTCTGGTTCTGGCGATGAACGGAACGTTCGTCCTATTCGAAGCCGCGTGCGGTTGGTGTGTTGCCCTCGCCGGCGGCGTGATGACCCGCTGGTGATTCGCCCCCGCACCAGCGGCAGAACCGCGCTCGGTCACCGGCAAACCCTTCGCTGTCGGCGCTGAACCTTGAACCTGGAAACGGCAAATCAGCAGCGTCGAGATGCGCCGAAGCTTGACCGTCAAAGGCCTGCCGAAAGTTGAGGGGTTCTTCGCTGTTTTCGGTGGAATAGAGCGAGACCTTTGCTCCTGCCACGGACAGGGCGGAGCTGGCGGGCCGGCAGAAGACAGTCCCGCAGGGACGAAAGGAACAGCCATTCTCATTTTGGGGAGCGCGGCTGTGTCGAAGACCAGCCGCAGCGCGCGGACAGGTCGGAGGACTCCAGAATTTCAACGTGCTGCGGCGGGTCGAAGGACGACCCGGCCGCGCTCCGGGGCAAAATACGAACTCCCGAGCTTACCGGATGCATCATTGACCATTCGGTCAAGCCACTGGCATGACAAAGCCCTACAAAGCGCTTCTGCTCCAACCTCCCTTTCGCTATCGTTCCCTCGACATGATGACCGAGCCACCATGGCTCGGGCTGATGGGCGACTTGGAATCCGATCGGGATGAACGCATGGAGTCGATCGCGGATAGGATGAGAATCTGCATCGCCGCATGCGTTCGATTCCGACAGGCTGCGGCGGCAGTATCCAAGGCCCATCGCATTGACGATGAGTGCCCCCTCCGATCCCATTCATGAATTTGAAGACGTCCCCAAGCGGCGTGGTTTGAAGCTCGACCGCGTCGTGTTGCTCGGACGCACGCTCGAGGAATACCGTCGCTACTTCGACTTGGATCTCGACTCCCTGCACGGGTGCCGTGTTCTGGATGTGGCGTCGGGGGTCAGCTCCTTCACCGCCGAGGCCTCGGCCGAGGGCCTCGATTGCACCGCCGCGGATCCCATCTATGGGCTTGAAAACGAATCCATCCGCACGCAATGCGAGCAAGACCTCGATGAGGTGGTTCGAAGCCTCCACGGACTCGATACCTACAAGTGGGAGTTCTACAAGAATCCGAACCACATGCGGGGTTTTCGGGAGCGTGCTTATCGAACCTTTCTTGAAGATCGATGCTGCCGTTCAAACCGTTATCTCGCCTCGTCCCTCCCTCGATTGCCGTTCTCAGATCGCGCCTTCAACCTGACACTCACCAGTTACTTCCTCTTCGTCTATGAAGCCCAGCTGGATTGGAAGTTTCATCTTCAATCCCTCTTAGAAATCATGCGCGTCACGTCGGGGGAGGCCCGGATTTATCCGCTCATGACGTTCGAGGGCGTTCCCAGTCAATTCCTGTCCAGACTCGCCTCCGAACCCGCGCTCGAATCTCTCGAGTTCACCGTCGTCCCCACGCGCTTCGAGTTCCTGGTCGGTTCGAATGCCTACCTGCGTATTCGACACCGTACGGCCGGCTGACCGAAGTAAAACAAACCGGGAGGAAGCATCGTCTGCTCGGGATCGGGCCAGTCCTGAACCCAAGCTCCCGGCGTGAACACATCACCCCGGGAGCTGAGGAGGGAAAATTGGCGTGCGGCTGCGCTTTATCTCTTGGGCGGGTTGATGATCTCGCTCATCTTGAAGATGGGCAGGAACATGCAGACCACGATGCCGCCGACCACCACGCCCAGGAATACGATCAGAAGCGGTTCGATGAGCGAGGTCAAACCAGACAGGGTCGTTTCGATTTCCTCATCGAGGAAGTTGGCGACACGCTCAAGCATCGCGTCGATTTTGCCGGTTTGTTCGCCGGCGGTCATCATGCGGATGATCATCGTGGGAAACACCGGATGCTTGGCGAGTGCGGCGGAGATTCCTTCGCCTCGTTCGATATCATTGGAAGCCTCCCGAATGGCCTTTTCCATGATCACATTCCCCACCGTGTTCGCCACAATGTTGAGGACCTCGAGAATCGGCACACCGGAACGGATCAAGGAGGCCAGGGTGCGCGTGAATCGAGACAGGCAGATTTTGTGAGCGATCACTCCGAAAATGGGCAGCTTGATGCGCGTGCGATCCCAGAATTCGCGACCCGGCTTCGTCTTGATGTACGCGAACCAGCCATAGATCATCGCGGCCAGGATCCCAAGCACCACCAGGATGTAATTCTGAACGAGTTCACTCACCATGATGAGATACTCGGTCGGGGCCGGCAGTTTGGCGCCGAATCCGCTGAAAATGTCCTTGAAGACCGGCACGACCTTGACCAGCAGGAAAATGGTGATGCCGATGGCAATCAGGGTCACCGCCGTCGGATACATCATGGCCGACTTCACCTTCTTGCGCAGGCGGGCGGTATTTTCCAAGTAGGTGGCCAGACGCGACAGGATTTCCGAGAGCAACCCTCCCTTCTCGCCGGCCTCAACCATGCAGACATAGAGCCGATCAAACACCTTGGGATGCTTGCTAAGGGCCTGGGAGAAATTATCACCCTGTTCGACCCGCGCCGTGACGTCCTTGATCACATCGCGCATCACCTTGTTTGAAGTCTGCTCAGCAAGGGCTTGCAGGGACTGCACCACGGCCAGACCGGCGTCGATCATGGTGGCCAATTGACGCGTAAAAACGACTTGGTTCTGAAGCGTCACGGCACCCCCGGCCATCTTTCCCTTGCGGGTGACGTTCTCCGCAATCTCAACCACCAGCAGGTTCTGGTTCAGAAGGTCCGCAATCGCCGCCTGTTCCGTGGGCCGATCCATGACCCCTTTGACCTCTTTGCCGGAACCGGCTTGGCGGGCAACGTAGCTAAAATTCGGCATAATTGGCTGGACGATTAATCAATTCGTTCCCCCTAATGCAAGGCATGGGGATTCGCCCCTGCGAATGCCCTACCGGCCAGCGCATCCACAGGTTGTTGGTGCTGCGCACGGCAGCGCCGGGTCGCGGCGACCACGCCACTTCAACGGGCAAGGGTGCTGCCAGGGCGAAGGCATTCACCCAGGGCGGGCCATGGAACGGGAGGAGATCGCCGCGACCGATGGGCGCGAGCGGAAGCGCCGTGAACGGCGCGCCCCGACAACTTGCGGTTGCACCGCTCACGGCGGATGAGAAGCCTTGACTCGACGGGTGGTGGCTTTTGTTTCAAGATTGAATAAAGTGCCGGTCTCGAGTGTATAGAAGCATGTCCATTGACCTCCCCCGACACCTTTCGGCCTCCTTCCGCCGAATCGGGTGGAGCGTCCAGCATCAACGGCGCCTGCCGTTTACCCCCCTCCGAATTCGTCCCTGCAGGTTCCTGGTTCCACTCGCCTTGGCCCTTTCGTCGTTCCTGCCGCTCGAAATCCTGGCCGCCACGGATCAGAAGCCGCCCGCCTCAGCGACCACCTCAAGCGCCTGGGCATCCCTCTACCACGCCAGGCTCGATTGGTGGAGCCTTCGTCCCCCAGCCTCATCGCCAATCCCCAAAGTCCGCAACACCGACTGGCCGCGTCACGACATCGATCGCTTCATCCTCGCGCGCCTCGAACAACAAGGTCTCACACCCGCCGCTCCCGCCCGTCCGCGCACACTCGCTCGCCGGCTCAGCTTGATCCTGACCGGCCTGCCCCCTACACCGGTTCAAGTCGGGCGCCTGGCCGCAGACGCTTCCGATTCAGCCTGCGATCGCCTCGTGGATGAACTGCTCGAAAGCCCCCACTTCGGCGAACGATGGGCGCGGCATTGGATGGATGTGGTCCACTACGCCGATACCCACGGGTATGAATGGGATGTGCCGGCAAAGGGCGCCTGGCGCTACCGCGATTATCTGGTTCGGGCTTTCAACACCGATGTTCCCTTTCAACGCCTGATCCTCGAACAGATCGCCGGCGATGAAATAGAACCGCGGCTCGACCCTGTTTCCGGATTGAACGAATCACTGCTCGGCCTGATGTCGATGCGACTCGGCGAAAGGCGTCATGGGGACAATGCGGCGGCGGAAGGCGTCACGCAGGAAGCGGTCGCCAATATCATCGACACCGTCTCCAAAGGTTTCCTGGCCACCACCGTGGCTTGCGCCCAGTGCCACGACCACAAACTCGACGCCATTTCGCAGCAGGATTACTACGCCATGGCGGGATTGTTCATGAACACCCGCTGGGGAGCACGGCCGGCCGAGTCACGCGATCCCAACGCCGCCCTGTTTCCCGAAATGCGTCGGATCAAGTCTCAGATTCGTTCTGAACTCGGTCGGCGTTGGATCAACTCGCGTCCCCGCATCCTCGAACGTCTCTGTGCCCTCCCCCGGGATCACCCCACCAACACGGCAAACGCCAAATTTCCCGAATCCATCGCTGAGTTCTGGCGCCGATCTGCCAGCCACCCCGTCCGCGCCGAAGCTCTGCGAGAAGAAATCCGCCGCCGCCGCTCCCTCAACGCCACCAACCTGGCGGTCGTGGCCGATTTTTCCCGGCCAGGCGCTGAATCCGGCTGGCGCTGGGAAGGAGCCGGACTCCGCCACGGCCTCGTCCAACACGGCGAACCCGTCCTCGCTCTCTCCGGGACGAACCTCCTCGCCCATCTCCTGCCCGCCGGACGTTGGTCGCACGTCTGGTCACCCAGGCTGGCCGGACGCGTGCAAAGTCCTCTGCTCGACACCCGAGCCCCTTCCGTTCGCAGTCTCACGCTGGGTTATGCCGCCGGTCAGTTCGCCGCGCGCGCCTTCATCATCGACCACGCGTTCCACTCGGAACGGATGGCGTTTCTGAACCAACCCTGGCCCGGGTGGACCACCATCAAAGCGGGCGACTTCGACACGCTGGAGGGGGGAATCGATCGCCTCGAACGCAGGGTGTACCTCGAAATCGCCACCAAATCCCTGAACAATTACTTCCCGCCCCGCACCGGCTATGGCGGAGTCAAAGAGTCCGATCTTGCCGATGAACGCTCCTGGTTCGGCTTGAGCCGGGTGATTTCCCACTCCCCCGGACAACCGCGTTTGGACGAACTCGGACGTTTCGAGGGGCTCCTCGATCGTGGCGCGCCCTTGGATGAAGGGCTGGCCGAACTCATGACGGGCGCCGCGCGACGCTGGCTCGACGGGCATTGCGAGGAAGAGGACGTTTTGTTACTCAACGAAGCGCTTCAGCTCGGCTTGCTCGAAAACGAAACCGACTCGTTTCCCGAATGGCAAAACCTCGCCGAGCAGTATCGACGACTGGAACGTCGGATCGTGCCGGAGCGAACCGTCGGTGCGGCCGAGGATTGGCGCGAAGCGATCGACGAAAAACTCGCCGTTCGGGGTAACTACCATGATTTCGGCCTTGCAGTCCCCCGCGGCGGCATCGCCTTTCTGGGGGGGCCATCCCCACTCCATCACCCTCATTCCGGCGGCAGGCTCGAATTCGCGCGCGGCATTGCTCACCCCGAGAACCCTCTGACCGCCCGCGTCATCGTCAACCGCATCTGGCAGCACCTCTTCGGCGAAGGCTTGGTTCGGACCCCGGACGACTTCGGTCGCCTTGGCGAAAAGCCTTCCCACCCGGAATTGCTCGATTATCTCGCCCTTCGATTCATGAACGAAGGATGGTCCGTCAAACGTCTCATCCGCCTCCTCGTCACTTCGTCAACGTGGAAACAAGACGGGATCCCATCCGGCCGTGCCAAGGAAATCGATCCGGACAACCGCCTTTTGCATCATTTTTCTCCCCGCCGGCTTGATGCGGAATCGATTCGAGACAGCATGCTCGCCGTTTCCGGACGGCTCGATCCAACGTTCTACGGCCCTCCCATCGACCCTCCTCGCGCCGCCGAGGATCCTGCCAAACGCCTGTGGAGCGGACCGGTCGATGGACAAGGCAGGCGCAGTCTTTACACCAAGATCACGCTCATGGAACCCCCGCGATTCCTGGCCATCTTCAACCAGCCGATTCCGAAGCAAACCACCGGCAAACGGGACCTCACCCAAGTCCCCGACCAAGCCCTCGCTCTGCTCAACGATCCACTCGTGCATCATTTGGCCGCCCATTGGGCGCAACGCGCTCTCTCGTCCCCTCCGGAAGTGGTCGATGAGCGATTGCGAAGCATGTTCCACGAAGCGCTCGCACGGCCCCCGTCAACCGTCGAATTGGATCGGCTGCGATCTTTCTCCCATCGCTCCGCCCGCTTGCGAGGCGTGGCGGAAGAAGCCCTGCTCCACTCCAAACCGGTCTGGCAGGACGTGGCTCATTCGCTGTTCAACACCAAGGAGTTTCTCTATGTCTTCTGATTGCCCCGGCTTCCACTCCGCGCCTCGCAACCGCCGCGAGTTTCTCAAATCGTCCGGTTTAGGTTTCGGCTGGATGGCCCTCTGCGGCCTCCTCCCGGCGTGGCACCCCGCGTTGGCGTCCGCCAAACCCACGGCCTGGCCCCCTCGCGCCAAGAATGTCATTTTTCTCTTCATGGACGGCGGCGTGTCCCACGTGGACACTTTCGACCCTAAACCTGAACTCACTCGGCGCCACGGTCAGCCTGCTCAGTGGCGCACCGATCCCCGGTCGCAAGCCGTCAGCGCAAACCGGAAATGGTTGAAAGGGCTTTGGGAATTCAAGCAACGGGGGGACTCGGGACTCTGGGTCAGCGACCTGTTTCCGCACGTCGCCAAACTCGCGGACGAACTTTGCGTCGTGCGCTCCATGATTGGCGAAACACCCCTGCACGGGGCGCAATCGCTCCTCCTGCACACCGGACGATCCATCGGCGGCGCCCCCAGCCTCGGTTCCTGGATTTCCTACGGACTCGGCACGGAGAACCAACAACTGCCGGCTTACGTGCTGCTGAACAATGACTGGATCCCCAACGGCGGTTATCAGAATTTCGCCAGTTCCTTCCTGCCCGCCACACACCAAGCCACGCTCGTACGTTCCAAAGGCGCGCCCGTGGATAACATCCTTCCCGCCGACCCCACCGCAGTTCAGCGAGCGAAACTCGACCTGCTCAAGGAACAGGACCTCGGCTTCGCCCACACCACCGGCGACGTCTCGGCGATCGAATCCGCCATCCGCAATCATGAAACCGCGGCGCTCATGCAGTCCCATCTGCCTTCCCTCTGCGATGTCTCCGGTGAAACCGAGGCCACCCGGCAGCTCTACGGCGTGGATCGCGCGAACGAGCACGACCGTTTCTATTCCCTGCAATGCCTGCGCGCCCGCCGCCTCGTTGAGGCCGGCGTCCGCTTCGTGGAGATTACCTGCCCCCTGACCCACAACAACAACGCGCCCTGGGACCAGCACGGCGAACTGAAACTGCGCCACGAGGAAAACGCCCGTATTACGGATCAACCCGTCGCCGCGCTGCTTCGCGATCTGCGGGATCGCGGACTCCTCGAAAGCACCCTCGTGCTCTGGGCCGGAGAAATGGGACGCACACCCCATAGCGCGGGCAGCGATGGACGCGACCATCATGTCAGCGGCTACACGATCTGGATGGCCGGAGGCGGTTTCAAGCGCGGCATCGCCTATGGCACCACCGATGGCATGGGCATGAGCGCCGTGGAAAATCCCGTGGAAATCCACGATATCCACGCCACCTTGCTGCACCAACTCGGTGCGCACCACGAGCAACTCGTCTTCCGCCACGGCGGACGCGATGTTCGCCTCACCGATGTGCGCGGCAAAGTGCTGCGGGAACTTTTGGAGGCGAGTCCGGTCTAGAGCCGCTGGGTCAATCCCGCGCTTCCACCCACAAGCCCGCCATCGTGCGTCGGGCCGTCGTCGGGTCGGTCAAAGGAACAAACCCTTCGGCGATCCTTCCCTTCGGCGTTCCCTTTAACCGCACGGGCAGACGGCGCTCCTCTTCCCGAGCCCAATCCGCCAACGAAGCCCCTCCCTTCTGAGCCTCCCGCGCGCTTTTCAGCCGAAGCGTCGCGCGGGAACCAGGAGCCACGAACCGCATCAGCTCCAACGTCACTCTCCCCATGGTGTAGCGAGGATTGATCTCCACCACGGGCTTAACCCGCGCCACGCCGTCCCGGTCTCGAAACACGAAAGCATCAATCCCCACCGCTCCTCGATATCCCAACTCTCGCAATCTCGGTCCCAGAGCCTCCCCCAACCGCGCAAAGACCGCCGGCCACGTCAAAGCGGGCGGAGGCCAGGAGGGAAGTTCCCGCAACACCTCCCGAGGCGGCCGCTTCGCGAAATCCGGACCCGCCCAATTGAACTCAAACTGCCCCCGATGATCGCACTTCAAGCCGGTGTAGCCCAAAACCTCCAAGCCGCTTTCCCTCGCTTCACACTGGACCGAGAACTCCACCACGCGGTCCAGCCACGGTTCAATCACGAGCAATCTTCCGCCAGCCAAACTGGACTGAATCCACCGCCACTGGGGAGCCAGCACCTCCGGTTCCCATAATCGGAGGGCATTTTGCCCCGCGAAACCGTGCTCGCGCTTCACGACTAACCGGTGCCATCCCGCGTTCCTCCAGGTTGCAATCACCGCCGACGCCTCAGCCAGCGTCGAGACTTCCCTCCCCACCGCGTCGCGATCGATCAAACCGCTGCAGCACTCGGAGGTCTCAAGCCATTCCCGCAAAAAACGCGCACTCCATGCCTTCGAGAAACACGTTCGCTTCCGGGAATCAAAGGAATCTCCCGACGCTTCCTGGTCCAACCCCAAAGCGGCGGCATGAGCAGCCTCTTCCGGACCCTTCGACCAGGGACGCCATTCCCCCAGTTTTCGTGTTCGTAACGGACTGAACGGGTCCGGCACCCCGGTGGAGGTGACCTCGAACTCCGGTAAATCGAAGCCCTGCGCCTGCCGGGCCGAAAGAAACTCCCGCGATGGACGCTCCGGAACCAGCACCACGTCGTCCCGCCTCGCCAGGTACATCGGCAGCGCCCCCAAGTCCCTCGCGAAATCCGCCTGCATCTTGGACAATTGAAATCCGGGGCCCGCGTCCATTCTCAACTCCTCGAAGGGATTGAACCAAAACACCGAGGGAGTCCTTCCCTTCGACATCGAAAACACTGCGAGTTCAGAGATGAACCCCTCGTTCAGTCCCGCTCGCCGCCGTCCTTCCGCATTGAATTCATCGCCCTTCGCCCTCCGCGGTGAAAGAGGAAACTTCAGCAGACCCCGAAACGCCTCCCAATCGCTCGCGCCCGCCGATTTCCAGTGCTGAAACCATTTCCAGCCGAGAGCCACATGCCCGATCTCGTCCCGGTAGATGCCTTGCAACAAATCCGCCGTCTCCTGATCTCCCGCTTCCCCAAAGGCTCGCGAAAATTGCTGGCAGAAATCGAGGTTGGCTTGCTCAAAGGTCAGGCTCAAACCCGCGACGTAATCCATCGGACTCTCCATGCGGGACACACAGCGCCAGAAGAAACCGCTCAGGGGCAGTTCACCGAAACAAACTCCGCAGGCCTTCATCCGCGCCAGATAGAGCCGCGTGTGGTCCTGCTCGTCTCGCAACGTACGCCACACGCCTTGCCGAAACTCCGGAGGCGCGTCCGGAAATTTCAGCAGCACCAACGCCATGAGTTCCACCGCCAGCAGTTCGTGATTCGCGAAAAAATGAAGCGCCTGCCCACGCTCGCGATCGCCCCGCAGCAGCCCCCGCGGAAAACTTCCCCGCCCGTCGCTCCCCGTCTTGAATCGCAGTTCTGGAAGCCTGGACGGCATCGCCGGCGCTTTGATTCCGGCACCGGGCCGCTCGTCGCTCCAGTTCCCGGGAGCGCCGAGCTTCGACTCCAAATCAGCGCTGAACAGAATCTTCTCGGCGCACTCACGAAGTTCCATAAACCTGCGTCCCTTCAGCCGCGAATCAAACTTCCGTCCGCACAATCCTCAGCTTCTCCACCCTCGCTCCCTCCGTCTGCTCCACGAGCAGTTCGTAGGATCCCACGGTGAGTTTGTCCCCTGCCTTGGGAAATCCCCCCAATCGTTCAGTAAAAAAGCCTGTCACCGTGGCGCTGTCCGCCGAACTCAGTTTTTCCCCCAGCAATTCTTCCAGATCATGCAGCGGCAACTCGCCCGACGCTTCCCAAGTGCGCGAATCCAGACGCGACAGCAACGGCTTTTCCTGATCGAACTCGTCCTGGATCTGGCCCACCAACTCCTCCAAAATATTCTCCAGCGTGATCAGCCCGACCGTGCCCCCGTGCTCGTCCACCACCAGGGCCATATGCAGTTTCCGGTCCAGCAACAACTGCAGCACACGTTCCAATCGGGCCGACGGCGGCACATAAATCAATCCGCGCGCCACCGGCGCCAGGTCGGCGCCCGTGCCCTCCGGCCGTCGCATGGCGTGCAAATCCTTGATATGGATCAAACCGAGGGTTCGATCCACGTCTCCCTCCTCGCACAACGGAAACCGGCTGAAACGAGTTTGCTCCGCAATGTCCAGGCACGCGGCAAGCGAGTCTCGAGTATTGAACACCGTAATCTCGCGCCGGGGACGCATCACTTCCCGCACGACACGCCGCTTCAGATCAAACGCGTTCAACACCACGTTCCGGCCAAACGTCCCGTCCCCGCCAGGCGATCCATTCGACGCCAGCATCAACCGCATTTCTTCCTCGCTCTGACCCTGTCCCGATTTCCCCCCTTCTTCGACCCCCAGAAATCCCAGGATCCACTGCGCAGCGTGGTTCAACAGCCAAATAAACGGATAACTCAGCCGGTAAAACCAATCCAACGGGTGGACAATCCACAGGGCCGTCGTCAGGGTCCGGCGGATCGCCACCGCTTTGGGCACCAACTCGCCGGCCACGATCAACAGCAACGTGTTCGCAAAAAGTCCGAACAACACGACCGAAACGGTTCGCACCGCCTGATTCGTCACCCCCAGCACGTCGAAAACCGGCGACAGGACGCCGGCAAATACAGTCGTGGCCATGCCTCCGATCCCCAGACCACACAGGGTGATGCCAAGCTGCGTCGCGCTCAAACACGGCTCGATGTTGCGAATGAGCCGAAGAGCGATGCCCGCCCGTTTGTTGCCCTTTTTCACCAACGGGTGCAACTGCGTCTCCCGCAGCCGGATCAGGGCAAACTCCGCCGCCACAAAGATCGCATTCACCACCACCAACGCCAGCAACCCCGCCACTTGCCAGCTCAATCCGATGGACAACCCCGCCTCAGCTTCCTTGGGGTTCACAGGCTAACCTCCCCAAAAACCGACAGCAGCACGTCGGAAAGCGCTAACACGCCCGCAGGCTTCCCCTTCTCGTCTCTCACCACGGCCAGCCGTTGTCCCCCCTTCTGCATCCGTCGCAACACCTCGTCCAGTCTCGTGCTCTCTTCCACAAATAAAGCGTTCTGAGTGAGCTGCCCAACCCGCCGCGAACGATCCAGGCAGGACTCATAAAGCAAATGCCTCAACGGCAAGACTCCCAGAATCTCCGCACGCTTGCCCTCCCCTTTCCACACCGGCACCGCCTGAACAAATCGATCCTTGGCCCGCTCGAAAACCTCCGCCAACGTCTCATTCGCGTCCGCCCCCCAAACCTTGTCCAGCGGCGTCATGGCCTGCCTCGCGACGCGATGCTGCAACTCCAAAACCCGCTGCACCATGCCTTGCTCATCGTCCGTCAACCCGCGTCCACCCTTCGCCATGAATTGACGCCATTCCTCACGATCGCCAAACAAGCTGCCCGTGAACGCCTTTCCCCCAACCCGCCTCAACAACCCTCGCGCCACCCAGGCCGCCGCCCTCACCCCCGGACGCAACAACAGTTCGATACCGCGAAAAGGCCGGGCCAGCACCAGACAGAGCCGGTTCGGGAACCGCTGAAATAACATCTTCGGCAGCAAATCAAACAGCATGTAAAACAAACAGCCCGCTCCCAACAACAAACACCAAGCCCACACCCGATCCAATCCGATCCAACCGTCCACGGCGTAAACCGCCAGGGTAAACGTAATGAAATTCGCGAGGGTGTTTCCCACCAGGATCGCCCACAAGAAATTCTCCGAATTCTCTAAATAACCGTTGAGGATGCGCGCGCTCCGGCTCCCCGTGCGCATCAACTGCCGGATGCGCAACCGGCTCAGCGCAAACACGCCGGACTCCATCCCCGACAATAAAAACGAAAGCCCAAGGCAACCCGCCATCACCCCCGCGCCCCAAACCGGAATGTCGCCGGTCACAACTTTCCCCCCTCCGGCCGGACCGAAAGGTGCCGCCCCGCTTCCGCTTCAATCAACACCTCACGCACCCTCCTCGGCTCTGCCTTGGTCACCGTCCACTTGAATCCGCCCAAGGTCACGAATTCCCCCGGCGAGGGCACCACTTCCAGTGTGTGCAACAACAACCCTCCCACCGTGGCCACTCCCGGCGGCAAAGGAATCGAACCCAGTTCCTTCTCCAGATCCTCCAAAAGCACGCCTCCTCCCGCCTCCCACTTTCCTGCCTGGAGCTTGCGCAACACCGCCGCCTCCTTTCCGGATGTCTCCCTCAAGGGACCCAGCATCTCCTCCAGAATATCCTCCATGCGCACCACTCCCGCCGTGCCGCCAAACTCGTCCACCACGATCGCCAATCCCCGCTTCTGCCGCTGTAAGCTCTTGAAAAGTTGCAGCAAATTCATGCTGGCCGGCACGAACGAAGGAGTCTCGAACGCCTCCATCAGGTCCACCTGCGGATCCGCCAGCAAACGTTGAGTGTTCAAAACCCCCACAATCGTGTCCGGCGAACCGTCATACACGGGAATCCTCCGCAACTTGTGCCGGCGCGCCTCCACCATCATCTCCTCAATGGAAAGCGTGTCGGGAATGCATGCCATCTGGGCTCGCGGACGCATGATGTCGCGGGCGGTGCGCCGGTCCAGTCCGATAATCTGCAAAATGATTTCTTTCTCCGAGGGATCCAGCGCGCCCTGAGTGTAGGCCAACTCGATCAACTCCTTGTATTCCTCATCGGAAATGCCCGTCCGCGGACGCACGGAGCGGGGAAGCAACGCCGCGAGAATCCATTCGTTCAGTTTTTGCGCCCCGCGGCGGAACAACCGGGTCCCCCTTTCAAACCCCAGCGTCGGACGCGCCAAACGCTCCGCCCACCGGCTTGGATCGCGCAACGCCAGCGCTTTGGGGGCGATTTCACAGACGAGCAGAATCCACACCGCCAGCAGCGGAAGCACCGTCCACCACGGCCAATCCCTTTCCCTCGCCACCCAGCAGCCAAGCGCCACCATCATGGCGTTCGCGAAATTGCTCCCTAATACGAGGCTCGCCAGGTAATCCTGCGGCGCCGCCAGCAGCGCCGTGAGCGCCGTCGAGTGACTTCCGCCCCGCGCCCCCAATTCGCGGGACCGCCAGCCGCCCAGGGCCATCAGGGCGGTCTCAGCCAGCGCGAAGAAACAACTCGCGCATGCCGCCACAAGCATCAACAAGACTGACACGGCCAAGGACATGCGTGAGATCTAACCGACCCGCCTCGCTCGTATCAACCTTCGACCGGTTGCGAACTGCCGAATTCTCCCCGTTACTCCTCCCGCGTCTCGTCGCCGACCGCCGCCTGGCCCGAAATCAAATCCGCCGCAATCTTCCCCTCCCGGGCCGGGCCCGTCACCTTCACCTCGCCCACCTTGCGGCCCGCCCGATAGAGCGACAACCTCCGATCCACCTGAGGCATTTCCTTCAAAGTAAAATCGAGCACCACAAAACGGAGCGCGGTGTTGACCGACACCACACTCCCCGCCTCGGACTCCACCTGCACGAACGGATATTTCCCCGCAGGAGGAGGCTTTTCTTGGCCGGCCACCCCACCTCCCGTTTTCCCCTTCGGCGCCCCTGCTTGAGGACGAACAACCGGACGAAACGGCATGGACGACTCCCGGCTCGAATCGACGTTCGACGCGCGGCATCCCGCCGCCATGAGAGCCACGATCAAAGTGCAACGTCCCCAATGCACGCAACGACGCATGCCGCTAAAAACTTCACCCTCGCCATTCCGTCAATCCCCTTCTGCCGGCCGGAATGAGGGTGAACCCGGGTCGTTACCGGGAGCGTTCATCCACGACCTGGGTTTCGACGCTGAATTCATTGCCCTCAAGCAGTACCGTGCCCACCTTCTTGCCGATGCGAATTCCCGTTTTCTGCCGTCCCGTTCCGCTGTCCTCCAATCGATTGCCTCGAATCACGGTCCCCTGAGTGGCGCCATCGACAAACAGGCCCCAGCCCTCGTTGTCCCGGACCGTGTTTTGCTCAAAAGTCACGCGATGGGCCGCCATGGCCTCGGACTCGGCGCGCCAATACACGCCACCGCGCTGATTGCCCACGATGGTGTTCTTTCGGACGAAATTATCGCTGTCCTTGTGCCCGATGGACATGCCATAGCCTCCATTTTCCGCCAGGTAGTTGGACTCCGCCACTCCGCCGCGCACGCGCCAGCAAAAAAACAGGCCGTCCCCGGCGTTACGCACCGCACGACATCCCGTGACGGTTGGCCGTTGCGAACCGCTCCCGGGATGCAGTCCCAAACCACCGCATTGTTCCACCCGGCAATCCTGAACTTTCACATCGTTGGATTGCTGAAAGCTGATGCCGTCTCCGTTGTAGTTTCGCACGGTGCAATGGGCGATGACCGTGTTGTCGCCCCGGTAAAGAAAGATTCCGGCCGTGCGGCACCCATCGATGAGCGTGGGATTCTCCGAGCGGTTGCCATCGATGGTCAAATGCTCGACGCGCGCGTCCTCCAAATGATAGCCGCTGATGACCGGGAAGACCGTGGTGGCAAACGCACCGTCGTCCACCATGCAATCCGCGTTCAACGAGCGGCTGAGGGTGAAATAGCCATCCTTCCCGTTCAAAATGGTGGCGCACATGCCGTGAAAGTTGCGCATGGTTTTGGATCCCACATACACCCCCCGTCCGACTTCGAACCCCTCGCGATCGCGCACAGTGATGGCCGCCTCCCCAAAATCGCCATCCGCCGCCAGCAAACTCCACACCGCCTTGTCCTTCTTGAGCACGGTCCGATCCCCCGCCCCGCGCACCGTGACCCGGCTGCGCAGATGAAGCGAATCCCTCATCAGATATTCTCCCGGCCCGATTTCCACCGTGCCGCCGCCCAAATTGCCGACATAATCCACCGCGGCCTGCAACACGCGATGGTCGCTTCCCGTCAAGTCCCCCGAGGATTGACCCACGCGCACAGTCACCGCAGGTCGAGCGTGCATTTCGTTCTCGGCGTGTTTCCGGCCTGCCTGATCCGCAGACAAGGCCAGGGAGCCAAGAAAGAGAAAGGACAAGAGTCGCTGGATCATGCTCCAAGTCTATGGCACGGCCGCGTTCGAGCAATCCTGGAAAAACACGCCCGGCCAAGGGCGGTGTATCCAGAGGTTGTCGGTCCTGATCGGGTCGGGTGCCGGGGATTGCGCCCCGGCACCCTCCCATACCACCGGACGTGCGGTTTTCCGCATCCGGCGGTTGAACGCAGCGGCCCTTCACACGGTGGCCGCAAGGTCGGATGGCATCCAAAACCCGTGACGTCGCAACGCCGCGTTGCTTAACGCCGTCTGCA
>Ga0194132_10003362_pt1 | contig 28577 bp, 23 predicted proteins | sample TA2KigOf80mmetaG_FD_148612 | JGI IMG/M metagenome (GOLD analysis project Ga0194132, IMG submission 148612) | Freshwater microbial communities from Lake Tanganyika, Tanzania - TA2015054 Kigoma Offshore 80m | ecosystem: Environmental > Aquatic > Freshwater > Lake | place: Tanzania: Lake...
GCGTTGGTCCGCCGGCACACCGGGGCGGGAATCGAGGAATGGGGAGAAATTGGTGGAGAACGGCGAGGCGCGCAGGATGACATTGTTGTCGCGGCGGCCGTTGATTTCGACGAGACCAAGTTTGGGCTGGGTCCACTCGTGGCCGTCCACGCTCTCGGCGTAGCAGGTCATTTCGCCAGGATTGCCGTCAAACAGCTTCCCTTTGTAAGTTGGGTTTTGGTCGCGAAAAACGGCGCGGTAACGGTCGCCGTCCTTGATGACCGTCGTGTAAGCCCCGATCAGAGGATGGCGCGGCCGGGGCAGTTTCACGGGCGCGTGCATTTGCAGCCTCGCGCCCGTGAGCTGGTCAATCAGATACCGGTCCAGAAACAGTTCGAGTCGGGAGCCGAGTTCGAGCGGCGCAGAAGCGCCGGCCGCCAAGGTCGCGGGGTTAAATCGCGCGGCCGCCAGCGCGGCGATGCCGAAGGCCGTTTGGGCGAGCCACTCGCGGCGGTCAGCCAGTTCAAGCGCGTGGAGTTTAGTATGATCTCGCATCCGTGGCCAACCTACAGTCTACAGCCTAAAGCCTACAGTCTAAAGTCTCCAGCCTGCCGTTGATCTTGCCCTCCGCCAGGAGCAGAGCCAACACCTCATGTTCCCACAGCTTGAGGAACGGTTCGGTCGCCAGCTTGGGCAAGGCCAGGAACGTGCCGTCGGGCAGAAACACCCCTTCGCAGACCAACACGTGAATATGCGGATGCAATGAATCAGATCGCCGAAAGTCTGAATTGCCCCGACCATGCCCCGCACGCCATCGGGTCGACCGCTGGTCGCCTGGTAAACGGTGCAGACCGTCCGCCAGGCGGCCTGACAGAGCGCGCCCAAGAGCGAACGGTCGTAACGGAATTAGAGCCTCAATCGTTTGGGTATGGTGAAGACGAACTGCCGGTGGGGGACATCGGCACAAACGTGTTCGGCGACCCAGCCGGCTTTCTCCAAGGCCCGTTTCTCGTGGCAACTCGGACCAACGCAGCGGCCACGGCACGAAAACGCGACAAACATCTCGTGTTGGCACTTTGAGCACCGGACCCGGGCGAACCCGTGTTTGAGATCGCCGCACTCCAGAAACTTGGGCACCGCCGTGGCAATGATCCGCCTTCGCTCGAGGCTACGGAGGGACAAGTCGGCCGCCAGCCGCCTTCGCCAAGGCTACGGCGGGCCAAGGAATCCATACCGCTCCTGGTAGCGCTCGGAGTCGATTTTCTCGAACTCCGGATCGAAGCGCTCGATCCGCCTCCGTCGCGCCCTGCGCGACTACGGCGCGACAGGCCACCTCGTGGAAGCGGTAATCCTCGCGGGGACGACTTGCCCGGCCGAAGCCCTGGCGAAGGCTGGTAAACACCCGGTGCATCCCGATGTTGCCGGTGATGCAGGTAGGGCGCGTCCGTCCCGGCGCGCCGCCGGAGCATGATGTTTTGCATCCAGTGGGCGGCGGGCTGGGACAGGCCCGCCCTACCAACAACATCGGGATACACGGGTAAACACCGCCGGCCTCCTTGGGACCACAGGCCATAACCGATCTCCTTGGGGCGAGAGCTTACGCCCTGCCTGACACCAGGCAAGCTCACCGTGAAGGCTTGAAGGCTCGATGGGCCAGATGCGCTTGAGGAACTCTGACCCTCCCCCGCCCGCCTCACCGGTCAGCCGCGCCCAGGTCCACGTAGATCCGGCGCCGGTTCAGGCGGGCGAGGAGACGCGAGCGAAGGCTGTCGATCGCGACGGCCACAAAGATGATGGCGCTGGTCACCAGGGGGTAGCTGTAGGGATTGGCGTTGAGGATCACCAGGCCGTTCTCGACGGTCTGGATCAGCACCGCGCCGAGCACCGCCCCCGGCAGCACGCTGCCGCGTCCGCCAAACAAACTCACGCCTCCCAGCACCGCCGCGGCGATCGTGTTGAATTCCTTTTGCTGGCCGAAGCTCGGCGAGACCGCCCCGGTCTGCGTCAGGGACACCAATCCGCTCACGGCCGCGCAAAAGCCGGCGATCGCATACACGGCAAACAACACGCCCGTCACGTTGAGGCCGGCCTTGCGCGCGGCATCGGCGTCCTGGCCGACGGCGTAGACCTGTCGGCCGAACGGCGTGCGCGTGAGCACCAGGTGCGCCGCAAGGGAGATCAACGCACAGACGATCACGGGCAAGGGCAGGCCCCAGAGCTTCGTCGCGCCCAGTTGGGTGACGGCTTCGGGCATGTTCATGGCGCGCGTGTTGGTCAGCCACAGGCCGAAGCCGCGTCCGACGAACAGCATGGCCAGCGTGACGATGAACGCGACGATCCGCAGCCGGATGATGAACACCGCGTTGATGGCGCCCGCCAAGACACCGACTCCCATCGCAGCAAGGAACGCGATCCAGAGCGGGGAACCTTGGAAGATCATTTTCCCGGCCACCGCCACCGCGACGAACATCACGCTGCCGACGCTCAGATCCACCCCCGCCGTCAGCAGGACGAATGTCATGCCAGTGGCGACGATGGCCATCGCGCTCGATTGCAGCAGGATGTTGGACAGGTTTTGCAGCTCGAGAAACTTGGGTGAGAGCGAGCCGAAGACGGAGAATACGACCGCGAAGAGCACGAGCGGCGCGTTGTTCAGGAGCCAGAGCAGGGGCTTCATGGCGCGGCCCCCGGGTTCTCCATCTTCGAGGTCAGATGGCCCTCATGCAAGGCGGCCTTCAAGATCCGTTCGCGATCGAACTGGTGGAGATGGATTTCATCGCGGATGCGGCCGCGGTTCATCACCAGAATGCGGTCGCACATGCCGATCAACTCCTCGATCTCGGAGGAGATCATGAGCACTCCGGCGCCCCGTCCGACGAGTTGGTTGATGAGCGAATACACTTCGTGCTTCGCACCCACGTCGATGCCGCGCGTGGGTTCGTCGAGGATGAACACGCGCGGCTCGTTCAGGAGCCACTTGGCGAGAACGACCTTTTGCTGGTTGCCGCCGCTCAAGGTTTTCACCGGCTGCAGGTCCCGGGCGGATGCGCTTAGGGTGACGGCGCGGCGCGTGGTCTGCAGGGCTGCGTTCATCGCTCCTTGATCTAGCCAGCCGACCGGGCCGGACGCGTGGCGGGGCAGAGCGACCAGCGACAAGTTGTCGGCAATCGACGCATCGAGGCAAAGCCCATCATCGCGCCGACTCTCCGTCAGAAGGGCGAGCCCGGCCGCCACGCGTTCGCGCGGCGACAGCCGTTCGATCGGGCGGCCAGCCAGATGGATGGAGCCGCGGCTCAATGGATCCAAACCGAACAGGATGCGGGCGAGTTCCGTGCGGCCGCTGCCCATCAGTCCCGAAATGCCGAGCACTTCCCCGGCGCGCAGGCGAAACGAAATGTCGGCCACAATGCCCGGCTGGGTGACGCCCGAGACTTCCAGGAGAGTGTAGGACGATCCCGCGTCGGAGGTGCTGCCCCGTCCGGCGCCAGATGGTGGCGGTGGCGGGGGATCGGATCGCGGGCGCTGAGGAAACAATTGCTCCATCTCGCGGCCGACCATCAGCGTGATCATGCGCTCCGTGGTCCATTCGGCGCGCGGGCCCTGACCGACGACGGCGCCGTCGCGCAAGACCACGATGGAATCACACAAGCGGAGCACGTCGTTCAGCGCGTGCGAAATGTAGATCATGGCGATGCCGCGCGCGCGCAGTCGGCCCAGCAAGGCGAACAAGTGCTCGGTTTCGTGGGCCGTCAGGGAGGTGGTGGGCTCGTCCAGGATGATGAGGCGCGGATCAATGCTCAGCGCCTTGGCGATCTCGACGAGCTGTCGTTCCCCGGCGGATAAACGCTCGACGAGAGTGTCCGGTGACAGCGACAGGCCGACCTGGCGCAGCAGTTCTGTCGTGCGGGAACGGAGGGTGCGACGATCGATCCAGGGGAGGCTAATGCTGGTTCCTTGTTCTTGGTTCTTTGTTCTTGGTTCTTGGTTCCTTGTTCGTGGTTGGTTGATCGTTGATCGTTGTTCCTGGTTCTTTGTTTCTGGTCCTTTGTTCGTTGATCGTTGCTGAACGCGAGTCGTCTCGGTGCTGCCACGATCCATGAACGACGAACCACGAACAGCCTTCTGACCCAGTCGCGGAAAGGCGGCCAGGAACAGGTTTTCGGCGATGGAGAGATTCGGAAAGAGATTTAGTTCCTGATGGATGAACGCCACGCCAGCGCGCGTGGCCTCTTTCGGGGCGGCGGGCGCATGGGGTTCGCCCGCGAGCGACATCTGGCCGGCGTCGGGCGTCAGGTTGCCGCCGAGGATGTTCATCAGGGTGGATTTGCCCGCGCCATTCTCGCCCACCAACCCGAGCGTTTGCCCGGCCGGCACGATGAAACTCACCTCCTTGAGCACGGGCACGCCGAAGAAGGATTTGGTGATGGCATGGAACTGGAGCGTGGGAACCGGTTGCGGGTTGCTGGTTCTTGGTTCTTGGTTCCTGGTTGCTGGTTTCTGGTTGTTGCCGGCGGAATGCATGTTTCGGAGTAGTAACTAAGAACAAAGAACAAAGAATTAAGAACCACCCCCCAACCTCGTCTTCACCGCATCCAAGCCGGCGGCGGCGAGGATGACCGCGCCCTTCACCATCATGATGCTGAAATGGGAGAGGTTCAGCAGGTTCAGGCTGTTGTCGAGCAGCGTCAGGAACAGCACGCCGAACACGGTCCACAGAACCTTGCCGCGGCCGCCATAAAGGCTCGTGCCGCCGATCACCGTCGCGCCAATGATGTCGAGCAGGTTGCTTCGCCAATGCACCGGGGATCCGCTCTCGAGACGGCCGGTGATCAGGACCGCCGCCACCCCCGCGCACAGGCCGCACCAAACATAGGCCAGGATCAGGGTGCGGTTGACCGGCACGCCGGAAACCAGCGCGACCTTGGGGTTGTGACCGATGGCATAGAGCCAGCGCCCAAGCAACGTCCGCGACAGGAGCAGATGCCCGGCCGCGGCGACAATCGCGGCAATCGCGCCCGCCAGCCAAGGGTTCTTGCCAAGCGCGAGGAAGCCGGAAGGCAGAGCCGCAATCGACTTGGCTTCGGTCAGCCAGATGGCGAAGCCGCTGAAGAACATCATGCCCGTGAGCGTGACCACGAACGGCGGCATGCGCAGTTGGGTGATCAACGTGCCATTGAGCAACCCAATGGCGGCGCCCAGAGCGACCATGGCCAGAACGCCCGCTGGAACAGCGGCCGCATGGCCAGCCAGCAATCCTTGATCGCCATTGATCAAGAGCGCGCCCGTCACGCTAGCCAGCGCAATGATCGAGGTGACCGAAAGGTCGATGCCGGCGGTGATCAGCACCACGGTCTGACCCGTGGCCACCACCAGCAAGGGCAGCATCGCCGAAAACACGTTGGCCAGGTTCCCGGCGGTGGCGAACCCGGGCGTGAACGGCGCCAGGGCGACGAAGTAGGCGGCACAGAGCAGGAGAGTCCAGTATTCGCTCGTCAGTATTCGTCTGAGAAAGGGGGGCATTGTTCGTCGTGCGTAGTTCCTTGTTCCTTGTTCTTGGTTCTTGGTTGTTAGTTCTTGGTCGAGTGCGGTTTGTTGGAGTTGTCGTCTGCGAAACGGCCGATCGAACCGAGGTAGGCACTCAGGCGCGGGCCGAGTTCGCGAACGAGGGCTTCAGCTTGCCGACCAGTTCCTTGGTCAACAGTTTGCGCTTGAACGCGCGCCGCAGCCAGTGGCGTGTCTCATTGAGCGATCCTCTTGCCGTGCGAACAAATCGCTTGTTGTCGGCGTGGCTTCCCCGACCGCAACCCTCCGCGATGTTCGCGCCGATACTGTCAGCAGATCGCACAATCTGGCCTCCGACGGTATTCCGAGCAAACCTATCCCATCGGATTACAATATCCCAAACTTCGTCGGCAATACGCTCAGATAATTGATACACGACAAGTTTTTCAAAATCAGTTGATGCCATGATTCGTTTCTCCTTTCCAGTGGCAGCCGTGACAGAAGCATCGACCCTCTGAAAAGCCAAGACCCAAGAACGAGGAACAAGGAACAAGGAACCAAGAACCAAGAACTACTTCCTAATCTGCGCCCCCCACATCCGCGCCTTCATTTGCTCCATATTAGCCTGGGTGATGACGAAGCCCGGGTCGCGAATCAACTCGGGGACCTGCTTCTTCTCGAGCAGGTCAAGGATGGCCTGCACGCTGGCCGAAGCCTCGAAGTAAACATCCTGAACTCCGGTCGCGTCGAGGTAGCCGTCCACCATCATTTGCCACGCGGTGGCGTCGCCGTCGAAGCCGCCGAGGATGACATGGCCCGGCGTGCCGATCTTGTGATACTTGCCCGCCTGTTTAAGGGCGGTGACGATCGAGGGGAACAGAAAGTCCGACGACGTGAAGAGGAAGCTGATGTCGGGATTCGCCTGGAGGGCATTGACCACTCCGGCTTGCGCCTTCTCCTGGTTCCACTCGGAGGGAACACGTGCGACGACTTCGATGATGTCCTCGTTTCCCTTCACGGCGGCGTCGAAGCCGTCACGCCGGCCGATGGCGTTCAGATCGCCCAGATCGCCCATGACGACCATGGCCTTGTGCTTGCGTCCGGTCTTGCGCGCTTCGGCCACCATGAACGCGACCGTCTCCTGCGCCAGCTTCAGGTTGTCCGCTTGCACACCGACGAATTTTGCCGACCCTGGATCCGCGATGCGGTTGAAGAGCACGACCGGAATTCCCGCGTCGTTGGCCGCCTTGATCGCGGGCACGGTGCTCTTCGCGTCCTTGGGCACCAGGATAATGCCGTCCACCTTTCGTGTGACGAGGTTCTTGACCTGTTCGAGTTGGCGGTTGGCGTCGCTATCGGCGATGGCCTCCAGAACTTTGATCTGGCGCTTCGACAACTCGGCCTTGATGGCCTCGAAGCCGGCGACCCAGTATTCAGTCTGCAGAGTTTCAAAGGCGACTCCGATGGTGAGAGCTTTGGCGTTCGCCCCCGGCGCTCCGCCAGAGGAATCGGATTTACCGCAGCCGCTGAGAAGGAGAGCGGCGAACGCGAAGCTCGCGAGCAGAAGGTGAGGGATTCGTTTAGGTTTGTAGTTCATGGCGTGGGGGATGTGTTATGGTGGAAAAAATCGAGCGTCACGACCGCGTGCGGCGGAAGCGTGATCTCCGGGCCGGTAACCGGCGTAAACTCTGCGCGAAACGTCTTGGGCTGATTCATCGCGGACAGGCTAATCGAGGCGTCCAGGGAACGCGATGAAACGATCCCGGAGAATTCATCGAGCCGGACCTTGCGGGAAGCGCGACTGAGGTTCGCCAGCAGCAGACGTCGACGTGCATTCTTCCGAAGAAACAACGAGGCGACGGCCAACGGGTCCGACGAGAGGGTAGGGGAGACTTCGCCGCCCGCGAATTCGGTCACGTCCGCCAGCACGTGATAGAGCGGGAACACGGCCCCCGGAACGGAGGGGAATTTCGCCGGGAGCGGTGAGCCGGCCGGTGTCTCCATCACGCCACGCCAGCCGGTCGTCTCATAGAACGTCACGCTGGCGGCTCCCGACTCGGCCACGGATTTGATCATCGCAAGCGTCCAAGCTGCGGCGAAGAGCGAGAGCTGGCGTGGATCCACCTGCGACGGCAGTTCACCGGCAGGCAAGGCGGGTGCGGGGCCGGTCGCGTACGGATTGAACCGTGGCCGAAGCGTGATGGGAGAAACCACGAGCGGTTTTCCCGGGAAGTAGCGGTGCACGCTGTTCAACTGATGCGCGGCGCCCTCGGGGGTTTCGGCAATGCTGGCGTCATCGAAGGCGTGCACCTGCGGATTCATCGACCAAGTGATGAGGTCGGCCTCCGCGGGTGGGCGCTGCAGATTAAGCTGGTAAAGATCCGCGTCGGTGCCGGCTCCGATCGGCACGCCGGGGAGGACCTCAGCCAGGGCCACGCGAGCCGCCCGGAGCGCAGCCAGCGTGGTGGATTCTTGGTGGCGGTGGAACACCAGCACGCGGGCGAGCTCTTCACGTTTGCCTGCCAGTGCTTCGGCCATCGGCGGCAGGCCCGCCTCTGGAGCCACATCCAGATGCAGCGCGACTTCCAGTTTCGCGGCCAACGGACCCGCTTCAGCGGCAGCGCGGTCGAGTTGTTGCCGCCAGCTTGCTTCCCATGGCCGCAGATCCACTCGCAGGTGGGCCGGGCGCAAGATCCGCAGCTGGTTCACTTCGTCGGCGAGGAGCGGTTGCCCGTGGCTTGCCATGCCCAACCCGATCGCCGGCAGCGGCGTGCCATCGCCCTGCACGCGCACGGTGACGGCGGCATCGGCCTGCGTCCGCAGCATCGGGCCGGATGCTCCGGATGCGGGCGGTGCCTGCTCCACGATGCGCAAGCGAACTTCCTGCCGCACGCGTGTTCCGGCTTTGATTTCCATCGGGAACGGCAGGCGCAGGGGCGTGCAGAAGGTCTTGAAGCTGGCGTCGATCCAGTTGCGCTGGTCCTCCATCTCGAAGAGGTCGCCTACAAAATCCAGCTCCGCCCACACGCCAGGCGCCACTTCATGGTCCAACCCCGCGAGATCGTGGAGCCACTTCACGGGTTGCTCGGCGGCGATGGTGTCCGGGAAGCAAAGCTCCCGTTCCGTGCCGTTGGCATAGCGCGCCCGGCATCTCGCGCCGGCGCACTCGCGGCTCGGATGGAGCACACAGAAGCCGATGCGATTCCGGCGGAACGCGCTCTTCGCTTCGCCGTCGAATGTGAATCGAATGCTTCCGTCGTCGCCGCCCTGGATGTCCGCGCGCCAGACGAAGTGAATGTCGTCCTGGCGGTGCGTGCTCACGTAGCGGACATGGAAGCCCATCCCGGTGGTCCGAACGTCCAGGTCCGAAATCACCCCGGGCACCGTGTTCCAGTCGTGGTTGCGCACTGCGGCGTAGATGCGCCGAATGACTTCACGGCCGCCCCACGTCACGTAGCGAAGGTCGCCCGCGTCGAGGAGCAGCGAGAACGGCCCGGCCTGCAACGGCCGGTGCGGTGAAGACGTGCCGTCGCTTGGCGCGAGGGGGGAAGCTTCCATAGGGGTCACGGCTGCAGGTGAATGACGCGATCCTTCGCCGCGCTTTCGTAAGCGGCAAACGTCAGTTCCATGGTCTTGAGGTTGTCGGCTCCGGTCGTCTCGCCGGGCCTCTCGCCGTGGAGCGCGCCGAGCAGGTCTCGCAGGCACGGCACCATGCTGGCCTGGGCGACGTCGTAGCGCGGATCGGCCCAGGAATAGCGCGGCGGCGGATGCCTCCGGCTGTGGGTGCCCTTTTTCGTGGTGATTCGCAGCCCGTAGTCGGCGGTAAGCTCGAGGCTGCCCTGCGGACCTTCCACGAAGGCCAGGGTCTGGGGAAAAATCTCCCGCTCGACCGGTGTCTTGGCGTAGGCCAGCTCGACGACCACGCTCGTGCGCGCCTTGCCCATGGCGAACAGGAGAGTGGCGACGTTCTCGCCCTTGACGGCGGGCCTCAGCGTCCGGTGCGTCTGGCCATAGACCGAGTGCGCTTCGCCGAAGCAGGCCCGGGCCGTGTCGAAGAGATGCACGCCAAGGTCGGTCATGATGAACCGTTCGAGCTCGCGCAAAGCAGGCTGATTGGCCCAGACGTCGAAGCCGGAAATCATCGTCAACCGCGCCCGAAACGGGGTGCCGATGGCCCCAGAACGCAGGGTTTCGATGAGCGCGCGCACCGGCGTCTGCCAGCGCCAGTTTTCATGGACGAAGAACGGCGTCTTCGCGCGGTCGAAGGCGGCGACCATCGCGCGTGCATCGGCCAGGGTGGGCGCCATCGGCTTCTGGCAGATGCAGGGGATGCGGTGTTTCGCGCAAAGCAGCGAGAGCGGCTTGTGCCCGCCGACTTCGGTGATGTTGTCCACGAAGTCCGGCTGGACCTCGCGCAGCAATTTCTCCGGGTCGTCATAAACTGCGGGCACGCCGAAATCGCGCGCGAAGGCCTCGGCGCGTTCGCGCGTGCGGTTGTAGATGGCGACACATTCTGTGCCGCCGATCTCACGCCAGGCCGCGAGTTGGACGCGCGACCAGAAGCCGGCCCCGAAGATGGCGAAGCGAAGGGGCTTCATCAGCCGTTCTCCGGCAGCTTTCCTTCCACGATCATTCGGACCTGCTCCTTCACGCTTTGCGGTTCGAAGAGCTTGCGCAGCCAATCGTCGGCGAAGATTTTGCGGCGGCCGTATTCCGCGATGAGTTTGGCCCCGTCGGAAAATGGAAACTGGGTTTTCCCAAAGCCGATACCCATTTCGACCTTGATGTGGCCATTCATGAAATCCTCGGCGGCGGCGCGCGGCACGCCCCGGCGCACCGTTTCCTCCAGCACCTCCCGCAGCGCCAGGACGAGTGCGATGCCGCAGGTTTCGGCCATGGTCGGCTCGAGAATCGCCATCTGCTCGACGGTGATCCGGTGCGAACGCGTGACGGGCGCATAGATGTCGCGCGCGATCCGTTCACCGAGCGCGTAATGCTCCTCGGGGCCCTGCATCAGGGCGCAGACGATCGCCTGACGGGCATGAGTGCCGCCGAAGAAATCGTTGATCTCAGCCTCGGTCTGGAAATGGTCGAACACATCCGGATGGCACGGATGCGAGACGAAGTAGGTGATGTCGGGCCGGACCGGCAGTTCGCCGGCATGAGCTGCCGCCGGGTCGAGGGTGAAGACCATGCAGCCGGGGCGCAGCCGTGGGACGACTTCGTGGGCCACTTTGCCGAGCACGCGGTCGGGCACCGCCAGGATGACGACATCCGCGGCACAGAGGGCCTCATCGCGCGGGGTCGGCGAGACGCCGCGCTCGCGGAGGTTGGCCAAGCCGCGTTCACCCGTCTCGACGTAGAGCAGCCGGTAGCCAGGGTCGTCCTTCAGATGATCGATGACGCGGCAGCCCATTTTTCCGCCGGCGCCGAGAAGGGCGAGACTGATCAGTGGTTTCTGGTTCATAAGTCTATGGTTCGTTGTTCCAATTCAGGCTCGCTTGAGCAAATTGGCCTCTTCACGTGGGTCGCGGCCCTCCCTGGAGGACATCGAGGAAGAAATGATCGCGGCCGACCTGGCCGCCCTTGAAGACAATTTCACAGCCATCCGCAATCCGTCCGGGGGCGTGAATCTTGCACAACGGCGATCCGGGTGCGATGGGGCCGACGTATTCGAGCGCCTCAACTCCCAGGGCGCGGGCCACGTGCATCGAGGTGTCGCCGCCGCAGACAACAGCCCGACGCAGGCCGGAACTGGCGAGCAATGTTTCCAGGATTCGTCCCAGGGAATCGCAGAGCTGCGACTGCTTTTCGCCGCCGAGTTTGGAGTCGTATCGCGCGTCGTCCGGTCCCCGGCTGCTATGGACGATCACAGAGCGCTGCTGTTCCAGGAGCGACTGGGCGTGTTGCAACACGGCTGCGATCGATGCCATCGGGGCGAGAAGCTCCGGTCCCGCGCCGATTTCCGCGAAGCCATGATCGATGGCCCGCTCAATCTGACGGTCCGTCACCGGCGAGCAGCTTCCGGAAACGGCGATAATCTGGTTCACCGCCTGGGGAGTGGGCAGGTCGAACCGGCGGGATGCGGAGGACGCGCCGGTGTCGTCCTGATTCATTCTCGGAGTGCTCCCAAGCGCTGTGCCGAATCTCCCATTCCAATGAGCCGTCAGCGCGTATTCAACTCCGCTGGAGCCGACGGTGAAAAGCGGTCCGCCTTTCGCCATTTCTTCGATCCTCCGGCCGATTTCCGGAAGGTGCTCCTCTCGCAGGGTGTCAAACAGCACGATTGGCGCGGCCTTTCCGCCCGCGGGACGGAGCGCAGAATCGGCGTCTTGCTCCAGCTTCAACACATCCACAAGCACCACCGGCAATGGCGTCTGTTCGGCAAGAATCAACCGGATGTCCGCCTCGCGCATGGGCGTGACCGGGTGGCGGCTCATGGTGGGATGGCGGTCGAGGCGGAACGGTTCCGTGTCGAGGCCGGAACGGGCGAAGAGATTTCCGAAGACGACGTATCTCCCAAGCACCGGCGCGCCCACCATGAGCGGCGTCGGCCGGTCGCCGAACACGCGCCGGCCGATCTCGATGGCGCGGCCTACGGAGCCGATCGTCGGTGAAGAGTCGAACGTCGAGCACATCTTGTAGTGGATGACCGGCGCGCCGCTGGACCGAAGCGCCTCGAAGGCAGGTGGCAACGCGCGCTCCATTTCCTCCGGCGACATTGTGCGCGAGCCGCCCGCGATGCCGAACGCACGCATTCCCGGATAGCGGGCCAGTTGGCCTGTCGTCGGCGGCTTCAGAAACAGCACCGTTCGCAGGCCGGCTTTCGACAACGCCTCCATCACATCGGTGGAACCGGTGAAGTCGTCGCCGTAGTAGGCTAGGAGAAGGTCGTGGTTCAAGGGTCGTGGTTCTTCGTGCTTTGCCTGTCTCGTTCGCAGTCCTCGGCCAGGGATCAAGAACCAAGAACCAGGAACCAAGAACCAGGAACTATGAACATCATCTCCCTCTTCCAAACTTATCCATCGTCTCCTTCAACTCAGGGTGCGTTGCCGCGTAGGTGTTCAAATCCACTCCCTTCACCGCCGCTTCCCAGGCCTGTTGCAGGCCGCGCAGACCGGCCGCCGGTCCCATGGGATGCGCCATGATCCCGCCGCCGGCGACATACATGAGATCGGTGGTGCCGGTGAGGCGAAAAGTCTCCGGGGCCTGGCCGCCCCATTGGCCGGAGCTGATCACCGGCATGGCGGTGTCGTCGGGCCGGAACATCGGCGTGCGACAGGCCTGGATGCTGCGCACGACCGAGTCGTCTGGTTCCCAGAATTTGTTCTGCAGCCCGTTGACGTGGAGGTGATCGGCGCCGGCCAGTCGCCAGAGCTTCTGCCAGGCGGGATACTCCACACCGAGGAGCGGATGTCGGGTGTAAAGGCCCCAGCCATTGCGATGACCATGGATGGGCAGCGCGCAGCGGCGTCGCAATTCGAGCAACCCGGGCAAACCGATGCTGTGCAGGCTCACCATCACGCAGGTGCCGCCGGCGGCCAGGACGGTGTCGTGATGCCGCAGCATCGCGTCGAGATCGTCAGTGATGTTGAACGCGAACATCACCTTCTTGCCCGTGCGATCGGCGAGTTCGTTGATCACCCTCATCACAGCGGCGACACGATCTTTCAACGGGCAATGCGGCCCGTCGGCTTGAAGTTCGTCGTCCTTGATGAAATCGATCCCCGCTTCGCCGAGCTCGCGCACGAGATCTGCGGTCTGGTCCGCGGTGAAGCCAACGCTCGGCTTGACGATCGTGCCGATGATGGGGCGGTCGTGAACGCCCGCCAGCTTCCGCGTGCCCGCGACGCTGAATTGCGGCCCCGGATACTTCGCGCCGAAGGCCGGCGGCAATTCGAGGTCGAGCAGCTTGCAGCCGGAGTGATCGCTCAACTCGTAAAGATTGCCGCATACCGTGGCGACGAGGGTGGGAAGGTTCGCGCCGAGATTGTCGAACGGAAACGCGAGCGTGATTTCAGCGCGCTGATATTGGAGCGGGTCGGACGCGCCCTTGGGCTTGCGTCCGCCCTGGAGGCTCGGCGCGTCCACCGTGTCGAGGAGCTTGATGTGAGTGACTTTGGCCCGCGCCCGGGCCTTCAATTCTTCCGTCTCCCCGGGCACCGGAAGGAACGTGCCGGACGATTGCTCGCCAGCAATCGTCTCCGCAACCTGGTCCAGCGGCAGGCAGGTCTCGATGCGGTAGCGGGCGATGATGTTGGGCTGGCTCATGGTCACGACGAGATCATCGCAGCGCCCGACCCGCGGTGAAAGCATTGATCATGGGGCCACCATAACGCCGGGTCGGCCGCCACGGCTTGGACAATCCCATCGGTCCCTAGAACAGAAACGCCGTGCTGGTTCTCCTGCCGGAGGCATGGGAGCGATTAGCCGGGGGGTTGAGCGAGTAACGAGCGACACCCCCGGAACGTGAAACGAAACGGAATCCGACCCCGGCAGGGGTCGCAGCCTCGCCCAATTCCATCCTGCGCCGGAATTCAGCGCCCGGCGCTGGCATCCCTCCGGGATGCGGGATTCGTGCTTACCGGTTTCCGGTGGTGTCGGCGCGATGCGCCTCAACCACCGGCTAATGGCTGCAAACCCTCCGGGTTCATGGTGGCCTGGTGGCCGCCGTGACGGCTCTCATGCCGGAGTCGCGGGCCTTGAACCGGAACGCAACAATCGCGCGCCCTGGAGCAAGATCGTGCAGGGCGCGCTTCCCAAAAGTTTTCCGCTGACGGCCCGGCCGGTCAATCGCTAGCATGCGGCATGCCCAGTCAGGAAGAACACGAGCCCATTGGCGTCATCGGCCTCGGCCTGATGGGCACGGCGCTCACGGAGCGATTGCTCGAACACGGCTTTCGCGTGAGGGTGTGGAATCGCACGCGCGAGAAGTCCGTCCCACTCGTCGCCCGTGGCGCCAAATGGAGCGACAACCCGCTGGCGGATTGCCGGCGCGTCATCATCAGCCTGTACACGACCGACGTGGTGGAAGCCGTGCTGGCCGAGCTCGAAGCAGGGCTGCACCAAGGCCAGATCCTGATCGATACGACCACGGGGGAGTCAACCCAGACCGCGGCGTTGGCCGCGCGCTTGGGCGAGCGTGGCGTGCGCTATCTCGATGCGCCGGTTTCCGGCTCCAGCCAGCAGACCCGCGCGGGCGAGGCCACGGTCATGGTCGGCGGTGACGACGCCACCTTTGCGGCGTGCGCAGATCTGTGGCAGGTGATGGGCCGGAAGGTGTTTCACGTTGGCCCCTGCGGCAGCGCGGCGCGCATGAAGTTGATCACCAATCTGGTGCTCGGCTTGAACCGGGCCGTCCTTGCCGAGGGACTGTCCTTTGCCGAGGCGCTGGGCGTTTCGCCCGCCGCCGCACTCGAAGTGATGGCCGGCAGCCCCGCCTACTCGCGGGCCATGGACGTGAAGGGACGCAAGATGGTCGAGCGCGATTTCTCGGTGCAAGCGCGCCTCTCGCAGCACCTGAAGGATGTGCGCCTTATGCTGGATGCCGCGCGCGCCGTCGGTCTGGCGCTGCCGTTGACCGACACTCATCGACGTCTCATGGAGCAAGCGGAAGCCGCGGGGTTGGGCGATCAGGACAACAGCGCGATCATTGAAGTGCTGCGGGCACCGAAGCCGCCTCCTGCGTCATGAGCACGTCCATCCTGTCTCCACGTGCCCGTTACATCGTGTTGTTCACCGCCATCGGCGCGTTGCTGTTTGATGGCGTTGAACTCGGCCTGATGCCCGTGGCGTCCTTGTCGGTGTCGCAGAGCCTGCTTGGGGAGGCGTTCACGCCGACGCTGGGTGGCGATTGGTTTGCGCGATTCACGGCGGCGCTGATGCTCGGCGCGGCGGTCGGCGGAATTTTTCTCGGGAGCCTGGGCGATCGGATCGGCCGCACCCGCGCGCTCGGCGTGAGCGTTCTGTTCTACTCCGTGTTCGCCGGTTTGGGTGCCTACGTCAAAACACAGGAGCAGATGCTGGTGCTGCGATTCCTGGTTGGCCTCGGTGTGGGCGGTGTATGGCCCAACGCTGTGGCGCTCGCGGCGGAGTGTTGGCCTGACAAGTCGCGACCCATTATCGCCGGCCTGATGGGCGCAGCCTTGAATGCCGGCATCCTCATGCTCTCGCAGGTCGCGCGCGCCTGGCCCATCACCCCGGATTCCTGGCGCTGGATTTTCCAACTCGCAGCCGCGCCCGCGGTTCTTGGCGTGGTTGCGTTGACGATGATTCCCGAATCGCCGTTGTGGCTCGCGTCTCGCAACAAGCGACGAAACTCTGGGAGCGCCGGCATCCCTGCCGGCGAGTCGACCAAGCAGACCCCCGCCGGCAACGTTGCCGGTGCTCCCAACACCCTGCGTGAACTTTTCCGCCCGCCGCTGCTCCGACTCACGCTCATCGGCGTCCTGATCGGTTCCATTCCGATGGTTGGCGCGTGGGCGGCGAGCAAGTGGATGATTCCCTGGGCGGATAAAGTGGGTGGCGCCACCACGCCGGGCTACAAGGCGCTGACACAAGGCTGGTGGGCTTTGGGCGCGGTGCTGGGCAGTTTCTTCGGCGCGCAAATCGCCGCGAAGCTGGGACGCCGGCGCGCCTACGCCTTGATCAGTGCCGCTACAACGGTCCTCACCTCGTTGATGTTCCTTGGCACCGCGCCGCTGCAAGCGTCGTTCCTGCCCATTGTGTTCGCGCAAGGTTTCGTGGCGACGCTGTTCTTCGGCTGGTTGCCGCTGTATTTGCCGGAGCTATTCCCCACCCACGTCCGCGCCGCTGGCAGCGGCATCGCCTACAATGTCGGCCGCTTTGCCACCGCACTAGGCGTGCTCGCCGCTGGCGCGCTCTTCGCCGCGATGGGCGGTTCGTATCCCAAGGTCGGCGCGACCTGCGGATTGATTTACCTGTTGGGCCTGATCGTCATCTGGTGGGCGCCAGACACCACTGACCAGAAACTCAAAGAATGAAGTCCGGCAAGAATTGGAACCGGAAGTCTGGCGCGTCACGTCTCTTGAGCTGGCTGCCGGCTCTGATGGCTGGAGGCCTCGCCTTGACCATGGGGATGTTCGCAGGCTGCAAGAACCTCGATCGGACAACCACAGCCGACTTCCCGGCCCGCGAGGCGCCGAACTACCACGGGCTGGTTTCCGTCTACTGGCTCAAGGCCGTGCTGGACTACCGGGGATCCGAATTTCAGACCCCGCGCCCGGCGACCTATCGGCATCAGCCTTTGGTGATCCTTGAGGCCAGTTGGGCCACGTTGGAAAAGGCCGGAGCCTTCCACGACGGGCACATTCCCGGCGCGGTCCATTTCAACACCGACGACCTCGAGAACGGAGCGCCGCGCTGGCGGTTGCGTGAGGCGAATGAGGTGCAGCGCGATTTCGGCCGGGCCGGCATCTCACGGGACACGACGGTCATCGTTTACGGTGAGAAACTGATCGCCGCCGCGCGGGTCTGGTGGGCGTTGAAGTATGCGGGCGTGGACGATGTGCGTCTGCTGGATGGCGGTTTTCCAGCCTGGACCAAGGCCGGCTTTCCAGTGGACAAACAGGTCCACCAGCCGCAAGGGGTGCAACTCACGGCTCCCGTCGCGTCCAATCTGTTGGCGACGACGGAATACGTCCGTCAACAACTACCGGGCTCGCGTATCTGGTTGGCGGACGCACGGAGTCTCGCGGAGTTCACGGGTCGAACCAGCGGCTACAGCTACCTCGAGGCGAAAGGCCGGATTCCTTCCTCCCGTCACATTGGGGACGGCGACGATGGCGCTTATCTTTACAAGCAACGCAATGGTCATCTGCGACCGCCCAGGGAGATTCTTGCGCACTGGCGTCAGCAGGGCCTGGTCCCCGCCGGCAATGGCAAGGAGTTTGATCGGGAGGTGGTTTTTTATTGCGGAGGCGGCTGGCGCTCGAGCGTCGCCTTTTTCTATGCCTGGCTGCTGGGCTTCGAGAACGTCCGCAATTACTCCGATGGATGGAGCGGTTGGAGCACGGAGTATTTTGCTGATCCAGAGGCGCACCATGGCAAACTCGACTGGAAACAACGCCCCACCCAAAACCCCGTGGAAGTTGGACCGCCGTGATCACCCGTTGGCATGAAACCAGGATTTCGTGAGTGGACCACAGTCCAGGCAGCAACGTCGTCTGGACATTCGATTCTTCCGTCGCTTCTCTCACTCGTTGTCATCGGATGGGCACCGGATACCACCGAATAACTGATCGACGCATGAACCAATCCTCAAACGATTCGACCTCAAAGCCAAAACGCCTGCGCGTCGCCGCGGTTCAGATGATCTTTGCCGCCTCCATCGACGACAACCTGGAGAAGATTGAGCAAGCCGCCATTCAGGCCGCGGCTGAAGACACGGACGCCGTGCTGTTCCCGGAGTGCGCTACCACGGGCTACGCATGTGACTTCGGTGCGCTGAAGCCGGCTGCCATCCGCCGGGCACTTCGCTCGGTCGCGGCCATCGCTGCCAAGCTCCGGATTCATCTTCTCGTCGGCAGCCCCATCTTCGCCGGACGAAAGCTCTACAATGCGCTGGTCGTGTTCGACCGACGCGGGCGGCTCATCAACACTTACGCCAAGTGTCAGCTTGTGGAGGCGGATCGCCAATGGTTCACGCCCGGCAATGTCCTTTCCCTGTTCGCGATCGATGGCGTCCCGGCGACGGCCATCATCTGCCACGAACGCCGCTACCCGGAACTGGTCCGACTGCCCGTCATGGCCGGTGCCCAGATTGTTTTTCATCCGAACGCCGGCATGGATGCGCTCCCCGTTTCCCAAAAGAAACGCCGCGGTCGGGACGGCATCCCCGTCCGCGCCTTCGAGAACGCGGTCTTTTACGTCTTCGCGAATTCCGTGGGACCGCAGGGCGGCGGCAAGTGGTCCGCAGGCGATTCCAAGATCGTCGCACCGGACGGCACATTCCTTCAACTTGCAGACAATCTTCGCGAACGAGTCATGGTGGAGACGCTGGAACTGTCACGAGCGACGAGGAAGTACGCGTTGGACAGTCTGGAACATCCCCGATTCCTCGCCCCTCACTGGCGGCGGATCGTGACCGAGATGCGACGTCGCGTCCGCGAGAGCGATCAGAGGTTCCAGCACTGGTTCAATTCCGGCGACGGTAGTTGTGGTGCCAGAACCCGAGCGCGGCGAACGACCTCTTAACAATACTGATCTGATGAAAACTCGACGAATGGTCTTGGCGATGGCCGCGACGCTCGTGGTCTGTGTGTTTGCTCGCGCGGATTTCTATGTCTCGCCCCAGGGCTCGGACGACAATCCCGGAACGAAACGCAAACCCTTCGCCACACTGGAGCGCGCGCGTGAGGCCGTGCGAGCGCGTAAGGCCTCCGGCAGTCCGGTCACAGTCTGGCTTCGAGGCGGCGACTGTTTTCGAACCCATGCCCTCGAGTTGTCCGCGGCGGATTCAGGCACCGCCAGTTCGCCCGTGGTCTGGAGTGCGTATCGAAACGAGCGGGTGCGATTGCTCGGCGGCCGCGTTCTGACCGGATTTGAGCCCTTGACCGATGAGGCGGTTCGCTCCCGGCTTCATGAATCCGCTCGAATTCACGTGCTGCAGGTTGACCTGCGTCGTCTCGGAATCAGCGACTTTGGCGAGATGAATTCCCGCGGCTTCGCCCGCCCAACCACACCCTCTCACTGCGAGCTGTTTTTCAATCACCAGCCGATGACGCTGGCACGTTGGCCGAACGAAGGTGTCTGGGAAAAGATCGCGGGCTTTCCAAAAGGCAGCGGCCAGGGCGACGATCACGGCGGCACCATCGGGGGGCTTCCCGGCGGTTTTCTCTACTCGGGCGACCGGCCGCAGCGCTGGCGCGACACCAGTGATGTGTGGGTCCATGGCTACTGGGCATACGATTGGGCCAATTCCTACGAACGCATCGCGAAGATCGACCTCGACCAGCGCTGGATCCAGACTGCGCCGCCACACGGGCTTTACGGCTTCCGGGCGGGCCAGCGTTTTCATTTTCTGAATGTGCTGGAGGAACTCGATCAGCCCGGGGAATGGTTCCTCGATCGCGCGAACGGCCGCCTCTACTTCTGGCCGCCAGCTCCCATTGATTCGGCCGAGACGCTCCTTTCGTTGCTCGATCCACCCGCGATTCGGATGACCGGCGTCAATTTCGTCACGGTGCGCGCCCTCGCCATCGAGGCCACCCGCGGGACCGGCATCGAGATCAGTGGCGGCCAGGGGAATCGGGTCGAGGGTTGCCTGCTCCGGAATTTGGGCAACCTGGGCGTCAGCATCAGTGGTGGGACCCACCACGGCGTGGTCGGGTGCGACATTTTCGACACAGGCGACGGTGGCGTGTCGCTCACCGGCGGCGATCGGCAAACGCTCACTCCAGGAGGACACTTCGTCGAGAACTGCCACTTTCAACGTCAAGGTCGCTGGTCCAAATGCTACGTGCCGGCGGTGCTCATGAATGGGGTCGGACAGCGCGCTTCGCACAATTTGATTCACGACCATCCGCACTGCGCGATTCTCTACAACGGCAACGATCACCTCATCGAGTTCAACGACATCCACCACATCGCGCTGGAAACGGGCGACGTCGGCGCGATCTACACCGGACGCGACTACTCGTACCGGGGGAACCGCATCCGTCACAATTACATTCACGAAACGGGCGGCGTGGGCATGGGTTCCATGGGCGTGTATATGGACGATTGTGTGAGCGGCACCGAAATCTACGGCAATGTGTTCTACAAAGTGCACTGGGCAATGTTCATCGGCGGCGGACGGGATCATCGCGTGGAGAACAATCTCTTTGTGGACTGCGATCCGGCCGTGCGCGCGGACGGCCGCGGGCTGGATCGTTCCCCGGTGTGGCGCGACATGGTGAACGACACGATGCGTCAGCGGCTCGCGGCGGTCCCGGCCGCACTCTACCGCGATCGCTATCCGGCGATGAAGGCGCTCGACGCCTACTACGGTCCCCCGGAGGGTCCGGCGATCAGTCGCGACGCGTTTGCCGGCGTCCCGCCTGGCGGCAATTCGATCGTGCGCAATGTGTGCGTCGGGAAATGGTTCGAAACCGATTGGAAAGCGAAGCGTGAAGATTTCGAGGAACGGGAAAATTTCGTGACCCATGACACCCGCGCGGTGGTCGTCACGACGCGCGGAATCAAGTTGCCGCAGAATTCGCCCGCATGGAAGTTCGGTTTCCGGCCCATTCCCGTCGAACAAATCGGCCTTCGCCACGACGCGCTGCGAAGGCGGTTGGAGCGAATGCGCTGAGCGCGTTGATCTTGTGCATCCCGAAGCCGGTCGGAGCGCGGCTGGGTCGTAGACCAGCCGCAGCAGTTCCCGAAGTGACGACGCGCAGCCGAATATTCCAGCCGCGCAGGGAGCTGAGGCCGCTGGGGCTGGCTTGCAGCACAGCCGCGCCCCGGATCGCTCCTTGGTTTCCAGCTCGTCGCGCTGGGTGTCCTTCCAATGGAAGCTCATTCGCCCTGTCCTGTGCGGGCCCGTGGGCGGGGGGAGGACATCCTCATCGACTGCGGGTCGTTGCGCGAGACCGGTTTGGACGAGGATCACGAACAAGGAAAATATTTGCAGAGTCAACTGGAGTTCTCTTGGTTTCATGGTGATTCCGTCAGCGTGATTGGAAGTCGTCACCATCAATCTGGCAGTCTCAGTTCGCTCCGGTGAGCGGTGATTATCGCAGTGCCACGGAACGGGCTCTTGACACTGGCTCACTCAGACCGAACATCGCCGCCATGAACTCCTCACACCGGCAATTCTTCGTGAGCCGTGCAGGGTCGCCTTGGGCATTTCACATCCTGCGTGATTTGGGGAAGGAGAGCAAACGGTCCGCGTCCCTCAAGCTCGTCGGGCTCCTTTGTGTTTGGCTGATCGCGCTCGCGTCCGGATCTGCCGCCGAACCAGGGCAATGGAAGGCCGGCCTGGCCAAAGTAGCGATCACACCCACTGAGCCGGTCTGGATGGCTGGTTACGCTGCACGCACCGGCCCGTCGGATGGAACCTTGGTTGATTTGTATGCCCGAGCCCTGGTGTTGGCCGATGCGCGTAATGCCCGGCTGACGATCGTCACCATGGATCTGATCGAGATCCCCGACACGTTACGTCAGCGGATCGTGGACGTCTTGCGGACAAACCACGGGATCAAGCCGGAGGAACTCCTGTTGAATGTGTCGCACACCCACGGCGGCCCCATGATCTCCGCCAAAACGGTCGCCGATTGGGGCATCCCTGCAGTTTGGGGAGAGCGGGCGGACAACTACGTGCGGGAACTTGTGGAGAAGGTGAATGAAGTTGTCGGCACGGCATCGTCGAATGCAAGACCGGCCACGATCAGCTACAGCCACGCTCGTTGCGGATTCGCGATGAATCGCAGAATTTCGACTCCCGGTGGTTTCAAGCTTGGATTGAATCCTGATGGTCCGGTGGATCATGACGTGCCCGTGTTGCGAATCCAATCGTCCGAGAAAAAACTGATTGGGCTGGTTTTTGGTTACGCTTGCCACAACACGGCGTTGGGTCCCATTCGGAAGTTGCATGGCGATTATGCCGGATTTGCCCAGCGAAAACTGGAGAAAGACCGCCCCGAAACCGTCACGATGTTCCTCATGGGTTGCGGCGGCGATCAGGATCCGCAGCCTCGGCGTCATCAGGAGGATGCCGAGCAAAACGGACTGGCCCTGGCCTCCGCAGTCGAGGCAGGACTGGCGGCGGCTCCGGTCCAATTGGGTGCCACGCTTTCCACCAGCCTGGAGATGTGTCCTCTGGCGTTCGCTCCCTTGCCACCGCGCCCTGAGATCGCGGAGAGAGCCAAGTCCGGGGACGGTTTCGTCTCCCGCCACGCGCGCTGGGTGCTGAAGCAATGGCCCAACCCGGATGACCACCCTCCGGATTATCAACTCCCGGTGCAGGTGGTGGTGCTTGGACAGAAGCTGACCCTGGTGGCGCTGGGTGGGGAACCCGTCGTGGATTATTCGATCAGGCTCAAGCGCGAACTCGCTTCCGACGGACGTCCCGTCTGGGTGGCAGGCTACGCGAACCTGGTCAGCGCGTATGTTCCGAGTCGCCGCGTTTTGTTGGAGGGCGGCTACGAAGGGACGCAGGCTGTGATTTACCAATCCCTGCCGGGACCGTTTCGAACCGATGTCGAGGACCGGATCGTCGCATCCGTTCATCGCCAGGCCAAATTGCTGCGGGACAAATCGGAAGCCAAATAACCGCGGCATGGGAGTCGATGGGGAGATCGTGGGTGCATTCGGCGGCCCGGACGAGATACGCTCGGCGGTGAATCAACTGCAAACCCTTCTCGACGCCGAATGAACCCGATGACCTCCTCTTCAGCCTTTCTCCCCCATGCTCCGTAAGCCCGCCAACTGATACATCATCGCCGGGCCAAACGGGGCGGGCAAAACCACCTTCGCCACGGAATTCCTGCCGCTCCACGCCAACTGCCGCAACTTCATCAATGCCGATCTGATCGCGCGCGGCCTCTCGCCCTTCGACCCCGACGCCGCCCTGTTGCGCGCCGGGCGCACCGTGCTCGAACGCATCGCCGAATTCACGGAGGCCCGCTTCGATTTTGCCTTCGAAACCACGTTGTCCGGACGCGCCTATGTGCCATTGCTGCGCCGCGTGAAGAAAGGCGGCTTCCGGCTGCACCTGTTCTACCTGTGGATGCCCAGCCCGGAACTGGCGCTGCTCCGAATCCGCTATCGCGTCGAGAGCGGCGGGCACAATGTCCCCGAACCGGATGTACGGCGGCGTTTCGCCCGCACGCTGGACAACACCTAAAAGCTTCTGGCGAAGAAACCATGAAACCCGCTGCGAAGCCTGACAGCCTGATCCCGCTGCACGGCGGCTACCGTAAGCTCAAGAGCTTCCAAGTGGCGCAATTGGCCTACGATGTGACCGTGCGGTTCTGTGATCGCTACATCGAGAAACGCAGCCGCACCCATGATCAAATGGTTCAGGCCGCGAGGTCCGGCGTGCAGAACATTGCCGAGGGCAGCCAGGCCAGCGGCACTTCTAAAAAGACCGAACTCAAGCTTACGAATGTGGCGCGGGCGAGCCTGGAGGAGTTGCGCCTGGACTATGAAGATTTTCTCCGGCAGCGTGGGCTGGCCCTCTGGCCGCCGAATCACCCGGCGCTGATGCGCTTCAAGGCGAGGCGTTGCGCCACGCTGGAGGAGGTGCGGGGCTGGGTGAACGAAGAGCGGCGTGGACTGCCACCGACGAACACGGATAGACACGGACCGGGCAAACCGTCCGTGTCAGCGTCCGTCCTCTGCCGAACTCGTGGCCAATGCGGCGCTCTCCCTGCTGAACCTCGCCTGCTATTTCCTCGACCGCCAACTGGCGGCGCAGGCTGCGGCCTTTGAAAAAGAGGGCGGCTTCACCGAAAGGCTCTACCGTGTGCGCTGCCAGAAGCGCACCGGGCTCGGAGGCACGCAATAGATCCGTGGCCCAAGGTCAGGCTGGGGGATGAGGCGACACTCGACCGACGTTTTCTCGATTTCTTCATTCGCTCATTCGCTGGGCCGTCCACAGTCCGTGGCGGATATTGCACCGGTGCATCCCGATGTTGCCGGTGATGCAGGTAGGGCGCGTCCGTCCCGGCGCGCCGCCGGAGCATGATGTTTTGCATCCCGTGGGCGGCGGGTTGGGACAGGCCCGCCCTACCAACAACATCGGGATACACGGATATCGCACTCACTAACGCTTGTGCGACTGACCCGCATTAGCCAAAGGTCGATGATGCATCTGAGACTTCCGACTTCGAGGCTCCGAGTGATGGTGAATGCGTCGCTCCTTTCCGTGCTTCTGTCCACGGCGACGACGATGGCGGCTGTGGCGGCGGACGTAGGGACGCCACTGGTGATCTGGCACTCGCAACCCGTCAAACCCGGTCAGACCGTTCTGCTCTACGGCGACGCACTGAGCGCCGCCAAAGTGACGGTGCAACGTTTGTCCGATGACGCACCGGGCGACCCCGGTGCGTCAGTTTCGGGTGCTGAAACCAGTACGGACAGGAGCGAAGACCTGGTTCCGATTCAACCGCGCGAACGAGCGCTGAAGGTTCTGCTTCCCGCCGGGGCGGATCCTGGAGTGTTCGCTCTGCGGGTCCAGGCTGAAGGGCGACGACAAACGGTGCTGGTCAATGGGCCTCAACCCTGGTGGGCGCGCGGGTCGCAACGATTGGAAGCCACGCCGGGCGAGGACTTGCGCGTCTTCGGCTTGGGATTGGGCTGGGCCGGAGTTCATGAAGCGCTGGCGGGTCTGCCGCCCGGTTCCCCCAAGACCCGTCTGGCCCTGCGCGGCAGTCGCAACGTCGAATTGGCCGTGCGGGAAGCAGACCTCTACTCCGTGCGGGCACCATTGCCGGCCGACCTTCCGCCGGGCGACTACGAAGTCTGGGTCCACAACGGATGCGGCGGCCCGCAGGCCTGGGCTCGCTGTCCAGAGCCATTGCGTGTCCAACGCGCAGCGCCCTGGCCGGAACGTGAGTTCAACGTCCTTCACCACGGCGCACGCGGCGATGGCGCCGCCGACGACACCGGGCCGGTGCAGCGGGCGATCGACGAGGCGGGGCGTTCCGGAGGTGGCGTGGTGTGGTTTCCTTCCGGCCAATACCGCTTCAACCGCCCGCTGCGGATCCCCCGGCAAGTCCTGCTACGAGGCGCGAGCCGCGAGGCGACGCTGCTGTATTGGAGCAACCGTCACTTCGCTCGTCTGCGCGGCATCATTCATGGTGAAGCGCAGTTTGGTCTGGAGGACATGACGATCTGGTATGTCGGCGCGGAACGCGGCATCGAGAACATGGCGGAGGTCGAAGGCAAGTCGCTCTACTCAAACGCGAATCGGCCGACCTGGTGGCAGGAGGGAGACATCGTCCTGCGGCGATTGGTGATCCGCTGGAGTCCCTACGCCGCCCGACCGGGCTGGGGACAGTTAAGCGACACGATCGAGATCACCCGCCAATTGAACTTTGAATCCCTCGATGCCGCCGGCACCGGCGCGGCGGTGTGGCTCTGCGGTCGCGACATCCGCGTCGAAGACTGCGACATTTACTCAGGCGGATTCCCGTTGCTGCTGGCGTTCATGTCTGACGGAAGTCTCGTGCGGAACAACCGTCTCTATACCGGACGGGGTGGGCTGGTCTGGGCCCAACGCGGACGCAAGGTGATCTGGGAAAACAACCAGATGCTCGGCGCCGATAACATGTCGCGCGCGGGATGGAGCACCAAGGCGCATCCGTATTACGATCAGGTTTACTTCCGCGGCAACACGGTCGCCTTCGCCCAGTCTGCCGACTACGAGATCGTCGGATCGGACGGCGCATCGCCGGTTTACTACGGCGGCGTCACGTCCGCCGCCGGAACCTCGGTCCAACTCAGCAAGCCCGTTCGCTCCTGGCCGTTCGAGCCCGAGGGACATTTGGCGTTTGTCATGGGCGGTCGCGGCAAGGGACAGGCGCGCACGATTCAGCGCGGCACCACCAACTCCATCGAAATCGACCACCCCTGGTCCGTGCCCCTCGACTCCACGTCACTGCTCGGCATCAACCACAGCTTGCGCCAGTGGCTGATGGTGGGGAATCGCATCGCCGACGGGGATTCGATGCAAATGTATGGACTGAACCACGAGGTGGTTTTCGCGGAGAACCAACTCGAACGCGTCGGCGGCAGCTTCGAAGCCGCCCTCCGCTTTCTCGCGTTCCAACACACCAGCGACGGTCCCGAGGCGGCGGAGCCCTCGTTCTTCTCCCAGATGCTGGGCAACCGCCTCGTGGCGCCGCGGCTCGACATGCGACGGTTCGAGTCCGGCACGGCCGCCATCGAATTGAGCGGTGGCGACGTCGATTCCCTCGGCCGGGCGGAGACACCCTGCCTGATGAATGCCGCGGTCCTCCGAGGCAATGACGTGCGCGGTGGCAAGATCCTGCTGTCCGTCGGCAGCCAGTTGCCCTTCCGCGCCGAGGACATTCTGATCGAGGACAATCGCATCACCGACGCGCCCGAGGGACTGGACATCGGGCCGCGCACGGCGGGCGTCATGCTGCGCCGCAATCAGCTTCTTGGCGTCCGCCGTCCGCTCGTGGGCGCCGGCATCGACACGGCCTGGCTTGAGCCCGGTCGCCGGGTCGAATACTGGTTCGAGGCCTTGGAAGGCGTGCTCAGCCGACTCTCGAAGCGGCCGGTCGCAGACCTCCGACCCTTCCGGGAGCAGGCGGCGCAGCTTGGCTCCGTTGCGGAGTCGGATCCGCGCTGGCTGGAACTGAAGCGCACAGTCGCGCGAGCCGTCACGCGGTCGTTGCCGCCGCCGCACAATCCGGATCTGGCCGAGGTGCTCTTTGGAATCCGGCTCCGCGCCTCGGCCGCGGCAGGACTGAACGAGACGTTAGAGCAAGGCAGGGGCGGCGACGCCGAATGGCACGTGAACGTTGAGCATCGCGGAGCCAACGCCGCAACCATTCGCGTCACGCCTCAGGGGGCCCACGGCTGGCAAGGCGAAGCGGTCGCAGCACCCGCGGGTCCTCAGTCCAATAGCACCGTGCGATTACCGATCCGCGTTCCTGCTGGCGCGCAGGGGACATTTGGGTTTCCCGCCCAGGTTCAAGTCACCGTCGGCGACGCGACGGTGGCTTGGCAGGAGACTCTCCCCGCAGGACTCGGAGAGGTACGCGACTGGCTGGTCATCGGCCCGGAAATTCCAGGCGCCACCGTGGAAGCGTCCCTCCTCACCAATCGTGTCCAGCAGTGGCGCTGGGATCAGCCTGTGCGTTTTGGTGCGAACGAGAAATCATGGCAGCGAGTGCAGGGTGTCTCGCCGCTCGCGTTCGACAAGTGGTTTCCAACGATAACCCATCTGCCGGCAGGGACGACGGGCGCATTTGCCGCTGCGGCGATCCAAGCCGACGCGGGAGTGTGGGTTGAATGGACGGCGGGCCTGGGCGGTCCGGGTTCCCGCCGGGAGTTGCAGTTCTTCCTCGATGGGAAGGAATTCTTCGATTTGCGGCTGGGCCGCGAGACGTGGTCGCCGAAGCGTCTGCCCATGTACCTGAGTCAGGGCCGGCATGTGATTCTCGTCGTGGCGCGGACCCGCGACCAACTGCCTGAAGTCTCGCTTTCCGTTCGCGAACTCGATGACAACGGTGGTGGCCGCGTGCGACCGGTCGCGCCGTGGACTCAAGATTGACGCAAATTAGAATCGATCATAATGGGATTGGTTCACGCGGAGGCGCGGAGACGCGGAGATGGGGAGATCGTTGACGATGCGATGAAGCCCTTCTTTGAGCGTCGCGGCTCCGAAGTTGATGAGCAGGCCGACGGTGAGGTTCATCAGGCGGAGATAAGTCAGGACTTGCTTGCTGTGGACGGGCGCGAGTTTTTCCACGGACTTGAGCTCCACGACCACGCGACCTTCCACGACTAGGTCATTGGGGAGTGCGGAAACCCTCCTCGAACATCATCCCTCCGCGTTCTCCGCGCCTCCGCGTGAGTCTCGTCCGCCGGTTGACCGGGCGGCATCTTCGACATTGGATTCGTTGAGGCTCATGGCTGGGATTGGTTCACGCGGAGGCGCGGAGACGCGGAGATGGGGAGATCGTTGACGATGCGATGAAGCCCTTCTTTGAGCGTCGCGGCTCCGAAGTTGATGAGCAGGCCGACGGTGAGGTTCATCAGGCGGAGATAAGTCAGGACTTGCTTGCTGTGGACGGGCGCGAGTTTTTCCACGGACTTGAGCTCCACGACCACGCCACCTTCCACGACCAGGTCAGTGGGGAGTGCGGAAACCTTCCTCGAACATCATCCCTCCTCGTTCTCCGCGCCTCCGCGTGAGTCTCGTCCGCCGGTTGACCGGGCGGCATCTTCGACATTGGATTCGTTGAGGCTCATGGCTGGGATTGGTTCACGCGGAGGCGCGGGGACGCGGAGATGGGGAGATCGTTGACGATGCGATGAAGCCCTTCTTTGAGCGTCGCGGCTCCGAAGTTGATGAGCAGGCCGACGGTGAGGTTCATCAGGCGGAGATAAGTCAG